>WLWF01000336.1_pt1 | contig 46261 bp, 58 predicted proteins | sample 6718331 | NCBI WGS metagenome assembly WLWF01 (sample SAMN12718692, study PRJNA515312) | sponge metagenome | isolation source: marine sponge | host: Mycale hentscheli | place: New Zealand: South Island, Marlborough, Capsize Point | collected 2003-05-01 | reverse complement strand
GCTTCCATGCTTTTTAGCTGAAAGCTAACCTGCTCTTGCTTCTTTAGATACGCATCTATTGAAGCATTCTGTTCTTCTATTTGATTTTCTAATATGACTTGGTTGCCTTTAAGCACCGCCATCTGGTTGTTAAGGTATTTAATGTACGAAGCAGAGCCAGCTAACGAAGCCAGTAAAAGTGCGCCTAGTATTATTGCAAGCTTAAAACCCATTATTTCTTCCTATACCGCCTAGTTTTCTTTGCTATCTTCTTCGGTTGCTTACTGTGCTGTTTGCCTTTTTTCGTATCTTCTCGCTTTTTGCGAGTTGTGGCTGCGTATTCTTTTGCGCTTAAACGTTTAATCGCTTTCTCTGGCAAATACCGTTCTCCTGTTTTAGAAGATTTTTTGCCCGACTTAGTACGCCACTTTTGTTTAGTCCATTTTTTTAACGACTTCTGTGGCTTTTTAAGTGCCATTACGACCGATATCCTCCGCCAGCATCTTTATATGCTTTAGCTAACATCTGCGCTTTTCGTGCGGACCACTGACCGGGTTTACCGCCTTTGCCTCCGGACTTAATCCGGCTAAATAGTCGTTTGCGTAGCGAAGGTTTTGTATAGTTACCCGACTCGTTAACTCTGGATTTAGCTTTTTTCTTTTTAACAGCACCGCCTTTTTTAAAAGGAATGGCTATGTCAAACATAATTTCTTTATCGAAAGAACCTGCGCCGCCGCTTAAACCAACAGTTGCGTCACGTATTTTTTTCTCAAGCCGACCCGTAAAGCTTGGGCTTCCTGCGCCTAAATTAACTCGTCCACTTAAACTGCCGCCATTAAATTCATAGTTTCCGCCTATACGTGTTTTTCTTCTTACTGTTCCCGCAGGTCTTAACCGAGTTGCGTCGTATGCTCGGTCAACATTTCCTGCATGGATTCTTAATTCTGATTTCTTTTTCATTAATAATCGCCCCAGACTTTAACTTTTGTACCACCCCAATACTCTACAGCCAGCCCTGCTTCAATTAATTTTTGGTTAATACTGTTGCCATCAAAATCCCACAACACGCCAAGAATACGTCCGTACTTGCCGCGCCCCTGTGATTCCAAAACAAAACCATCTTGTGTTAATTCTTTTAATAAGTCTTTAGCCTGTAGCCCAAGTTTCTTTTCTGCTAGATCTCTGGTCCGTGATTCGGGGGTATCTATTCCTACAAGACGAACTCGTTGTTTTGCTAGAATAATGGAAAAACCTAAGTCTAAATTGACATCGCAGGTGTCTCCGTCAACTACCCGGTCTAACTCACACTTGTAAACAAAGGGTTTAGCCATTTAAGTTACGCGCACATCCCTGCTCTAGTCCTGCCACGCATTGCGATCCCGTCTATGTTCTTCTTTAAGACTTCCCCGCCTTCTGAAAGTTTTGCGGTTTTTGCTGCTTGTTTAAAATTTTCTTTTGTGGGTGCTCCGGGGCTTCCTACTTTTCGCATAGTTTCTCCGGAGCCTTTTTTAATTCTTTCTCGTTTAGCTCTAATATTTGCGTATAACCCTTGTTTTGCCATAACAGTTTCCTTAACAGTTTCCTTAACAGATCTTAAACGTGTTGCCGCGTAGGGCTGCACCCATGCCGCGCTTTTTGCCCGTAGTTACTGTAGCTTTTTCAGTATTCGGGGTTTTTTCTTCAACGGTCTTTGCATAAGGAATAGTTCCTTGGCCTTTTATGTCCGCGTGGTTTTGTGTTTTCGGGGCTTTTTCCATTGAATTGGTTACAATTTTAACTGAACTCATTGTCGGGGTCCTCGGTTTTGGTTTTGTTGACGCATTTGTTCTCTATCTAAAGCCGACTGTATTCTAGCAGCCGTTTGGTCTTCTTGGCTTTGTAGCCGTTGTTGAAACTCACCAGCTTTACGCATTTCTTTTTCTTGGTCAAGCTGTAGTTCCGCTTGGTCCATTGCGATGTCGGCTTCGGTCTTCTGACCTTTAATCTGTAACTCTTGTTGTTTGAGCGCGATTAACGGATCAGGGCCTTGTTCTTCTCCTGCGTTTGCTACTTGGTCGCCTAGCGCTTTCACTTCTTGCATACCTTCGGCAATAAGTTGCGCGGTGATTAGTTCTAGCTGCATCATCTGCTCTTGTTCACTTTGCGGCTGCGGTATTTGACCTTGTTGCATTTGCTGCATGTACACTACTTGCGCCTGTTCTTGCGCTTTTATTTTTACGTGTTCCATAATGTGTTTTTGCATCGACACTGCTATTTCAGGTGAAGCTTGAACAATTCCTGACGCGCCAAAAACTAAGTGAGTCATGATATGTGCGTCGTGATTCTGTCCTTGGAACGCACGTAAGCCTGTAGCTTCTAGCGAATCTATGTTTTCTTGCGCCGGATCTTTTGGCTGCGGCTCTTCGGTAGAAGGTGCCTTCAATATTTTATCAATGTCTCTTACGCCCAGCGCTTCATACATACGTCGAAAGGCTTCGTGCCGATTGTGCATATCAGGTGCTTGTGAGGCTAACTCCATTTGAGTTTGAGCCAAAGCAATACGCTGCGCTTGTGAAAAAATATTTGGATTCGATACGGGGATAACATCCACGCGGTCATCAAAGTCTTCTGCCTTAACGCTCTGGTCGGCGTTGGCTATTTCATAAGGGTATTCTGCGGGCAGATACTCCGCCATAATTCTTGCCAGCAACTTAAACTCTTGCCGCATTGCGTAGTGCAAGCGTTTATGCACAGCACTCATGACCCGTGTGCCTTGCTCCAACATAGCTACCGTTGTTCCGACAGCCGCGCCTTGGTTTCCGTCACCTACTTTTAGATCTGTAATAGTCGCGAACCGTTGCCCTGCTTCAACAACAAAACCTAATAAGCCCATTAACGTTTGATCGGGGCCTTTAAACGGTAATGCCATTAGGCTGTCACGGATCGCTCCGCCCGGCGCATCTACATCTCTAAATTCTCCCGGCTGCAAAGGATCTTCGTCATCTCTGATCCGTAGGCCGCGAGCCTTGAAACCTGCTGGAAGGTTAGATAATGTTCCTGCGTCAATCAGTTGTCGAAGTGCAGCAGTCGCGGTTCGCGACAAACCGCCTATTGTGTGGATTAGCCCTAAACCATAGAAGCCAAATCCGGGTAAAAACTTGTAGTGTACGAAGTATTGTATCTTTCTTTTAAGTGGGTCGTTTTCTTGATAGTTTCTTCGAATAGCAAGAACTTGACCGCTGTCTTCACTAATAGTAACGATATAAGGTACTTTTATGCCTGTTTCTTCGCCTTCTTCGTCTCGTTCTTCGTACCCAATAAGGTCTAAATCAACGTGACATTCCAATAATGTGCAGTCGTAATCTATGTTAGACGGGTGCATACCGTCTATGTTCTCTACTTCTTGGCTGATCGAGTCCGAATTTTGCTGCGATGGGTGTACCGCAACGTCTCTATAGAATCCAGATACCTGTTTTTTACGCAATTCGTTTAGCGGCATACGCAAAACTTGAGTAATGTTTGGACAAGAATCTAAACTGCTGCATTCGTAAGGCACAACAAGGTGTTCTGCGGGTACAAAACTGCTAATAGCTCGGTCTAACGTTTCGTCAAAATATACTTTTTTGAAGGTAGAACCTGCTAAAGGCAAATAAAACAACATTTGATCAAGCTCTGGCGTGTAATCTTCCATTACATTCATCAAATAGTAGTTCATGAATTCTTTTACGCGGACCGCTTGCTGTTCTTTTTCTGGCGTAGGGGTCCCCATGATGGCTGTTTTTACGGGTCCGTTAGGCGGGAGCAGTTCATTAAAGGCGTGGGCCTGAAATTGTGTTGCAGCTTCGGCTAATAACGGGTGTGTGACTCCGGTCGCACCCCGAAAAGGCGTGGTTCGTTCTTCGTAGTTCAATCCAAGCAGTTCCATACCATTGGAATAAGTGTCTTCCCAATCCTTTCGGGAAGATTTATTCGCTTCAAACTCAGAAGAAAGCTCGTTGCTTATAGACCCCAGATCGCGATCGTCTAGGTATTCGGCTAGATTATCAAAAAAACCTTCTTCTTCCTCTTGTTGAGAAGGGTCTAAGTCAATAACCGCGCCACCGTCGTTGGTAGCTTCTATTTCTATGCCTTCTGGAATACCTTCTTCTACACCCATAGGTGTTCCGATAGTTTCTATTTCTACGTCCAAAGCCATTTCAGAAAGTTTGGGGTCGTTGCCTACTCGTTCTACTAAAGAAATTACCGGGTCATCTGCCATGTTTAATTACCTTTTTTTTCATCTGGGTAATAGAAGTTCCCACTATCATCCGTAGGTGGTATATAAACGTTTATTGGTGAACTTTTATACGTTCGTGGGGGAATACTAAGGCCCTCTCGGCTTAAACTTAAACCTCGTCGAGCTTCCGCCGCTTGGTTAAAAGCATTCATGGCTTGAACGGAAGCCGCTTGTTCCGCTTCTCGTTCTTTTTGTTTTATTCTATCGAAAGCTTGTTCCGCTTGGTCCTCAGAAATTTGACCACTTTCAAGTAACGAAAGTAGTGCTTGCAGTGTGGTTTGATCTGAATTTACCATCTGCTTATCCACAAGAGCACCAACATTAAAACCAAAGTCTCTTTCGTTTTCGGTATAATTTTTTTGAGCCATTCGATTCAATATAGCGTCGTTGTTTGCTATTTCGTTTTCTGCAAAAGTTCTTGCGGGAGGTGTGCCTAATCCTACAGGAGTACCTCTTCTTACAATTCGTCCGTCCCCAAGATCTATTCTAGCTTCCGCCGCTTGGGTAAAAGGATTCATGGTTCGAAGATTTTCTGGATTTTCGCCACTTTGCTCCATGTTATTCATGATATCTCTAGCTCTTGGGCTGTTCATATCTACCCCTGAGTTAGCTACAGCGGACATTACGTCGGCTGCTGACATAGTAGGAATATTTGATGCGGGCTGCGGCCCTTGTGAAGCAAAGTTTAGCGGCATTGTGTTTTGCGCTAACTCGGGATCATTCATTCTGCTAAAAAATAATTCTTCTTCTAAAGTAGCCATGCGTTTATCCTTTACCCATAATAAGCTTTTATCGTACTGGAAGTCGGAGTATCTTTCCAATCATCTGATGGTAACTGTACAAAGTTTCCTTGTCGATAGCGCATTAACGCTTGTGTTGTACTGTCCACTAAATCGTCATACTCCCCGTTAGGAAAAGCGGCGCACTCTTCAATGAGTTCGTCCGCCCATTGTTCGTCGGGTGCCCAGATCATTCCACTCTCAAATAACGGTGAAATAGAGTGGGCACGAGCCAGCTTATCATTACCTCGGCTCGGTGTGAAGTTTACTACAGGAATTCCTACTTGCCGGAGTTCTTGGGTCAGGGGCATACCGCTGGCTTTGGCTTCAATGATCACCGTCTCCGGTTCCCAAAACCGATACTGCTCTAGCGCCACGTCTTTTAGCGCGGGAAAATCCCAACGGTCTTTTTTAGAATCCAACAAAATTAAATTAGGCGCACCGCCTTCCTCTGGATAGAACACACCCCATGTAGTTATCGCCGAGAAGTCAGCCGTTTCCTTTTTACTAAACGCTGTGTCATAACTTTGTATGACATACTGAAGCTGCGGTACGCTGTCTTTCTCCCAGCGTTGCCACCATTCTCTTTTCAGAATTGAGTTTTCTTCTCCCGTTGGCTGCTGCTGGTATTGCGCGTTCCACTTGTACGGAGGTATCGAGGCTTTTACCGCTTCTAAATCAGGAAGGGTCCAGTATTCAGGCCAACAGGCTTTTCCTGACGGCATGATTGCGGGCAATTCCACTACTTCCCATTGGTCTGCGTGGTCATCTTTGCCTTGCGCTCGTATCAATTGACCCGTCATATCCTTCTCTGACCAGCGGGTTTGTACCAAAACAATGGCTCCGCCCGGTTGCAAACGCTGTCTGGGTCCACCCGTGTACCAATCCCACGCATCATCGAACCCGGTGTTTGACATGGCGGTCTGCTCCGAGTGCGGATCGTCAATAATAATTAAATCACCACCGCGACCCGCGAGGTTTGAGCCAACGCCGACGGCGTAGTACATTCCACCGCGATTCGTGTCCCAACGGCCTGATGCTTTTGAATCTACCGCTAACTTGGTATCAGGAAACAAGCCACTGTATTCTTCACGCTCAATTAAATTTTTTACTTTACGCCCGAAGTTGACTGCAAGTTCCGTGGTGTGCGTCGCTTGAATAATTTTCATGGCAGGATTCTTTCCAATCATCCAAGCAGGAAACAAATAACTGGCAAACTCTGACTTGGTATGTCTTGGCGGCATGTTGATAATCAAACGTTTCAGTTCACCGCTGGCAATCCGCTCTAACTTCTCTGCAATAATCTCATGATGCTTGCCGACAATGAACTCGGGCCACATGGTTTTAACAAAATTTAAAAAATATTTTTCACAAGCTTCATTTTTCTTTAACTGGGCAAGACGAAGCTCTAGTTTAATTCGTTTGTCTTCTACATCTGATGAAAGGACTGCGCTCATAGGTTTTAAATTTTATATATTTTTTTGGGGGCTTGGGACTCCTACCCCATTTTTATGTTTCACGTGGAACATTGTCAAGGTTTCACGGCCCACGGTACAGGAAAAAAGCATAAAAATATATAGGACATGTCTAATAGGTACTTATGCCTAAAAACTGATTCGTTTTTTTACTGAAATATTTGTCAGAAACATGCACCTTGTCCCCGCACGCCGAGGTAGGGGGTAAATTTTCGATTTTTGCTTATAAATCAACGACTTAGCGTTATTAATTAACCTTGATTGCTAATAAGGTTCCTAGGTTATTGCACACCTCATTAAACCGGCCTAGGATGCGCGGTGCGCGGTTTTTATAAGATAGTGCGGTGTTACTATTAATTAGGTTATTGCGTCGCGTAATGCGCGTTTCTTAATTATTGGCTATCGGTGCGCGGTGCGCGGTAGTCGCGCATTGCATCGCGGATCACGGTTCGCGGATCGTGGGTTAGGGGTACGGGGTACCGGTGCGCGGTGCGTTTGTTGTGGTACGTTTTCGGCGGTGCACGGCTCGCGGTGCTCGCTTATATTACGGCCATAAAAAAACCCCGCATAAGCGGGGTTAGGTTAGGGGTTGAGTTAGGGATTAGGCTACCTTATCAAGTACCGCCTTATTGGCATTATCTAAGATGTACTTGCTCGCTTTACCCGCCAATGTGATCGCTTTATTCACGGCGTTAGGATCGGTAGCTAAACAGTTCTTCCATGAGTTCAAATATTTAGCATGATTAGCAACGGCTAGCTTTTCTATACCAAGAGACGCACAAATAAAACATGCACCAAATTCCGCTACCAATTCCTCAAACGCGTATTCTTTAGAACCGAAACGGTTTTTCAAATCGCGATCTAATCTGGAACTGTGACCGCTCCAGTGTGTAAGCTCGTGCATACCAGTTGAAGCGAATTCCTCCCCGCTAACAAAGTCGTTAGCATTGGGCATGTTGATCTGGTCGCGTGAAGGAATGAAGCATGCAACGTCCCCACCATAGACAACCTTGGCACCGTTGGCACTAAAAGCATTTTGTGCAAGTGCTACGGCTTCACCATTCACAACCGGCTTTTTGGGTTCTGTCGGTTCTGCTTTTGGATAGCCGTCAATTTGATCAACGTTCCATACTGGGAAAACTTTGGGAAACATTCCACGGCCTTGTATTTTGTCTCCAGTCTTTTTGTCGATATCATAGGTTGATATCCAACGCAAAATTTGAGCGCAACACTTTTGACCTTTAATTGACCAGTTGCCGTTTCCGGCGGTTTTAATTTGGTTGAATGTCAAATACTCATTTCGAGTGAAACCGTTATCCATTTTTGCAAACATCAACCGCCAAACGTTAGAGCCGGAATATTCAGTTCCAGTAATTGGATTTCGTGCAATGTCCTGTAGTTCGACAGACCACGGTTTCAACCAGTCCGTGCCGTTCTTTTCCATTTCGGAAAGTAAACGATCGGCGGTCGCTTTGTGTAGTGCATCAATTTTTTGTTTCGAATTAGCCATATTATTATTACCCTTTTTTTAGTTAAATGAGACATTAGTTTGACGCATATATTCCCATACCGCAAGCACTTTATATAGGCATAAAAAAACCCCGCCTAGGCGGGGTTATAAAACGGGGTTATTGATTAAGCTATTTTTTCATTTCAATAATAGTCTTTGTATCATTGGCGGTATAACACAATAAACAATCCTTGCATTTTTGACCGGTGCAATTTTGAACAACGGTTGATCCCTTGGTTACGTTATTGAATGTTTTGTCGAAATATTTTGGCGGGGTATCCATAATCCGATCCAAATGGCTATTGCTAAAAACCATTATTAGATTGTTAGGTTTGCCGTGATTGTCAAAGTATTTATTTGTGATCGTAACTCGTTTAGTCCACATAGCAAACGTAGTATGTGGGTTCGCTTTTACAATAAGCATTAAATTATTCATATGAGTTTGATTGATCAATTCGCCGTGCGCGTGGATGCGAACAAAACGTTCTAAAAATCGCGGGATCTGTTGATCAATTAAAGGTTGACTACTTAGTAAAACGCTATTTCGTTCTAATGCGGGTACCATACTTTGCCTAACGCCTAACGAGGCCTTAATGGAATAGCAACCTTTACATATTATATTTTTAACCGAGCCATACATCCGCATACAAAACTCATTTGATAACGGGTTAGTGTTTATGGCTTTAAAGCCTTCTAACTTTCCGGTGAGTTTGCTAACAAAAACAAACTTCAAGTTATCGATAACCATGCTTACTGCAACCATGACAAATTACCTTTTTTAATTAATGAAGCGTTAGTTTGACCCATATATTCCCATAAGTAAAGTAGTTTATTTTAAACAAAAAAACCCCGCCGAAGCGGGGTTAAGTAAATAAAGAAAGTTAATAATTAAAAACTAAAGGATGACCCGTCCAAGTTTCACTTTTCGCCATTTCGTAATGGTCGTGATCGTTGAGCGCATTTGCTCCAACAAGAAACCAATCCAAAAAACTATTTTTATCAACCTCGCATTTAAAAAAATTAATTTCCTCGATTAAAAAGTTAACAAGTTTTTGTTCTTTATCCGTCCTAACATGATCCCATTTAAAAGTTGATCTTAAAAACTGACGGTGAGCATTAACGAATTCGTCACGATGTTGATATATAACGCGGTTTTGTTCCTCTTCAGAAAAATCCCAGAAATGAACATTCACATTCATTAATTCATTATCAATATGAACGTTAATATCATTTAACACTTGGCAATCATCTGTAACATAATTTTTAAAAGTGATTTCTCTACAATCATATGTATCTGTTTTTTCGTGACACAACCCAACACGAAGGGTCGCACCTAAAAAATCGCAATTCGGCATGACGAAAGAGTACAAAGAACATCCGTTTATTATTTCGGGGTTTTGATTTTTCATAGTGTAAATACCTTTTTAATTAATGAAACGTTAACTTATCGCATAGCTTCCTATACTTCAAGACTTTTTGACGTTTTTCTTCCGTTGTTTTTTGGTAGTTTTTTGATAGGTGTCGATGAATTCTTGTGTTTCTTTATTTTCAGGTTTGATAGCACCCCAAATTAAAGCGAAAAAATTTAACAAAAACATTTACATTATCTCTATACGATTTGAAAACAAAAAAACTTTTTTCATTTCCATTTGACAGAAAGGCGAAAAGTTCCTTTTTAGTAGTAACCTTGTTAATAAAAGGTAACCTAAAAAATCCTTATAAATCAGTTAGGTTACCTAAGTTACCTAAGTTACCCCTATTTTATTAAAAAAAATAAAAACCATTTCTAATCCGTATAAGGAATATCACCGTTTTTATCATACATAAAAGGCGGAATGCCACGCTTTGACCACTTCGCAAACCCTGCCTTCTCCCCTCGATAATAGGCACCATAAGCGCGGGCCGTGCGCCGTGCCCATCCTTCCCACTTACTTGGAACATCCAGATTGACCTTATATTCATTAGGCATACACTGTGGCGGTGGTGTCATTGCTTCACTCGGCAACGCCTTTAAAACGTGTTTTAACCCCTCTATGACCGCTTGCGACTTATGCACCTTGTCATACCGATAGGTGTACTCTCGGCACAACGCCATGCCCAAATTCCAAAGCATAAGAAAATTGTTTCGATTCTCCCGAACCCAGACAGAACAAGGGTGATTTCGATGCACCGCCTTATACGGCGCATCTAACCCTAATTCGTGAGCCGTGGTACAAAGCAATTGGGCATATTCCAAACACATTTTCACGGCGTGTTTGTCGCAATGATATTGTGCACACCGTTCAACGTCGTCGTGTAAGTAAAATATATTCATTTATCTTCCCCCGCTTTCCACAAAAAATTGACCCGCGCAGAAACGGCGAGGGTTTCAATTTGCTCCCACACGTAATCAACATCTCGATTTTCAAACGCCTCCCAAACGTGGTTGCTTAGATGCTCATTTATTTTTTCTTCCTCCCAATCGGTAAAACCCTTTGGCAGTTCTTCAGTTAAGAAAAAACCACTCGCCCAGACCCACGCCTCTTCTTCGCTTATCTCTAAACCTTTCATTCCACTTCCTCCAAGTCATCGGGTGATACAAATTCAAATTCACCATGTTGAACAACAACATCTAAATTTAAATCCGGCGCGGTAAACAACTTAACACTGCCATCGTCGTTTAACAGCTCGTTGCCGTCATCGTCATTCATGTAAAAACGCACATCCCAAACACATACATTCATCTTCACTTCTCCTCTTCGTAAGCTACGACCAAAAAGTTATAACCCACAGCATCTGAGTCTAACTTTAATAAATCAGTTAGTGTGTTGAGCACGTTAGTTTTATGCGACTCCGCGTAATCAACGCCAAACCACACACCATTAGGAACAACCGTCCAACCTTGCTTTTCAAGCTCTTCTTTAGTAGCCATCTCACTCATATCATTTCTCCAATTTCTAGTTAATGTACCAACATTCTATCCCAGATATTCGCATACCACAAGAGTTAAAAAAACCGCCGTTCGCTTGTGGCTAGGGCGGTTTGCTGATTGCCGAACCCCATTCAGCAATGGGTCATTAACCCGAAAACAAGAAGGACAACATATAAACCCGCTTGTCTTCGAACCACGTTCGGCTGTGGCAAGGAAATTTAGTGATAAGAATCGCTATCCGACTCCGTGTAAAAAGAATCGTCAGATGCGTCGATTTCTTCGACATTCATTAGCGCGGCGGACAGCCCCATGATAACCGTGCCGAGAAAGACTTTGTTGTTGGGTGCCTCTTCAAGCAACGTAGTCAAGACAGAACTCAATGCTCCGGCTAAAACCGCACCGCGTGGTATTTTTTTCGCTTGCCACCGTTTGATCATTTTGTCGGTGGCATTTTCACCGTAATTAAAAGATTCCTGTAACCGCGCACCGGAAACCTTTTCTTCATCGGTCATGTCATCCATCGCCATGTTAATCACCCAGTTAAAATCCTTTGCCATGCTCTAGTCAAATCCTTTGCATCTTGGACTGTCACGTCCTTTTTATTCAATAACATGTAATCGGTCAAAGCCAGTTCAACGGTATCCACCGCATCCGGCCAAGCCATTCGATTTAACTCTATCACATTATCGTCACTCATACTCTTCCCCTCCAAATAAAATAGTAATCTTAATTTCATCACCAGAGCCGTGTTCCCAGTCGAACGAGAAATGGCGCGTGTGCCGTGTGCAGACCTCCGTCAGATCTTGAAAGAAATCATCGGGAAACGAATCGTCCTCATCAGGATCTAACAGCGAATCGTCCATCAAGCCTCCTCCAGACATGAAACCGCTTTACTTACTCTCTCTATATATGCGTTCATTTCATCATCTGTGTCAAAGTACGGCGTTCCCCACGTAGATGAATTAAAATATTGCGCTTCTATATTGTCGTCTCTATTGCCCGTCAGGTCTCTCAAGTAGAAACTCAATAAAACTCTAATCTCTTCCCGTTCTTTATCGTTCACTTGACTTCCTCCTGTCTAACCACAGGCTTAACTTTTCTTATTTCTTTCAAAGCCTCTTTTGCCGAGGATAACTGCTTGGATAGAACAACAACGGACTTTTCAGCCTCTTCAAGGTCTTGAATTCTTGTTCTTAGCTCGCGAAAAATCATATTTTCTGCATCAGAAATTAAGTCTGCTGTATGTCTTAACCCCAGATCGCAAGCATCAAAGTAACAATCCCCTAGCCTATTAAAAAGATCTTCTTGCTCCTTTGTAAGCGTTGCCGTTTCTTCTCTGTTTATCGTAACGCTCATTTCACTTCCTCCAAGGCTTGCTTCACTAAATCAAGAGACGCATCGCATTGACCAGATACTGTCCAATCGGTGTTTGTGACCGGACTACTAGCGACATAATAGTCGTAGACCATGACATATTCGCCATTGAGTTCAATTAAAAATTCAGCCTGAGTGCCATAATCGAAGAACTCTCCAGCGTGGCTTGGTTCGCCAAATGCTTTTACTAAATCGTGAAACGATGCTTTGATCATCCCTACCTTTCGAAAACGTTGGTTAAAGAAAAGATCGTGTTTGATAACTTCTACTGTCATTTTTCTGTCCTTATTTGGTTAATGTGTAGGACAGTATAAGGCTATTCCCATACTCACGTCAAACTTTCAAATAAGACGTTCCAATCCTCCCCCCGTGGGTTTTTTAAAAGAACTACTGGTTTGGTTCGCAGTCCGTGTTCCGCGACCTCTATAGCTTGATCCCCCGAAAACGAGTAAATATGCGTGTCTTCACCCTTCGACAGCCGTATCCACACCCAAACATTCGCGTGTTGGTGCTTGGTTAAAAAAGATACTTGGTGGGGGGAAAGTCGCACGGTATTGCCGGAGCATTGTTTTAGTTCGATTAGATGAAAACCGTGATCCGTGGACAGTAGTAAGTCAGGCAAGCCTAGCGAGGCGATAGACTCAAGCCTCGTCGGTATCCACTTTGGTTTCAGTTTCTTCAATTGGTTCCGTAGGGAGTTCCAAAACTGGCTCTCCTTCTTCGTCGGACGAACCGGAGTAAGTGATGGGGGCATACTCATCTTTGATCTCCTGTAACGCTTTCTCGACCTCTTCTTTCGACATCGAGTCGATCGAGCCATAACGCACTTCAGATTTGCTGACATACAAACCCGCTATTTGCCCTCGAAGTTTCTCCGCCTGTACTGAAGCCGAGTAAGCCCCGTTCGATAGAGATTCCTCTCGAAGATGATGTAAGTCTTTCAAGTGACGGTGGTAAGTGACTTCGTATTTTTTATTCAACTCGTTTCGATAATTTTGGATGGCGAGGGCTACGTTTGGATATCTGTTTGGGTTCATCAATTCTGAGGCTCGAACCCGAGCAGATTTAGGCGGATAACCCGCGTTAATGGCCGCGTCTACCTGTGTAATAAAACCGTCCTTGGTCACCATTTCTTGGACAAACAGTTCTTGTCGTCGAGTCAATTTTCTCTGAGATGGGTCTGCCTTTGGTTTCGGTGCCGCTTTTCTTCGATACTTTCGTTTTTGCGAGGACGGCAAAATGTAGCGGTCAATCATAACTCTCTTCAATCTCCTCTAGCGTTTGTCGATGAACAAACAAGGGGGTCTGTGAACCCACGTAGGCACCAACCACATTGTATTCCATGTGATCGATAGCCATTTCCATAGCGTCCTCTTCACCGTCATAATCTTTCATCAAAATTTCAATACACTTATCGTAATCGTACACGATAACATCGTCAAATCCGCAACGGACACCCACCCCAATAACCGCATCATCAAACCCATCTGCTTTTAACATCAGCTACACATCGCTTTACCGCGAGCGGCGGCCAGTTCAAATCGTTTACGTTCTTCCGCTTGGCATTTTTTTGAGCAATACTTTAGTTTTTTTCCGGTCAACGGTTGGTCGCAAGTGATACAACGCAACACGACGGGTTTGGCATACTTGGCTCTTCGAGCCTCTTCCTTTTCTAAATACAGACGCAAGTAAACTTCCAAACGCTGTGCGTCTGATTTATTGACCCGACCCTTTTGATCCAGTTGGTCTGACACATTCTTTGCCAGATCCTTCAAATTCTCAAGACTCATGCCGTATGCGCGGGTTCTTCTTGGTCTTTCTTGAAAGCTTCAACTTCCTCAGCTAAAAAAGCTTGGTCGCTGTTTGAAAGATTAGCCTTCTTCCACGACTCAAAGATCACACGAAGCTGTCCGCTAATCGTGCGCCCTTCAATGTGGCTAATGGTTACAATCTGCTCGTAGATTTCTTTTGGAACCAAGATTGATTTCCAACGGGTAGTGTCCATATGGTTTTCTCCAATATTTTATGGGATTATATCTGTTTTTCTTATGTATTTTCAAGGGGTTTCGCCTCTCCCCAACTCTCTCCCAAGTCAATATCACATTGGCTTGGAACGCTCAGTTTTATTGCATTTTTCATTACCTCGGCATAGCCCAAAGCTTGCTCGGCAGAAGACACAGAAAAAGCCAGTTCGTCATGCACTTGAAGTAAGGGTGTCACGCCCTGTTGGTACAGCAAAACGATGGCTTGCTTGGTCATATCGGCGGCAGACGCTTGGATCAGACGGTTAAGACTTTTGTAAGTGTATGCCCGCTTTAACCGAGTAGTATTGCCGTGAAGCGCGAGGGCTTCATCGCGAGGCATGGCCTTGTGCATCTTAAAAGAATCCGGCTCCCACAAGTCAAACCGACACTTTCTGCCCTTCAAACTGCGAATGGCACCGCTCGAACGCGGGTCATCCAACCTATTTTGCACACCTTGAGTTAATTGCTTCACGAACGGAACGCGATGATGATACTGGCGAGTCAGGTCTTTTGCCTCGTCGAGCGAAATGTCCAACTGCTCGGATAACTTGGTGACACCCATCCCATAAAGTAAAGCAAGGTTAACCACTTTTGCGGTTTTGCGCGGTATTCCGGCCATCTCGGCAACCATGCTATGAAAATCTGTGGTCGGGTCGTTGTTGTATGCCTCGACAAACTCATCGACACCGCCGAGAGATAAATTCTTACTGTCCCCGTAGGCTTTTGCGTAATGAACCAAGATCCGTGGTTCTTGTTGCGAGTAGTCTATCGCACTCCATTGCTCCCCCTCTTCCGGTAAAAACAAACTGCGTATCATTGGCCCCAATTCTGGGTCACGAGCCGGAATTTGCTGTAAGTTAGGGTTGTTCATTGAAATTCTGCCAGACACCGTACCGCCATCGTCTGAGCGAACCTGATTGATGTGACTGTGAATGCGGTTGTCCTTGGTGACGTGCTTCATAATGTTTGTAATAAACGTCGAGTGCGTTTTGTTTAGCTCTCTGGCTTGCACTACAAGTTTTGGCAATTCGTGTGGGTTTTCCGTCAGAAAAGATTTGGTGAACGAAGGTGCCCCCTTCTCTGTCTTCGGGTAAGGTATGCCCACGCTGTCGAATGCCTTGGCTAATGACTGCGCCGCCCAGATCTCAACGGTACTGCCGACCAGAGACTTAATTCTTTTGTGCGTTTCTTTCTCTCGTTTAATCAATTCTTGTTTGGTGCGCTCCGCCCTGTCCATGTCTACCCGAATGCCGTTCCACGTCATGTCCACGAGGCACGGCAAAAGAGCCGTTTCCATGTCGAACACGTCCCAGAGGTCTTCCTCGTTTAGCTTTTGCTTAAACGCCGTCCACAGGTCTAAGGTTAGCTCTGCATCGGTTTCGGCGTAGGGGCCAACAAATTGAGACGGTAGCTTGTACATCTCAGCTTTTGGGTCGATACCAAAAGACTGCGCGGCCTCGACCAGACCTTTCTCAGACTTGACCTTATTGAGATAATCATAAGCCACCGCATTGAGGGTAAAACTGAAACGGTTTTCGTCCAGAAGACTTGCGGTCATCATCGTGTCGACAATTCGACCATTTACGTCCAACCCTTCGCGTTTTAACCACCCATAATCGTACTGCGCGTTGTGCATAATTTTGTCACAAGGCAGAGAAAGCACCTTTTTTAGCCACTTTTTGACCAAACGGTCGTCCAAATTGCCCCCTCCGACGTGTTTCGTGGGCAGATAGCCCTTCCAAAACGACGTTGCGACAGCGTAGCCGACCACTTCACCCCGCCCAGTAGGCCAACCCGCCCCCTGAACCTTTAAATAAGGGTCTTTTGTCTCAAGGTCGATTGCAATTTCAGTCGCTTGACTCAAGTCGGGTAGCTCCAACGGCGGTACCCATTCCGATTTCGGCGCAAACATCGCCATTTGTAATGGTTTACTCATACTAAATAGTTCTCAAAATAATCCTGTCCGTCCATCAAAAATAAGTTTTCTCTTGCTCGCGTGACGGCAACGTAAAAAACTCGGTGAATGTCTGTGTTCTGTGCGCGAGAAGCAGCCGGAGTCAATGAAGTCAGTAGAACCACATTATCCGCTTCACCTCCCTTCGAAGCGTGAATCGTGGACAAACGGATACGAGGCTTGCCATTGAAGGACTCGCCCCGACGCAATAGAGCAGTCATGTAAGCCCTATCTGTCGCGGGTAACTTATCCATCGCCGCGTGCCATATTTCATCCTTGGTTGCCAAAAGACCAAAATCGTCTTGCAACCGCTCTAAACTAAATAATTCTTCTTCGTCGGCATTGATGGTCTTATGCCCTCTCGCTATCTTCTTGCCGTTGCCTGACATGTAGCTGTAAATGGTCTGTGCGGCGTGAAGCGTGACCTCTCGACCTTTTCTCAATTGCTCCCACCCATTGACCGCTTCGGAAAGACGCTCGGATATTGAGCGACCGTGTGCTTTCTCAAACAAAAAACCCATACTTCTGAGGCTTGCGTCAAAATCATCTAAGAAGAAATTGGCTTGAGCCAGTACGAGCCAAGACCCCTCGCCCATATCGAGTTCGTCCATATCATAAATACGTCGAACGGTGCCTTCGGCTTGTTTTGGCAAGTATTTTTTAGGAAACCTATCGGTAATTCTGTCGGCAATGCGCTCTGCAACCTCATGAACCTGTCGAGGTATACGGTAAGATTGCTCTAAGACCTGAGAACCCGAGTCCAACTCAATGAAATGCTGTACGTCAGCACCGCTCCAACGATAAATTGCTTGGTCGTCATCGCCCGCCACGTACATTTTGTCGGATATGTCGTCTAAAGAATGGGCTATGTCCCATTGAATAGGACTTAGATCTTGCGCTTCATCTAAAAAACACAGTTTGAAACGAGGGGTGCAGTTCTTCAACTGCCGAGCGTACATCACTAACATATCCGTATAGTCTAACAAACCGTTGCTAACCTTGTATTCTCGGTAGGATGTGTCGATGTAGCTGACCTCAGTCCAATCGTGGTAAAAGTCGGTTCGGTCGTACTCTTCTCGCAAACTGACCTTTTTGATTGCCGCTAAATTAATTAAACCCAATACAGGGTGGTCAGTCACCGCTATTTTGCCGTTCTCGAACTCCGCGTCGTTCTTGATTGTGGTTAAACGTATGCCTGTGTACTGCGCCAACTCTTTATAGTTCTCTGTTTTCATGAGCTGACTGTCCTGCAAGCCCAACATTCGATAAGAAAGCGAATGCAAGGTGCGAAAGAAAAACAGGTCAGCGTCAGGATCTAAGCTAAAACGTTCAGATGCCCGCTCTTTAGCCTCGTTCGCGGCTTTCCGTGTGAATGCAAGAAACGCTATTTCAGTGGGCGCAATGCCCTCCGACAAGGCTTTGTCTACCATGTTCAGCAATGTGGTGGTCTTTCCTGTGCCGGGGGGTCCGAATATCCTAAACATTTTTTAGTTTTTTAGGTTGTGGTGGGTATTCCTGTGTAGAGTGGATTTTACGTAACTTTTTTGTAACAAGATTAAAAGTACCAATAACATCACCACGTTTAAGTCCTACCTTATACAGAAAATTAAAAACCTTCCGGTAAAAATTTAAAAATTCCTGTTTTGGTTTTCCAAGATGAAAACGGTAATCCAAGTAAAAAAGGGCATACAAAGGATACTTATTTAAATAATCTTTTATGCCACCTTCAAAACAATAATCAAGTTGTTTTACCTGTAACGGAGTAGACATAGTGTGATATGCCCACGAAGAATTCCAACGGTTTCGTTTTATTTTTTGATTCATCCACCAAGGTAAATACTGCAAATTTTCTGGCACGTGCAACCCGCTAACTGTTTCTCCAACTAAGGGTACAATATGGTCTACATCGTAGCCCTCTGGGCAATTTTTATATATTTTAGCTATGGCTTTTCTACCCGCTTTGTCTAACAATATTTCTCTTTGTAGCTTTTTTGCCCTTTTCGTTGCGTCTATTGCTCGTCTTTGTGCTTTGCGTTTAGCTGTTTTTTCGTAGACTTTTTCCCTAGCTTTATACTCTGGTGTTTGTTGTCGAATTCGTTGTTTAGCTTTAGCTTCTGGTGTTTGCCAGCGAATCTTGTCACGTTCTTTTATTTGTGCTTTGCGTTCTGGTGTTTGGTGTCTTTTACACGGATTACCGTTTTCATCTAAATATATTTTTGCCATGTTATTCCTCCTTATACCCTAAACATTGGGCCTATAGTCTTTATAATGAGAAAGATTTCCATACTTTTTATGAAAGTCCTTAAAACTTTCCCAAGGTGATGGCCCTACAATTTCTTTTGGTGTTTCAACAAGTGTAAGAGTTGGCTTTCCAAACCTTTCTTTTCTAAGTATTTCTTTCCACTCAACTATCTCTACCGAGTGATCTTTTTTACCCGTGTATTTTTCAAAATAAGCCAATACTTTTTCTGCCATTGACATATCCATAGTGTGTGACTGCCAAGAATTATCCCATTTATTGGTCTTTACATACCGATTTATGTAAGAAGGCAAATACTGCAAGTTTTCTGGAATATGCAATCCACTGACTTTTTTTCCAAGCAACGGTACAATATGGTCAACGTCGTGCCCTTCTGGGCAATTTTCATATATTTCGTAAATAGCTTTTTCATCTGCCCAATCAGGAAACCTTAGTAATCTTTTCGCCCTTTGCCTTGCGCTCATTGCTTTATCGCGCCAAGAGAATATTCTTTTTTCTCTTGATTTATCTTTTTTTGGAAGTTTTCCTTTAGATTTAGGTTTAGTTACTAAACCTGCTCGTTTTCTTCGTTGGTAATCTGCTTGAGGTATACCCTTTAGTTTTTTTCGTTCATAATGTGCTTTACTTGTAGCGCTTCTTTTAGCTTTAACTTCTGGTTTTTCGTTTCTAATTTTATCAGCAATTCTTTTTTGTTTTTTAGCTTCTGGTTTCTGTCGTTTAGCTATAGCTTCTGGTGTTTGCCACCATCCACACGGATTGCCATTTTCATCTAAATGAATTTTTGCCACGTTATTCCTCCTTAAAATGGTACGTCGTCTGGGTTTCCAAAATCAGGGGTCTGTATGTCATCCACAGGTGCCCCAAAAGTGGGTATTGACCAAACTTTGTACGCTTTTCCTTTAATTTTTAAGCTCATAGCCTCGCCGTTGATGTCTCGAAGACGCTGTGCCATTTTGTGTGTTTTATATTCGAAGAACCGATTCTTCTTCAAAAAGTTTTCGAAGTCTCGAAGTCGGAAAAAGGTGCGGTTTGCATCTTCATCCGTCCACGGACGGCGTAGTAATATCTCTTCCCTGTTTTTGGCGGTTTGCATCGACACGCACCACTCCTCCAAGTAGTCATAAAACTGACCTGCAACAGAAGCGTCCTGAGACACCTCAATGACACTGCCCTCAGTTTGTTGCATGGTATCGAGTAACGCGTTAATACGGCCCTCCCACGAAGGTTTTGACATACTTCTGGGCATGTACGACAGTTGATCTACGCAGGATTTCTGAAATTGAAGCTGATTCATCAATCCATCGGTGTCTAGCTCTAACGGCTGACCGTTAACATCCAAAAACCAGACGGGCGGCTGAGAGTTATACTTCCTTAGATTGGCTATGACCACACCAGAAGTCGCGGCATCAATTCCAAACTTTCGGGTTCGACATAAATCGCTGTTGCAAAAAGAAACAAGCGGCGTGTCCTTGCACATATAAGCATAGTCTTTCTTCTGCAACTGCTTTGCCACGACGTTGACTTCATTTAAAGGCAACGGTGGGTCAAGATACAGCATGTTATAGTTAAGAATTTCTGTTTCCCAAGAATCTGGAAATGCTTTTCTCAGGTATACACCTAAGTTAAACAAGCCGTTATTACGACCGCCCTCGCTAATTTTCTGTGAACATAAGTGCTGTAGGCAAGGCGGGCCGTCCTTCATGGGTTTGGCCTCGTCCTCATCAATCACTAGCGCCGACAATTCCTCGGGCGTTAGTACGTACTTATCATATAAGTCAAAGAACTCGGAAAGCGTAGCCGCAGAGCCGTCATCTAAAATAGCGTACCGCAACCCATCTTCCGCATCATAATAAGGTGTGTTTAAAAAATTTCCTGTATCACCCCTATCAAGTTCCAACCTTACCTGCTTCGGGAATATTTCAGATCCCGCGTAAGACAAAGCCGCCGCTATGTGAGTCAACACAGCTTGCATCTCTTTTGCCGTAACCCATTCTTTTGTAAACAAAAAACAATGGGCACCGCCCGATTTACTACGACAAACCACCATTGGTATCTTCGCAGCTCGAATTCTTTCTACTAATTTTCCGTGATCAAGCGGGTACGTATCAACATCAATACAACCCCACTTGCAACTATTGTTCTCATTAATGGGAATAATTCCCAAGGCCGTACCTTTACCACTCAAATGCCCTTCCCACAATTCCGTGGTCCGTGGTTCGCGAACTATCGAAGCCCGCCCACTCTGTTTTCCATTTGATTGCTTTTTATCTATTCGATACGTGCCATATGCCTGTTCCAAGCCACAAAAAATGGCTGAAAATCGTTTTGCATCCGACATACTGAAACCTCAAAAAAAAGGCGGTGTTGCCACCGCCTCGCCCAATCAAAATGGTACGTCTGCTTCGCTCGCGTCAGTACCTTGCTCAGAAGTGTGTTTAACTTCCACGTCACCTTTCAGAATTGATTCTGAAAAGGCTTTCGCTTGAGCATAAAGACCCCCATCTCCCACAACTTCGTCAAGGGTAATCTCCCAACCATGCCAAGAACCCTTTGAGTTTTCCTCAGAATTAGTCTTCAACAGGTAAGTGTGGCTGAAACGTGGCGGTGTGAACTGCCCGTTCTTACCCTGCATCACGCGACTTGCCACCATGCTGTTGAATTTTCTTGATTTCTTCAGCTGAGTGCGAATCATCGCTATCAATGCGTGAGTCGCAACCCCTGACTCGGGATCAATCATCAACACAAAATGCTGATGGGTTTCTTCGAGGTAAGAACCCTCACCCCCAACCACATAGTCGCGGTTGTCGTCAGAACTGCGCTCGACTTTGGGTCGCTCGTCTGCCGGAGTGTAGATGTTTACTGGGGCACCGGAACCACTACCGCGTGGCATCCACTCCAGAAAACGTCGTTGATAGGCGCACGGCACAACTTTCACCCCTGTCGCACCCTTATAGTACTCACCCGTCACGGTGTTATAGATGTCCCCTGCCTTTGCGTCAATCGTATCCAAGATTGGGTCTTGGCGCGATAACACTTTGAGAAAAGGCAGAGCTAAATCTTCTTGCCCTACATTTTCTAAACCGAGGTTTGCATCTTCCTCAAATATAGCAGAGTCAAACACAGTGATGCCCTGCTCCTTATTCTTCGCCACTTTCGTGCTTTTTTCTTCGTCAGCCATTATTTTTTTCCTCTCTTAATCGTTGCTCGTTGCCCACAATAGGCTCCAAATAGTTCCATCGGAAGTTCCTTTCCGCCTTCAATCTGCTCTTTCACCCACGCTTTCAGCGTAGACGGATGCACACCTGTTTTCTGCTGCGGCACCAATCCTTGCGAATTAGCAAGATCCATAAAAGCCTGTGCTTCTTGATGATCACCGCGACCAAAATCACACGACACACTGTTCTTTATCAGTCCGTCATGTCCATTGGCCTCTAACCATGCAAAGGCTTCTTCTTTGTTGTCGTTTTTGATGTGAGCACCGTAAGTACTCTTCACTTCGACACTACTGCCGTCATCGAGGGTAAATTTATTGACCCCGATTTCTTGCAGTGCGGCAGGTAAATCTTCATCCGTAAGCTTCAACAAACCCTTCTTGGCTTGCTTCAACTGATCCTCTAAGTCAGACACAGTTAGCTCCGCAGAGTTAATCATCCTAGCCAGTTCGGCTACCGATTTAATCTCCTTGGAATCAAGCGTGTCGAGTTGAGAAGTTGCGGAATCCGCTTCCATTTCTTCTAAAAAATCATCACTCATATTTTGTCTCCTATTCGTGAATCGTCGTTAAAGTACCTTTCGATACTTGAATTTATAATGGTAATCGCATAATATCTAATAGTCAACAGGCAGGAACAAAAATGAATTACGAGCCGAAAACTGATTTTTACGAGCACCAAAAGACCACCCTCGAACAATGCGCTGACGCAAAGTATTGGGGCCTATTCCTTGAAATGGGTGTCGGTAAATCCAAGATAGCCATCGACAATTTTGCGCTACTCTTCGAGAAAAACTCGATAGATACGGTTTTAGTTTTAGCCCCCAAAGGTGTGTACGACAACTGGGTAAAGAAAGAAATACCCACACACCTACCCGACAGAATAGAACATAAGATTGCGCGGTGGCAACCCAACCTGACAGAAAAGTTTAAAGAAGAAATGCGTCAGATAGTGTTTCGAAAAAACAGAAAAGGAGGCTACCTGCACATATTGGTCATGAACATGGAAAGTATGTCCACCACAAAAGGGGCAAGCACCGCGTTTCGTTATCTGCAAGAGAACCCAAAGAACATGATGATTGTGGACGAAAGCACTACGATAAAAAACAGGAAAGCATTGCGAACTAAAAATGTAGTCAAGGCGGGCAAGTTGGCTTTATATAAAAGAGTTCTGACCGGAAGCCCTGTAACCAAGTCACCGATGGATTTATTTAGTCAGTGTGAGTTTTTAAGCCCCGACGCGCTCGGTTTTAAAAGTTTCTTTAGCTACCGAAACCGATACGCCATCATACAAAAAAGGCACATGGGTCCGCGAAGCTTTCAAGAAATTACAGGGTATCAGCGTCTTGATGAACTTAACGAAAAGCTAGATACGTTCACCACACGGATACTAAAATCCGAGTGCTTAGATTTACCTGACAAAGTGTACCTAAAACGAGAGGTGCCTTTGACCCCAGAGCAGAAGAAACTATACGTACAGATGAAGAAGTTAGCTTTGTCGCAGTTGGACGATGGCACCTTGGCTACTACCGCTTCGGTTTTGACACAGATTATGCGTCTTCAACAGATCTGTTGTGGGTTCATTCAACCGGATGACGAAGAAATACAAGAAATTAAAAACAATCGACTAGAAGAACTTCTGTCGGTTGCAGACGAGGTTCAGGGAAAAGTGATTATATGGTCGTCGTGGACGCATGACATACGCCTAATCGCCGAGGCCCTGCGTCGTCGCTTTGGAAACGAAGCGGCGGCAACTTACTACGGGGAAACCCCGCAGGACGAACGGCAAGAGATCGTAAAGAAGTTTCAGGACCCAGATTCTGAACTGCGGTTTTTTGTTGGTCAACCTAGAACGGGAGGCTATGGCCTAACGTTAACCGCCGCAACAACGGTAATTTACTACAGCAACAGTTACGACCTAGAAATACGGCTACAGTCAGAAGACCGAGCGCATCGGATCTCTCAAACTGAAACAGTGACCTATGTAGATATAGTGTCTCCTGATACGATTGACGAGAAAATACTGAAGGCTCTTCGAGACAAGATAGACATAGCCGGAGAAGTTCTCGGAGAAGACGCAAAGCAGTGGCTTATATAGTGTAGACTTTCAGTCCTTTTTTCTTACCTTTAACATGGATTTCGTTTACTAGTTTAAGTTTTAATCGGGGAATATACTTTTTAGCTGTAGTTTCTCCAATCAACAGGTCTACTTTTTGTTCTTTGGTTGCAGATTCTAGCCTAGCGCCCGTGTTAACCGCATCGCCAATCGCTGTGTAATCGAACCGAGACTCGCTTCCCATGTTTCCTATTACAGCTTTGCCACTATTTATACCAATACCGATAGCAATAGCGGGCAGACCCTCTTGTTGCATCTCTTGGTTAAGTTCTTTCATGTTCTCTATTATCTGCAACCCGCATTTTACTGCTTGTATTTCGTGGTCGGCTTGATCAAGTGGTGCGTTAAATATAGCCATCATTGCATCACCGATATACTTGTCTACCATACCGCCATACTTTTGTACTGCGGCTTGCTGTGCCGTCAACGCTTTGTTCATGATATAGGTGACTTGTTCTGGTGGTAGGCTCTCCGACATACTGGTAAACCCACGAACGTCAGTAAACAAAAACGTTGCATATCGCGTTTCACCCCCTAATTTTAGCTGTTCTGGGTTCTTTTGAAGCTGTTTTACCTGTCTTGGGTCCAAATAATGCTCGAATTGCTTCTTAATTTGTTGCCTAAGCTGGTATTGGGTGCGGTAATTAAGGTAAAAAGCGACCGTAGAGGCCAAAATCTGGCTAATTAAGGCCCAAACTACGTCAATTAACACCCCATTTGCAATAAGTTGCACTCCGGCATAAACCGTTCCGCTGAACAAAAGTAATGCAGATAACACTCCCCAGATAACGCCAAGTTTAGTTATCAACAGCCAAATGAGGGAGACAGTTCCTACGTAAATCAACACCTCTGCGGCAAGCGAATAGTCAGGAATGTACGGGCTGTCGGGTTGCAGAATGCTTTCAGCTAATGCCGCTTGTATGTAATGGGGTTCGAGCAAGCCTACGGGTGTGGCTAACTGAGGAAGTATACCTGCGGCATTGGTGCCAACAAAAACAAAGCGCCCCTCTACGTCCATTTCTTGTAGCGTTGTTTCGTGAGGCGTGACCCACGACACCCACTTCCTGCCCAAAGAATCAACTTTGGCGGGCGGAACACCCTTTACGCGCACTTCTTCAATACCATTTTGATTAGTTTTAATCACGTAGGTATCCGCGCCAGCCAAAACTTTTAGAACCTGTGTACCAAACGAGGCTAACCAACCGTCTGGAGTCTTATACAATAGCGGTATTCTTCTAACCAGATTATCCACGTCAACCGGGGCCGTAGCAATACCTTGCTCAGTCCAATTAGATTTACGCAGTATGGGTATGTTTTGCAGAGTTCCTAATGCTTTAAAACCACCCACTTCCTCACCCAGTATTACTGTGCCAACTGTATCTGGATATTCTCCGTTGTCGTACTCGAACAGGGGCAATACTGTCCTTGAAAAATTCATAGAATATGCAAACTCTTCGTCGCCACCCAATCGGTCTGGATGCGGAAAGCCAATGACCCAGCCCACGCCGATTGCGCCTTGCCCCAATAAATCGTGTTGTATGTCCGCGAGCCGTGATCTAGGTAGCGGGTAGCCACCTTCGCGGTCAATGTCCTCTTCAGTAATGTTGAGTATGGCAAAGTAGTCGGACGGTTGGCCCTCGGTGACAAACGCATCAAACGTTCGAAGTTTTAACACTTGGTATATATCCCACTGAAATATAAGCGGGATACTTAATAAGCTAAGTATCATTAAAAACTTTTTCATGAACCTTGCGTAATCATTATTTGAGAATCGCCTCCACCGTTGACTTTTATCTGGTTAACTACACCGTTTTGTATCAGCATAATAGTATATGAGCCACCGCCTTCTATATCCAGACGGACTTTGTGTTCAACAAAACGCTGAAAACTAATCACATTTCCTGTAATTAACGTCGTTACCTGGGTGTCCTTGTCTTGACCTAGCTCGGTTCCTGTAATGTTAATTCCTGCTGTTTGCTTCAATCTGTCTTCTTCTTCAGCCACGGCTAACGCATCTAAGATGTTAAGCAGGTCTTCGAGAAAGTTTACATCTAAGTAATTGATATCTAACTCAGTAAACTCAACCTCTTCTTCCAACAAGTCTTCGTTTAAAAAGTCTACGTCCAAGCCACTAAAGTCTAGGTAGGGGTTACTTTCGACCACGTTATACGATTCATCCACCATTTCTACTTCTTTTGGCGGTGTGACGATTAACATGTTGTCGATCAAATCAATGGTCAAATCAAGAATGGCTGGACTACTTGGAGGTCTTTCGTACATCGAAGCAGTGGTCGATTGAAACGGTTTGTCTAGTGTAACACTGCCAGAGCCTGTCGATACTACGATTTCACCAGAAGATATGCCATTTACATCAGGCAATAAAATAACCAAGCTACGCCCCAGCTCATCTACCGTCACGGTAAAATCTGTGCCACGGATAGCAATATTAGCAGTTGGAGTGCGTAGTTTAATATTCTGTTTGTTTATCTTGCCCAAGCCACCTGTAATAAAACGCGCTGTACCACTGGCAAAGTTCAGTGCCATTTTAGTTTTATCGGGGTTTGGATCGTAAATGTACTCATCAATAACCAGCTTACTGTGTTCGGTTAACTTAACTCGGCTGTCGTCTTCAAAAGTTATTGCTAACCTACCGGCAGTGGTTTCTACGTTATCATTAGACTGTATGCCTAAATTTAAATCGGCTTGTAATGGTTTGTCCCGAACAACTTGTGCATTACCCTGTAATTCGGATATTTCTCCAATATCAGCAGCCCACAGCGGTCCCACCATCGTCTTGCTCAATACAAACAGTGCCATTAGAACCATCAGATGTGATCTTAAGCCAATCATTATTTAATGTACTCGTTTGAGAAACTGTAAACGTGCGGCTACCGCCCGTGTGATCCAGCCAAAAGTAACCTCCTGCACTAGCATTAACACCCGTACCAGTATACGTCACCGTGTTATCAGAACCGTCGATGTCCATATAGTTAGTCGCTTGGTCAATATTAATAGTTGAAGTGACCGTATTATTTGAGCCTTGGATAATCCAATCAAGGTCTAATGTTCCTGCTGCTGCGGTAGTTGCTTGGTTCAACGTCATGGTATTGCTACTACCCGTTACATTTACATTTACGTTAGAACTGTCTGCCCCATACGTATTGCTTGTATCAGTTGAAACTGTCATATCATTTGAATCACCTGTAAACTGAAAAAATCCAGTATAGGTATCAGCAGTAATATCACCCTTCCAAAGGTTGCTTGCACCTATCTGATTAATATCGAGTGTGTTAGTCGTACCGATAAAATCAAAATCTGTAAGAGTACCTGTTACAGAACCAACACCACCAATTAGGTTACCGCCGCCCTGTTGTTCTAGGTCTATATTTGCCGTCGCGCCAGATTGATCCATAAAAATTTCATTATCCGCGAACAATGGATGAGCTAACGTACACAAAACTAATAAAAGTATTCTATTCATTTTTTAACGCTCCAGTATCCTGCTGTCAGGCCGTCTTGAATTGTTTGGAGAACTGCCGTTTCTATAGCGGCTTGGAGGGCTAAATTGACAGACTCGTTTTGCACTGAGCCGTTCTCTATCTCAATCAATTCTGTACCCTGCGCTACAAATTTGAAAACATCCTGACTATATCCTACACTTAGAATACTCTTAGTGACCAGAACTTCAAGTAAAACCCTCCCGGTAAGCACAGAAACTGTACGTAACGATACTGTTATCGTATCTTTTCGATACTTTTTAGACGCTCCAATGCCTAAGTAACGCGCACCCATGCCCCCGGAAGTTTGGTTACTTTCGTAACCTACAACACTTCCTTGCATTAATAATCCAGCAAACAGCAATGGTTTTATCTTTTGTTTCTCGCTGGCTTCTTGCCGTGTAGCGCGAATGATCTGCCGTTCCTTCATTAAGTTATCCACACCAACGCGCTCAACTACATCAAAAAACCCTTGCTTTTGACCACCTGCGTGATGCAATGCTCTAATTAAATAAGTTACCGGGCTTTGCGTAACCGCTGTACTGAAGTTTGCAAACTCTCCATTACTGCGCCGTTGCCCGGTGTCGTCATTAAAAGCCACGCCGTACACTGCAACGACGGGTCTTTTTTCTGGTGGTTCAACGCGAGCTAGTTCGGTAACCAGTAACGGTCGAATCTTGGGCAGTTCTTTTTTGGGAACAACGTGATTGCTGACAGTAGTACAGCTAGAAGTAAAAATCACCAATAGGCACAGAAATAATAGTCGTGCCGCCTGATTGGTCGGTAACGGTAAGCGAAACAGTTTGTCCGTTGGTGCTGTAGTCAACTTTATTGCCTTCAAGCTCAAAGCTTCCACTCTCTGATTTTGTTTCTCCAAACATGTTATCTACTAATTGCCTAGACAACTCTGCGTATATTCTACTCTCAAGGTTGCGGATAAACCTAGCCAAGGTACTATTATTGACCTCGCGCTCCGCTTCTTCAACTAAAGCAAGCTTCTCTTCTTTAATAGTATTTTCCCGACTGTGTTCTTGGTTTTCGATAGTTAAGTAGTGAGCAGACGTACCGTTCCCTGAAAAGCTGGGGCTTTTAAATTTGTGCAACATCTCTGCAGACGCAGTGTTTAGCGGAGAAAACAATAACAAGATACAGCAAACCAAAGCCACGCAAAAAATAACAACAACATGCCCTACAATACTAGTTGCTGCCTTTAGTATCTTTTTTATCTTGGATCTCACGTATCTCAATCACCGTATCAAGTTTTTGCTGTAACCGTATGATATCGTTATCCAACATACGAATGCGGTCTATTAAGCCTATCAAAGTAGTTGTGGTTTCACCAAGTTTTAACTTAATTTCTTTGGTGATATAACCCCATATAAAGTAAATCATGTATAGCAGACCAACCGTGGCTACAACGGGAAAGCCGTATTCGCTAATTACTTGAGCAATATTCATCAGTCGCGCCTTGCGTCTTCTTTCCCATCGGCTCTTGATATCCTTTCTAAATCTGGGCGTATGCCTAACACGCTACACATCGTGCAATCCATGCGAACCATATCATGGTTCATGGTTTTAACTCTATTGTCTAAATTTTGTACAATCAAATGGATGCTTTGCACCTGACCGACCACAGACTCAAGGATGTATTTGATTGTTAGGAATATAAAGAAACCACCGATAAGCGACATCGCTATGGGGAAACCGACCTCTGCAATCAGAGCAAACGCTTCGCCCATCAGTCACCGCCTTTAAAGGCTTTACTTTGTTTGTTTGTTCCTGCGTAAATACCAAACACCGCTGCCATCGCTCCAACGACAATGCTGACCAACCCTGCTTGTTCTAAGTTTGGTTCTTCTAATTCCATGAACCAAGTGACTACGTCGTAAAGCAATACAATGTAAACCGTAACAAAGATCCTAGGGAATATGCGCCAAGCATCTACCGTCTTGGCTAAATGCACCCACTTTTGAAATGGGTTGACCCCTATGTTGTTAGGCGTGACCTCTAGCTCTAGCTCAACCTTCTTTTTGACAGGTTCTTCGGTTTTTACTTCGGGCTTTACTTCTGGGGTTATTTCGGTCATTGCTACACAAACCTTCTTGTAAATCGGCGACCATATCGAGAAGACGCTGGCATAGCAGAACCTAATCCACCAACAGTGCCTTCAGAAGCAACGTCATCTGAATATGCGTCTTCATAAACGGTCTCAAAAGATTTTCCAAATTCTTCTGCCCTTATTTTTCCTGCTTTTTCTGCCTCTTTCATTTCTGCGTAAGTAAGTCCTGCGTCTGCTAAACCTGATGCTGCGCCTACCCCTGCAATTATTTTATCTGCCCCAGTTGAAACTCCACCTAATAAAGCAGCTGATCCAACATCGTAAACACCTTTTAAAACCTCATACGATGTACCAACAATTCCTGAAGCACCAGCAACACTAGAAACTGTGCCTCCTGCTTTCATTAATTGGTCATATCCATTTGCAAGTCCTCTTGAAGCTGAATAAGCACTTGCTGCGCTTGCTAAAATTGACAAGGCAGAATCTCCTTCATATGCACCTTGCGCTGCTGCCCCTGCTGCTGCCCCTACTGGACCGAAGATTGAACCGCCTATAATTGCCCCAAGATTGCTTTTTATAAAACCAAAAAACCCTGCTGATTTAGTTTGCTGTTCTTCCGCAGTTTTTCTTTGAGCGTAATCGTAAGCTTGCAGTGCATAAGTTGGATTTAGGTCAGAGGTAATTTCACCCGTTTCTAAATATCGTTTGAGTGCTTCGTTTGATCCGTATTCTGAGTTAATTGCATTTGAAAACTCTGGTCGGTCACCTGACGCAAAAGATTTAAGCGCGCTCCAATTGGACTTATTACCACCCATCTTGTTGCCACCTTCAAAATCAGAAGACTCGTATTGCCCCCATTCGTTGTAAAGGTTTCTTAAAGTGCCGTATACATTTTCTTCTCTTACTCCGACATTAGCTGCGCCTGCACCTGCAACGTCGTAAGGTAAATTCTTAGCATTAAATTGATTGGGTCTAATAAACTGAACCCCTGCTTGCGCCCATGAAGAAGGCTCAAACAAAGGAATGTCTGCGAAACCTGCGGATCTTAAAGACTGCTTTGCGCTTTTTAGCTCATCAGAATCTGGCACGTAATCTTTGTGATAAATAAGGTTAGTAGCTAAATTTTCATAGTCTGGGTTAACTTCGTAGTCTTCGCCCAAATATCCTGCACGTTTTACTGCGAAATTATAATCAGACAAAGCACCGTAATCGGCTTCGTTTAGTCTAGCCCTAATTCCTGAGCCTCTTTCGTAACCAGAAGCCATGTCGCCTGTTAGTTGCCCAGAACCAAAAAGCTCTGCTGCTTTTCCAGCACCAGTCAAACCACCTAGATAACCAAACGTGGCTGCGTCTAACATCTAAACTTGCCCACCAGAAAGCTCCATTGCAAGCAACCGAAGCACTTCATCAAAACTTTTATCTAGGTCTTTTGCTGCTTTTGCAAACTTCCTAGGACTTAACTCGTTACTTGATATCTTGCGTCTTTCGAGAAAACTTTTTGCTGCTCGTATCTCCGCTGCTGCTACTTTTTTTACTGCTGCTTTCGCCATTTGTTACCACGCTTTGCAAGACCAGTATCTTGCTTTGGTTTTAGGACCGGGGTTGTCGCAATTGTGTCTTGCCCTAAAATTCTTTCGTCGCCCCTTTTGATTCTTTTTTATCTTCATGTTTGGGTCGCCGAACGTCACTCTTTTTACTCGGTCACCATCCATAACATAAACAACAGATTTCTTTTTGCCATGACTGGTCTCGCCTTTTGCAATTCGCCTTGGGCTGTTGAGCTTGACCGACTTGCCTTTGTAAGTAGCCATTATTTTTTATGTACCGCTTGTACCTGAAAAGACGCTTTCTTGCTTGCGCCTTTATGCGCTTTATACCCACCAGAAGGGTCTTTCATTAGCTTGTAGCCTTTGCCTGACTTCATCCAATGGAAGCCTTTGGGTGCTTCGACTGATTTGTTCGCCATCATTTCTTCCTTTTGCTTTTAGAAGCTTGTATTGCCCTACCTTGTCGCTCGGCATCTGAGCGTCGTTTGTAGACCTTCCCAGATTTACCCCAACGATAACCGCCTTTTACTTTGACGACGGGCAATCTACTTTCCCATCATTCTCGAAGAACTGTGTCCTAGTAGTTCGTCCATCATAGAACCAACATCGCCACCATGAAGCTTGATGACTTTAACTTTCATGTCATCGTCATCCATTTCTTCATACTCTTCTCCAGAATCGTCATCCATCATGCCATATTCTGCCTGATGGCAAAGCAACATAAAGTTAACTAACTGTTCTTCAGTCATCTCAAGACCTTCTGCATCAGCAGGAAATCCCATCTTCTCTTCAAACAAAGCGTTTAAATCTTCAATGTTTTCTACGTTAATTTCAGCCATTGTAAGCTCCTAGGTTCATACTGGTTAATGCGCCAACTTCTCCTGTCGTGCGCCTTCTAATATCAGCAATTTTCTGTAGCAAGTAATTCGCTGCAACTTGATTCGGGTTGCTTCTTCTAGGTGGCATGGGTCTTGGTTGGGGTGCAGGCATTGGCATTGGCTGCGTTGGTATACCACCCGAAAAAGCTGCTGGGTTTATTGGAGGTAAGTTAATCTGCTGTCTCCATTGACGCTTCTAAAAACATGTCTATGAAATTGTTGTACTCGTCGCTAAAATCTTCTATGTCTTCTGGCATAGCGTCGTTTAACTGTAAAGCAATATCAAGAGGAATGCCTGCCACTTCAACAAGGTTTTCTAACCTGTCATAGTTCTTGATAAAAGGACGATCAGGATCGATTCTTCTGAGTTCCTCTGGGTCTATAGAGCTAAGTGACATTGTCCCGTCAACATTTGGAATTTCAAATTGTTTTCTCATCCCTCTATCTCCACCCGCATCGTCAGGCAAAGAACCCATGTTCAAGGGCAAATCTCTACTTGCATCCCTGTCCCTTCTTGCGTCATCAGGCATAGACCTCATGTTTAAAGGTAAGTCCATTCCGCTTTGCCTTTCTCTTTCTATTCTTCGCATTTGCTCTATGTCATCTGGTAATGCGCCCATTCTCAAAGGCATTTTCATCTTTGACTCATTCATCTTTCATCGCCTCCATTTGGCTTTTCTGTTGTTCCATCTGGAGTTCAGCTTGGTTTTGTTGTTGCTCCATTTGAATTTTAGCTTGGTTCTTTTCTCTTTCAATTTGCAATTCGGCTTGTAACTTCGCAATCTTAGCTTGCAACTCTGCGTTAGCTTTCGCAGCTTCAATCTGCATATCTTGTTGTGCTTCGGCTTGCTTAATCTGAATGTTGTTCTGTGCCTTAGCTTGGTCTGCGTTAATCTGTGATTGAGTCCTAGCTTGCAAAGACTGAGCTTCTAGTTGTGCAAGTTGTTGTGCGTATTGCAATGGATTCTGTTGTTGATTTTGTTGCATGTTCATCGCAGGGATTGGCTTCATCTGTGGTGCTTGTTGTACCACTTGCGCTGCCCTTTGACTGATCTGCATATCAAGCTCTGGGTCAATGTCCTCAAAGCGGAACTTAGGATCTCTTAGATTTGGCAAGTTTGGAAGTTCCATGTTGATTCCTGCTTGCATCCGAGTCCGATACAGTAACGCAATGTGTTCTGCAATATGTGCCATCATAATTGGCATGATTGCTTTGTTTATCTGAGGATTGCCACCTAAAGATGGGTCTTGCAAGAACTGAATGTGAACTGCAATATGCGATTCATGGTCTTGTTCTGGGAACGCTTTGATTGGTTTGCCATACAAAACCGCCATGTTTTCGTCGATTGGGTCTAGCCTTGCTGCTTCTTCTGGCTTTTTTAAAACCTCATCAATGTTTGGGATACGGACCGCTTCGTACATTCTTTTGTACGCTTCGTAAATATCGTGCAACTCTGGAGCAGAACGTGCCATCTCAAGAACCGCTTGAGCTTGAGCAATACGCTGGGTTGCGCTAAAAACATTCGGGTCAGAGACTGGGATAACATCAATTCGATCATCAAAATCTCTTGCGTAGATAATTTCTGAGCCACTGTTTGTTGAAAATTCAAACTGTTCTGGCAAGTTTTCTGAGTTAAGTTTTGCTAATAACTTGAACTCATGCCCTTGTGAGTTATGCAATCTTTTGTGAATTGCACTAAACGCTTTGCTTCCTTGCTCAATCAAGGCAACTGTTGAGCCAACCGGTGCGTTAGGGTTTGCGTCCCCAACATTTAAATCTGCGGTAGATGCAAACCGTTGTCCTGCATCAACAATCAAACCCAATAAATTAAACAATGCGCCACTGGGTTCTTTGAATGGAAGTGGCATAATCGCTTTGTTTACATCATCAACCGTAGCGTCTAGGTCCACGAACTCGCCGGGGTTGATGTCCATCTCACCGCCAGAAACACGACCTTTAAGCTTGAATCCACCTTGCATGTTTGCAAAAGCAGCAGAATCAAGTAACGCTCTCAATGCACCAGTCGCTGCTTTGCCTAACCCACCAATCATATGGTAAAGACCAAAGCCATAAAAACCTACGCTTGGTAAAAAGCGATATGACACAAACCAATTGCGCCTTCTCTTGTTTTCGTCGTCCTCATCCCAGTTGCGTCGAACAGAAACCACTCGTTGAGAACCCATCTCAATAGTTACGACGTAAGGTAAAGCAACAACATCTGAAAGATTGTCTTCGTCGCCCATACCATCAACGCCGTTAAAGGTTTCGTAAACGTGCATCTCTAGCAAGGTTAAAACGTCATCGTCATTGTTGTATTCGTCAACGCCCTCAATATCTTGAGTCACAGTGCCTGATGGGTCGGTAATGTCTGTGTAAGTTGGTACGGGTAAGTAATATCCTGCTTCGACATATCGGTTGTAATCGTTCTTCGGTAATCGAATAACGTGCGTGTATCTTAGCGATGTCTGCAAGTCTTTTGACTCTGGAGCTACGCAAAAGTCCTCTGCTTTTACAAACATAGAGACCTGTCTGCCTAGATTGACATCCCAATACAGCTTCTTAAACGCATGACCAACTAAAGGAAGTTGGAATAGCATCTGGTCTAAATCAGCAAAATACTCAGGCATTTCCTGCGTAAGCTGGTAATTCATAAACTCTCGGACTCTTCGTGCTTGTTCTTCGACTTCTTCGGAAGCGTCACCAACAACAGTTGTCTTGACTGGACCGCCACTGGGATAAAGTTCTGTGATTGCGCGAGCGTTAAATTGAGTCGCAGCTTCTGCTATCAAGGGATGTACAACAGTCGATAGACCTCTGGATGCTCTTGCATCATCAGATTCTTCAAGCCCACCATCAGGATCTAAGGTCTTGAGTCCGTCTTCGTATCTGGTGCGCCACTCGCTTCTTGCCGATTCATCGGTTTCATACGATGTGATTAAAGAGTTGGCTTTTCGCAAAAGCTCTTTCTCGTCAATAACTTCAGCTAAGTTATCGTCAAAATCCGAGGTTGGCTCATCCATTACATCAAGTTCTGGGTCGCCAATTAAAACTTCTGAGTCTCCAAATGGTTCTACTTGAAGACCATCAGCAGGTCTTCCGTCTGCAAATGGGACGACATTTTCTTCGACTTCAGCCATACATTGCTACCTTTTGTGGACGAGGCTCATCATCCTCATCGTAATCTTCGCTGTGTGTAATGAACCAGCCTTTGCGTAATCTTAACCAAGCTTGGGTGCAGGTGTCCACTATATCGTCATTATCGCCTGTAGGGAAAGCAGCGCAAATAGAAATCAGATCCTTAGCCCATCGTTTGTCTGCGGGATACCAGATCCGTCCGTCTTCCAATAAAGCACTGGAAGCATGAGCGCGAGCTTCTTTGTCTCGGTCAGGTGAATACTCTAAAACTGGGATTCCTGCCATACGCAAATCTTGCAATAACGATTGACCGCTTGCTTTCTTTTCGATCAATACTGCGTCAGGTTGATACTCGTCGTAAGAGTCCTGCGCCAAGCGTCTGAGTTCTGGGTAATTGACCCTGTCGTACCACATCTCTAGCACGATAGCGTTTATCTGACCATGCTTCTTAAACACGCCCCAAGTTGTTCTGGCAGAATAGCTACTCTTTTCTTTAGTTGAGAATGCGGTGTCATAACTTTGTAAAACGTATTCAATCTCAGGAAGATGGTCCGAATCCCACTCTTGCCACCACTTGCTCTTGAGAATCGTGCCTCCTTTTGGCATAGGTCTTTGTTGCAGTTGCCCTGCTGAAGCGTATGTTCCAAGGCTTGTTTCCAGTTGTGACAAGGTTTTCTCATCAATACGACTGGACCACAACAGTTCGCCATCCTCGGTCCTTGGATCTACAAACCCAAGGGAAGATTGGCTTGGCGTTGGATGTTCTGGCTCATATCTCGCTGGAAGGCAGAGATGATCCCACCCTGTGTCGTTTGCCAGTATGTGTCCCGTCAGGTCCTGTTCATGCACTCGCTGCATGATAATAATAAAAGCACCAGTCTTTGGGTCGTTTAACCGAGTCTGCATTGCTTGATCCCACCATTCCAAGACACCTTCTCTAACCGTTGAGCTTTCGGCTTCCCTCACGTTGTGCGGGTCGTCAATCACAATGATGTCACCACCTTCACCAGTCAATGCACCATCAACCGAGGTCGCTATCCTGTACCCTGTCTTGTTGTTCTCAAACCGTTGCTTTTGGTTCTGGTCGCCAGTTAACTCAAAGCAATGTCCAAAGTGTTCTTTATACCAATTGGAATCAATTAGCCTTCTGCACTTCACAGAATCCCTGATGGAAAGCGAGCTTGCGTAACTTGCAAACAAGAACCGCTTATCAGGCTGTACGGTCCAAGTCCAAGCAGGCAACGCTACAGCCACAGAAATAGACTTCATGTGCCGAGGTGGTACGTTAATGATCAATCGTTTGATGTCACCTTCGACAACCGCCTGAAGATGTTCTGATACTGCGTCTATGTGCCAGTTATCGTGAAACTGCCGTCCTGCCTCAATCGTTTGCCAAGAGTTCATGGTGAACTCCTTCAATGACCTCCGCATTTTTTCGGCTTTGATTTGGGGCAATGACAGATTGTTCAAATACTGACTCAAGTTGTGAGAGTTGCTCATCTGTTATCCTAGACAAATCGATGATGTGTCGTTGTTCTACCGTGGTTGTAGTCTCTTGTTTATCAACCCAACCTGCTCGGTTCTTGAGATAGAAGATCATAGCCGTGTTATCTTTATCAACCACTGCCTTTTGGTACAAGGCATTAGTTACTGAAACAATCCCATGACCTCTGCCTCTTTTTATTGCCTCCGCAAACTCTGGGAAGTCTGCTTGCTTCTCATACAAAGTAGACTCCCCAATCCCTAGTGCTAACGCTATCTGTTCAGCCGTTAACCCTTGTGCTGCGTACTCCTCAGCCTGCCGACAAACTTTATCGTTTATCTCAAACGGAGGTCTTCCTTGTCGTTTTTTTCTTGGCATGATTGAATTTTGCCACGCATTTCAAACTTGCACAAGACTATAAGTTACTTCTCCCCTTTCTTACGATGCTTGTTCTTTAGGTAATATTCTTTTGAATACTCCAAAAGCTTCTCCCTGTTCGCTAAGTAGTAAAGTCTATTCCGAGCCTTAAACTTTTCTTTATTGTCTTGGTAATACTTACTCGTGCGCTTTTTAAACTTCTCTTTATTCGCATGGTAGTATTTCCTAGTCCTAGCTTTCTCTCTCTCTTTCTTCATAGCAAGACGGTGTTCTTCGATGCAGCTAATCAGCCACGCTTTGAGTTGCTTATACATGGTTGTCCTCCAACGCTTCTTTCACCAGATCCAATGCCTTGTAACTGCATCCCCCGATATGCCACTCGTAGTTGCATGGTGGGCTACTCGCACTGTACCAATCGTAGATATGAACAGGTTCTTCATCATCTCCTAAAAACAGACACCACTCAGCCTGAGTGCCATAGTCACACAAAGTCCCAACCTTTGGGTCTCCAAAAAGTTCTCGCAACTTATCGTAACGAGCCTTTACCTTTCCTCTGAACTGGGTGTTTGTGAATTGATCCCAATCAACTTTTTCAAATTTCATATTACTTTCCTTTCTTAATTGAGGGGGCTTGCGCCCCCGTTTAGTATACTAGGTTAGAAGTTGTAGTCGTAGAACTTTCTAGGCTTTTCAGCTAAACCGAAACGACTACCTCCAGCAGATTTCCATTGACCGTATTTGCTTTTGCGAATCCTAAAAGGAGTTGCTTCTTCGATGCTAGTGATCTCCCACTTTTGATCTCTTTGATTAGAAGTGTGACCGAAGAACCCACCAGCATGAAAGTCACGCTTCCAAGGTAATTCTTTAGCCTTCATCTCTCTGACTTCAATCGTTTTGTCTGAAACAATTCTTACTATCTCAAACGGATTGACATCAGTATATCCGTAGCAATTTGCATAACCATAATTGACTTCTTCAATTTCATAGTTACGTCGGTCTTCTTCCTTCACCTTGCTCATGCAATCTTTTGCGAAAGCAATTGCATCTTCCTTGGTGTCGAACTCAGAACCAGTTGATATCACTTTGGTGTCCAACCAATCATAACCTTTGTAATTAGTTGCACCATGCAAATAATCAGGGTCTTCTTGATTGACAATTTCTTCTTCAAGTTTTACCGCGTATTTTTTGACTACGTTTTCCATTTTACTTTCCTTTCTCAGTTAATGAATATCTTCAACACCATTAATTATACGTATCTCACAGAAAGATGCAACTCTTTGTTTGCCTTTACTATCAATAACTTACAACGCTTCTCAAATAAAAGTAACCCAATGTTACCAAACTTTGGTAACGGTTACCGCTAGAATTGGCAAACGGTAACATTCATAACCCATTCTTTTTTAATTATTTTTTTGTGTTTGTAACCGCGAAACCGAACTTTGCGAGATTTGAAAATTTATTTTTTTCTTTTAAATATTCCTTTATAATAAAAGCTTATGATTAATCAAATGGATTTTGAATTACAAGCTGCGAAAGAAGCAACGGAAACAATGCTTGATGCGCTATTTGAAAACGATGACGTAAGCAAAGGCGCAATCTACGCAGGGGTACTTGCCGTTGTCTTGCGAGACTTGCGTGATGAAGCACCAACGATGGAGGCAATGTTAGCGGTAATAAGTATCGCGCTTGCATCCAGCACGTTCGACGACGAGGAGACAGAACAATTTTTTTGTTGACAGTTTGAAAAACGAGGCGCATACTTTTTAGTTCGACCTCAAGAAAGTTAGAAAGGAAAAATAAAATGGCTACCGTTTACGTAGTACAACGACCGACACAAAACAAGTTTGGCTGGACTCCTGATTTATCTGATGCTGCCAAGTATGGTGAGCTTGAGATTATCTTTGAGCCTTCCGAGCAACCACAGTTTTCACCAGCACCAGCAATTCATAAAGCGAAGAAGATACTAAAAGACTTCAGTGAAGATGACTATTTGTTGTGGGCAGGCGGTGGAGATCCAACCGCAGTGATGATTGCTTGCATGGCAGCATCACAAGTCTCACCTAAAGTAAGTATTTTAAGGTGGGAGAGAAACTTTGATACGCATCGTGACCGACGTAAAGGTTGGTACATGCCATGTACTTTGGAGATGCGGTCATGAACTCCAACATAGATTATCTGGCTGATGCCAATGCAGATGTCACCGACCTGAATGAAATAAACGAGATGGCAAATCGGTTACAAGATCTGGAAGCCGAGGTCGTGTTGTTAGAAAAGAATTTGAAAGATAAGAAAGCAGAACTGCGGATATTGTCCGAACAAGAATTGCCTGAAGCTTTAGCAAGCGTTGGTCAAACTTCTTGGGATCTATCTGACGGCAAGCAACTTATCGTGAAAGATTTTGTTCGCGCAAATATTCCTGCTGATGGCACGATTGAACGTGCCAAAGGTGACAGACAAGGAATACTTCGCCAACAAAAAGACGACGCTTTGAATTGGTTGAGGGATGCTAACGCTGACTCACTGATAAAAAACGCTGTCGAGATCCAGTTCGGGAAGGGTCAGGACTCTGAAGTCAACGAGCTTTGTAGAGAGCTTGAAGGTTCAGGTTTGAATCCAAAACGAACTGTTAATGTACATCCCAAAACGCTTGAAGCCTTCGTCAAAGAACGCCTAGCGGATGGGAAATATGTACCAATCGACCTTCTAAACGTACATGAAGGTAAAAAAACTATTATTAAATAAGGTAAATGATATGAATGAAATAGCGAAAAAAGAAAAAACAGATGTTGTGGCTTTTGATAACAGCGTGTTCCTTGAGGACGCTGACACTGCTGCGGAGAACATGACCGCAGACAGTTTTCAAATACCACGGGTCTACTTATTACAACAGATGTCTAACGCCGTACAAAAAAGTGGCGACGATTACATCGAAGGGGCTGAGGCAGGTAAGATTTTAGAGTCTGCATCTCAAACAATCTACGATGGAGAAAAGGGCATAACTTTTGTTCCTGCATACTATGAGAGAACTTGGGTCGAGTATGGAAACGACGGCAAGAAATTTGAGCGTGACCACGGCACAGATTTATCTGTGGTGGATGGTGGTAAGCACGTTGGTAAAACGTATGAGTTTCCTTGCGATAACGGCAACTTGATCCGAGAGACTGGCAATTATTATGGACTGTTGGTCGATGACGCAGGTGCGAATCCTGCGGTGTTAGGTATGAGCAAGACTAACTTAACTTCATCGAAGCAATTCAATATGATGATGGCAAGGCTCAGAGTTCCGCATCCAAAAAATAAAGGTGAGACATTTAATCCTGCCAGTTTTTGGAATGCATATACATTGACGACTCAACCTAAAAAGTGGGATGAGGGAACAAGCTTCATTTATAAAGTTGCTCCAATGTTCGACGCAAACTCTGGTGGAGTGGTTGCCAACTTGCCGAACGGTGGTGAGATTTACATGAAAGCAAAAGCTTTACGCGAGGATATAAAGCAAGGTGCTGCTAAAGCTTCCGAAGACGTAATGTAAGTCACGGTCGGGGGGCGGGGATATCATAAGTGGTTGTGGGTTATATGATCTCCGTTCCCCGACATCTTTTAGAAAGGAAATATCGTGCAAGATTTTATTGAATTATTTTCGGGTTATGAATTAGCCCACGGACAATTCCGAGTCCAGAAAGAAGAACAGGATGGTAAAGTTTCTGGTCGTGCCGTCACGATCTCAGAACCTGCTACCGAAGAACACTTCAGCAAACATTTGTCAGGTGGAGAGTACATACTCGGCATCATCCCATTAAAGCAAGACAACAAGTGTAACTTTGGCGTGATTGATATTGATATCCGTGGCGAGGTGAAGCTTTCAGAAACGCTTGAGTCGCTTGAGAAAAAAGTCCGAGACACTCCGCTTGTGATGTGTCGTAGTAAGTCAGGTGGCGCACATCTGTACTTGTTCTGCGAACCTGCGATTGGTGCAAGGGATATGGTGCTAAAGCTAAATGAGTTTGCAGCGTCGCTGGGCTATGGTGGCGTAGAAATATTCCCTAAGCAAACATCGAGAGCAAACGATAAGGACCGAGGCAACTGGATTAACCTGTGTTACTGGGCAGGTGATAAGTCCGAGAGATATGCAATTCACCACGGCAACAAGTTAAACCTTGCCGAGTTTGTTGACCTTGCTAAGTCAAAGCGAGTCACGCCAGAACAACTAGAAGATTTTACCGTGGAGCTAGACTCAGCCTTTGAGGACGGACCGCCATGTTTGCAACACATTTCAACGATTGGTTTTCCTGAAGGCGGTAGGAATATTTCGCTTTTTAACGTCGGTGTGTACTACCGCAAAAAGAATCCCGATGATTGGCAAGAAGACTTGATGAAGTTTAACTACGAGTCATTAGACTCTCCGCTACCAAGTGGTGAGGTCAATGCGTTAGCAAAGTCTGTTGCTAAGAAAGACTATGCTTATACTTGTAAGCAATCACCGATTTGTAACTATTGCGAAAAGTCCAAGTGCATGAAACGTGAGTTTGGCATTGGAGGATTTGGTGGTGGTGCGAGTCTTGAGATTGATGCGATTACAAAATACGAGACTGAGAACAAAAGCTCAGTCAGGTGGTACATTGAGATACAAGGTGAGCGCATTGAGATAACCACTGCACAACTTTTAGATCAACGGCAGTTACAAAAGATTTGTGTTGAGAAGCTAAACAAGTGTCCGAGCGCAATGCCTGCACAAGCTTGGGAGCAAAGAATCAATACCTTGTTGCAGTCGGTGGAGGTGGTGATTGATCCAGATGACGCTTCTCCCGAAGGTCAGTTTGAGAAAGCACTCGACGCATTTTTGACAGGGAAGGTTCAAGCAAGACACCGTGACGAGATTATGAATGGGAAGCCATTTCAGGATGTCGATGAAGCAAAAGTTTACTTCAGGTCCGAAGACTTGTTTATCTACTTAGAGGCTCGGCGTTTTAGGTACACCAACCAACACCAAGTTTGGTCGTGGCTCAGGACGTTGGGTGGGGATAGAAAAACATTTAGAATCAAAGGCAAGCCAATTAAAGTTTGGTCAGTCCCTGCTCCTGAGTATTTTCAGGACGAAGACCTTGAGATACCTACAAACTTGACGGAGGATTTTTAAATGATCAGTTACGAAGAATTAGCGAAAGCGATTGCTGAGGAAAGATTTGAAATTAGCGTTTGGCAGTTTGATCAGATGATGAGGGTGTTTGAAGATGCAGACCCAGACTTTAAGCGTTCTGATTTTTTAGACATTGTCCAAGGGGTTAATATTTATAAAAAGCCTTTTCTTTATTTGGTGGTTAACAAGGAATGAGAAAGGTGAAGTTGTTGCTCGGACCGCCGGGTACTGGTAAAACAACCACACTAATCGACATCGTCGAAAGCTGCATAGACAAAGGCATTGAGCCACACCGTATCGGGTATTTTAGTTTTACTCGCAAAGCAACTATTGAAGCGCGAAACCGAGCGATTGAAAAGTTTGGTTACCCAGAAGAAATGTTCCCATACTTCAGGACATTGCACTCTCTTGCGTTTCGCGAGATGAAAATAAAACGCGATGAGGTAATGACCAACAAACATTACCGAGCATTTGGCAAAGCACTGGGCGTTGAGTTCAGGGGTATCTACGACGAAGACTTAGGGGTTCACACTGGCGAAGGTTTAGGGGACAAGTGTTCTCGGATTGAAGCGTTGGCTCGTATTGGGATGCGGTCGTTAGAAGAGCAGTATCATATGACTGCAACTGACGATTTAACGCTTCACGCGGTCAAGCAATACTCAGCAGCACTTAAAGCCTACAAGGTTGAGAATGGGTTGTATGATTTTACTGACATGCTCCAAGCATGGCATGGTGCGCTTGACATAGACGTTGCAATCTTTGACGAGGCTCAGGATTTGAGTACCTTACAATTCAAAGTAGCGATTGAGCTATCACAAAATGCGAAGGAAGTTTACTTAGCTGGCGATGATGACCAGTCAATATTTCAATGGGCAGGAAGTGACCTCTCATTCTTTTTAAATATGAAAGCTGACGAGAAGCAAGTCTTATCAACAAGCTATCGAATCCCAAGAAGCGTTCATCGACTTGCGCTTGATGTATTAGGCAGGATTAAAAACAGATACGACAAGCCATACAAACCAAGGACCGAGGAAGGCAAGGTTGATTATATTGCTGATGAAAATCAAATTGATTTATCAAAGCAAGGCACTTGGTTATTGATGGCACGTAGTAAATACTTGTTAAGTCGGTTGGTCAAAGTCGTTCGTCAACAGGGCTACGCTTATACTTACAATGGCAAAAGTTCGACAACGACCAATGAAACCAAAGCGATTGAGTCTTGGGAGAACATGAGAAAGGGTGAGCGTATTTCTATGCACGAAGCAAAGAACTTGTTGAAGTTCTTGAACATTAACCATCGCTTAAAAAAGTCTGCTGACTATGGCATCGAAAGCTTTGGCTTGCCACAAGATGCGCTCAAGCTTGACTGGATGGATATGTTACGGTTGATCCCACCAGACGAAAGAGAATATCTGAGAAGCTGTTTACGAAACAATCAAGTCTTTGGTGCAGCACCTAGAATAACCATCAGCACAATCCACCAGTCGAAGGGTGGCGAAGCAGACAACGTGGTGTTGTTGACCGATTGTGGTAGGAAGTCTTTTGAGGCTTTGGGTGGCGATGAAGAAAACAGGGTTTGGTATGTTGGCTTAACACGTTGTAAAGAGAACTTGTTTTTGGTCCGACCAAAAGGCTTGCGGAGCTTTCAGATTTAAAATGAATTTTTTTGTTAGGCAAATAAAACCAGAGCTTTGCAGCCAGTGGTTTTTGTACAAGCATTATGCAAAAAGAAAGCCCAACGTAAGTTATGCTTTTGGGCTTTATGACGAAGAGTCAATACTAATAGGCGTTTGTAGTTACGCAAAGCCAATGAGCCAAACTCTTGTAGCTGGTGCGTTTGGCGGGGAGTATCAAAAAGAATTTTTAGAGTTAAACAGGCTTGTTGTGAATGACGGATTGCCACGCAACACTTTATCTTTTTTTGTGTCACGAACGTTAAAACTTTTACCATCACCTTGCGCCGTGGTTAGTTATGCCGATACATCTCAAAATCATCATGGCTACATTTACCAAGCGACCAACTGGGTTTACACAGGGCTTAGTAAGAAATTTGTTGATTACGCCGTAAAAGGCTTAGAACATCTTCATCACTCTTCCATTGAAGATAGCGTTGGGCGACACGATAAGACACCCTCAATTAATAAGAAAAAGTTATTAATGGAAAAATACGGAGATGCACTTTACAAGGTGGAAAGACCCAGAAAGCATAGATATTTTTATTTTATTGGCAATCGGACTGAGAAAAAAGATATGCGTAAAAAACTTTGCTACAAAAAACATCCTTACCCTAAAGGGGAAAATGTTCGGTATGACTCTTCGTTTTTGCCTCAAGTTCAATTGGAGTTAGTTTAGATGATTAACCTCAAATGCAGAACTGAGTATTCGTTTAGAAAAGCTTTTGGTAAAGTCTCCGATGTCATCGCTTGCATTGATGAAGACACTCTTGGCATTTGTGATACAGGGACTTGGGGTCATACGGTATTTGCCAAGGCTTGCAAGGATGCAGGAAAGAGACCTATCTTTGGTGTTGAGATACCTTTTGTCATTGACACTAGCTTTCAAAAGAAACAAGAAGTTAACGACATGAGCTTTTTAGCAAAGAACAACTCTGGGCTTGAAGAGATTTACGGGTTGGTCAGCAAAAGTGCCAAACAAAATAACCGATTAGCTTATGAGGACCTGTTCGATATAAGCGACGACGTTATTATTTTATCTGGTTCTAAGCCAGAGTGGGGCTTGCTTCCTGCGATGAAGAAAGAAACTTTGTTCGTGGAAGTAAATCCAGTCTCTTTTAAAAGAGACACCAAGTTTCAGATGGTTGCTACTTCAGATAACTATTTCCCAAAAGAAGAAAACAGGCAAGCATATGAGTTGCTAGTTGGCTCAAATAAAGTCAGACGACAAGCACCAATGCACTTGCTGAATAAGAATGAGATTAAAAAGCTACAACCTTGGATGCCATACTCAGCTTTCACAAACACTGAGATGATTGCAGAACAATGTGATGCGTCGTTGCCAGTAGCTAAGATGATTAGCTTTCCTAAGAAGAAAAGCTTTAAGGACATCTGTTTAGAGTCTGCGAAACAAAGAAACATTGATTTGTCGAGCGAGGAATACACCGTTAGGTTTGAGCATGAGTTAGAGCAGATATCCAATAAAGGTTTTGAGGATTACTTTTTAGTAATTGCTGACATGGTAAAGTACGCAAAGACAATCATGCTGGTCGGACCTGCTAGGGGAAGTTCAGCAGGCTCGCTGATTTGCTATTGCCTTGGCATCACAGAAGTTGATCCAATAAAACACAACTTGTTATTTGAGAGATTCATTGATGTCAGTCGTGACGATGCGCCAGATATTGATATTGATTTTCCAGACGACAGACGAGAGTTAGTGTTTGATTATTTACGAGAAAAGTGGGGTGATGAGAAGGTCGCACACTTGGGAACAGTGAGCAGATACAAGGCTCGCTCCAGTATTATCGAGGTTAGCAAAGGCTTGGGCATCGGATTAAACGAGGTGTCAGAGTTTAAGAACTCGATAATCGACAGACCTGACGGAGACCCACGCTGCAACAACTGCATCGAAGACTCTTTTAAAACTTTGGTGTCTGGTAAGCATTTGTTGATGCGACACCCAGACATGGAGATTGCATCTCAGTTTGAAAACCATGCGAGACACTCTGGAGTCCATGCAGCGGGGATTATTATCACCGAGGAGAACGTCAGTAAGTATTGCTCCGTTACTAGCGACTCAGCGCAAATAGACAAACGAGATGCAGAGAAGCTAAACCTATTGAAAATTGATGCTTTGGGATTGAGAACCTTGTCAGTTCTAAACGATGTGCTAGAGCAGATTGGTTGGAGTCGTGAAAAACTAACTGAGTTCCCACTCGACGACAAGCAAGCGTTTGATCTTTTGAATGAGGAACGCTACGCAGGCATCTTCCAGTTTGAGGGTGGTGCGTTGCAAGGGCTGTGTAAGCAGATGCACGTTGCTAATTTTGAGGATATGTCTGCGTTGACTTCGCTTGCCAGACCCGGTCCGTTGTCAAGCGGTGGAGCGCAAGAGTACATCCGTCGCCAGACTGGGGAAAGTGAAGTGTCTTTCTTACCGATGACTGAAGAAATTTTAGGGGTCACCAAAGGCATTTTTATCTACCAAGAGCAGGTGATGCTTGCAGGCAGAGAGATTGGAAAGCTGTCATGGGCTGATGTGTCAGCACTTAGAAAGGCGATGAGCAAGTCTATCGGCAAAAGTTTCTTTGATAGCTTCTATGAAAAGTTTAAGAAAGGAGCATT
>WLWF01000335.1_pt1 | contig 46310 bp, 80 predicted proteins | sample 6718331 | NCBI WGS metagenome assembly WLWF01 (sample SAMN12718692, study PRJNA515312) | sponge metagenome | isolation source: marine sponge | host: Mycale hentscheli | place: New Zealand: South Island, Marlborough, Capsize Point | collected 2003-05-01 | reverse complement strand
AGAAAGTATTAGACGTATATTAGACGAATCTAATAGTGCAGTTACTATAGAAGCTAGTAATGAAACAGTAGATACTATAAAGCCAGATCTATTTAATAGATGTCACGTTATATATAGAATATCTGATCCTTATTTAGAAATGCTTAAAGACACTGACACATTATCAATTGACGCAGGCTGGTATAGAGTTCATCAAGTAACTAAATGCAATATGATGGAAATAAGTCCAGATAACTATAAATTTGACGAAGAAATTTAATGAGTAAATGCCCATATACAAACTTTAAAACTCGGGTGTTAGATTATATTAATATACTAAGAACTCCTAGGGAAGAATATGGTAATATGCCTCCTTGTCCATTTGTTGGAGGAGAACTAGATAAAAATAAATTATTAATAGAAAAATTTGATCCAATTCAAAATACATTAATAGAAATGGTAGAAAGCTTCGAAAATACAGATTACGATAGTGCATTATTTGTACAAGTTTCTGATATTGAGTTAAAACAAAAAGATACAGCTGGTTATCAAGATTTTATTAATAAAACTTTGCGTGAAAATGGATATAAACATTTAAAGTGTATTTGTTTCAATCCAAATGATAAATTAAATATAAATGGATTTAATGCAAGAAGTTTAGCACCATATTTTTTAATTAATATAGCTAAAGCATCTGTTTTAAATGAAGCACATGATAATTTAATGAAAACAAGTTATTATAATAATATGAATGAAAAATATTTAAAATATTTACATGTTAATAAAGAAAAAATATGAAATATTCAGTAGTAGTATCATTTAGCTTAGAAGGGTTCCATTGTTGGCCAGAAGCTAAAGAAATATTTCCAGAAGTAGGATTTTTATCCGATAGTCATAGGCATATGTTCGGATTTCGTTGTTATGCAAAAGTAACACATACAGATAGAGATGAAGAATTTATTTTAATGCAAAGAAGAATTAAAAAACAATTGAGAACTAATTTCGGAGGCAATATATTAGAGTTCGGAAGAATGAGTTGCGAAGATATAGGAGAATGGTTGTTACAAAATAACGATAACTTATATAAAATTGAAGTTTGGGAAGATTGGGAAAATGGAGCAATAATAGAACGATGAAAAAAGTATTTTATTTTGGCTTAGAGCCACTGAAAGCTAGATATACATATCAGTTATCTAAAGAATGGATGCCAGAAACATTTCAACCATATGTTGATGCCGGTAAAATTGAATTTATTGATGTTGACGGAGACTTCGATCCAGATCAACAAATTAAAATTGGAGCTGTATTAGATGCAGTCGGCCGAGGTAAGTTTGCTATGAGTCAATGTAGCAATTTTCTTGATATGATGAATAATGACGAAGTTTGTGATGGTGACGTTATATTTTTACAAGATTATTGGCATCCAGGAATTGGTTCTATATTATATGCAGCAGATTTATATGGTATTAAATTAGAAATATATTCAATGCTTCATGCACAAAGTGTAGATGAATATGATTTTACATATCCAATGAGAGATTGGATGCGAGGGTTTGAATTGGGGTTAGATAAAAGAATGACCGGTATATTTGTAGGTTCTAGTATTCATAAAGAACAATTAAGAAATGCTGGATTTGAAGCTCCAATACATGTAGTTTCATTACCAATTCATAAAGAAGCAACGTTGGCTAAATTGCCTAATTCCAGACAGTTATTGAATACAAAAAATGTAATTGTTTATTCATCCCGGCTAGATAAAGAGAAGAATCCATTTTTTATGATGGAAGTAGCTAAAGAGTTTTTAAAACAAAAACCAGATTATGAATGGCACGTAACCACATCAGGAAAAGAATTTAGATCGATGTTACCCGGCGTGATAGATGCATTATATGCTTTAGCAAAAGAAGAGCCTAGATTCAAATTGATGAAAGGACTAACAAAAGAAGAATATTATACAGAATTAGCTACATGTAGTATACAATTTAATTCTGCATTACAAGACTATGTATCATGGACTGTAATTGAAGCTACTGCATTTGGAGCTGATATTGTATATCCAAGATTTAGATCTTTTCCAGAGTTTATAGATGATGATAGAATGTATAAGCCATTTGATGTGCAATCTGCAATTGATACAATTCATGACGCGTTAGATAAATACAGACCCCATTATGATATAGTAAATATATCAGATTTAGGTAGACAAATGGAAGGGTATATTGTAGCAAACGGAATAGAACAAGAAATTAATGTTTGGCACGAAGCTGGATATTGTAAACATTTATTAAATAAAAAAGAGGAATAATTATGAAAATTGATGTACAAGGAATCGAAGAATTAAAATCGACTATTGAGACTCCATTTACAGCTCTAGCGGAGCAATTAGACAAAAAAGGATGTTTAGATAAACAAACATCTGAGATAGTAACTTTTATTTTTGAACAATTCGCAAAACTAGGCGAAACCCCATGGGAGATAGTAGATTAATGGATAAGAATTTTATATATTACCCATCATTATCTGCTGGTAGTATGGTATCCGCATTCAAAAAGAATACGAAATTTGAGGATGGAGTCACAACAAGATTCTTCTCAAAAGAGTATCCAGAAGAATGGAGACACCCATATTTCTTAATTACCGCCGGACACCATTTTAAAAAAATGGATTTTCGTGATCAATTGGGATTAGATGATGAGGTATTAGTATTTGGAGATTCAGGAGGATTCCAAATAGCAACTGGAGCTCTAAAATGGGACGGTACTATACGAGAGCGTATATTTGAATGGTTAGAACATAATTCAGATGTAGCAGCAAATTTAGATATACCACCTAGAGCTAAATATGAAAATAGATTTGCAGAATCTATGGATATTAGTTATGATAACTTTAAATATTTTGAATCCAAGCAAACGGGTAAAACAGATTTTTTAAATGTTATACAAGGAACATATACAGAAGAATATTCACAATGGTATCATAAATTTAAAGATTTTGCATTTAATGGATGGTGTATTGGAGGTCCAAAGAAATTAGTAGATTTCATGTATGTTATTGCATTAATGCTTAAAGAACGTGAGTTTGAAAAGAAACATGTAAAATATATACATTTGTTAGGAATATCGAAAATATCAGACTTTTTTATATTAGCAACATTACAAAAGCTAATTAACAAATTAACTGATAACAGAGTATTATTTTCGACAGATTCTAGTTCTCCAGGACAATATCCAGTATACGGAACATATCTTCATTCTGGAAACTATAAAACTCAAACATTTACTGAGTTATATTTTCCGAAAAATAATGAATATAGAAGAAAATCTCATGCAAACAGGGCTAATAAAACGGTAGCTATTGACACATCTAGGAAAGTTCCGTGTAGTTTAGATTGTCCTGCTTGTAAAGACTTTACATATGATTATTTAGGTGGAGAAACTGCAACAGGATTAGATAGGTATAGTCAAGAAGGTATGCCAAGAATGGTTATACATAATACTCATTTATACGTTGACATTGCAAAAGATGTAAGTAAATTAGTAAATAATCATGTTGAGTTATTAGAAACGGCTATTCCTAAAGACTTATATGATGTTATTTTGTCATTACATGATATGTTTGATGATCCAGACAATGCAATGCAAGTATATGCAACATATAAAAAATCATATAAGAAATTTGGCGGCGATAGTATTTCAACGACAGACGCAAATCAGTTTAATAAATTCTTTAAATTTTAAAAGGTAACAAAATATGGAAAAAAGTAAATTACAATCATTTATTAACAGATATTACTTAGCAGGAAATTGCGAAGCAGTAACTGTTAAAGCAAATGGAGAATCTGTTAATTGTGAATTAATAGATGCCGATCAGACCGTTGTTGGCAAGATTAAATGGAAAGTTAGTCCGTTTATGAACGGAGAATTAGGTATTAACCACACGGGGGCATTAACGAAAATGTTATCCGCAGTTGGAGAGAATATCGATATCAATGTTCAAGAAACTCAAGGCAAAAACTATGCAATGAAGATCAAAGAGGGTAGTACCACTATGACATTCATGTTAGCAGATACATCTGTTATACCAGCAGTGCCAGCTATTAACGCAGAACCCGAGTATAACGTTACATTGGATATCGATGACAATTTTGTTAATAAATTTATTAAAGCAAAAAATGCTTTACCGGATGCAAAGAATTTTGCAGTGCAAGTTCAAAATGGTAAAATTAAATTTATTATCAATTACACAACTATTAACGCAGACAACGTAACATTTGATTTAGATGGTGGTAAAGAAGCGATGGAACCAATTTGTTTTTCCGCAGACAAACTAAAAGAAGTATTAACTGCGAATAAAGGCGATAAAGGGGTAATGCATGTTTCTTCGGACGGACTAGCTAGAATAGATTTTAGTGGTGCTGACTTTGATTCAAATTATTGGTTAGTTCAATTACAAAATTAATTATGGAAGTACGAGTAATAAATAAATCGGATAATGAGCTTCCTAGTTATGAAACACAAGGAAGCGCCGGGTGCGATGTTAGATCAGACCATGATGCAACTATTAATCCTGGCCATAAAATGTTAATTAAAACTGGATTATTTGTGGAAATACCTGTTGGGTATGAAATACAAGTGAGACCTAGAAGCGGATTAGCATTTAAGCATGGATTAACTGTTTTGAATTCTCCTGGGACTATAGATGCAGATTATCGAGGCGAAATTGGGGTGATTTTAATTAATCATGGGAGCGAACAAATATTCCTGAAACGGGGAGAAAGAATAGGTCAATTAGTATTAAATAAAGTTGAACAAATAAAATGGGAATCGGTATTGGCATTGTCTGATACAACTAGAGGTTCTGGTGGGTTTGGATCAACGGGTAAAAAATAAAATATGTTTGGAGTAACAGAAAATACACTTTGGGTAGAATCATTTAGACCCGATACATTAGACGGATATATTGGTAATGAGCATATTATTGATAAAGTTAAGATATTCATTGAAAATGGCGATGTTCCACATTTATTGTTTTATGGAGGCGCAGGAACAGGTAAAACTACGTTAGCTAAGATTATTGCTAATAATGTAGATGCAGATTTAATGTATATAAATGCGTCAGATGAAAACTCAGTAGATGCAGTACGTGATAAAATAAAAAGATATGCATCTACAGTAGGATTTAAAAGGTGGAAAATTGTTATATTAGACGAAGCTGACTATCTAACTCCTAATGCACAAGCTGCATTAAGAAATTTAATGGAAACATATAGTAAAACTACTAGATTTATATTAACATGTAATTATGTTGAAAAGATAATAGATCCAATACAATCTAGATGTCAGACATTTGGTATAACACCGCCAGGTAAAACTGATGTCGCTCAACGATTAGTAACGGTATTAGAAGAAAAGCAGATAGAATACGATATAAAAGATATTGCGGCTATTATCAATTCTTCATACCCAGATATACGAAGAGCAATAAATAGTGCACAAAGTCATGTAGTTAAAGGAAAGCTAGTATTAGACAAAAATAGTGTAGTTCAAGCTAATTATATGACAGAACTATTAAATATTTTAAAAAATATTAAAGATAAAAAAGAATCATTTAAACAAATACGACAAATTATTGCAGATAGTAAAGTTAAAGATTTTACGCCTCTATATACATTTTTATATGAGAATCTAGATGAATTTGCTGTAGGTAATATAGCATCTTGTATATTAATTATCGCAGAATCACAATATACTGATACTAGCGTTGTAGATAAAGAAATTAATGCAATGGCAATGTTTGTGAAACTAATGAATGAGTTATAATATGGAAAAGATGAATTTAAATATCAAACAAGATGATATGAAACCAATGGTATGTACTGAATGTGGAGGTATGTATTTTAAACAAGTAATGGCTATTAATAAAGTATCTAAATTTTTAACTGGTGGGGATAAAGACACAATTATTCCTGTTCCTGTATTTAGATGTGATGATTGTGGCGCTATACCAGAAGAATTTCAGCCAATAACAAAATAAAAACACGTATGGGAGCGCCTTACATAAAAGCACCGGTGGTATTAGTATTTAAAACTTCTAATAGAAAAAATGCTAAAGTGAAAATGAAAGTATTTAAAAATAAAAATATTGACGAAGTTAACGGAAAGAAATTACCAGGAGTGCCAGAAAAAGCAGTAGTATTAGAATTAGCTATCGGTGAAATATTTATCGATAGATATAAACAAAAATATAAATTATGACAAAGAAGCCTGCAACTATTTTCGATTTTATTAACGGAATGACACATAAAAAGAAAGAATGGTCTGATTACACTGAAACAGATCAAAAAAAGTTCTCTCCTTTTATAATAAATCGTTGGTTATCAATGAGAATGGAACTAATTGATATAATTAATCAGTTACAAAAATATACAATAGGTATATTATCACCTAAAGATACATATCGACTTTATCACGGATTTTTACCTGCACAAAAGTCATTTGCTAAGTACATTAAAGGAAAGAAAGAAGATAAGTATGAAAAAGAATTAGTTTCACAAATTGCAGACCACTACCTAATAAGTAAAACCGAAGCCATTGATTATATTGAATTAATGTCAAAAGATAGTTGCAGCTCTTTGTTATCATTATATGGTTATACCGAAAAAGAAATTAAAAAAATGTTAAAAGGAAAGAAAGATGTCTAAAGTAAACCCAATACGAACACCTGATATAGAATATAAATCAACTAATACGGAATCAGTTAATACTCAATACCATTATGTTGGTAAATCTAGTTTATATAAGTTTGCTGAAGAATGGAAGCTAAATTCATATGAATTTGATATATTAAAGCGAGTTGTGAGATGTAGACATAAAGGAACCTTTGAACAAGATTTAAACAAAACAAAAGATTTAATAAATATTTATCTGTCTGAACATTTGGATCAATCCGAATAATTTCTTATAATATAATAAAAATAATATGGCAAATAACGTATATACTACTGTAAGTATAGAATCATCAGAAAAAGTTATAAAAGAATTTGTATCTAAACTATTTACACCAGATGTTGAAGATGCAGATTGGCATCAGAAAAGTAACATATTAGCTGATAACTTATATAGTTTATTATATAGTGATTATCCTAAAGACCATTTAACAAGAGAATGGATGATTGATAATATAGGAGCTAAATGGTGTTTTGTACATGATTGGCAAGTAGATAATGAAATTATTGATTTGACATTTGATTCAGCATGGTATCCTCCAGTAGACCTATTTCATCGATTAGCAGAATACTTTACAGAGTATGGCGAATTTGAAATGGAAGCTACAAGTGAAGATGAGGCATATTGTAATGTTTCGGGTGGGTATGCAAATCAAGTAGGTTCTGAATTTTTTGTAGAAGACGATGATATACCAGAATGGCCATCAGAAGATGATTTTGATTGTACAGAAGCACATGACGAAGCATTAGAAAATTTTTATGATAGAATTTCCGAAATAAAAGAAAATCTTGTTATTGAATGTAAAGAAGAATTAATATTATACCCGTAAATATGAAAAGTGGATATATAAACCCAGTATACAAATTATCATTAAATGATATATCAAAGGTACCAGCCAAGATATCATATTCGCAGTGGTCAATGTTTGAAAAATGTCCCAATCAATGGAAACTTTCATATATTGACAAGTTAGCTCCATTTACATATAGCATAGCAACATGTTTTGGAACAGCATTTCATGAAACATTACAAGAATATTTAACGGTAATGTATACGAAATCTATAAAACAAGCAAATGAATTAGATCTTCGTGATATGTTATTAAGTCATATGAAAATTGAATATGCTAAAGGGGTCGAAGCAAATAATGGAAAACACTTTTCTAACCCAGATGAATTAGCAGAGCATTTAGAAGATGGTATTCAAATTCTAGAATGGTTTAAAAAACGCAGATCTCAATATTTTTCAACTAAAAATATGGAACTTGTTGGAATAGAAATTGAATTAGCTGTACCGGCATCTTTGGTTAATGAAAATGTATATTGGTATGGTTTTATTGATATCGTAGTTAGAGATACAGTTTTAAATAAAATTAAAGTAATTGACATTAAAACTAGCAGAATGGGTTGGAATAAATGGCAAAAAGCTGATAAACTAAAAGCTGCACAACTAGTTGCATATAAAAAATATTTTTCAGATCAATTTGGTACGCCTATAGATAATATAGATATTGAATTTTTCATAGTTAAACGAAAGCTACTAGAAGAATCAATGTTTCCGCAAAAGCGTATACAAATACTAAATCCTGCATCAGGTTCTGTTACTAGAAAAAAAATACAACGAAGTATTGATTCATTTATTGAACATTGTTTCACTCATTCTGGAGAAAAAAGAAAAGATCAGAAATACTTAGCAATATCAGGCAAAGGGTCTAAACATTGTAAATGGTGCCCGTTTAAAACTGATTATGAAAATTGTCCTAAAGAAAATAGGATTCGTGAATAATTTTTAATATAATAAATAAAAAAGGATATAATGAACGGATTATTATTAGATGCACTTTATGCAAAATACCACGCAGAAAAAGCAGAAGCAGTAGCAAAATTAAATATATACTTATCATGGTCGGTTGGTATAGGAGAACACCCACAACACGTTGAAGAAATGGATAAATTAGTAGACCAATTTGCAATCGCACAAGGTAAATTAGATTCATTAAAAAGTATGATATCTCATATTGGACATAGTGAATTACTTGATAATATAGATTCTACAATTGAAAAAACAAGGCCGGTGGTTACTGATAACAAAGAGATATTAAATGATTAATGAAAATTGCAGTAATTGGAAATAATGAATGGCAAAACCGACGTAAGCTTCAAGAAGTATTACAAAAGCTAAAAGTATCATATGATAATGTAATCATAATTGGTGCAGGGGGTAATGAAGGAGCTAATCATATGGTTCGTAAATATGCATTAGAGTTTGGATTGACATATGAAGAATATAATCCTTCGTATACTGGTAGAAACTTATATTCAGCATTGCCAGAGTCATATTATGGTAAAAAATATCATTTTTCTCAATTATTACACAGAATGAGAGTGTTAGCAGAAAATTGTGATTATATGATTATTATGAATAATGAAAATAAATTAAATCCACAATTAAAAACTGCATACAATAAAATAAAAAAATTAAATAAACCTGTTGTTATTTTAGGTTGATATTTATAATAAAGAGTTATTATATTATTTATAAAGGTTATTGATGAAGAAAAAGAAAATTCTGTTATTAGCAGACGATTTTAGATTACCATCTGGAATTGGAACTATCTCAAAAGAAATTATTTTAAATACAGTACACAAGTATGATTGGGTACAAATAGGAGCAGCAGTTAAACATCCAGATACTGGTAAAATGTTCGATGTTTCTGCAGATGTTCAACGAGAAACTGGAGTACAAGACGCAAATGTAAAAATTATACCATCTGATGGTTATGGAAATAGAAATTTATTATTTGCAGTAATACAAGCCGAGCAACCTGATGCTATATTTCATTTTACTGACCCTAGATATTGGGAATGGTTGTATGCATTAGAGCACGAAATTAAAACAACATTTAATATTCCATTAATTTATTATTCAATTTGGGACGACCTACCATATCCAATGTGGAATGCCCCATTTTACGGTAGCTGTGACTTAATAATGGGAATTTCAAAACAATCTGATAATATACACCGAGAAGTGTTGTTACAGAACGGATTTGGTGTCTATGACTTTGATTCTAATGATAATAATATACCTCCTGATTTAGAATGGGATGAAGTAGTTACTGGATATGTTCCGCATGGATTAAATCACAATATTTATAAACCATTATCAGAATCAGATGAAATATACAAAAAAATGTATGATGACATAAAAGTTAAAAATGATATTGAATTTTTAGTTTTCTGGAATAATAGGAATATAAGAAGAAAGAATCCAGGCGATGTTATATTATCATTCAAAAAGTTTAGAGAGCAGTTACCCAAAGATCAACAAGACAAAGTAGGTTTGTTAATGCATACCCAACCAGTTGATAATAACGGAACAGATTTACGTACTGTATATAAATGTATTGCTCCAGAATGTAAAATTTTATTTTCCGAATCTAGATTAGCATCAAATGAATTAAATGCAATGTATAATGTATCAGATGTAGTGGTAAACATTGCTTCAAACGAAGGATGGGGATTGAGTAGTACCGAAGCATTATTATCAGGAACACCAATTGTTAATAATGTTACTGGCGGATTACAAGATCAATGTAGATTTGAGGATAAAGACGGTAATTGGCTTAGATTTACAGGAGAATTTTCTACTAATCATAAAGGAAATTTCAAAAAGCATGGAAAATGGGTTCAACCAGTATTTCCTTCGAATCGATCCATGCAAGGATCTCCGAAAACTCCATATATTTTTGATGATAGATGTCAATACGAGGATGTAGCAAATGCATTATATAAATGGTGGACTATGTCAGCTGATGAACGAGAAGAATGCGGAGAAGCCGGTAGAGAGTTTTGTTTATCTCATGGATTGACATCAAAACAAATGGGTAACAAAATGATAGAAATAATTGATTTTCTATTTGCATATCCTAAAGAGAAAAGACCAATGTATACATTAAATAAAGTAGAATCAACAACATATAAAGAAATGGGTATAGTATGAGAAAATGTGTTATTTCAAGTCCAGTAGCTACGCAGTCGGGTTATGGACATCACGCGCGGGAATTTATTAGTCACATAATAGAACAAAAAGGAAGTGAATGGGATATTAAATTACTTTCAATGCCATGGGGAAATACTCCATTTACATATCCAATACCTAATGAATGGCAAAGTAAATTTGTTCCATTACCATTAACAGAACAACCAGATATCTGGGTTCAAATAACCGTACCAAATGAATTCCAATCAGTTGGAAAATATAATATAGGAGTTACAGCAGGTACTGAGGGAGATGTTGGACCTAAAGAATGGATTGACTCTATTAACAAAATGGATGTAATTGTAGTTCCATCTAATTTTACTAAAGAAACATTTGAGACTACGGCAAAACAACATAACTTACTAATAACAACTAATATAATAGTTATACCAGAATATTTTAATGTTAATGTATTTAAACCAGTAAAAGATGATTCATTATCAATATTAGATAGTATACATGAACAATATTGTTATTTATTTGTTGGACATTGGTTACAAGGATCATTAGGGGAAGATAGAAAAAATATTAGTGGGATGATCAATGTATTTTTTGAAGCATTTAAAAATAAACCAAATGTACCAGCATTAATAGTAAAAACAGGCGGAGCAACCCATTCTATTACTGATAAACAAGAAATAGAACATAAAATCAATCAACTTCGAGAATTATATCCTAAGGAAACTAAATTACCAAATGTTTATTTGCTACATGGGGACTTATCTGATTCTGAAATGAATTTACTATATAATCACAAAAAAGTAAAGTCAATGGTATCATTTACTAAGTCAGAAGGATTCGGAAGACCACTATTGGAATTTGCAACTACAGGTAAGCCTATTATTGCTCCGCATTATTCGGGTCAAGCTGATTTTCTGGAAAAGGAGAATATCATAGCATTAGCTGGAGGCTTAACTCCAATTCATCAGTCAGCTCGTAATCAATTTTTAATTGCCGAAGCAAAGTGGTTTACTCCTGATTATGCGTATGCAAAAAAAGCATTAAAAGAAGTTCATAAACATTATAATAAATTCTTACCAAATGCAAGAAAACAGAAAAAGTTTGTGCATGAAAATTTCACTAGAGACGCAGTAAAAGAAAAATATAGTAATTTAATTGAAATGATAGATAAAGGTACTGAACATATACCTAATACAACACAATTACAGTTACCTAAATTACAACTACCTAAATTAAATAAAGTAGGAAACGGTAATACTGAATTACCGAAACTAAAGCTACCGAAATTAAATAAAGTATGAAAATAGGATATTTTATAACAGCTTGTAATGAGTTTGAAGAATTAACAAAATTATTGTTAATGTTAAAAACAAATATTTCTGAAACTGATTGTATAGGCATATTATTAGATGAAGAAAATCATACTGATCAAGTTCGAGAGCTATGTGAGAAATTTGTACTTCCTGACGATTCTATAAGGTTAGCATATGCCCCATTGAATGGAGACTTTGCTTCATTTAAAAATATCGGATATGAATTATTCCGTGATTGTGATTGGATATTCCAATTAGACGCAGATGAAATACCGTCTGAAGTATTAATGAATAATTTACATCCTATATTAGAAATGAACCCTACAGTTGAATTAATATATGTACCTAGAATAAATACTGTAGAAGGATTGACTCAGTCTCATATAGAAAAATGGGGTTGGCAAGTTAATAACGAAGGTTGGGTAAATTGGCCTGACTATCAGGGTAGAATATATAAACGAGACAAAAATATTAAATGGGAAGGTAAAGTGCACGAACGGATTGTTGGTATCAAACAATTATCACAGATACCACCAAAAGAAGAATTGGCATTACATCATCCAAAGACAATAGAACGACAAGAACGCCAAAATAATTTTTATGAATCAATTTGAAAATAATTGATTTTTTATTATAATAAATAAAAGGTTATCATATGATTCAAGATATAAAACAATGCTGGGCGTCATTTCCGATGGAAGAACATTTTGCAGCAGGATTACGATCCAAATGGAATTTAGAAAAATACCATGATCCAAATTCACCAACCTTAATATTCGGATGGTATGATGATGCTGATATTGAAATAATAAAAAATCATAAATCTAGTATAGTAATGTTATGGGGAGGAGCCGATATGAATCCATATAGAATAAACTATATTAAAAATAGAAAAGATACATATCAAGTAGGATATGGCTGGCAAAAAACGTTATTTGACAAATGTAATGCCCCATATAAAGATTTAAATATACCATATAAATCATATGATAGATTTACTCCGACTATATTAGGAGAAAACATATATGTTTATCGGGGATGGAAAGTACCACGAAATGAATATTTCAATTGGGATAATTTTACAAAACCATTATTTGATGTATTTGGAGAAGATAGATTTACCTTTGGAATGGGACATGATATTGATTATGTTCACGAAAACTTCTATAAAGATTGTTTTGTATATTTAAAACCCAATGAACGAGGTGGTTCGACTACCATGTATGAATTAGCTCATATGGGAAGAAAAACAATTGCCCGTAACCAAGGCGGATTACCAAATGTACTAGAATATAAAGATATACATCATGTAATTGAATTAATTCAACAAGAAGCAGAAAAAATAGGAACCATACAAGAACAAGTTGCAATAGATATAAAAAATCATATGGATGACGATTATAGATGGTTAAATTTAAAATATTGGAGAAAATGAAATTAGTAGAGTGTAGTAACGAATATTGGGAATTTGTTAGAGAATTACGGAATGATAAAAGAGTTTTAGATGGATTTATTAAATCTACTCATATTACTAAAGAAATGCAAAAAAAATATATGCAGAAATATTCTAATTTTTATCGTATAGCGTTAATTGATAAATCTCCGGTTGGTTATATAGGAGTAATTGAAAATGATATTAGGATATGCACGCATCCAGATTACCAGTGCAATGGCATTGGTAAATTTATGCTTAAAGAAATAATGAATATATTTCCGGAGGCCTATGGTAAAGTAAAAATCGACAATGAAGCTTCCATAAACTTATTTTCTAGTTTAGGATTTACTAAAAAATTTATTATATTTGAGGCAAATACACATGATTAAACAACCATTACAAAATGACATTGATATTATATTAGATAATTATTGGGAGGGTTTTAGTTTACTATTCCCTAGTGTTTCCAAAAACCAATTTATTGGTTGGTTAAATGAAGATTATTATGGGGGGTGGGAAGAAGCAGACCACTACCATGCTGGAGGGCGTAGAGAATTAAAGATGCTATATGTTACTATAAGAGCTACTAAACCAAAAAATATTTTAGAAATAGGAACTTATGATGGAAGAAGTACAGATCATATTCTTCTAGCAGCAGAATATAATACAAAAGATGGGGCTGAATGTTCGGTAACTGCGGTAGATATTAATGACTATGTTGGGAATAGACAATTACATAATTTTCCTTTGAGTAGATTCATTGAACCTTGTTTAACGCATATGGTAAAATATACACATTATGACTTTATAATGCAAGACGGAGATCATTCACCATCAGCTGTTAATGCCGAATTACAAGTATTTAAAACTTTACCGAATTTAAAAACAGTATGGTCGCATGATTATTATTTACGGGGAACCTTAGAACCAACTTTTATTCAAAATCAAAGTATGTGGTCTAAAAACTCACCATTTAAAGAAGAATCCTATAACGCAGGATTCCATATAGGAATAATATGAAATATATTATATCAGGAACCGGAAGAAGTGGAACAACGTTAATACATTCTATATTAAAGGAATTGGGCGTTAACATAGGACAACATGAAATTTCATTAGGAACACAGGGAGGAGTAGGAGGATATAGAGTTATATCTACAATGGCCCAGCCTACTGATACTTATAAAATAATCATGCAAATACGAGAACCTACCGAGACTGTTAATTCTATACTTAAATCATCCCCATCTGATTTTCCTCAATTGGGTTTATATAAAAATGATTATAACGATATTTCATTATATACCTTAAATGTTTGGTATACAATTCATATGAAATTAATGGAAAGTAGTATATTAAATTATACATTGAACAACTTAAATAATGGAGAAGTTACAAAAAAACTAATTAAATTATTTAATATTGATTCTACAGAAATGGAATTTAATAATCAAGTACTCAAATCATATCAAAGTAACAGTAGAAACCAACGGATCGGAGGTCCAAATTTATCGGTTATTGATTTGGAAAACAAAGATCCAATTCTTTTTAAAAAAGCTTATAATTTATATAATAAAATAGAAAATGCCAATAAAAAAACATAACCCATACAAAATAGTACAGATGTTTGAAGAAGAAATATCTATGTACACCGGTGCACCGTATGCTATATCCGTCGATAGTTGCACAAATGCCCTATTTTTAATTTGTAAATATTTAGAGGTTAAAAATGTAACAATACCGTCAAAGACTTATTTGTCTGTCCCCATGAGTATAATCCACGCCGGAGGCAATGTTATTTTTGATAAAAATGAAAAGACGAACCATTGGACTGGGATATATCAATTAAAACCATATCCCATATATGATGCTGCTAAAAGACTAACATCTAATATGTATATTCCAGGCAGTTTTATGGGTCTATCGTTTCATATAAAAAAACAATTGGGAATTGGTAAAGGTGGTATTATACTAACAGATAATAAAAATGCAGCTGAATGGTTCAAAAAAGCACGGTATGAAGGACGAAGCGAGAAATATTATAAAGAAGATACTATAGAACAATTGGGATGGAATATGTACATGACTCCGCAAGAAGCAGCTCAAGGATTATGTTTAATGCAAAACTACCCAGAACATAACAATGATTTAGAGGAGAAAAATGGGTACCGAGACTTAACAGAATTTCCAATTTTTAAAAATTGTAAGGCAATAAAATAGAAAATGAATATATTAGCAGTTATAGTGAATTATGGAGAAGATCAACTCGAATACTTAGAACAGGTAGTTCAAGAATTAAAATCGTTTAAAAAATATAATGTTACTGTAATCGTAAATAGTAATACTAAACTAGATATTCCAGGAATCGATTATGTTAATGAAGTACGACTAAATGATTATCAGCATTTACCAGCAACATGTAAACAAGTAATACATCATTACAAAGATGAATTTGATGGTTTTATTTATACTGAGAATGATCATTTATGGAAAGAACATCATTTAGATAATCATATACGATATTCAGAATTATTACCAGAAAATAGAATACCAGGATTAATTCAATATGAAGAAACACCAATTGGAGATAAATCGTATTGTGCATTTTTAGATAATCATTTTATTAAAGGATCAAAAGAAAAATATTCAGATTTAGAATTTTGTAGATTATCAAATGTACATCAAGCAAGTTATTTTATAACAAAGAAACAATTGGATAGAGTAATTCAATACAACCCAGGTTACTTTGATAATTTATGTTCTACTGATACTAAAACTATAAATTATAGTGTAAAGTGTAGAGTTAATACTGATTTATTTGAATTTAGTAATTGGGAAAAGGTAATATGTATTTCAGAATTCAATGATAATATAATACATCATTTACCAAATTTTTATGTAGCAGGCGATAATGGCAGAGCAAAATTTTATCGTGATCATGAAACAATGTTAAAATGGATAAAGGAAATATAATATGGAATTAGATTTAAAACAAATTAATGCTATTGATTTATCAACATTAGGAGAAATAATAACACAACCAGAATTTAAACAATATTTTGTATCAGAAGGCGGCCGTGAACATTATAAGTTATTAGCATATTTCAGTACTCTATTTGAAGATGAAATTTTATTAGATATCGGTACATATAAGGGATGTTCATCATTAGCATTATCATATAATATCAAAAATAATGTTAAATCATTTGATCTAGGAGATTTCAAACAGATATCCAAAAATCTAGATAATATAGATTATATATTAGGAGATTTTACCAATGATGAATACAAAGAATTAGTAATGTCATCCCCATTAATAATGTTAGATACAGATCATGAAGGACCATTCGAACATAAAGCATATCAATATCTTAAAGACATTAATTGGGTCGGATATTTGTTATTAGACGATATTCATTTAAATGAACCAATGAAAGAATTTTGGAATCAAATTGATAATGAAAAGTATGATATTACCTCAATGGGACATTGGTCTGGAACAGGATTAGTTATTTTTAAGTAAATTATGAAGTTAGGAACAGTTATAAGTTATTGCACAAATGATGAGACATTTATACGAGATTGTATTGATGCTGCAGTGCAAGTTAGTGATCAAGTTATAGTACCTATTAGTACTCATCTATATGACGGTACGCCTGAAGATTTAGAGTCAATAAAAAAATTATCAGAAGAATACCCAACTGTTAATTTTACAACATTTGATTGGACTCCGGGATATCATCCTAGATATTGGCACAATATGTCTCGTATTATTGGAAACCATTTATTAAAAAATAATATCGATTGGGTGTTATTTATTGATTCTGATGAAATAATAGACTCTGAATTATTTACAAAATTTATTAATAGCAAATCATTTGATAATAATGATAGTTATAAATTAGGATGCTATTGGTATTTTCGAGAAATGAATATACGATCTACTACATATGAAGATTCTCCAGTATTAGTTCGAAAAAATTTAGTACACATTGATCCAAATAATTTACAAATTGAACGTGAACAATTACATGAAGTTTTAAATGTTCCAAAACAGCGAATGATATTACAAGATGGAAAGCCATTGCTACATCATTATAGTTGGGTTCGAACAAAAGAACAAATGATGCAAAAGGTTAAAGCATGGGGACACAATACAGATAAGGATTGGGTATCGCTAATAGAAGAAGAATTTTCTAGACCATTTAATGGTAAATGTTTTGTTAATAATTATGAATTTGAAACAATATGAAAGTAATATATAGAATATCAGATGCTGGATATAAAAAAGAAAAACCAGAATATATAGATAACGAAAAATGTTTAAAGAATGCTAGTGAAGTATTTAAAGATGTCGATTGGCATATAATTGCAGATAATTGTTCCGATACAACATTATCAATGATTCAAAAATATCAACATGAAATTGAAACAGTTTCAGTTGGACATGGAGCAGGAACATTTAATTTAGCACTTGAAGGAGCAGTTGCTGGCGAATGGGATGATGACGATATAGTTTATTTTATAGAGAATGATTATTTACATAAACCAGAATCACAAAAAATATTAGAAGAAGGATTTTCATTAGGAGCATCATTTGTAGCACTATATGATCACCCGGATAAATATTTAGACCCAAGCAAAGGAGGTAATCCGTATTGCGAAGGAGGTGGGGAAGATACAAGAGTTTATTTAACAGATAGTTGCCATTGGAAGATTACCAACTCAACAACAATGACATTTGCTGCAAAGGTATCTACATTAAAACGAGTAGAACCAATATTAAGAAAACATACTTCTGAAACATATCCAAATGATTTTCAAATGTTTTTAGAATTGCGAGAACTTGGAGAATTACTTATAACACCATTGCCAGGATATGCAACACATGGGGAGTCGAATTGGCTATCACCTTTAACAGATTGGAGTAAAATATGATATCAGTAATAATACCAACATACAAATCACCGGAGTACTTAGATCTATGTATACAGTCTGCAGTTGAAGGGCAGCAAAACAATAACCAAATTATTGTAGTAGTAGATGGTCATTACGATATTAATGAGCACGTACTTAATAAGTGGTGCCATACAATTGAAATCCTTAATTTAGAAGAAAATGTAGGCCTGTGTAAAGGAACTAATTTAGGAGTATACAACGCAATACACGATACCATTCTAATTGTTAATGATGATAATGTATTTCCTAAAAATTGGGATATGAAATTAAAACAACAAGAGCTCAGGGATAACCAAATGCTTGTTCCTAATCAAATAGAACCGTCTCCATCGATGTTTCCGCAATTCCATATTCATGAATTAGGCTCAGTAGCTGAATTCGATTTAACGGAGTTCCAGAAATATGAAGATTCTATATCAAAAGATATAATGGACATTGCAGGTTCAACTTTACCTATTTACATGAAAAAGAAAGACTTTATCCGAATTGGCGGATGGGATGAAAACTATGAATTAGGAATGGTTGCAGATTGGGATTTCTTTTTAAAATGTAATTTATCAGGTATAGGTTCATCTAGAATATATAACTGCCACTTTTACCATTTCGCATCAGTATCAACAAATGGGGAGAAGAGACAACAAGCGGAACAAGCCGGACATGAATACGCTAAATACAAATGGGGTGATTACATTAAACATAACTCGGAAACTAATATTAAATTTATTTAAGTTTATCTTATACGTATATATTTATTAATAAATTAGAAGGTAAATATGTTATTAAAAAAAGGATCAACTGGTCCGGAAGTAAAGGAGCTACAAAAAGCGTTAGGCATTGGAGCAGATGGAATATTCGGTGCAGGAACAGCAGCTGCTGTATATCAATTTCAATTGGAACATAATTTAACTGCTGATAGTATAGTAGGCCCTAAAACATGGGAAGCGTTAGGAATTGATACTGATCAATCATCAGCTGCAGAAGAATCCGAGTATATAACCAAAGACGGACTTGTTATTGACAAAGAATATTTAGATAAAGATCAATATGTTAGAGATTATGGAAAAATTGAACCATTGGGCTTTTTTATTCATCACACAGCAGGGTGGGATAATCCTTATAAGACTATACGAAGTTGGAATAGTGATTCTAGAGGACGTGTAGCTACACAATACGTTATTGGCGGAACAAATGTTAAAGGCAAAGAAGCTAAATATGATGGTGTAGTAGTAGAGTGTTTTCCTAATAACTATTTAGGTTGGCATTTAGGAAAGGTCGGCAAATTTGCAATATCTAAAATGTCAGGTGGTGTTGAGCTTAACAACTTTGGATATCTTACAAAGAAAGGTGATAAGTATTATACATATGTTAATACAGAAGTCAAACCAGAATTTGTTTGCGACTTAGGCTACGAATTTAGAGGACACCAATATTGGCACGCATATTCAGATAAACAAATTGAATCATTACGACTTTTAATTTTACATCTTAAGGATATTTATCCTAAAATGGATTTGGTAAATGGACTGCCTAAATTATTAAAAGAAGGAGTTCATCCTAAAGATGCATTTGAGTTTAATGAAGATGCATATAACGCAAAGCAGTTTGGTTTATGGACACATACAAATGTTAGGAAAGATAAATTTGACTGTTTCCCGCAACCAGAATTAGTAGAAATGTTAAAAAATTTATAAAAAGGTTATGTCATGATAAATAAGTTATTGTTAAATATAAAAGGTAGAATTATGGCTTTTAGAGATATTTTTAAAGAAAGCAATGACATAAATGAAAAAAATGTAGTTGGATTTGCTTCATTTGCAATGATGGCTGTATTTGCAATAGTAGATATAGTAACAGGAATCTGGGGAAAGGAATTAGTAATATCTGAGTATATTTATAACTCATTTTTAATAATTACTTTAGGAACGTTTGGAATTTCTGAAATTGGTAAAGTATTAGATAGAAATAAAGATAAAATAAAAAAAGAATCAAATGAATAAACATAATAGAGTTAATTTAGATCCAAGGAATCCATTTCCCAATCCTGGGCCATGGCAACAATTTTGTATACGGGAAGATAATAAACAATTATCTGGCGCGCAACTAAAACAGAAATTTTTAAAAGAACAATCATTATATAATAAGTTCCGGGTATCAGCCAATAGATCTAGTAGATCCGGAGGTTCGTCTGGCGGTGGGGGTGGAGTAGCAATCGACGGCCCGATTGCTGGCGCATTAGTAAGATCGAATGTAGGTACAGCAGTAACAGACGCGAGTGGTAATTTCAAATTACCAGGTAAAGCTACCGGAGTAATTACAGTAACTGGGGGTGTAGATTCAATTACAGGATTACCTTACGAAGGAGAGCTTATAGGATATGCCGAATATAAAACAATATCACCTATTACTACCTTTGCTCATTATCTTAAAAAGGGATCTGAGGAAGCAGCTGCAGCGGACCCCAAATTCCCAGTTCTAACAATCGACGAAGCAATAACAAAGACCTTTGTTGACTCGGTTGATTATTTTGGTATTAGCTTACCAATTGAAGATAAAGATATAATATTAAACAAAGACTACATCGAAGAATCTATCGTAAACAACAATAAGGTAGGAGTATCTGCCCAAGCAATAGCAACACAAATAGAAGCTATCACAGAAACAGTAGGTGTTGCATTAGCTGGATCTCAACAAGCAGCCGCTGCTACAAAGGCTGGAAAAGTAATCACTGAGTTTTCAGTGGCCAATAGAAAACGATCAGCATATGAAGCGTTCGGGAGATCAGCATATAAAGGTAGTTCTAAAATTGTGGATATTGCAGAGAATGTTAAGTTCATTGGCGAAAGAGGTACATCGAGGGAAGGAGTATCATTTGATAACTCCGAAGCATTAATCACTCAACTAACAGAAACGAAAGGAGAATTAGCCACTTTAGCTAACCAAGAGCAGTACACAAACAATTATCTTACAACAAGAATACAAGCTGTTAACAGAGCACAAAAAACTGTTATTAAAAACGAAACAAAAGACGCTGTTGAAAGTAGAGGATCATTCTCAAACATAAATACTGTGTCAACATCAGCAGCAGTTGAAGATGCTTTAAAACAAATTGAAAAAGATAAGGCAAATGAAAAGTCACCAGTGTTGGATGGAACAGCAAACGAAATAGAGGGAGGTAAAGATGCTAAATACTTTCAACTTAGAAAAGATGGAAAGACCGGGGAAGAAGGATTACAACAATTAGAACTTGAAACGAGCGACTATTATTACTTTGGAGAGGCCAAAGATGCACCTCTTTTACTCAGTGAATTTGAAGGAACTTATTCTCCAGTTTCATTTACTGGAACTACCGACCCTGGTAATCTTAATGCCATAATGCCTAATAATCCTGTTTATATTAGAATAACAACTTCTACTGCTGCTTTCGATATTAAAACAACATATACATTACGTCCAACACAATCCAATAAAAAAGGTGAACCTGGAATACAAGTAACTTTACGATTATCACAAATTACTGAAACGAGAACCAAAAGAGTAATAGATCACATAGTAACTTCTGAGGTAGGGACTTATGCAGCAATTTATACTAAAGATAGTGATAAAGAAAATCCAATAACTTATACTACTTTTGTCGCTGAGGGTAAGGAGGGTAATGGATTAAGTATAAGAGGTTCGAAAACAGATCCATCATTTACTTTAGGTAGATATGAAGGTGCTTCACCATCTACTCTTCTAGCACTAACAGCTGGGCGTGGCTTATTAAATATTCAAAATCTAGTATTCGAAAATGATAAACTAAGTATTGCTATTCCTGAAACAGGCTCTAAAGGAACTCCTGATTATATTGAAAAGTCGACATTGGATATAACATTCACATTAAGCGAATAAGATAAAATGAAAAAGTTAATATATGCAAATAACCTTACAAGGAAACGATTCTTACAACGGCGTACTAGAATATTTACCAATTGGTTAAAGATTAATTTTGAAAAGCCATATACAATATTTCTTGCTGTATTCTTTCCATTTGCTCAAGCATTCTTAGCATCAGTGATTGTATTATATACTTCTCGCAATAGAAATGAATTAAATGATAATTTAATGTTATTTGGAGTAGCAGCTATGTATTATCTAGCTTTTGCTATGAATAGTAAGAGAGCAACAAGAGGTAGTTGGTTAGGATTAATATTATTAGTAACATTTGGAGCATTAGGAATAATATGCGGTAAAATGTTTACAATAGCATATGTATAATATAAACTAATTATTAGGATTGTTCATGTTTTTTTATTATAATAAATTATGAACTATCGATTAATTATTTTCTCAATTATTTTATTTATATTAGGACAAGCAATGGTTTGGGTACAAGTTAACGGACCTATCATATGGCCTTGGGCAAAAAAATATAAACTTTTGCTAATGTTATTTGGAATACCAATTACATATCTATTTATGGAAGCTACAAGATTAACCGTATCTGGATTTGGTGGATTATTTTGGCCAGGAAGATTTGTTTCATTTGTATGTGGTATTGCAATATTTACTGCATTCACTTATTTTTTTCGTGGAGAAGCTATTAATTTAAAAACAGCTACTTCATTATTATTAGCATTTTTAATTATAATAATTCAGTTGTTTTGGAAATAGCTATATTTATATATATAATTAGGAATATAGCATGAATATAGAACAGCTGATATTAGAAGAATACAATAAGATACAACAATCGTCATTACTAACAGAAAATAAAGACAGAATTGGCTCACCATTGCCTAATTTAACAGTCAGTAGCCCATTCCAAAAGAAACGATGTTTACCTGGCCAGGAATGTAGACCACATAATGGCACAGATTTTGCAACAAATGTAGGCACGCCGGCCGTTAGCGTTTTAAATGGCATTGTAAAAAAAGCTAAATTTAGTTCAAATGCATGCGGCGGAACAATTATAATCCAACATGATGATGGCTATGAGAGTAGTTATTGTCATATGAGTAGAATTGATGTATCAAAAGGGGATAAAGTAACATTGGGACAACCCATCGGAGAAACAGGTGGCCGACGGGGCGCCCATGGCGCCGGCAATTCTCTAGGAGCACATTTACATTTCGGTCTTAAGAAAAATGGAAGTTGGGTTGATCCAGAAAAGTATATCGATCCTAATTATAAATTACCAGCTGTTCCAACTAATGTAGCAACTGCCGATGCAGACTCAGATGAGTGGGGCGCAATTGATTATTTTCAAACAGTATTAGACTTTGCAGGATTTATTCCAGGTATTGGCGATATTATCGATGTTATTAATGCAGCAATTTATTTTGCAAGAGAAAAATATGTTGATGGATTTTTATCACTTATAGCAGTAATACCAGTTGTTGGAAGTTTTATAGCAACAGGTATGAAAGTTGCATTTAAAGCAGTTGGATTCGGAAAGGTTAGTAGAGCACTTCGTAAAGCAATGAAAGGAGCTCCCGGAGATATGCAAACGTTATGGAAGACCATGGCTAAAGATGGCAATTTGTCTGCAGCTACATTAAAAGACTTTGCTAAACATGGCGATACCGCTGCTGAAATGTTACGAAGTAGTGCCAGAAAATTAAAGAAATTAGATAAGGCAGGAATTCCAATGCCAGATGCAGTATACAAACAAATGGATAATATGGCAGATGCAATTAAGAACATTATCCCGCGTGAAAAACAGTTATCCGCAATTGGTAAAATAGCAAAGGGAACTGGTACCGTAGCTAAAAAAGTTGCTAAAGGAACTGGTACCGTAGCTAAGAAAATTGTTGCATTGCCAATACGAATAGCAGTATCTCCAATAACAATTCCAGTGTCAATGGCAAAAGCATCAGTACGAGCATTAACAGGTAAACTCGGATCTGGGTCTACTAGCTTAATAAAAAGGTTTGTTGGAAAAAGTGGTGATGATATTGCTGATATGGAAAGAGCAGTGCGAATATTATTTAAAAAGAAACTTGCTGCTAATCCATTATTATTAGCTAACATGATAAAAACAAATGGAAAACAAATAGGAATTTCTAAATATTTTAAGAATTTAGATCCTAACGCAGCTGCAATGCTAAAGGATTTACATAAACAACCAGTAAAAGATATTGAAGGAACATTATTAATGTTATTGAAGCGTGATCCTAAGACTGCAACCTGGACTAATTTCTCAGCCTCGAATTATAAAAATCTAGTAAAAGAAATTTCAGACACCGCTGCACATACAGGAAACCCATATTATAATACATTTATTAACGATGAAACAATGAAATGGGCAGTTGGTAAATCTCCTGGACTAAAATTAGCTGGGGCATGGGATTCGAAACCATGGTATGACTGGCCTAATACAAAAGGATTAAAAACATTGGATGTGTTAAGTAATGAAATACAAGACGCTGCAGAAAAATTAGGTCTAGAAGATACCGATGATCCGCAAGGTGTAATATTACAATCTCTTGTAACGGCATTGCGATATGCAGGCGCACTTTCAGATGAAAATGTTGAAACTATCAAAGATTTTTCTAAAACATACATTAAACCATTATATTCATTGTTAAAACAAGAAATTAGCCATTATGCTACAATGGAAAATGCAAAAGAAGGAGCTAAGCAATTTAAAAAGTATACATATCATCAAGTCCCAGGCTTGGATGAAAATGGAAAAGAAGTCGACTCGGCTTCTGCAACTGCATCGCAAAAGTGGAATTATCTATCAACTCATGCATCAGAATTCACAGCAGAAACATGGAACGCTATAACATTAATGTGGGATATAGTAACATCGGATTTTTAGGATATACAAAATGCAAATTAATGAATATCAAACACAGACAGAATTGAATCCTAAACTATGGATAGACGGTAAGTTCAATCCTAAGTTACGATTACAATTGCTTAAAATTGCAAAAGCATTCTATGAATTCCTGGGTATTGATGTTGAACTACACGATGTTACATTAACTGGTAGTAACGCAAATTATAATTGGACTAAGCATTCTGATATTGATTTACATTTAATTATTAATTATAGAGACATAAATGATAATATATTGTTAGTTCGAGAATTAATGCAAGCTAAAAAGAATTTATGGAATAACAAATATCCTATAGAATTTAAAGGAATGAATATAGAATTATATGCACAAGATTCTAATGAGCCACATACTTCAACTGGTGTATATTCATTATTTAATGATACTTGGATTACAAAACCAGATGCTCAGATTATATCCGTCGACGATGATGCAATTGATATGAAATCAAAACCATATGAATATGCAATTGATAATTTAGATCCATATGACAAAAATTTATTAGATAAAATTCAAAAGCTTAAGTCTCGTTTAAAACAATTACGGCAAACTGGCTTAGATACAGTTGGTGAATATTCTATAGAAAATTTAGCATTTAAATCATTGCGTAATTCAGGACATTTAGAAAAATTGAGTGACTTGGAAAAAGATATAACAATGATACAATTATCTCCTAGGCTAGAAATAAAAGAAAATAATAATATATTTTCCGCAGATGATGAAGAGTCATGGCCATCAGGACCATTTGGAAAGAAAGATGACTATGCAGACGAATCTGGCGATTCATATAAAAGAGCTAAGGATTGGCAAATTGATAAACCAGGCGAAGATGAAGCAACTAAAGGCACGGGTTATATAAAAGAAAAAAAAGATAAAAAGTCTAGTAAAATAGATATGGTACTACCAAGAGGCCAACAAAAAGTATTAAAAGCAGAAGATGCAGATTATAACAGAGGCCTATTAGTTAAACTTTTAGATAACGGCGGATATGAAATGGCATATTGGTATGACAAACCAGACAAACCTTATCCGGTTGAAATTATTGTTGATGGCAAAAGTATAAAAACAGATGGAAAAGTAGTAAAAATGAAATTTCATCCAAAAGACTATTACGACAAACAAGATAAGGATAAAAAATGAAATCAAGAGGTTTAGGTGACGACATAAAAAAAATTACATCTGCTATTAAATTAGATCAATTAGCAGAAAAAATAGCAAAACTAACTTCTAGTGATTGTGGATGCGATGCCAGGCAAGAAAAATTAAATAAAATGTTTCCATATAAAAAGGATAAAAAATAAAATCAACTCTCAGGAAATACCAATGATAAAACTCAAAGACATATTAAACGAAAATCCAAATTTGGATATCAAATGGCCAAAACTGCAGCCAGGCGAATTTACAATTGTGAGTAGCAATATTGTTTCTGAACAATATCACAAAAGTCGATTTGAATTACGGTTAAATATACAAGATAAATTCGGAAACACTCCGGCAGATTATATTGCACCAAATAGTATTATTAAGGATGCTAAGATTCATTATTATTCAAATGACAAAAAGTTTTGGACTCATGATGAGCATCCAAATTGGGATCAAGAATTTAAAGTTAAATTTATAGGTTCTAAATATATAGAAATCGATGGGTGGGATTGGACTCGCATACCAGGGCGATCGCCTTATAAGATTACAAGAGAACAAGCAGAAACAATAAATTCAGCCCCAGCTGGCACATATAAAATTGATTTATCTTCTCAACAGTTTTTCGAAGGAAATAATAAATGATTAAACTCAAAGACATATTAAACGAATCATATGTACCAGGCGTATCTGATATTGATATAATCGCTGCTACTATAATAGGCGAAGCCGGCGGAGAAGGATACAAAGGAATGACAGCAGTAAAAAATGTATTACAGAACCGAGCAGACAAAAAAAGCACTATACCAGCAAGAGAAGCATTACGTCCAAAACAGTTTTCAATGTGGAATAAAGCTACTGCAGGAGTAAGCGTACCAGAAGACTTCGCCGAAGACGGCCGACCAGCTTCGATACAATCAATAATTGATATGTATAAAACTCACTCTAAGTGGACAACTGCAGTTACCTTAGCTAAAAGCAAAATTAAAGATATAACTGGTAACGCAACTAAGTATTATGCATCGGCTGGAGCTCAAGAAATAGATCCGCCTTATTGGGCCAAAGATTGGAAAGATCCAATTACCATAGGAAATCATACTTTTGGAAATTAACATTTGGTTTTTTACTTATTATTCATTATAATATATTATGACAATTAACAAAGAAACAGATTATACCGACAAATTAATTTGTAGTGCAATTGATTCAATGGAAACATCTACGTGGAAGTGGCCATCCAATTGGGGTAATACTCAAAAGAAATACTTTCTTAAAGAATGTTTAGCATGGTTAGAAACAAAACAAGAATATGAACGTTGTCAAATTATATTAGATGTCCAAAAAGAATTATAAAAAACGAGGCAAGTATATATTACACATATACAATGATGATACAAATACATTTGAACATGTAACAAATCAATTACGAGAGTTATGTGGCCAAAATTTCTTTCAAGCAATTCAGTGCACTAATATTATACATTCTGTTGGCAAATGTGATGTATTTACCGGGCCATATGACACTTGTGCTGAAATGTATGATGAATTAATTGAATCTGGATTAAATGCAACAATATCAAAAAAATGAAATTTACTGACAAAATAAAACAAGGCATACTTCATGCAACGTATCATAGAAATTATAAAAAAGCATTGAAAGCAAAAGATAAAAAAAATATATATAAATTTAAAAAATATATTTATAAAGCCGAAGATGCATGGAGAAAAATAATATTAATATCAAAAAAATACGAGGATAAAAATGGGTAAAAAAGCAACAATTGGTATGGCACCAAAAGATCGATCGATACATATAATTGATAAATTTATACAACGATCAGAAAAAAAAGAAAAATATAAAGAACGTCAGCCGGCTAGAAGAAAAGCAAAAGATGTTCCAATGGAGCTATGGCCACTGAAAGATCAAATTGAATATTGGGAGAACCAAAGTCCAGCTCAGAAGTTTGATAAAAAGTATACTAATTATACAGACTGGCTTTATAAATTAGAAGATATATCTGGCCAATACCATACTACATTTATAGATCAAATATTAAATCATAAACCGCAACTTCTTGATTTATTTAATAATAAAACGCACCCAAACGATGCATTAGAAATTTTACGCAAACAAGGAATTGTCTGGGTCTAAATGTCAAAAGAATTTAAATATATTTATGGAATTGGTAAACAGTCTTTAAACTTTACTGAAAATGATATTAGGTATGCAATGGAAAATACCAAGTCAAATTCGGAAGCAGCAAGATTTCTTAAAGTATCATTTACAACATATAAAAAATATGCAAAAATGTATACTGACTCTGTTACGGAAAAAACACTCTGGGAGTTACATAAAAATCAAGCTGGCAAAGGAATACGAAAAGATGTAGTAAAAGCAAGATCAGGTCCATATTCTATAGATAAAATATTGCAAGGAGAACATCCTAACTATCCACCGTGGAAACTACGTAATAGATTATTAGCATTGGGTATTTTTAAAGAAACATGTACATGTTGTGGGTATCAAGAGCGTAGAATAACTGATGACACTACTCCATTATTATTAGATCATATTGATGGTGACACAACTAACCATCGTTTAGAAAATTTGCAAATGCTATGTTTAAATTGTTATTATATGCAAGTTGGAAATCCATATAATCAAGATAAACAACATTTTTGGAATTATAATTTATTAGAATGATATTTATATTAAATGAGTAGTAATAATGAAAATCGTACATTTGATTGGAAGGGCTGGCCTAATTTTCCGGATGAAGAATATAAATTTGGAAGCTATGTTAATTGGGAAGATGCTAAATTTAATTGGGATGAAAATCCATATACATGGGATGAAGTAAGATATATTATAATACTTACTTCTGGAAAAAGTTCATCCCAAGTATATGATACATTAAAAAAAGACAAAGAAGAACGAAAGCGATTTATTAAACTAGTATGCAAAGTAAAAGGTATTGAAACATATAGTGGTCAAAAAACAATCGACGAAGATATCGCTATTACAGTTGAAGATATAAAATTAGTAGTTAAAGAAGTATTAAAAGTCGATTTAATGGTGGAGAATATAAATGTATAAATTATTTACAGATAAACCAGAAACATTTGAATGTGATATAAAAATAGAAGGAGCTAGTCTTTCTAATTCAAAAGCAAGATTAGTAGTAGAAACAACTGATTATAGTTTATTATTTAATGGTAAAATAAATTCAAATGGAAAGTGTAGTATTCCTATTAAGAAATTAAAAGGTTTGATTGACGAAACATCGAAAGGAGATATTAGACTAGAAGTTATTGCTGAAGATACATATTTTACACCATGGGAGTCCAAATTTGAAATTGAAGCTTCCAAAAAAGTTACAGTTGAAGTGAAATCACAAACTTCCGATAAACAAGTTATTAAAGAAACTGTACAAGTGAAAAACATTAAAAATGAATCTATACAAAAAGAACCAACTAATGAAATCAAGGTTACCCAAAAAGAAACAAATCATGTTGTTAATATAATGAAATTACTAGTACGAGAAGATATTAGTATTGAAAATTTATCAATTAAAAAAGATAGATTAAATAAAGTCATAGCAACCTATTGTAAATATAAGCCAATCACTGAAGAAGTAAAAATGGATGTAATACATGGAGTGTTAAACGAGTTACATAAAAAATAAGGTTATATAGATGGCAGTAGAAGATTTAACTGGTCAGCATATAAGTTCTACATATCAACGGTTATTGCAAATATCTAGTTCTGGCGAAATGGCTAATGGAACTGGCTCATTGTATATCCCGCCTTTGTCAGTAACAGCTTCATTTGCTATCTCAGCTTCATATGCACTCAGCTCATCTCATGAAATAGTAAAAGAAATATCTTCTTCTCACGCCGACACCGCTTCATATGTTAATACCTTAAATCAAGATGTTTTTATTAATGGCGATCTTACCTTAACAGGTTCATTACTAGCTAGTGGGTCAAACTCAATAATTAACACCCAAGAACTTCAATTTAATGTTGATCATATAAAATCAGGACATTCAACAGGTAGAATGTTTTGGGATGATGACAATAAAACGATCACTGTCGACATGCAAGGGTCTGATGTTCGATTGCAACTAGGACAAGAAGAACATGTATATGCAAAAAATACATCAGGTGAGGTAATAAATAACGGAGATGCAGTTAGAATATCTGGAGCAGTTGGCGCGAATGTTACAATTCAAAAAGCAATATCATCAATAAAGTCATTTAAAGACCCAACTGAACAAGATCAAATATTAGGACTCGCAACAGAACAAATAGCAGACAATAAATCAGGATATATTACTACATTTGGAGCAGTAAGAGATTTAAATACCTCGGCTTTTAATGAAGGTGATATATTATACTTATCTAATACATCATCAGGGTCATATTCATCAGTAAGACCACCTGCACCATTTTTCGAAGCAAGAATTGGCATAGTACAAGTATCGAATGCAACAGAGGGAATAATATTAGTAAGACCTTCAGAACCTATATTTTTAACAGATATATCACAAATAACTGGATCAGGAGTTATAGTAGGAGGTACATCTTATTTATGTTATGATGATAACACTGAAATAATTGAATTTACAAATTCTTTCACAGGTTCATTTAGTGGGTCATTTGAAGGCGATGGAAGTGGATTAACAAACATCCCTACCACTCCTACAGCAAGTTATGCATTAACAGCTTCTTATGTAGAAACAGCTCAAACTGCTTCATATATAATCAGCTCATCAATCGACGGAATTTCGAATTATGTAAGAAATGATCAAACGTCATCTATGACTGTTCTGAGTTCAAGCTTTGCAACAACTGCATCATATGTTTTAAATTCAGTTAGTTCGAGCTACTCAGCATTTGCAACAACTGCTTCATATGCAGAAAATAGTAATTTGTTAGATGGACGAGATTCAACTACATTTACTTCTACATCATCATTTAATTCATTTACAAGCTCTTACTATATCGATAGTGCATCATTTGATACAAGAATAATTAGTAATTCATCGTCAATATCTGCTCTATCATCTAGTTATTTATTATCTAGTGCAAGTTTTGCAAGTGATATCTTAACAAACAGTTCAAGTATAGCTTTACTATCAAGTTCATTTGTAACATTCTCAGCTTCATATAACACTGGTTCATTTACTGGGTCATTCTTGGGAGAAGCTACATTAGATTCTTTAATAGTCAATGGGCCGATAACCTTTAAAACATATAGATTAACTTCATCAGCTTATACAGCATCTATAGATGATTATAGAATCGGTGTTAAATACACATTAACCGGGTCTGTTGAAATACAATTACCTTTAATATCAGCTGCTGGGGAGCTTGAATATAAATTTAAAGATGAAGAAGGAAATGCAAAAAAACAAAACATTACAATTATAGCATCAGGAAGTGATTTGATAGACGGAGATGTAAATGCTATATTAAACAGAAACTATATGGCAATAGGATTATATAATGATGGCGTATCAAATTGGTACATTGAGTAATATTTATTAATAAAGAAAACAAATGGCATATATACCCGAATTATTAGCAATAGAAGAAACTTTAGCATCATCATATAATTTAAACAATGGTCCGGCTACATTTACTTCCTCAGACATCTCAGATTATAACAAATTTAATTTACAATTTAGTTATAGCAATGTAAGTGGAGAAAATGTATTCTCCGTTGAACAAAGTACAGATAATACGAATTGGCTAGAAATAAGTAAAAGATATGATTTGCTTAATGGCTCTGGAACTTTTATAATAGACAAATCAGAATTTACTTCAAAATATATGCGAGTGAATTTAGATACGGCAACTGCCGGCACGTTAACTATAACATTATTAGCAAAGAGATAAACTATGGCACATACTACTTTAAAAAATGGATCAGTTATTTCATTAGATTCAGTAAGCGACCAAATAATTGAGTTAAATAAAACTCTATTAAACCAAATTACCATTATGGACGATCAAATCAGTCGTCAAGAACAAATAGTAGGACAGTTAAAAGTAGCAAACATATACAAATCATATGAAACTGATATAGTAATCGATGAAAAGATTTTTGATACAGAAGAAGATAATTAAACAACGACATATTTATATAAAAGGCATATAACATGGCAACAATAATACAAGATGGAACCGGTACCGGCGATAGATTAAGAATCACCCCATTTAATAGAATGTTAGCTCAATCTGTAGTTATTACAGAAGAAGATGATGCAATATCTAGAGGAGATGGTTATCAAATAGCATCGGGTCCAGTTACGTTCACCGGAGCAAACCAGACAGCTGTACTTTACACAAAAAACGATGATGATAGAGACTTTGTATTAGACAGAGCGGTGCTAATATTAGGTAGTGCTGTAGGAGCAACTGCAACTGCTGATTGGACAGTACAAGTTTTGAGAAATCCAACGGGAGGGACAATTATAGATAATGCAGTCGCTGCTGGTATATCAAACTCTAACCATGGTTCTGCAAATATACCTACAGGGCTAAACTATAAAGGAGTAGAATCAGATACATTCACTGATGGAACGGGTGCACCTCAACCTATTAAACAATCGATCGATAGAATTATTTTACCATTAGGTAGAAGATTACCCAAAGGAACGAGTATAGGATTTAGAGTCACTCCACCTGCAGGAACAACATCGGCAACAGTATTAATAGTCACGCATTGGTGGTATGATGAGGATTCAATACAATAATAAAAGAAATAAATTATGGGATTCGAAATAAAAGACGGAACAGGAACAGGAAACTTAGCAAGAGTTGATAGTGAGAACAAACTCGCAGTAAGAGCAGTACAAGAAACGGAATTTGAAAAAGCTGTATTAGGAGGTAGAGCATTTAACATTAATACTGAATTTTTAACTATTACCTCAGATACAGAGCACGCTTTATTGTATTTAAAAAACAATGAAGACTTGCCACTTATCGTTTCTGCATGGTTTATAGGAACTGATGCTGGTACTAATGGAGCTAATCTTGGATTAGTAAGAACATATTATAATCCAACTGGAGGTACTATAATAAGTGGTGGTACGAATTTAACAGCAGTGAATAGAAATGCAGGTAACTCAAGAACATTAGCAGCAGATATAAAAGCAGGAGGCCAAGGATTCACATTTACTGGACAAGACACTCCTGCAGTACTTTATCAAACACAAACAGTATCATCTAGAGTTTTTGGTAATGTGTTTTTGGTATTACCTAAAGGCTCTTCATTAGTTGCAACTTATGATCCAAATGGAGCAGAAACAATAAACATTTATACTGGATTCCAAGTTTATGTAGAATCTGAATTTCAAGAATAACATATGGCAGTACGTAGTAAAATAGTTTTTGGTGATAATGAAGCCATTATTGAGGATGGAGGATATATCCGTGTACAACCAGCACCATTCCCACCTCAAGATGATAGAGACAAGCAGTTAATATTCCGCCGATTCCTTACTTTGAATGGGGATGGAACAACCACTGATATGCTAGTAGATGGTTCTACTACTTCTCAACTATTTTCAATTGATGGTATTTCAAGAGCAGATATTTATATAACATCACTTTCTATCATCATAGCGGGAGATGATTTAGTATTAGGAAATGATTTTGCGGGTAGTGCTGTGGCTTTAACAAATGGATGTCGTTTGTATTATGAAGACTCAAACGGTGAAGTAAATATAGGCACAGATTTAGTAACCAACTTTGATTTTATCCGATTATGTCAAGGTAATCCTGCATTTGCAGATCCAACTTTAGGACCATTCGTTGCACCCTCTATTCAAGGAGCATCTGGTAAAGGTGTCAGCCCAGCAAATGGTATTATTCCTGTGCTAGATTTTCAAAGACTGTTTGGATTCCAATATGGTTTAAAAATTGCAAAATCATCCACTAACAGATTAATATTAGAGGTTAATGACAACCTAACAACTGGATTAGGTGGGAATGCTGCATTCAACATTATTGCATACGGCTTTGAATTAAAATAATGTTTTATCCTCCTACTAAAATATATGCGAACCACGTAGAAGGTAAAGGTTTAGGAGTATTTGCACACGAAACTATAGCAGAAGGCGAAACCATAGAAATATGCCCTTTAATGTCTTTAGGCAAAACACCGGGCAATAAAAATCAAGATCAATTCTACAATTACCGATTTGGGTATCCAAAAGAAGGAATGCACAATGGTAATCAGGATTTTGTAGTAGCATGGGGATATGGTTCTTTATATAATCATTCGAATACACCTAATGCTGATTGGCTAGATCACCCTGCAGAAAAAGCATTTCAATTTATTGCAATGCGAGATATAGGAAAAGATGAAGAAATTACAATTCATTATGGTGGGGATGATTATTGGAGACAAAGAAAAGAAATAGAGGTTATAACATGAAACAAACATCGATACATGAAATTATAGAAATTTCTGGTAGATATAGAAATTTAGTAACTCAGTTATCTAGATTGATTTTAAATCAAATTAAAGTTTCTAATCATACCCAATTAAGTTATGAAGTAATCATGTTTAAAGAAATTATCAATAAAAATATTCCTTTACATTTTTATATAGGACTTCGTACGATATATTCAAATAATCTACATGTAACTGGGGATGCATACAACACTACAGAAAAAGAAAGTAAGCAAATTCCTTATATAGAAGTTTCAATTGGTACCAATGGCAAGAAAACTCAATTAAATGATATTGCATTAAAATTGTCTAATACTCTACGACACGAAATAGAACATATTACTCAAAGTGGGTTAAATACATTACCAGGCAAATATTTACCAGATGATCAATTATTACGAGAGTCTGCAACAACATCGGCATACTTACTTTTAGAAAAAGAAATACCAGCAATGCTTCATGGATTGTATACACAAGCAAAAAAAGAACGAAAACCATTTTTAGAAAAAATGCATGAATATTTAGATGAAACATATTTATTAGAAAGTGATATCAATCAAATTAAATTTATATGGACATCTAAAGCAAAGGAGTTAAATTTATGCCAGGAAAAATAAAAGGAGCAGATGGAAAGGAGTGTTGGAAAGGATACCGTTATGCCGGTACTACAAATGGAAAAGACAAATGTGTAAAAGTTGAAGTTGCGGAAAGTTATTGTTCGCAATGTTTGATTGAGTATATAAAAAAACATGAATCATTAAATGAATATATTACATTAACCGAATCTGGAATTAATGAAGCTGAGTACAGAGGAAGAAAAGTTAAGCTAGGCAAACCAATGCGTGGAGACGTAAAAAAATTTAAAGTTTATGTTAAGAATCCAAAAGGTAATGTAGTTAAAGTTAATTTTGGCCATGGAGGAACATCTGCAAAAAAAGCTGGCCAAAAAACTATGCGAATTAGAAAAAATAATCCAAAAGCTAGAAAAAGTTTTAGAGCTAGACACAATTGTGATAATCCTGGTCCTAGACATAAAGCTAGATATTGGTCTTGTAGAAAATGGTAATAGTATGTCAAATTCAGAAATTATAGAAGAAATATTATTTAAATCACATTCATTGCATATAGCAAATGATGTAATGGAACTAGGAACAAGATTAAGAATAGAAAATCCTAAATTAAATAAAGCAACAGCATACCATATGGCATATACTAAATTAACTTCTAAACTAAATTGATATTATGAAAAAATATTTTAAATGGTTATTTACTGCACACAAATATGGCAAACTTAAGTTTATATTACTTTTATTTGGAATAGCTCAATGCATTTTACTAACAGATGACTTTTATTATGAATATTATTATTATGATATGCCCTTGTATCCTCTTATAATGGGGTATGTTGCATTATATGGATTCACTATTGGTATTGCTCTGCAACCATACTTTATTTATAAAGACTTAAAAACATGACATTGCCAACCGTATCTTTTAAAGAATTTTTAACAAGTCCTATAACTGCATTATTATTTATGTGTGTTATGGCATTGGGATATTTATATGTCGCACAAACAAATACACTCCAAGAACAAGTCGAAGATTTACAACATGAAGTTCGTTTATTAAAAGAAGATAATAAAAAACTTAATGAAAAAATTATAGAAATTCTTAGTGAGGTTAAAAAAGATAAAATATGAAATCACGTTATATATTTTTATTAGTTAGTTTATGTTTAGTAATAAGTGTTACATATTTCATGAAACCTGAATCAGAAAATCTATTTATCGAAGAAACAAAACAAGAAATCGAAGTTATGCATTCGGGCATCGATAGTATATTTTTATTTGTTGACGAAACCATGATTAACTTAGAATTAGAAAGGAATGAACGAAAAATTATGTTAGATAGTTTAGACATAGAATTGGTACAAAAAAATCAATCGGTTACAACATATCTAACTTCAATTGATAAATCGAAGAAGCTAAATTTAATATTAAAAAATAAAAATAAACAGTTAGATTCTACTATATGGGAACTAAATAAAATTCGAGCAGATGAGAGTGAGCAATTCATGACTGAATTAGAATATTATATTAACCGGGAAGTAAAATTAATTATTTTCTATAAACATAAAATAGATTCATTAATTAAAGAAAATATTATTCTAAAGAATTCTATCTCAGACACTATATATAAATTAGATACTATATATAAATTAGATACTATATATTATGTTAAAAACGAAATAAAGAAATTGGTACTCAAAAATAAAAAAAAATAGTCACGATTTTTTAAGTATTTGGTTGGATATTATATCTTAATTTCTTATTATATAGAAAAAAATAAGATATGAAACAAGTAGAAGTTTATGGATCCGTTACCACAGAAGACGGAGAGTTTATCAAAGTAGTTAGTACCAATGGCGATGACATTACAGATCTATTCAGAGATGATATGATCAAGATAGCATATGAAAATGGTGAAGCATTAAAATATAATGAAGAAACCGGCAGAGCTAAAAGGATCGATCCAGATCAATTGCCTAATCCAACTCCTAAGAAAAAAGAAGTAGTTAAAGATGAAGATCCAATATTGGCATTCATTAGTAATGCTCCTTCAATCAAGCCAGATCATTTAGAAATTACAGATATCAAATGGAAGTATCTAATTAGGTCAGCAGTTAGAGGTAAGAATATTATGATGGTTGGGCCTGCAGGGTCGGGTAAGACAGAAGCAGCAAAGGCATTGCCGGTAGCAACCGATAGACCATTCTTTTATTTTAATTTAGGTGCTACGCAAGATCCTAGGTCAACATTGATTGGTAATACGCATTTTAAGAACAATGAGACGATGTTTGATGAATCGGCATTCATTAAGGCTATCAAAACAAAAAATGCAGTAATCCTTTTAGATGAGCTGTCTAGAGCGCATCCTGAAGCATGGAATATATTAATGACCGTGTTAGATGAAGGACAACGATATTTGAGATTAGATGAGAATATCGATGCACCATTAGTTAACGTAGCTTCAGGAGTATCATTTATCGCAACAGCTAATATCGGTACAGAGTATACATCTACTAGAGTATTGGATAGAGCATTAATGGATAGATTTGAAGTTATCGAAGTAGATATATTATCTAAAGAAAGAGAACATGCTCTATTAGGTAAAAGATTTGGCGATAAGGTTGAAGATAGTTTATTAGAATCCGTAGCAGATATAGCTGATGTAACTAGAAAAGAGTGGAGATCAGATGAAGGCAAACTAAGCACAATGATATCGACACGTATGACAGTTAGAATTTGCGAGTTGTTAGCAGATGGCTTTACATTAGAAGAAGCTGCTGAGGTAGGTATACTTCCATTCTTTGACGCATCAGGAGGAGGCGACTCTGAAAGATTATTTGTTAAGCAAGTTATTCAGAAACATTTAGGTACTGCGGATGAAAATATATTTAATATAGAAGACGAAGAAAAAGAAATACAAGATCTTTAAAAAGTACGCAGCTATGCGTCAAATAGTATCATTCATATCTTAAGGGAGTCATTGGTATACGGATATCATGGCTCCCTTTTAAAAGTATTGTTGGGTTCTTTGATATAATAAAAAAAAGGAAGCATATGGAAACAAATATGTTAATAGGAATCCTTATCGGATCCGGTACCGTAGCTTTATTGGCATTTTTTGCTTATAGGGTAAAGGCATCATTTGATAGGGTGACCCGAAATAATGAAAATTTAGATACAGCTGTATTTAAAAGTATCGATGAAATACATCAACTATTCAACGAAGTTTATAAATCAATAGACTCGAGAATTGAGGAAGTTTATCAATCAACAGACCAACGATTTAACAAAGTTCATCAATCATTTGATGAAGTTTATAGATCAATAGATTCACGATTTGATAAAACCGAAGCACGACTCAAAACTGAGTTATCGGCTAATCAATTAGAATCACAATTAACATCATAATATATAATTAATCTTCAAAGAACCCAACTTTTTTCTTGGATTTATTAAATAAATTTCTTATTATATATAAAAAGGAGATATATGAAAAAATTACGAATTAAAAAGACAACAGCAAATCCAATCAAGACATATCAAACGTCTGCATCCAGTTATTGGTTTGACGCTATTGATACAGATTTTAATTATAAAGTCAATAACAAACGACATGTAGACCACACAAAGTTAGCAGCAGCACAACGAGCCATTGGTAACTTTGTTAATATTGTAACAGGCAAACAAATTCCAGTAAAGTTTCAAAATAATGGAGATAGCTATACAGATGGTACGTCGGTTACTATAGGATCTAAAATTGAAGATAAACATTTTGATTCAACGGTAGGCTTAGCATTACATGAAGGTTCTCATATTGCATTAACTGATTTTAATTTATTAGACAGTTTATCAATTGGAAGTAGATTCCATAGTCATATAGCTATGAGAGGAGGAGATCCTGATATGGATATGCGTGAATCTGATATCTTAAAGGTTAAGGATTTATTTAATTGGGTAGAAGACAGAAGAATTGACTACCATATTTATACAAGTGCTCCAGGTTACAGAAAATATTATGAAGCTATGTATGAAAAATATTTCAATGCAAAGATCGTAGACAAAGCTTTGAAGTCTAATGAAAAGACAGATGAGGATTGGGACTCATATATGTTTAGGATTATTAATTTAACTAATCCTAATAGAAGAGTAGATGCGTTAGAAGTGTTACCTCAAATATGGGATCTAATTGATCTTAAAAATATTAATAGACTTAAGACATCTGAAGATGCTTTAAATGTAGCAATAGAAGTTTATAAGCTAATTAGAAAGCAAGTTAATGAAAGTCAAAGTAAGAAGCAAACCAAGACGCCTGCAGGATCCACTCTGGGAGAAACTGAAGCACAAACCCAAAAAATAAAAAGTTCAGATAATAGTAAGAGTGGATCGAATGATACAAAAGCCAAAAATGATGAATTATCACAAAGAGAGAAAGAAAGATTAGAAAAGCAAATTGAAAAGCAAGAAGATTTTGTTAATGGTGATACTAAGAAAATTGGAAAGCTTTCCAAGAAGGATACCCAAATTGTAAAAAGTCTCAAAGACTCAGGAACAGAAAATAATCCAGTCAATACTAGTCCAGGCGCTGGTCCAATGTTTAATGTAGATTGTATTGTTATAAAGAAAATGACTTATTCAGTTATGTGTCATATGGATACAATATTTGATTCATATAATTTACAAAGAAGATCGGAATCTAAGAGTTATTACGGGCCAGGCAAAGGAGTACAAGAAGGTATTGTATTAGGTAAACAATTAGGTAAAAAGTTACAATTAAGAAATGAAGAAAAGTCATTGAAGTCGACAAGATTAAATACAGGTAAGATTGATAGAAGATTGATATCTCAATTAGGATTTCAAAATGCTAATGTGTTTCATAGAATAGTAACTGATAGATATAAGAATTTCTTTATACATATTTCAATTGATGCATCAGGTTCAATGGGAGGAAAACGATTTAGAAACGCAATTAAATCTGCAGTAGCAATTGCACAAGCAGCGTCTATGACAACAGGTATTAGAGTTCAAATATCTTTAAGAGGTACAAGTCATCTTAATGGAAACACAGAAAAGACAGTTACAGTATATGCATATGACAGCGCTCATGACAAAATGTCAAAGATAAAAAGTTATTTTCCATACCTTAGAACATTTGGATGCACTCCAGAAGGTATATCGTTTAAAAGTATTTTGCCTTATATAAAAGCAGATGCAAAAGGCGATGAGTCTATCTTTATTAATTATTCAGATGGATGTCCAAGTACAGTAAGCGGATGTTCATGGGGATACAGTGGAGTTGACTTTACTAAAAAAATTGTAAATGAAATGAAAGAGTTGGGTATTAGTGTGTTATCATATTTTATTGATGGCAAATCGGAGGGATATTCAGCAGATTATTTTAGAAGAATGTATGGTAAGAATTCAGAATTCATAGATACTTGTAACCTTACTCAAATATCAAAATCAATGAATAACAAGTTTTTAGAATTATCAGAATCAATATAAAATAAAATGGTAACAAAAAGAGAACAAAAAGATGGGAGAGTCATTACTCTCCCAGTATATGTTAGTAATCATATAACAGACGAAATGATTAGATTATTCCTACAGTCAGGCAAAGCAATGTCTGTTAACGCAGGAAGAATATCAGAGCAAGTAGTACTTCCTTATTTAGAAACCCACTTTAGATGTAAAGGTGAGGTAGTGGATGCAGATGGATATGATCATTTATTTGAAAATGGTATTAAAAATGAACATAAGAAATTAGTCATTACGGGTACTAAGACAACTGCAATAGCAAAACGACTAGGTGAGAATAAACGAGGAAGATGTGATACAATCTCATTTCATCATCCTGCGGAGAATGCTATTTATGTTATCGATTCTAAAATATTTTATGACAATGTAGCATTAAATCATGATAAATATTGTAATACATATGATGTAATGTTTTATCGTGATATGAAACTAGAAGGCAAAGGTAAACGAAAAATTAGCTATACAAGAACAAATACAGAAATGTTATTGACGTATGCAACTAAGTTAGAATTATAAATGGAACATGTAACATTGCTACAAATTATATACTGGTCATTATTTATTGGATTATTGTGTATAGGTAAATTAGCATTAATATATTTTTTACATAATTATATTAAAGACGCAGTAAAACAAAAAAAATAAGTTATGAATATAGAAGAAGTCGAACAAAATGAATTAATAGCAAGAAGAGTTCCACCTGGAGATAACTGGATATTAGTCGACGATCCAAATGATGAAGTCCATCCTAGTTTAACAGATACACTAGAAGCCTGGTTTGGTATGCATGGAGACAAAGTAGAATTTAGATTAGCACCACTAGATAGTAAATTGTATGCTATTCGATATGAACAAAAAGAAATAGAAGCCCAAAAACCTAAAAAATTTAATTTATACGGAGAGTAAATGAAAGAAATGTTGTTATTGCTAATTGCAATTGTTTTATTATATTTATTATTACCAGTTGTAATTGTGTATATGTTATTTAAATATTTAAGTGGCGGCAATGGACGTATGGTCAAAACATGGGCATGTAAAACAGCTAGGTCAATTGATGTTTTTGCTAATGTAGAAGCCCAGGAATTATTTAATGACATACTAATTAAAACAGGTGGATATAAATTTGGAAATAAATTAGAGACAATATCATCAGTATTAGGTAAAAATCAAAGAGATGGTACTTTAACAAAGGTGGGTACAGGATTAAGAATATTATTAGATAAAATAGAAAAAGATCATTGTTTATTAGCAATTAATGACGAACTAACAAATACAACAAAATGAATACTTGGAAACATCAATACTTAAAAGAAGAAAAATTACATTACTTAACAGAGCATCATCTAGATGATGGAATATTAACAGAAGTGTTTTTTGAAAGCCCATGGGAGTTATATGATTATATATACGATCATGGAATAATAATAGAAAGTATAGACATAGCTAGTAGTAGAGATAATACTCCAATTGGAACATTATGAAACAAATTATTATTACTCAAGGAGAAATCCAAGAAGCCATGAAGAAACGAATTCATAGGAATAAAAAGAAATATACGCGCAAAGATAAACACAAAGATGTTACTAATGAAAAAAAATAAATTAACTAACCGGCCTGTGGAAAGTACATATGAACACGCAGATTTAATTTTGCAGGAAGCTGCTAGTCATGGCCTACGGTACGAAGTAGAAACGTTTGCAAAAAAATATATCAATCAAGGATATAAATTTATAGATGCATATCAAAAGGCATACGAAGAATGGATAAAATAAACATATGAATATTACCCAGCTAGTACCCAGTAAGTGGGATTATGGTATTCGCGAATATGGCGATACTAAGTATACAACCCAAAGGAAAAAGAAGCCATGTTACCTAGGAGATAATGTACATCTTCATAATCGAAATGGTGTATATCATGTTGTTGATGTGGATTATTATTGTTTCACTACCCAAACAAGAAATGGAAATACTGTTCGAAGAGAGTGGAGACACTTTAAGTGTTTAGCCGGCGGCCATTGGAATGTTACTAGAACAATAAATTATTATACAAATAGGTTGGATATTTAAAATAATTTTCTTATTATATATAAAAATAAAAGGTATGATCGAATATCAATTAGGAGACACATGGTCATCAGATTTTGACTATGATGGAATGTTACAAAAAGGTATGGAGGCTGATGTCTCATGGCCTATCGAAGATTTACAAGAACTTTATCATTCGTTCGAAGATGTAAATTATCATCGTGAAGCTGGATATTTATGGTCAGCAATACAAGACTTGAAAGCTGATAGCAAAGATCATCCATTTCTAGCCGAGCGAGGATTAGAAGATTTCAATAACGAATGCGAAAAAACACTTACAGGATGGAATGTGTAATTTGTAATGATCCAGTATATGGATATGGGAACAATCCGTACCCAGTAGCCGAAGAAGGAAGCTGTTGTGATGATTGCAATATGACAGTAGTATTACCAGAAAGATTAAAACTAATATATAACGATGAAAGTAATAATTAAACATAATCCGGAATATACAACTCCAGTTGAAGTATATGAAGTAGAAGATATAAACGAAGCTAGGGATCTAATAGATGAAGCAGCCCAGGGATTTGGACAAGGCATTATATTAACTAATGATGAATTTGACGATATATGCGCCAATTGGTATGCTTCGCAAATAGCTTGAAAATAAAAACTAATATATAACGATGACGGTAAATGATTATAAACAATATTGGAATAACTTCAATGTGGAGTTATATGAAAAATTTAAAAAAATAAAAATGAGTACAATTGATGAAGAATATCATAATATGAGTAACGAAGAAACATTAGAAAGATTCCGGTTAGTATTGCAAGATGACTTTGACGGAGACGCAATTGCAATGATATCAGATATCGAACAACAAGCTGCGTATGCAGAAGATTATGATACAGCTGCGGCAATGCGAGATTTAAATATTAAATTAAAAAAAGACAACCTCAATGAGTGATATTGAATTCAATTCAGTAATAAAACGTTATTTTCGCAGAAGACGGAATCGTTTGAAACGATGGATTTTAAAAAAGATAAAATTTAGTATATGACTATAGAACGAAAAATAAAAATAATTAAAGAGCATTTAAACATGTAGCTATATGAAGAAAGAAGTTATAATTACCATTAATGGATACGGACAGGAGTTAGTCCAAGGAACGTGGACAGATAGCGAAATAAAAAAATTAACAGCTGGTATAGACGATACAGATGAAAATGAATTGGCTACTCAACTTTGGAACTTGTCCGAAATAATACCGGATAGTTATGACTGGTATGATAGAGACAATTTATGTCATCATTACGGAGGATTGGCAGATGAATGTATGGTAACGATTGAACAAGAAGGAGGAAAAGAAGTTGAATATACTGATATATGGAGTGTCGGTGCTGCTATAGAATATAGCGAAGAATATAATTATACCGGTACTGATAATGTTATAACATGCATATCATCCGAAAAAGGTATTTTATTCGACGGAATTATCGAATTAGAAGCAGACGAAGAATTTGATGTTACTAAGTTACGTATTAATACAATTGGAGTAGTATTTAATACATATGAAAATGAATTGATCAAAAGCGTATATTATAATAATATTGAAATTAGCAATGATAACTGCGATACATCCGGAAAAGGATTTTACGCATACTTACAAAAAAAGAAGTAATATGAAAATAAAAAATGAAGCAAGAATATTGCTAAATGAAATTACCAGAGAATGGGAATTCGAACATAACGGAGAAGAACATACATTTAGAGTATATGAAGGACTAAATGGTATGTATATGTGGTTAGATGGAAAAGAAGTTGATTACGCTAGCGAGGAGATCGCATTAGATGATATGTCAGGTATCGAAATTTATGAATATTGTACCGAATTCGAACATAAACAATTAAAGAAAATTACACATATATGAAAAAAACATTATTAACAATATTTACAGTAGCCACTATGTCTACTACTTTCAGTCAAGGATTATTTAAAGACAGTAAATTTTTTATCGACTTTGGTCCTAAGATATCAATTGGACCTAGTTGGTTTAATAATAATGTATCAACGTCATTTAACACTACAGTCAGCGAGCCATACTTACACAAACTTAATTCAATGAGATTAAATGTTGGCGGAAAGTTTGCATTTGATTTTAACGATAATTTTGCCGTTGTGGTAGAATATTTACACTCAAAAAACACTCAAGCATATGATGTAGATAGTAATGCCCTTGAAATTAAATCAATAGGTAGTGAAATACCTTTACTACTACGGTTTAATAAAGACAATGATACTTATGTAGAAACTGGAATTGTCTTTGTTAATACGAGGTCAGTAACTGAAACTCTAAATGGTGTTATGACTGACTACACTAATTTATATAACACAAAACGAAAAGGATTCCTATTTGGTGTAGGTGGGTACGCTTTCGGTGTAGGCAATTGGGGTGTATCGACTGGATTTAGATTAAGATATAATCTAGATGAGCTAACTAATTCGCCTAAAATAGATGGTAGTAATATTTATGCTCAAGACAATAGAATAAACATGACTAATGATGTTACAATTATGTTTGTATTAGAATTTAATTATGATTTAGGATTCACAATGGCTAAATCAGCATGCGGTAGAAGTAGGAAATTTATGTTTCAAAGAAGATAGAAATGGAAGGATTAGCAGCATTTAGTTGGGCATTTGCCCTAGTAGTAACAGTTTATATATTATTTAGAAGAGTAAATAAAAACAAAGATGAGTAAATATATACCGACAATACCAATAAGAGATATACCAGAAGTTACATTCATTCCAATTGAATCGGATGATGAACAGTTTTCCAAAGAAGAACTAGCATGGAAGTTAGACAATGCTTGTTCTAGAGGAAACAATAGTAAAACGAAATGCAAAATAACATTTCTCACTAACAATGGTTGGATGAGAATTCATACTACTATATGGATGGCTGGAGAAGAATTTATCCTATTGAAAGAAAACATATACATACCTATCAGTTCAATAATTGATGTAATATAAAATAAAGATGATGAGTGAAAAGGATGTTGTATATGCGTTAGAACTATTACATATAGTACAAATAAAAAGAGAAGCAATAGGATTTGCTTCATTCGTAGATAAACAATTCAAAGAGCTAAGTAAGAGAGATAAAGAATTGCTTTGGAACAAATATCTAAACCAAAACAAAGATGAGTAAAATAGAGTTAAATTTAGATGAAAGAGCTAGTTTACACCCTAACCCTGATATGTTTTATAATATCAACGGTACTTTCTCTATCGGTAATAGTATAGAAGGTAGTATCATTCCTGATG
>WLWF01000333.1_pt1 | contig 46474 bp, 62 predicted proteins | sample 6718331 | NCBI WGS metagenome assembly WLWF01 (sample SAMN12718692, study PRJNA515312) | sponge metagenome | isolation source: marine sponge | host: Mycale hentscheli | place: New Zealand: South Island, Marlborough, Capsize Point | collected 2003-05-01 | reverse complement strand
GGTTTATGTCATCAGTGATAACTGCATTTAATGCGTTTACATCATCTGTAAACGTACCCTCAACAGCGTCTACGTTTCCACTAAATACACCGTTGATTGCATTTACATCATCTGTAAACGTACCCTCAACAGCGTCTACGTTTCCACTAAATACACCGTTGATTGCATTTACATCATCTGTAAACGTACCCTCTACAGCGTTTACATTGCCCGTAAGCGCATTAACATCACCGCTAAATTGACCGTTGATTGCGTTTACATCATCAGTAAACGTGCCCTCTACTGCGTCTAAGTTTCCTGCAAATACAGCAGAACCGTCAGGATTTAGCGTGATGGTTTCGGTGCCGCCTACTGCGGTAACAGCAACTGTGTCGCCATCATTTTTAGGCTGGACAGTTGTTCCGTTGCGATCCCATAACGAAGCGCCACCAGCAATTAAGTCATCTAAACCTGTTTTATCCGCTGCACTCATCAAGCCTGTCAACAGATCTGTTGCAGCTGGAATTGTGACGTCCGTTCCGGTGGAGCTGGTGATGTCCAGCGTTTCGATACCTCGGTTATCAAGGCCAAGGTCTGTTTGGACAGTTACCCCACCAGTTGGGATATAGCTCCATGCCGTGGGGCTCTTAACGACAAGATCGCCAGGGCTCACTGTCGTTGCGCCTAGTCCAGTGGCGGTTTGCCATGCTGCGGACATCGCACCAGTGCCGATGTTGGCAAACGCATCGCCCGCATTTCCACCTGGCGGCACCGGGTCGGTAGTCACATCAACCGTGCCCTTATAAGACAAGGTGTCGATGTCAGCTTGAATCTTGCCGTCAGCGTCAAAGCTGATATTCGCGCCAGCGTTAATCGCAAGCCTGTCAAGCTCAAAATACAGACCTTTGTTGGGGTCGGTATCAACATTCAGTGTGACGACAGTGCCGATGACTGTGGCGTCAATACCGTTATCGCCAAGAATTTGCGTAATGCCTGATCCGCCACCGCCGCCGCCAGCTATTTCCTTCCAGACGGTGCCGTCCCAGACGTACAGCGTTTCCGTTGCGGTGTTGTACCACCACGTCCCAGTGACAGCATCAGCTGGTACGTCTGGATTGAATTTGATTCCGCCTAGCTGCTGGATGTTGCCATCTGTGTCTTTGCAGCACAGGAATGGGCCAGCCTCGTTGTAGTTGAGGCTGAGTTCACCGTTGGCAAGCTGGGCAGCTGTGGGTCGTCTGTCCTCGACAGTACTGTTCTTCTGGATTAGCCGGACAGCCATGACTATTCAGTCGAGGTACAAACGGACATTCGCCGTGTTTATATTCTAGCTAGCGCGAATGATGTACATCAGAGCGGTGTTGATTGGGCGAGACTCGCTGCCCCCAGCATTGTCGATGGTGATGCCGGTAGATGCGCTGTTAATCGTGATCCCGGTTACTGCCGTGTCAGTTTGTATAGTTTGATCGTTGGCAAGATTTACCTGATTAGGTTCGGTATCAGCTCTGTTGCCTTGTTCTCTTGCTGCGTCAACGGCGTGACTATGCCCAGCGTCTGTAATTCCATGATTATGAGAATCGTTACTGACTCCGTGGCTGTGTTCAGCGTTTTGACCGGCTTGGCTTGAAAGAATTACCCGATCAAGGTCAAGGCCCTTGCCGTTGTCCCAGCCACGGACAAACTGACCGCGAAGGTCAGGGACAGTGGCACCAATTAATGCCGCCAACTCTGGATAAGCAGCAGTTGACCCGCCGTTACACTCAATCCAATTTGTTGGTGCGGTGGCCAATGGCCACATAACAATCGAGCCGATCGGTGCTGGTGGTGCCAGCACTGGTAACGCTCCGGCAAGAGTGGCTGGTGTGATGGCACGGGTTGGTTCTGTGCCTCCGCTTGCTTCGGCTTGGGTTGCAATCTCAATCAGACCGGCAACTTCTTCTGTCGCTGTTGGAACAACAGGCAAAGTCGTACCAAATGGATTTTCGCCCCAGGCTGCTGGTGAGGTGATGATCTGACCGTTGAGCACTGTTGACGTGTTGACCGTCAGCTCGTTGATGCTCAGTGATTCGTAGAAGGTTGGGAACTGAACGTCATCAACGCTTTGCTCGGCACCAATCGTGTCGATGCCAACTTCTTGGCCAGTTGTTAGGTCTTGAATACCTGCTGGTGTGACAAGGAAGCCTTCTTCGTTAAAGCCCGAGCCGTAAACACGCCCCACGCTCGAAGTCATGTAGTAGGTGAACTTGTTGGCAGCAGTCAAGCTCTGCTGGTAGCGAGGCAATGCCTTGGAGTAGTTCGCTCTCCCTGCGTATTCGTAGGCGTGACCAAATAAACGAATTGCGCTTGGTGCGCGGAACTCGATTGACCATGCCGCCCAACTATTGGCAACGCCAGAAGGGTTGGTGATGCCATCTAAGGGACTGGTGTTATCGCGGTCGCGCAATGCCTCTGTTGTTGGCAACAGGATTGTGTGCGCGTCAGCTTCGGCAAAGCCAAGGCTGCGAAGGAAGCTATACAAACCCCTGTAGTCAGTGGCGCTGCGATACTGCGCTTGGATTTCAGCGTCGTTTGACCACACCGTGGCTAAGTCGTAGCCGCAGGTTGTGCTGTCAGCATCGCCGCTGGTGTCGTTGTTAAACAGGATCGCTGGCTGTGCATTCTTGAAATAATCCTCAGCGTTGAAATCGCTCGCCATGTGGACAAACGATTCAATCCATTTGTCACTCTGGAAGCTGTTGTCAGAGTTGGTTTGGACGCAGTTCCAGTGCTTGTTGGCATAACGAACCGTGTCACCTGCGCGGTAGTAGTCGCCAGATACCCAGGTGGTGTCGCCATTCAAGCGGCGCAGCTCGATTAAACCGTTGCTTCCACCTGGGCCATTCTTGATTGCACTGCCGACAGCGCAGCAGATTGACTCGTCATAGGGAATCTCGCCTGTAATTGCTGCTGCAGCTGGGTTCGTTTGCAGGATGTAGTCACGCTGGGGCGTGCGGTTTGTTCCACCGAGATTGAGTCCGAGAACTGCGTAGCGCCGCTCGTTGGTGTTGCGAACATCAGTCAGACGACGGATGTAGATGTTCTGGCCAGCTAGGTCAGGCAGGTTGACGCCGGGTGTGATCTCTTGGCCGGGCACTTCGCCGTCTTGGTTGTCGAATGCTCCAGTGACATTGATGACGTTGGGGAATGCACGGTCCCATGCGGGGTCAGCAAGCTGTGCGCGGAAGTCTTTGCCGAGACTGTTTTGCACCCAGATGTAAGAGCCAGGCTTGAGGGTGTAACCAAATCCCTCCAGTTCTCGTGGGGTGTCAGGGTCATAGATGCCTTCTGTTAAAGCTTGCTCTAAAACAATCGCAGTAGCAGTGTTTGCTGTGCTCGCATCAATTTGACCTAGGAAAGTTTTGCGGACGTTGTTTGTTTTTGCGGTGAGATCAGTTGCAACACGCAAACGATTGACGCTCCAGCCAGTGTCATTTACTGATGCTGTGTCTCTGTAGCCTTCACCCAGCGCGGCTACTCCACCAAAGTTGCTGTTGCTGTTGGTCGTAGTGATGGACGCCCCAGACTCGACCCAGTGGTGGACACCTTGACCGATAGCAAAGACGCTTACCTCTTGGATGATTGCGTTGTTGATAGCGCGGATATGGAATGACCGCCTGTCAGTCTTCATCCGCAAGTCATTAGGGCTTGCGTTTATGTAGTCGTCGTAGTTATTGACTGCGCCCCATGTACCGCCGGAGTAAATCTCCCAGCAGGTCATGTCCTTCTGCATTGAGATCGCAGTGAACTGGGCGATGACGCAGGAAGAGAAACCTTCGTTGCGTGCCCCATCGGCAAACAATCCACCCATTCCAAATGTGGATCTGAGTGAGATGTTGTAGATGTAGGGTGATGCACCCTGAACGGTGTCTACTGCTTCGGTTGGTGCCGGTGGCAGCGGGCCAACAATCTGGTATTCGTTGATCCGGGGGACGGCAAAGCTGTCATCGATACCAGCAACGCCGCTGAATGATGCGCGGATCTTGCCGTAAAACTCATCTAGTTCTGCTTCGCTGGTGTACTGGAAAACGTCTAATAGATGGGCGCTGGTGGTAGCCCCCACCTTGTCCATGACGGTGAAGCCGTAGTAATAGCCACCGCCAGTTGTTTTGAAGATGGCGCGGCGATTGCTGTAATCAGCTGCCTCAGCTTCAGGTGTTGGGACAAAGTTGGGACGCAGGATTGTTTTACGAAGGTCGAGGCTGATAAGACTGCAACCTCTGGGCAGGATCACACCGCCCGTAGCTTGCGGGTTAAATGCAATCAATTCAGCGTCTGTTGGCTCTTGTCCATCAGTCCAAACAGGGGTTGTGGTTTCACCCGCATCATTTAGGACTGTGGTCGCACCAGCGGACAGAACGATGCTCACTAGGTCGCCGCAGACGCTGCCAAGTGTTAAATAATCGCGGCTGGTGATGATGCCAGCTTCAATGATGGCGCGGGAGATGGTACGGAATGGGCGGGCAACGGTGTAGCCACACTCAAGTCTTTGCAGCGAGATGCGCCGCATCTTTGCTTCGTATGTACCGTCGTCAATGCCTACATAGTCCCCTGTGACAAAGGTGTCAGTACCGATATTGCTGTCTACATAAAGGACGTAGGGGGCACTTAGCGGGTCGGCTACGTCCAAGCCTCCAACTGACTGGGGCGCTCCAGCAAGTTGCCTGACCGTATCCGTCAGCGCGTTGATTTGTTCTTGAAATCCAAGCTGGGTTGTGTCGATGTGACCGAGTGAACCAACTTGCCCGGCCCGTCTTAATTCAGTCACGCCTGGCTTATCTAAAGAGTTAGCCCTAGTCTAGGGCGCGGTCAAAAGCTGGATTTCTCCTGTGGTGACGAAGGACGCCGTTCCAGCCACGATTTCTGTTGGGCGCAAATTGACTGCGGTGTCTGTAACCAAAATGTCGCAGGCGTAGTAGAGACCGCCGTCGATTCGATCACAGTTCCCTGCACAGGAGTCAGTGCCAGACATGATCCAAAACTCGGCTGAAGCCTCACAGCCCTTTTCGGTCATCATCAGCAGCTGCATCAACACCAGACCGTTGTCTTCGGTGTCCTGGTTGAAGCACTTGCGGTCGATCAAAAACTCGGTGCTGCCGCCTGCGGTGACAAGTGACTTGACGGCGGTGCCGAACTTCTCCGCTACTGCTGTGGTGTCAACGCTTGGGGCGTTTAACTCAAGCGTCCACTCGCGCACATCGCAAAGGATTTGCCAGAACGGCGCTGGGTCGCCCTGCTGACCCCGCGGTAGCAGGTCCGCATTGTCGTACTCATCGATACCAGCAACAGGGATTTCATATTGCGGTGCATCAGCGCAGATACTGATCAGGGTGATGGTGTCTTGTCCGTCGCTGAACTGGTACTCGCCATAGGCTGAGACGCATTTCCATACCGCGTTGAAGTATGCGGCGCTGCCGAACGGCGAGACCGTGATCTGACCCGCAGATGCGCTGGCAGCTAGCTGGACACGCTTCGATTCGCAGCCACGTAGTGCATCACATCGGCTGGTGTAGAAGCTGACTCGCCCCAGCTCATCGACGTGGATCCAATAATCACCATCTTGGCAACCGTCGATCGTCCCACCGCCGGAGACATCGCCCTCGCGGCTGTAAAACTGGGACGCTTCACCGAACTGCCCATCAGGGTAATCCTCGGTGCCGTCCTTATAAAACTTGTCGCTGCGGGCTGTGATCTGTGTTCTGTTTGGGCCTAAGAACCAGCGCGAATTAAAATAAGTGGCGTAGCCGTCAGGGTTGGCTGGGAAAGTGTCGTCAGCCAGCGGCAGGCAGATGGTGCTGACGTGATCACCGTTCCAATAGCCAGGGCAAATGCTCTGGAGACTGTTGATCTCGGGGATCACTGCTTCGGAGTTAATGACGCACGCTTCAGGTGCGCTGCGCTTCAGCCGGAGCTTGCCGCCTACACCTAAAACTGCCATCAGAATCCACCTGTAGGTTTGTCAGATACCTGGAACGAGATACTGCAGGCAGTAGCCGCACCAACAGAAACGCTAGGGCTGATGCTGGTGATAAAACCGCGGCAAGTGAAGGCTCTAGTCGCTCCACGGGAGAGGATAAATTCCATGGTTGATTCGCCCTGACTGTTGGTCAGCACTGAGTTCAGCATCTCGTTTGCTGTTTCGTCACTTGGGTCATACAAAACGGTCGCGCTGCCTGTTGTGCCTCGAAGCCCTTCTACATAGCTGCGGTCATACGCTCCCAGGCAGGTGTCCTCTAGAGCGTCCTTGCTGACAGAGATGCTCCAGTCGCGGCAACGTCCGATGACTTTGTTGTTGTATTTCAGCTGACCGTCAGCTCCGGTTTGTACTGCCATTAGGAATCCAAAGTTGCGATCAGCTGAACTTGAACCCGTGAACGGTTAGGCATAACGGATTCAACGGAGGGCATTTCAGCCCACCTCCATTGTAGGTAACTCGGGATTTGTGACTGGAGCGTGTCACTTAGGCCCGAAAACACTGAGCTAGGTAGGTTTAACGTGTCGAAACCGCCCTTTGATTCGTGCCAAGAATCCAAAAGGCTGCTCATGTCGTTGTCGTCTAGGAGAAAAGACATGTTCAGCGAAGCATCAAATGCCTTGCTTCCATAAAGGCGTGTGGTGCCAGCTCCGTTGATAGCGGAGAAGCGTTTTGTCGCGTACTCGCCGGGTGTGTAGGTGCGGCGAGTGGGGCATATTGCTGGAAAGTCGATGCTCATGATTGATCCCCCTCGATAACCCATTTTGACGCATCGTCCCAGTTAAGAACTAGCTCGGAGACGTAGTTCTCATCTGTTGGGAAGTAGCTGGCTTCTACGTCGATGTTGCCTTCTTCGTCAAAGCTCAGCGATTGGGTTCTATAGGTCTGGGCGTCATTAGAAACAGTCTTGACCGAGAACACTGCAGGCCCTGGTGCTGTCTTGCCGTTGGCAATAACCATGGTTTGTTCTGTGATCTGCTGCGTCGTGCCGTCCCAATACAAGACGGGGTAGGTGCCATCAGCTAGTGCAGGCCAGGAAGTAATAATTCCAGCTGCATCAACCGCGCCGTTGCTGGGCTGGTCGTATGAAAATGTCTCTAAACCAAGCTTGAAGACAGCGCCGATGTCCAAAGTGACTTGGGTTGGTGTTGTTTTAAAGGTGACGCCATGGGTTACTAGGCGGCGGCTGCGGCACTCCCATTTGCCTCTGTCGATTGCTTGCTCCAAGCTGGTGCAGAAGTTGCTTAAATCGATCTGCTCCAGTGGAGCGTCCTCGGCAGTGGTGGATTCGCGCACGGTGACTTCGCGCACCACGGGGAATAGTCCTTTGTTGTCGATAGCTGTGGATTGGCGCTCTTCTCTCCACCTCACGCTGACGCGGGGTGGGATTCGAGCTTGCTCGTCAAAGTAGTTCAGCGCAAAGCTGTCTTCAATGATGTTGCCTGCGGTATACAGGCCGGTTACAGTCTCGGGTCCGTCAAAGTTGGCGACCGGTTGTAACGAGAACTTGCCGTTGCGGATTACAAATTCGAGCAGAAAGTTAGTTGCTGTTTCTGATGCCCAGCTGCGGATGTTGAGCTTCTCAGAGACCGCTCCATCAAAGAAGTATTTGCGGTTTGCTGCCCACTCGCTGCAGTAATCCAGGCTGGCTTTGTCGATCTGCTCCAGGCTCACGATCTTGCCGGTGCCGTATCGCTTGTTAGTCAGTAGGTCATAAAGGATGTCGGGGAAGTTGCTTGTGCTACCGATTCCTTTGTTGACGTAGACGCTGAACTGACTGAGCTGGGTGATCTCTTTGCTGCTGCGGATGTTCATTCCCACCAGCGCCAAGTTGTCGTAGTTCGGAACGTCTTTGTTCTTGGTAACAGTGTTGATGTAAACGACTTGGTGCGCTGGGTTGTTTATCGAGCTGCTAGTGACTTCACTATAAATAAAAGCCTCGGCTAAGCGTGCATAGGCATCAACGTAAAAGCCCTCATTACCGATTTTGTCATCAAACGGCGGGCCGATTTTGTCTGACCCAATAGTTCTGGTTACAGGTAAAGCAAAGTTTTCAAAAAAGTTATTAATAGGTTCTCCATTGTATTCAACATTGATTTCGCCCTGTGAGTAATTACGCAGAACTTCTCGGTAGTCTAAAACATTTAATAGCCTGCTAGATGCTCTGACTTCCCAGCTGCTGACGGGTGTCATACGAAACTCCCAACGCTTTTCTTGTCCAAGGTCAAAACGCAGATAGTTATACATGCTTGTTCCGCCTTGCCCTCGCACCCCAAAGTAGGCATTCAACTCTGTAAAGTCGTTATCGGTAGCAGCTTCTCTGTACGCAATAATGAAAAACGAGTATTGGGTTTCGGGGCTTTGGTAACTTCCGCCTTGATAATTAATCGAACTAACACCATCAATGTTGTTGCCTTCGTAGTCTTTACAGGCTTGCCCGTCGATTACGTCATACGTTCTTGTTTTTAGCGCACTGCCGTCTAGATATGTGCAGTCACCAAAATTGAGCAAACCGTTGACATCTAAACCAAGTGAGCTTCTCAGTCCCAGCTCTACTATTTGGCCAACCCTCTCAGTGCTAAATGAACTTTCCGCACACCTAAATATCTGAGGCGTCAAGCTAGCATTGTATAAACCGTTTGTGTTTTTGGCAGGTCTTGCACCTATGTTTCCATTATAGATAGGCGGGTTAAGTGTTGCTTCTGTGTATTCACCAATGACTCCTGCCCGTACTATGCGAAACTGAGCAGTTACCGTCTGCCCTGCATTGTTGGAGGTGCTCTCGATATTAGAAATAAATACTTTTTCTGTTCGGCTAATACATATCGCCATTGCGCTGCCGATTCTATACAGCTGACCTACGCTTAAATTATCATCGTAACTATTTTGCCTTGACGCTACAGTTGATCCGACGTCGTTTAAAGTGACTGTTGCAGGTGGTCCGGTACTACCGCTATCTTCAACAGTAATGTAACCATTTCCATCAGTTTCTTGGAAAATTTTATAAGTTAAATTATCATCTATTTGTGCAAGTTTTTGCCCTGGAGTGCTTGATACAAGCCCGCTGCGTCCTGAATACTGTCTATCCTGTTTGGTACGCTGTGCCTGCTCTTGCCTGTCTAATGGGCAGATTACGTCTCCGTTAGAGTCAGAACTAAGGCTAACTTTTGGTCGGATACTTGGATTTAATTTAAGCGGGAAATTGTTTCCCAAATGGCCATATAGACCAAAGACCGTTTGGTTTGATGGGGTGCTGGTAAAGCAGAAGTTTGGACCGAAGTCCATGCCCGCTCCACGGGCTTGAAATACGTCGGCCGCTCCAGCGTTTTCAGCGTTGCCTGGGTCTAAGCCTGCTCGGAGTCCTGCGACGTAATCGTTGCTGGTGATTCGTCCGCCATCTGGTGAGTAGTAAAGGCTGATGCGCCCGGCTTCGGTGCTTTCGAGTTTGTAGCTGCCGATGATGTTGTTGCCGATGGCGAACTGGTCAACGTCAAGCTGAGGGATTGTTCCCTCTCCCACGAGGAACAGTGCGCGGAGGAGTTGACCACCGCCGATGCTGTAGAGCTGTGACCACAGCAGGTTGGTGTTGACGCGGACTCCGCCGTAGGCAATGCCGTCGATCTCTTGGCGGTTGGTATAAACCAGTGGAACGGTTGAGCCCAGTTCGACAACGTTTTGGACACTGTCAAAACCCGAGGTCGGCGTGAACCTGCTGCTGTTTTGGATGTCCTGGCCTTGGACTGTATTAGTTTCGTACTCAGGTTGTTTTGGTTGCGGCTTGCGGAAAATAAGAGCGGCTAGTGCTGATAAAACAATGCCGACGATTAGCACCACCGCAAAGGTGATCAGATCAAACGCCACTGGATCGCCAGGTTTGATGCCGTGATGCAGCATCTTCTCGCGCATGAACGCTCGATACTGCTTCTCGTCCATCCCGGTGATTTCCATGACCACCCGGTCTTGAGGCAGTAGCGGAATCCAGTTGCCGTCGTTAGGGCTCAGCATCAGTTCAGAGAAATGTTTCCGGTGGAAGGCAACGCCCCAACCAGTGACTGGGTCAGGGTTCTGCGTGGGGTGTCAGCTGCAACTGCATCTAAAGGACTGCTAAGCCTTACCTGCAGGCGGCTGCTGTCATGCTCAAAGCCGGTGATTTGATATACCTCCGAGCTGTAATTGTCCGTTTCCTCCAACGTCTCCGGGTCGAGCCAGACGGTGTTGACCTGTGCGATCCAGCGTTCATCTGCTGCTTGCTTGAAGACGTTCAGATCTAGCTCGTTCACAGCAAATACCATCGATGCTGAGATGTTGGCTCCCTGTAAATCTAAGGTGCCTCCACTAAAACCAAAACCGGCGAATAGATAAGGCAGTCCTTGAAACATGCGGGACTCGCCTGCATGGAAGTTCTGGAAGCGGTAAGGAGTAATGATGCCGTCTGACTGTTTCAGCAAGACGTAGGTGCCGATTGCTATAGTCATGAGTTAAGACCCAGCTGACGACGTGTTGCGGGGCGGTTACGCATGTCACTGAACACTTGGGCGCGGGCTTTCTGGGCGCTAGCCGCAGTAGCAACCTCAAGTTGTTCTTTGGATACATACTCCACGTTGTTGATGACCTGCGTCTCAACCAACATTGTGCCGCTGCTTGTGGATCGCTCGTTGTTTTCACGCTCCATCACTCGCTCACGGGTGTAGCTACTTGCTACGGCTAGTGCGCCTGCATTTTCACTAAAGGCTTCGGATGATCCACCTCCGCCGCCCATTGCATCGCGGGCTGCCTCGAATTGGTCGTTGTTAGTGACCGTTCCAGTGACACCCGGAATAAACAACTCGGGCCCTTCTTCGCCCACGATGTAGGGCTGGCCTCCGGTTGCTGTGCCACCTTTGGCAAGGCCAAAGAAACCAGCGCCGAAGCCGCCCCCGCTTGCAATACCTAGATCGCTGCCGCCTCCAAAGGGAAGGCCACCGCTGGGCTGCTGACCCATGGCGAACATGCGGGCGATGCCGAGGGCGATGTACTGCGCAATCATTTGTGCTGCGGTCTGCGCTAACTGATCCGCAATCGTGTTTAGGAAGTCGGCAAAAGCTTCTGCTGCAGTTTTCGTTCCAGCGGCAACTTCACGTAAACCGCTGACCAAAGAGTTGACCAGAGGTGTTGCGTAACCCTGAGCTTTTTTGAGTAATTCATTGTATTTTCTTTGCTCTTCTCTTGCATCAGTGGCCGCTTGAGCGGCTTGCCGGTATTTACTTATTTGTTCATCTGTGATGAAGGGATTGTCTTTTCTTAATTTGGCTATGTCTTGCTCTATTTTTAGCAAATCTTTTGCTTTTTGGGTGGTTTGACCGATAAGTGCAACTTCATTTTGAAAGCCGATAACAGATTGATCTATCTGTTCATTTAAGGCTGCTCTTACTATTTCCTGGTCTGCTACTGCCTGGGTAACTAATTTAGTTTGCTCGGCTTCAAATTTTGCGTTAATGGCAGCACGTTCTCTTTCGTCGGTTACACCAATTAAAGTTCGTAGTCTGCGAGCATCTAGTTCTACAGACTTGACAAGGGCTTCGACATCAATTTGTGTAAGCCTGTTGCCTTCTATTTTTGCTGCAGTCTGTTCTTCAATTAAAGCAGTTTGGTCTTTTATTAAAGCGGTTTCAGCGCGTAGTTGAGCAAGGCGTTTTTGTAAGCGCTCTTCGTCTCTTGCTGCCTTGTCGGCGGCGGCAGTGCTTGTTTTAGGCGGTGCAAATCTCTTGCGGTCCTGCGCTGTTACAGGTATCTGAGCAGTTACTACAGGCGGGAATTTTTCTAATGTAGCTGCTCTGGCATCGGCTTTACTTACGCCTTCTTGAATAATTCTGCCTCTCTTATTTCGTTTTTCGACAATACTATCAAAATATTCTTGCGCTGCTTGATTTTCTTCTACAAGAGATCTGAAACGTGCGGGGTTTACTATGCTGCCTAAAAACTGGTTTACTAACGACAGAAATCCGTTGAGCGGTCCAGAGATTAACGCTTGCAGCTGGAGCGTTAGTTGAGCCCATAAACGCGTTGTTTCGTCGGTTGTGTCACCTAAAGTTTGCAGGCTTTCCACGCCTTTGTTGCCGATAATTCCAACTAACTCCTCGGTGGCTAGTGCTGCAAGCTCTTCTACTTGACCCAGTTCTGCCAGGTTTTCGGCTAATAGTTGAGTCTCTTTAGATGAAAAGAGGCTTTTTTCTGTTAGGAGGTCGAACGCTCCACCCGTGCTGTTAAGTGCTTGACCGGTTTTTGCTACATCTTGGGCAAATGCGTCAACCGCTGTACCGATTGCGCTGAATAAGACCTGTAGTCCGAAGCCGCCGTTTTGCTGTAATCCAGCACCAAGTAAGCCACCTGCTACTGCTCCAGCGCCCCCGCCAAACAACAGAGGAAAGCCCGCACCAAGAGCAAGGCTTTCTGTTCTTTGCCTTCTCTGTTTTTGTCTCTGTGCTTGCTGTTTAGCAAGTTCGCGAGATTGGTTTTTTAGTTCACGAGTATTCGTTTTTTCAGCTAAACCTCTTTTTACTACCTCTTTTGTTGCCTTTTCCAACTTCTGATTTACTAAATTATACTGCTGTACTAAACCTCTAGTGTTTTGTTTTTGACTTGCTAAACCACCTATTTTGTTTTCTATCTGCTTTAACTGCTTATCCAGAGCTTCGGTTTTTAGCCTCAGCGCAATGTCAGCATTAAACTGAGCCACAGCCGATCGCTAGCACTACGTTCCAGCAGTCTAGCCGTAAGCTAAGATAGGGTTGCTCCAGCGGGTTACAGCCCCTAGAGCGTGACCACCTACCTGACATAGGCGATGACACAGTGTAAGCCACTGCCTCCTGTTGAGCTGCTTCGAGAGCTGTTTGACTACGATCCAAGTACAGGCCATCTGACGTACCGAGTGCGTCCGAGGCACTCCAAAGTCGTTATTGGTTCTGTTGCGGGCAGCCCTAAATCGAATGGGTACTTGCAAGTTCAGGTAACTAAGAAAAACCTTCTTGTCCATCGCGTTTGCTGGAAGGTTCACTTTGGAACCGAACCGCCTGTGGTGCTAGACCACAAAAACCGGGATGTAAAAGACAACCGCTTAGCAAATTTACGTGCTGGTGACTACGGATTGAATCAAGGAAACCGCAGTACGCAAGGACGTTATCTTCCAGGCACTTGGCCCAAGCATCACCGTTGGCAAGCAAGTACCCCTAGGCAATACATTGGAATGTTCGACACAGAAGAAGAGGCGCACCAGGCTTACGTCCAGTGGCACCTCTCTTATTTTGGTGAGTTTTCTATCTACGCTGAGACTTCTTCAAAGTCTTAGCTTGATCCTCATTTAGTATTCCAAAATAAGCGCTCCATAGAAGTAACTCTTCTTCAGTTACTTCGTCGAGGAGACGGCGAAGGCTCATGTGAAGTTCCTTCGCCACTCCCATGCAAAGCATTAACCAGTTATCAGCCCTCATCTCCCGAGATACTGCTTTTCATATCGAGAGCTTCGTCATCCTCTTCGCTTCCGCCTAGTACACAAAGCATCAGTGATTGCAAGTCGGCGTCACGGACTTCGTTGCGGAGGGTGGCAAGATCACCCGCAGAAAACAACGGGGAATTGTTTTCGTCTTTTGCTTTGCTGATCAATAGTTGCAACGCAAATGCGTTGGGGTCGTCAGAGCGGGCGTTCTTTTTGGCGCGATCCCTTTCTGCGGCGGTGAGAGGAGCGACCCACATGCAGACAACTTCGCCAGAGTCGAGTGTGATTTCTTTCTTGACTGGCTCTAGGCGGGCTGCCTTGACGAGCTTGTCTACGAAACGGATGGCCATAACAATTTCTATTACATAACAATTCTACTGCATTAAAAAAGCACCCCCGAAGGGGTGCCCGTAGATGCAGATCAAACAGTAAGATCAGTGCCCAAGATGTTCTTGGGATCGTTAATGGTGAATGAAAGCTCAGCACTTGTGGCGTCGTCTGGATTGACGCTCAGGCTCATGCTGCTGATGCTGATACCTGACTCGATAAAGAGCGAGGCAGCGTCATCAACACCGCCAGCACCATCAGAAACGGTGTTAACGTACAGCTTCACTTCTGCGCCTTCTTGGGAGCGCAGCATGACGTTGGCGAGCAGGCGGTTAGCCAAACTTGTCTGGTCGTCGGTGAAGTAGACCGTCATCGTGCCAGTGCCTGAGGCATAGCCCGATTGGGTCTTACGGAACGCGGCGTACTTGCTAGATCCCGTGCCGATATTGCAAGGAAGACTGGTAACGTCCAGCTCCTCACGAGTGATTTCGACCGAGAACTCACGAACCTGACAAACAACTGCAAAGTCAGCTGGTGCAATCGCAATGTGGTTTTCAACGCCAGGAGTGTCAGCCGTGCCGGTGCCACCGTCGCCCGCCAAGGTGATCGCGGCACCGCCGCTGGTCGCCGCTACCTGGATCGTGGTGGAAGTAACGGCAACAACGTAGAAAGGTGTTGGTGCTGCTGTCAGTGCCGAATCAAGATTGGCAGTGCCTTCAACGGTAAAAGCAACAGCATCGCCAACCCGGTAATCGCTGTCAGAAGGAACAGTGATGTCCGATCCGGCAGGGAAGTCGGTGAAATCCAGAAGACAGAAACTTGTGCCAGCAGGCTTGAAAAAGATTGAGCCCTCTTGCCCAGTTAAGGCAGAGGTACTACATGCAACAGGCATGATTCCTCATGAGAAACAACAACGGGGGCGTACCTGCGGGGGCTCAGGTTGTCTCTATTCTATTGGTAGCTGGCTACAATTCCGCCGCTCAACGAAGCAAAGAAATACGGGCGGTCACTAAGAGCTGCAAATGCTGGTCCGGTGAGGTCGTTTATCGTTCCAAGCACTCCGTTTACGCGTTGTTTTGGGCGTGCTGTGAGTAAGCAAAGTTGCTTTGTTATTTCGGTCATAACGGTTTGGGCTCTTCCTGGACCGCGCCCTTTTGGTCCGAAATAATCGACAATTATGGTGCCCCGGATGTTTTCAATGGCGCCACATGTTGTGGATTCTGTGAACAGTCCGAAGCTGACGCGGACTGTTAAAAACTCGGATGCAGCGTCACCGCCTGCGTCAAGTTCGTTGCTGTAACGAATGTCAATGCCTTCTGCTGTGGCAGCTGCCTCAACTGCTTCTTCGTAGTACCGGCGAATAGCTTGAAGAGTCATGAGAACCTTGTAGAGCGGCTGCCGCCTTTGAACCCTCTGATTTTCGGGTTTTTGGCTGCCTTAAGTGTGGCCGCTTCTAAAATCTCGCGCATCTTTCCTCCTTGCACAAAGTTCACGTACCAGTCCTTTGGAGCGGTGTTGTTCTTGGGATCTCCGCTGGGTCCGGGCTGCGTTCTCCATCCGCCCGGATCTAGGTCTAGTGCAATATCCCTGTAGCGCATTACATTGCCGATGGTGTAACCGTTGTTAGCTCTACCCTTAGATTTAGGGGCTTTTATTGTTTTCTTACTTTCATACAACGGAGGAGATGATGTCAATCGTTCTCTTCTTACATAGCTGGTTTCTTTTGCTGCAGGAATGCGTTTGCCCGCTCCGGTGACAATCACCCAGTTGTTGCGAAATTCTCCCGTCCATGCCGGACCAGCATCTTGTAGTTCTGAAACTATGAGTTCAGCTGCTTCTTGGGCCGTCACATTCTTTATGCGATCCACGTAACTTGTGAAGCCTGGGAGTTTGAAGCCAGTTGTAGGCATTACTGCGGTCTCGCGATGATGGTGAAGAAGACAGGGTTATCGCCACGATACGTTTTTGGCTCGATTATTTTCAGTATCTGTGTGCCCCAAGCGTACGGCACTTCAAAGTAATCACTGGTCGTAACGTAGTTGTTCTCTATTTGACCGGGATCTATTAGAATCTTTACATCGTCTGCTTGGTATAAGCCGCCGACTTCTGAGCGATCCAGCATGAGGACTACAGCTTTTACGTCGTAAGACGTTGTGGTTTTTGTGGTGTTGCCCGTGGTTGGGTCGTAGCTGCTGCCCTCTTGTCGTACAAAAACTGCATCCTGCCCCCACTCTTGGATTAGCGGGCCGGGAATTGGTCCAAATACGTCGTCTATTTTGGACATCAGTTTCTGTAGAGGCGGATTTCACGGGTGCCGCCAAAATTGGTCAGCCAGCAGTCCAAAATGTCCACTAACCAAGGATAGGTTTGCAGCACAGTCGGGGCTTTTGGTGAGATCTTTGTGTTGTTGCCGTCTGTGGGCTCGAAAAACTCTTGCTCTAGGTCGCCTAGCTTGTTGCGGCGTACCGGCCCTTCGCCGTTCTTGCCGTCCTTTACGCCGCCCGTAATTGCGTCTGGGTCGTGGATAAGCTTAAATGCCAGCTCGTAGGTTGCCTGCTTGACTTGCGTTGGGATGTACGTGCAGTCCGCTGTGCGGCCGCCGCATGTCGCTTCCTTGCGGGGCCAGTTCAGAGCCTGCGTCATCGCACATAACGCCCCAGCCCAGTCGAGTGGGTTCAGCCACTGCGTTGCTTGGATTAGCGCAACCTCTTTATACGGATCGGTGTGGTTGTTCCAGTCACCGATAAATGCTGTGCCCGCAAAGTATGCGTCGGCTTCAGCCAATGTCACGTAGCTGTTTGACTCGGTGCCACCTAGCGTTGCGTCTAGTGTCGGGGTGGGAGTAGTCACTAGACGATTTCCGTATGGACAACGACGAAGCCGTTGGATATTAAATACTTCCTCATACTACGTGCTTCGTGCTTTGGCACGTCAAACAACTGAAAAATTCCTGCCTTGTAAGCGTGTATGCGTGCCAAGTTGATCATCTTGCCGAGGCTTCGGGGATGTACCCCTAGGCTAATTAGGGGGTGGAGTCGAACTGCACCCGCAAGTAACCAATTCCGCCAAAATACTGGATGCGGTATTGCGTGTTTGGTGCTTGGCCGGGAACCGCACCACTGTCAACGCTTTTTAAGATGTCGGTGCTTGTTGTCACCCAAGTGGTGCCGCCGTCCGTCGATTCCTGAAATTCAACGTAAGCTTCGTTGGTTGGGGTAAGACTGTAATCAAGTTGCGTGTCGGTAACAATGTCGAACACCTCTGAAGTGCCCGAATAGGTCATCAGTTGATCGACAGCCATTACGTCTAAGCGTTTTCACTATTCTACGCCGCATAAAAAAAGAGCCCTTGACTCTCCAATCAAGGGCTCTGGTGCTGTCTTGCCCGACGTTATCAGGCTAACTCAAGGAACTAAGCCGCCGAAGGGGCTGTTCACAACAAGTTTTACAGCAGGAATCAAGCGACGGTCGCTGAACGCCAAGCCCCAGTTGGTGCTGGTGGCAAGGTCGGCATTCGAGGGGTTGTCGGATGCGCTGCTCCAGGTAATACCAGGCAGGTGGTAGACGTGGTGATAGTTCACCGCCATCAGATCCTGCAAGGACGGCACGTTGCGCTCGGTTTCCAGACGTAGAGGCATCTGGTCGCCTTCGTACATGGCTCCTGGTCCCATCAAGTAGCAGACAAACTGCTCCTGTTCGCCGGTGCCGCCTTGGATTGGCAGCTGGCTGTCAACAACTACCTCAAGTCCCATAAATTGACGGACAGCGGTGCTCGACAGGCCGACGCCACCGCCGCCCCACTGGATGCCGGAACCGACAGCCAAGGAAGAGGTGCTGAATGTCAAAGCACCGATCTGCTCAAGGTAAGCAGCAACGGTGGGATGCACAGCAATGGTGGTGAGTGCGTCACCCCGCTCGCCCAACAGGTACTTGGCTTCCGTCACATTGGCGGAAGACAGGTAGTTGGCTTCAGCTGCACCAGTCGTTACGGACTTGTCCAGTTCGCTGCCGTTGAGGGCAGTGGTAAAGATGCCCTGAAGCATTGACACCAACTTGGCGGTGCGCTTGCGGTTCAGGTCATCAGCCAGCTGGGTGCGAAGGAAGAGGAGTGGATCCTCACCTGTGCCCAACTTGCTGAGGTCGTCAGCCGAGTACATGAAACCACGGTGTGTGATCGTGGCGTACTGCGTAGACGCGGTTACGTTCTGGCTGGTGAAATGACCAGCGCCCGAGGTGCCCCAAGTGTCGTTCGACTGGATGATCTCCTCCGTGGAGTTGATCGGGTCGAAGAACGGTGCCTCAATACGAGTGCCGATACTGGACTGCAACCGTGGATCGCGGCGCAAAACGCCGGAACGCAAGAATGCAGATCGCTCATAGATTGCTTCCTGCAAATACGCAGAAAACGGAGCGGATGTAGCTAGTCGTGTAGCAGACCCGACATCACTTAGAAAAGTAGACGTGGGGTTAAGGTTTCCGAGGTAAGTTCCCATTGCTCGTAGGGGTAGTGGTTACAAAAGCATCGCCCCACAAGGGCTCAACCCGCAGATGCTTCTCGTTTCAGTTGCCTAGCTAGCTCGGGATTCTCAAGCTCAAGTGCAATCACTTTGCTTAAGTTTCCTGTGCTGTAGGGGTTCGACATCCCTGAAGTTGCCGTGGGCGCAGCCGCAGATGAGCCTATACCTCCTGTCCCGCTGGCGCGAAAGAAATGCTCAAAGCCGCTGTTGGGATTTCGCAAGTTTTGAAGGTGTTGGTCAAGTGGTGTCTCCACGCCCCCGTGGATAGCCATTACCTGACCATCTCTAGCTCGCAAATTGCCTTGCATCAGCGTGTATAGCTGATCGGGAGCATGAACTCCCTGCTGACCCATAGCGTTTAATGCTTGAGCACGAACCTGCTGCTGTTGAGCTTCCTGCGCTTGATTCTCAAGTTGAGATTCAAGTTCTCGAACACGATTTTCACGTTCGGCTGCAGTTCGGTTTGCCTCTTCCCACAAAGTTTTGAACTCACCAGCTTCTGCAAGCTTGTTTTGCTCGCGCTGGTTGTTCTCTTTGGTGATCGATTCAACCTGACTTTGAAGCTCTCTCAAGCGTTCCTGATCCTTGCGACGTTCGCCAATTAGTTGGGCGTTCTTCGCACGAAGCTGGTCCACTTGCGCTGCAGAATCTTGACCGTTTTCCGCTGCCACAGGCTGCGTACCCGGCTCCACAGGAGTGATGGGTTGCGGTGTTTCTTCGCTCATAAGGTTCGGTACTGAAATAAGACCACAGGTCTTGTAACATAGTAGACGTTAAATACCAAACTTCCAATGTCAGATAAGCGATTTACTGTTGCGGGCGTCGTTTTCAATGATCACGTCAAGCCCGTTGTTAAACCAAAACGCACCAGAAGAGCCGCTGCTCCGAAGCCTGCCGCTGTTGATATTTACGTGGATGAAGCTGGTGCTACTGAGGAAAACGCATCTTCTGAGATTGTTTAGCTTTTTGGGCCTTTGCGCCATGCAGCGCGAAGGTGTAGCCCGCTTAATTTGGTCGGCGGAGGCATCGCAGGCGGCTGTGCTGCGTGCCACCTCCGTTGTTCTGCGTCCATGCGGTGTGGAAGTGTTTTGTGGAATTTGATCTTCTGGATCTGTCTATTAACTTCGTCCCACCAGCTTCGGGTGGAGAAGCGTATAACCCACTCCGAATCGGGGGGCGTCAAGCCTTTTTTGTGGGCTTCAGCTTCCGTACAGTGGACATGACCAGTTGAATCACGCTGTTGTCACGGTATTTGCTGAGTCCAATCAACTCAGAACTTGCGGCAAAAATGATCCAAAACACGGGACTGGAAAGAATATCCTGAATGTTCATATTGCGTGTGCAGGTGTGCGTATCTTAGCCTTCTGGCTTTTCTCGGTGCTCTAAAGCAGCAATTCGTTGTTCTTGTTCGGTGAGACGGGCGTAAAAATCTCTGCGGTCGTCCTTGATGTCGCGGTGCAGCTTTTCTAGCTTGTCCGCTATGTTCTCTACTCCTACTGTTAAACGAATTACAGTATCGTGAGATTCCATGTTTCGGCGTCCCAGTCCTGCGGCGGAAACGCCCGCAACGCCTATGGATGCTCCTAGCACAGCTGCAGCAATTTCGATCACAAGTGCTGCACGGTTCCAGATCAATCTAACGGATTCCGGCGGCCAAGCAGTATTTCTACTGCAAGCTTGTAATACATACATTGCGTTTTCTCCGCAGCCTCTAGGGCTTTTTTCACTTTAAGCCAGTTTTCGTATGTTTGCTTATCCATGCTTACAACAAGGCAGGAATTAAGTCTGCGTTATTTCGTATTCTTTGCAGTATGTCTGTGTAATCCTGGCCGTTAGCCGTGATCACTACTGCTCGCGTTGATACCTCTAAGCGGAGAAATGCGTCAAAGCCCGGTGTGGCAAGAAAGAGCGTTGTTAAGGGGTCGCGGGGAAATAGGTTTCCCGCTAGCACGATTTCGCCGTTTGCTGATGGCATCTTGATCCGCCAGCCTAAGTCGTTGCGACAAAAGAAGTACGGTGCAATTTCTTGGTTTGAACCCACCTCATCCCCGCCTGTCGTGTCAAATGCGGGTAAAAACTTGGCGTTATCACTTAAGCCCACCCATTCCTTCCACGCGCTATACAGATTTGTTTGGGCATCGAATGAGCCGATGTCTGGCAGCGTAATAAACTTATTGGGGCCATCAAAAAGCGCGTCAGACATTAAGGGTTCTCGTAATTGCGGTCTGCTTGCTGTTGGATCGGAAGCGTTCGAGCAGTGGTTGTACTGATTGACTCTAAGCGCTGGTAGATGAAATCTACGTTGTGGATAACAATATCGACAGAAGAAACATTGATTGAAAATGCCTCGGTTGTGCCTGAGTTTTCTACGCCCGCAACTTCGGTGGTAGTGCCTGCGTCGTACACCCTGACTTCGGTGTTGGCCTGTAGGCCAGTCAATGTCAGTGTTGAGCTGACTTGAAATACCACTGTCGCACCAGCAGTGCGGAATGATGGGACGGCACCGCCGGATACGTTGATAGTGATCGTTCCAGTGGTGGCAGTGAAGTCAACAGCAGAGTCGGCCTGGCCGTCAGATGCGTTGTAGCCTACAAACGTGTTGCCTACTAAGGAATACGTTCCAGAGGGGATGCTGGTGCTAATGGCGGGGACACCGCCGCTGCCACTGTTAAAAGTGCAGTTTTGAATGTCTTCTAAATTGTTCTCGGCATTTATTGCAGCGCAGGTGTCAAATAGGCAGTTGTTTATGGGACTGCCATTGGGTGTCAAAACGCCGCTGTTTGCAAAAGTCGTATCCTCAATTGTCATATTTGGAGTGCCGTCAACTGTTCCCCAATCCAGAAACGTACATCCCTTTATAAGGCTTGTAGCAATGCTATTGGTTGCGCTTGCTGCATCAACAAAACCCGTATCGTGCGCGTCGAGCGAGATAAATAAGCAACCCGTAAATGTTGCTGTTGTCAAGCTGCCTGACAAGATAATTCCTGAAAATGTTGCCTTGGTGTTGGTGTTGACCCCCACTGGGTTGTTGTTGGCTTTGGTCAGCACCGCGTCAACATCCGCAAATGTTGTTGCCGTTGAAGCGTCGTCCGCACCAATCCGTACCCGACCCTGAAGGGTTACGCCAGCGGCAGTTGGTTGGAGGATCCCCCACTGGTTTGCAACCAAGCTGTCTTGGTTTGCAATGGTGCTAAACGTGATGTCTGGATCTGGTGTTCCGCCGCCTGTTGCATCGATACCAGTGCCGTAGCGAATTGCGTCAACGCCGAGGTTGGGGCGATTGATTGTGCCAGTTGTTGAAAGTAGTGCGCCGACAGTTCCCGTGCCCGTGGGGTTGCCTTGGGTTGCGTCGGCGGTTGCTTCGTAATCGATTGGGTAACAACGCCAGCCGCCTACAAGGTCTTCGCTGCCGTTGACATAAAACATGTCATAGGCATTTGTTGAATTTCCAACGAAAATACGGACGCCGCCAGATGCTGTGGTGTTCACAAGACCTGCCGTTAAGTTGATCGCCCATACATAGATGTGCTGGCCCGACACACTCGGACCAGTGGCTGAAATTCCAAATCCTGAAACCGCGCTGCTGCCACTGACCCTTCGGGAAAATGATTGCAGACCTTGAATAAAAAAGTCCGGCTCGGCTGATGCACCTTGGCCACCGCCGATGTCCGCTGTCGTTGTACCTGACTCCATCAGAGTCATGGTGCTCAGATCGGTTGTAATAGACTGTGCAGCCATGACTCAAAAGCGGTATTAGACAGGGTTGTCGTAGTTCCGTTCCAGTGGTGCGACCAAGCTGACGGAGTTTTGCGTGGACTCTGCGATTGTGCCCGTTGCTGTAACGAACTGGCCGGTCTCTAAGCCGATTGCAACAACCGTGATCGTTGCATCAAGCCCAGCAGTACGGCCACCTTGGTCGTTGTTGTCGTAGTCATAGTCAAACTGGATCGACGAATTTCCTGCTACCTTGCCCATTGCGGTTTGGCTCAAAGTAGTGGTGCCAGCTGTAGGTGCTGTTTGAGTGACGATTGTCTGCGCCACTAGCTCAATTTGGGTGCCGGAAACACTTGCAATCTCGTAGTAGCCGTCGTTCGTTCCATCCGTGGTGACGACGTGGACGAACTCGCCTACAGAGAAGGCGTCGGTGAAGACCACCGCTCCAGCAGTGTCGATTAGGTCGGGGGCGGTGAAACTGATGTCTGTTGCTTCCTGTTCGTCGTTTGTATGAACCAGGATTGCGTTCGAGGTGCCGTAATCCCCGGATGGGACGGATGAGTAGAACACTCGGTAAATTGCTTCTGCGTCGTTCTCCAAGTTGGGGTTGAAGCTCAACGTGGTAACTGCAACAAACGGGAAGCTGATCGGGGTGGTAGGTGCCGTGTTGTCACGGAAACTGATCCGGTTGGTGTCGGCTGTCTGGAAGTTATCGATGTAGACACCGGTGCCGCCGCCTTGGTCGTTGGTGGCGTTCAGTGTTTCGAGGTTGTTTCCGATGAATTGGAGGAGAGAGTCAGAAACGTCACCGATTTGGCCACTTGCACCCCCGTCAATATCGGTTGCTTTGCGAAGTTGTCGTTGGACAAATTCGTAGATCTGTTCGGCAGTACCGTTGTTGCCATCGATGATGATGCCGAAGTTGTACGACACACCACCGATGTTTCGGGATTGCCCAGTGGTGTTGTACGTGATCGACATCCCCGTGTATGGGGTGAGGGTGTCGATGTCGTTGTCGGTGGCAGTGACCTTCAGGTCGGTTGCCGTACTGAGCGGGAATCGATAAGCGATCGGGGACATGTTCCCCGTTACACCAATGTCGCTCAGGCTTGATTTTCCGTAGAGCTGGGCTTGCTCTCGGACATACAAGTCAAATTGTGTGCGGTAGTCAAAGCCATCGGTGAATACACCGTCACCGTTAGGGTCGTCCAGTATTTGGACGGCTTGGTTGATCTGACCTTGGAGCTGGGCGTTATCGCGGCCCTGTGATTGGTCAAAATAAATTTGGTCGTTTGCTTCAATCGAACCCAGGCCGATGATCCCTGACCACTGCTGGATTACGTTGCCGCTTACGTTCTTGACGGACCAGCCCGCTGTGCGAATTAAATAGCGGGATGCGTCGTCCGCAAAGTCCCAGCCATCGACAAGCTCGAAGGATTCGTCCGTAATTGGTACGAACGGAAACTCAAATGGGATTAGGGCGGAGTCGTTTTTCCATTCCTCTTTGCAGAAGGAGTAGAGGGCTTTTAGCGTGGCTCCATCCGTTGACAGATTACCCGCCTGGTTTAGAGTAATAGTCTTACCGGCGGTACTGAAAGTTACCTCGACGCCTTGGTTCAGATCATCCGGGTCTACAATCAGCGCCATGTCAACTCACCGTTACAGAAGAAAGGCCATTCTCATCATAGCTGTATGTTTTGGTGACAGTTTCGGTTGCAGTGGCGATTGTTAAAGTTGCGACCGTTCCATCCGGGTTATAGGTAAGGGTTTTTTGGGTGGAGACGCTGTTTATGCTGGTTACTTCGTTGCCCGCGTAGATGAAGGTGGTGTTTTCGGCGTCCGTGCGTACAGCGTCGAGGATTCGGGATAAGGAAAGAGTAGGGATTTCAACGGTTACTGTGCTGTCGATTACTTCGACTTGGGTGGTTATGACTGCCGCTGGAACGGGTGTGACGGTTACTTGAGTCGGGGTGACGTTGAGATCGACCGAGGATTGGGTTGGTGTTACTTGGACTGACGCTGTGGTCGCGTTTGTCAGGATTGTGGGGGTAAGTTCTAGTATTTCTATGGTTGTTATTGTGTTTGAGACGGTTACTGCTGTCATGCTGTATAACCTTCGGATACCACAATAGAGCCTTCTAAGTAGTATTCTTTGAGGCCGGAGGGGTTGGTTAGGAGCACGTCGTAGTACAGACGGTTAGGAAATGTTGCTGTGTCAGTGTCGGTTAGCGATAAAGTCACGATTCCGCTCACTCGGTTGGTGTAATCAACCGTGAAATCTGCGTACTTTGTGGTGCGGTCCCGGTCCCATGCTTGGGCAGCGACGCTCCAGGCCGTTAGGTCGAGGGGACTGCCGCCGTTTGCAGTGAATGTCAGCTGAGTGCTGTAATCTGCCCGCCTTTGCAGCGTGATGTCGTATTTGCCGGGAGTGACTGCCATGAAACCTGTCTACCGTTCTTGGTTTGGGGGGTTTTGTGGGGGTGGCAAAGCTAAGGCTGCTTGCGCTTTGCGTTCTGCTGCCATTTTTTCAATGGCGGCTAGTTCAGTGTCGAAATCCACTGTGTCGGGCAAAATTTCGCCCTGACGCAAAATCTTCAAGTAGGCATCCGGGGTTAAAAGACCGTCGCGGGTTGCATCGCCCAACACTGCAATGTCCTGACCCAGTAATCGGTAGAAGTCAAAGTCTTTTTCTAGAATGATCCGTGGAGGTTCGACTCCTAAATACTTGGCTGCTAGCCCGTAGGCTTGTTGCAGCGTTGATTCCAATTCCATTGCGATGATCGCTAAGACGCTGTTGGCCTGCGCTTGGTCGATCCGCTTTGCGTCCGCTGATTCCGCCACAAACTTTTGGCCCAGCAGCTTTGTGATGCCCAACGCACTCATTTGGCTCTCTAAGGCAGCTAGTTCCGCCATTTGGGCAGCGAAACTGCTTGCATCCGCACCAACGTAGTACGCTTTGTTGCCTGGTTGCATGGCGAGGGCGTAGTTCACGCCGACACCCGCACTGTCGCTTTCGTCCCAGCCCTCTAAGACGAGGATTGGCATTGCCGCGATGTGGAGGGCATGGATTAGGTCCGCTTGGCGTTGATAATGGGTGATGTTGAGGTTGGCAACATCGATTAAAGGTGGGGTGCTGGTCAGCATTCCCGTTCGGTTTGTGTAGATCGGGACGAACGGAATTTCGCCTAAAGGTAAAGTTCCGACTTGGGTGGCGGTTAAGCCGGAATCGGATACGCCATTACTGCGCTGAAATAACTCGTAGCTGTTGGGGCGGATTACACGGACTTGCTCGACGCGCTCCTCGCCATAATCGCCTTCGGGTACGGTTGTCCACTGGTGAAGGCGTATTTGGGTTAAGGGGGAGCCGGGTAACGTACTTTCTTGGCGCCAGCCCCAGATTTGGTAGGCGTGGATGTTGTTGAAGTAGGGGCGGCGACCCAGGGCGCGTTCTTCCGCAAGGTTTTGGACACCGGGATCCGGCGGAAAATCCACCAGAATGCCGGAGTGGCCGTAGGTCAGGGCGGAAACTAAAGCGGTGCGGGCGTATTCGTTGATTGACGACCCAAGGCCATCGACGTTGTTGGAAAATTGCTGCCAGTATGGGTCGCCCTCGATTTTGATGGGGCGGCGCAGTACCAGACCGGCTGCGTTTTCGACTAGACGGACTGTGTAGGGAGAGAGGACGCTGCGGTGAACACGGCTTTTGTAGGCGTCTTCGTCCTCGCGGGGTTCTTGGGGCAGATACGTGGGGGCGTTGTAGCGAATAAAATCGGTGCCGCTGGTTACTGCTTGCATTCGAGCCCAATAGGGCTCCATATTGCAGTACGCAAAATCTTGGCGGAAAGGATCTGCGCCGGAGTCTGTTGTTGTTGTTAGGGTTTTGCCTGTGGTTCCGATGTCGGTTGGCCACATAGATGGGCGGCTATATGTCACTCGGCACGCCTGCACTTCATAGGTATTCTACCGTAATTAGTAGGTGCGGAAGTTTGTTTTACCTACTGTTATGCCCTTGGCTAGGTTGAATTTCATCAGGCATAAGTAGCCGAGAGCGTCGAACATGTGGTCTACGCCGAGCTTTTTGTTGGGGAGGCCGTTGCTGTCATAGGTCAATGTGCGTAGTGATTTGATGGTTTCGCGGCAACGCGGGTGGATGCGGAGGCGGCGCAGTCCGTTGCCGTCCAAAATTGCCGTGTTTACGCAGTTCACCTTGTCGCGGATTTTCCACGGCGATCGAGGGGAACTTACTTTGATGCCGGATTTGCGCAAAATTGCGTGGTCGGTGAGGCCGACTCCCGCAGTTTTGCGGGCGGCGCCCGTTGGGTCCGGGCTGATGTCCTTGCGGCGTTCCAGGCCGAATTTGGTGTTGATTAGGTCTGCGATTTCCCAGGTGGTGGCATTTACCATCAGGATTTCGTCGAATATGTGGAGTTCGTCCTCGTAACGGATTGCGCAGACGACCGACATGTTGTCTACGTTGAAATCTAGGCCGAGGTAAAGGGGTAATTTTGGGATGTCGCAGACAGTTTTATCGATGTTTTCTTCGTTGAAGTTGACCGCGACGAGGCCGGATAGATTCTCGAACGAGGCTTCAAATTCTTGGCGGAAGGTGCGGGGGTCGAGTTGGGCGCGGGCCGCTTCTACTTCTTCGGGTGGGACGTTGCCGCCCTCGATTGTGGTGTAGCTCCAGCGGGCCCAGTCGGTGGTTTCGTCTTCCTCGACGTAGCACCACAAGTCGTAGAACCAGGAGGCGGTGCCCTCGGGCGTGGAGATGAATAATGCCCAGCCTTGTTTGTCAGCTAGCGCGGGGCGGATGACCTCGAACCAGACAGCTGGGTCCATGAAGGCGGCTTCGTCTAGGACGACGCCCGAAAGGGAGCGGCCTCGAAGGGCCATTGCGTTTTCGGTGCCTTTTAGTTCGATTGTTGAGCCGTTTACTAGCTCTAATTTCAGGTCGGATTCGTTCTTTTGTTTGATCCAGGCGAGGGGGACCATTTGTTTGAGCGCTTTCCAGGCAATGTCTTTTGCCATGCGGTAGGTCGGGGCGCAGTAGAAGAATGTTTCGCCCGGGCGGTTGATCGCTCCACGCAAGAGTTCGACGCAGGAGAGGTAGGACTTGCCGAAGCGGCGGCCTGCGACGAGGACGCGGAAGCGGCGGTCGCTGGTGAACACTTCTCCTTGGGCGGCGCGGAGATTTAGCGGTTCGGCGGCTACGGGCATTAGTGGACTTTGCAGTAATTGCCTTCTGTGTAGGAGCCTAGCGGGCAGGTGGAGTTGAGACGCTCCGCCGCTTGGTGCTTTTGGGTGGGGAGGGGTGAGCAGTAGGGGCCGGTACGGTAGTAGCCGATTGGGCAAAATGTGCCGACTCGCGTGACTGGGGTGGGAGCGGAACGGGCAATCGCTCCAGCAATTAGTGCGCAGAACAGACCCGACATGCACACGATGTAAGTCCAGTCCAGCCACTCAGGGCTGTTGTTGTTGGGGTAATGACGCATCATTGGGGGTGTAGCACAGTATGCTTTATTGTAGCACGGATATTTTGGGCAGGCGTTCCAGGGATTGGAGAAATCCGACCCCCTACCCCCCGTTCGTGTGCTATAGTTGATGAGTAGTTGATATGTCCCTACAGGTTCCCTGCACACGGTAGTACATTAGTATTTATGACACTATGCCCCCCGTCCACTGTGCCACTATGTAAACTGATTGTAATGTAGCAGTTTAAGAAGTGGCACATGTACTACTCCTTAGTACGGTCTAGAGTGCTATACTATGTACATCAAGAGGAACGGAGAAGGGTTCGCCCTGCGCCTCTTGGTAAAAATGTACTAGCGGAACGGAGAAGGGCTCGCCCTGCGCCGCTAGTACACACAAACTATTCCGCACCTTGAAAAATGAAAATCATTTCCAGCGCCGAAATCGGCGTGCGGATGGAAGCGGCGGCGCGTGCCATCGTTCCAGCCATGGTCGCTGTCTACACAGCGGGCTTCATGCTCGGCCAATGGCTGCATCGCACCAACGATCGGCTGGCCGCGGCCTATGTCAGGCTACTTGGCTATGAAAGGCCGCCAGCAGCACCAGCACCAGCGCCGAAGCCCGTCGTTCGGGCAGTCGTTACCGTCGCTCCAGCGCTGACCGTTGACCAGCTCATCGCCACTCACACACAGCGTGAGCTGATGGCAATGGCCGGCACTCGCTCCAAACGCTCCAAAAAACATCTCGCACAAACGATTCTCTCCCGATGACAACCACCCGCTTTTTCGCCTATCTCCTCTCCGCAGTGGCCCTTATGGGCCTTGTGGATATCGGTTACCAGCACACACAAGCGTGTGAAAACCGCGCTCACTATTTCTACTCTATCTGTAAAAACAACTAAAAAAAAAAAAAAAAAAAAAAAAAAAAATATCTCTGCAGGGGGAGGGATCCCCCTGCAAATTTATAATTTAGGAGGCGCTATTAGGCGCCTTTTTTATTGTCTTCAATCGTCACTCTTAGCTCCGGTGCTGAGATTGCCAGCGTCTCTGGTGCTGCCTCTCCGATGACTGCACCCATGTCTTTAAGCAACATAGCGAAGGTCTGATAATGACCCTTGGCCAGCGCTTTCCTAGCTCCTGCAAGCCTTAACGCCTGTAGCTGGTTCAATAAATCTGACCTAGTTTCTTGTTGCTCCTGTTGGAGCAGCTTCATTCCCCGTGTGTAATCGTCGTGCGAGGTCCTCAAAGAGGTGTTGAACTTAGCCTTCAACTTTTCTGCTATCTGCCTTCTGGTGCCTCCTTCCAGGATGTAGCAATAGGCGGTGTTAGCTCGCTCTTCTAGTTTCTGCTGGGTGCTCGGTCCGCCGCGCCAGCGCTTGGATTCGTCGTTGCCTACGGTCTTAACGGTCTGATCCTGAGGCAGACCGGATCCTTTCCCTCTGTTCTCAGGCACTGGTGATCTCACATTTTGCCTAATAATACTCAATACAAAACCCCGCAGCTAGCGGGGTTGTCGGCTGTGCTGTGAGCCGAAGGCTCATGCGTGGTTTCTGAAGCTGTCCCACAGCTGCCCACCTAGCTCGGGGTGGTCGTATGCGTAGCGTGCCACATCCTGCAACAACTCAAGACAACCCCAAGTCATCGCGAGATTGACGATGGCAGCATTCATATCGTCACCGTCTTCAAAGCCATCGCAAACACCTTCCAAAGCGTGGATGGTAGAAGTCGCGCCAATCGCTTCGCAGTAGCCATCCCACAATGCCCGGATGTCTGCCTCCTGCTGATTCCAGCGCTTCAACAGGTCGTAGGTGTAGGGCTCAGCCACGTTGACCCAGTCCGAACGCTCAAAATCGAACAAAGACTCAGGGGAGTCGTCAAAACGCTCAATGATCTCATCGATGCAAAAATTTTTGCGGGCAGACCACGAAGGATCGACCCAAGAAGACTCGGAGATGGTGAGCAGTTGCGTCAGTGTTGTCATGGTTAGAAAAATGGTTTTTGTGGTCTTGCGTAGCCTAGCACATTACTAGGCTGTTCTGTCAGCCGTAGGCTGCCTCAATTTTGGAAGAACAATGAGAACAAAAGAGATGGTCATCTTCAAAATTGAGATCAATGCCGATAACGTTCCAGCCATCAGATCCTGTCGTTGTTCCAATTGACTCGCGTTCGGTCTTGCAGCATGACGGACACAGCACAGCACCGTCCGAGGTAACAGCAAATCTCGGATAGCCCCCGGGAAAAGCGTGGGGAGACTCAGCAGCCTGATCGGCAAAGCGCAAGGATTTTGATTGTGTGGTCATGGTTGATGTGTTGTGGACTCCCAAATAATACAGTATCAGCAGCCAAACCGCAAGTGAAATTTTGCCATTTTGCCATTTTGCCATTTTGCCATTTTGCAAAACTCAAAAATTCCAGACAGCGCGAGGGTTTTGGCTGTTTTGCCTGCCTGCGAGCTTGCCATTTTGCCAGTTTTTCTGTCAAACGGTGCTAGTGTGCTGGGGTACAAAGCACAAACACATGGCAAGCCAAGAGGAGATTCAAGCCAGGACACAGGGAGCACTCCAGCTCTTGGCAGGTGGCGTAGACGTAAGCACAGCGGTCTACGTGCTACAGGAACGCCACAACATCAGCCAACGAACCAGCTACAGAGCAGTTAAAGAGGCCGAGAGGCTTCAGGCGATGGAAGATGACGCGCCAGCACAAGAGGAATCAACGCCACAGCAGCGAAGCCAATCGATCGTGAACATGTTGGAGCTTCGGATGATGCGCGCCATTGATTCTGGTTCTGACAAAGAGCTAACAGCTGTGACAAAAGCGCTCGATGCTGCGAAAAAATGGCAAGGCTACGCGCTGGCAACTCAAGACGCCCCACGAATCGGACGCTACCAAGACTGATTATCTGCTACAAAAAGCAGCTGCCGCGAACGACAGAGAAGGAATTTCACTAATGCTAAAAAGCATTGCAACGATCAAAAAGTGGTGACTAGCCGCAGCGCTTTCTTGTATCCCATTGCAGCTTGCCTATGGGATACGAATTCACCGATCCAGCAGGATGAGCCGCCTATGGCGATTGCTGCCTGCCATTGACGCGGACCAGAGCACCACACACCGTCACTTACGGGTTTAGTCGGAACATCTGGCTGCTTTGTGCGAAGCACGGCTGCCTTGACTTCGTAGAGGTTCCAGGGACGATTATCAAGGCCGTTGCCGTTGCGGTGCCTGATCACTTTTTCGGGCCAGTAGCCATGGAACCAGGCAAACACTGCGCGTGAGTAGCTGGGGCAGTATGAATGCGAGTCCCAGACAATCTTCACTCTGGCGTACGGCTGTGTGTACTCCCTTGTAACGTTTCCGTGCAGAACCCTTCCAGTCTTGCGTTGAATGAACTTTCCAGTGAATGGATCCAGCGCATAGCGATCACGTAGCAGTTCGACCGAGGGGACTTCAGTGAGGCGGGTCATGAATGGCGTTCCAGGCAATGAATGGCGATTTTGGCTGTTCTGAGGATTACGAGCCAGCGCAGCTGGCGAAGTAAGACTCGCAGCGGCGAAGGAAGTTTTCTCCGGCTTCCTGTAATTCGTACTCATTGAGGATCGTTACTTCCGGCGGACCAGTCCTACGAGCCAGCACAATTGCTGCTTGAGGTACAACAATGCCGGTTAAGTGTTTCAAACCGATGTTATAAGCCCCTAATTGATGCCTGTAATTTAATAATCTTGCTTGCTTAGTTTCTTCTTTTTGGTGAGCACTTGCACCTGAAGTTTTCCAGTCTGCGACGGTTAGCGTTCCACACAAATCAATCAGGGCATCACACGATCCAGCAAATCCTGCTGGGTGGTGTACTGAGAACTCAATTGAATGGATAAAACTTACATTTCCCAAGATCCAGTGACGTAGACCTCGGGCGTAGCCGGCAGCGCTCCAGGAGACACGCGGCGCCTTTTGCGCGGTGCGTTCCAGCGCCCACGCCGTAATAGCGGCAGGATGACGTTCCAGCCCATCGGGGCTAGTTCTCCATGCACCTCGTTTGTTGGCGGTGTTGCGTGCAAGTTTGGCTCCTGTTTTGAGTAAGTATTCGGCGTGATTGTGCGAAAGCGTTCCACGCTGGGCGGCTTGATCACGTTCCAGGGCAGAGGTTGGTCGCTTTAACCAGTTTTCGAGGGCTTTCTTCTGTGCTGGGGGCGATGTAGCACTTAAGATGCGGGTGACGGAAGCGTATTTGTTGCCCTGGTCGTCCCAGTACAACCTCCCCCCGGGGTCGGAGGTGTCATCACGTACCAGCCGCCATTTCCTTAGTCCTGCCAATGCGTTTTGAGAATCAAGTGCAGCCACTATTGAGAAACCCCATGCGCTTTGCGATAGATACGTTCCAGCTGAATAATGTGCTCGTCTATTAGGTGTGATGAACTAACGTATTGATGCTTATCCCCGATCGAGATCTTATACATCCCGTCCGAGGTTAGTTCCACTTGTGCTGGAGGGATTTTAAACACAACTTCCCCATTATCGTTCCATATTAAAGGGGCAAGCGGCATGGCGCAAGCCCCAAATTTCATCAGCCCTCAGAGAAGGGATTACCTCCTACCAAAAGCCGATTGACATCAAACCCTGCGGCTTGTGCAGCGTCCCAGGCAGAAGCAATAGCGCTGTCACTGCCCTTCTTACGGGGTAATGGCATCAACTTGTACTCAGTGCTTAGTCCGCTGCCTTCCTTACCCAGGCTGAAGTCCCAGTCCAAAAGTTGCGAATAATCTTCGGTCTGGCTGATGGTGTCCAGCTCACGAATGAGGGACTTCTGGGTAAGGCTCATCACCTGTACCGAACCAGTGTCAAAGTTGTAGACGGGCACGCTGATACCGAACTTCGGCATTTCGTAGCCGGTGCCGTCACGGTTCTGGCGGCGGGTGTAGTCACCAAGCTCCACGTCGATGTCATCGGCTGTGGGCTCCTCCGCGAAACGGAAGGGCTTTAACTGGCCCTCAGCTGATTCGCCCCAGGTTTCCCAGAACTCAAGGGGTTCGTCTGTCAGCAGCGCAAAGCGCACTGAGCTGCCCGATTGGATCTTGGATGGGTTGAGGTAGCCACCGCCACCACCTGTTGTGGCGACTGTGCTGGAAGCTTTTTTGGAAAGGAATGCCATTTGCGTGAGCGTTGCTCTGTGTGTTGGGCTTCTCCACAGTAGCAGTTTGATGGGAGGTGTCAAGGGTGCTAAGATCAAAAAATATCCCCCACCCAGCAAAGGATGGGGGATGTGTTCCCTCTTCTGTTGAATACTATCATGGCAACACTGCTGCAGTTCGTTAATGGGCTGCCATCTGACTTTGTACTGGCTCCGATCTACCGCAAAGGTGCGGCGATGGAGTCCGGTAAAGAAGCAACCGGCAAGAACCCTGTAGAGGCTGCACACAAGCGAAACCTCAACCCCGCTGATGCTGCGCTGATCATTGAGCGCTCCAGCAAGGTCGGAGCGGTTGGCGTTTGGTGTGGCTCTAAAGGCAACGGCGTTGTGATCCTTGATGTGGATCGGAACCTCTCTGCTCTGCGCAAGAAGTGGGGTGAGACCCTCTCAGGAGCGCCTGTAGTGCGTTCGCCCAAGGAGAACGCTGCGAAGTTTATGTTCCGCGTTCCAGCAGCGCTGTGGGGCGAGCTGAGTGGCTTTGGGCACTCGGAGGAGCATTGCCATGGCTACGAGGTTCTTTGGCACAAGAAGCAAGGTCTGATCGCTGGTGAATACCCCGATGGCGGTGAGTACAAGCTTGAAGGCGACCTGAACAACATCCCCGATGCGCCCGAGTGGCTCATCGCTGAGATGCGGGCAGCAAAAACGCCCACAGGCTTGGTAAAAAATCGCAGTGCGCTGAACCTTGATGGACGCACTGAAGAGCAGCTGATCACGATCGTTGAGGAATGCCTCACGGTTATTCCGAACCAGGGCGGCGGTAGCCGTGAGCAGTGGGTTCAGATCGGCATGTCGATCCACAGCGCTCTGCCAAACGACAAGGGTTTGGAGCTGTGGTCGGATTGGAGTGCTGAGGATCCTGAGTTTGCGCACGAGTGGGAGAAGGGCAATCCCTGTGCTTTGGCGTGGAGCAGCTTCAAGCCTGGTGGCATCACCCTCGGCACTTTGATCTGGCACGCCGATCAGGTCGATCCAGATCAGACACGATTTTCAGAAGAGAGCAGACGGATCGTTGATGAGGCGAAGCAGGCGGTTCAGCGCTTTGCGGAAGCACGGCTCTCCTACGACGAGGTGATCAAGCGCGGCATGGCCTGCTACGAGATGGACGACATCCCTCGGATGAACTACGAGCTGCACAAGTTGGCGAACGAGGCTGGCTACCGCGATCAGGGTGATCTGGAGCAGCTGATCACTGACTACATCAGCAGCAAGGACTGCGGCACTCGGCGCACGATGGATAAGCGGGTGGCGCAGACACGGGATTTCGTGATCCCTTCACTTCTGCCGCGTCCCTACACCCTGCTTGTGCACGGCCGGGAAGGCAGCGGCAAGAGCGCCAGTGTGTTGAGCCTGATGAAGCACGTTTGCGATGGCCTGCCGTTCCAGCTGAAAGGCCAGGAGGTTCAGGTTCAGCAAGGTCCGGTGATTTATTTCAACTCGGATATGTCGGCGCAGGATTTTGAGGAGGAGTTTGATCTCCACGAGATCAAGAACCAGCACCTGTTTCACGAAGTGCCGGACTTCAACCTGTACCGGAAAGTGCAGTTCATGAAAATCATGAAGGAGGTGAAGCCTGTGATGATCTGCATCGACTCACTCTCCAGTTGCAGCGGAAGCAAGAGTGAGAACGAGAACAAAGCAAGCTTTGCGCAGCCGATCTACTGGATCAATTCGCGGAACGGTAAGGACTGGCCTCCTTGCACCATCGCGATCCTGCACCACACAAGCAAGCAGACAGGTGAGGCGCGTGGCTCCACGGCTATTGCGGCTGCAGCTGCTGAGGTGTGGCGCGTGGAGCAGCCCAGCCCTGACAACAAGCTTCGCCCAGATCAGCGGCTGATCACGGTGGGTAAGAGCCGGATCGGCCGTGCAGGGGAGCGGTTGATTCAGAACCAGCTCGAAGATCTCACCGTCACGCTGACGGAGTGGCAGAAGCCCGACGAGATCCAGACAAAGGCCGGTTCGCTAAGCGAAAAGATCTTGAACCGCTTGCTGGTTTCTGGTGCGCCGATGTCCAGGCTGGAGCTTGGGGCCGATCCGCTGGTGGGTGGATCCACGTCGGCATTGCGCAAAACGATCCAGCGAATGCTCAATCGAGGGGTGATCAATATCCATCACGAAGAGCAAGGCTCCAATGGTGGAAAACCCCAGCAGTTTTACGTTCCAGCAGGAAAGCGCAGCCTCGGGGGGACACAAACTACTGCCCCATTCGGGCAAACCCCTTCTGCTGGAACGGAAGACCAATGGGACACGTCCCATTCAAAAAGGGGTGTGTCCCGTTGGAAAAAGCCGAACAATCGCACTGGAGCGAAAAGCAATGGGACACCCTTGAAAACAGAGGATGAGTGTCCCATTGATAACGCCAGTGATACCAATGGATCTGCCCCAACTACCCCAATGAGTGGATACCCCCGAGGCTTGGACGATGTACAGAAGGCCGCGTTCGACCGCTGGAGGGACGCATGAAGACCCAGATGAAGGAGGTCTTTGATCTGGCTTGCTCCCACGGATGGGTGTGGCGCAGGTACGACGGAAAAGGAAAGCTCGGGACTCCTATCCGTCCCGAAGACTTTCCCAACTTTCCCCGCCAAGCGCGTTTTTGGCCTGATCGCCACACCGACATCAGGGGAGGTGAGCAGGTCAGTGTCGTCGGACGCATGAAGCTACAGCGCGGAACCTTCTACCTCTGCGAGCAGTAATCCAACAAGGGTGTTGACAGCATCCGTACGGATGGTGTATGTTTATCTCAACGGAGAGATCCAACTCCGTTGAGACGACAGCACTTTCTAAAGGCGGCGCTAACGCAATGGCCGACCTTGTCCACCTAATCAAAGGTTCTAACTAATGACAAAACGCTCTGACGGAACACGCACCGGACGCCGCATCTTTGCCTGCCGCGTGGCGGTGACCACTCCTGAAGTAGTGGAAGAGATCGCAAAACAGCTTGGCTGTCTGCGCGTTGACAAGGACGCCAACCTTGTCGGTGCCTGCGGCGTAATGCTGGATCGCATCGCTGAGGGCAAGTTAAAGATCGTGGTGGCAGAAGAGTGACCGAGGCTGAACGCTTCGAGCGCTGGGAGCAACAGCTGAACGACTCCGTGAAATTCACGGAGCGGGAAGCGCTCCAGGCCCGCACCAAGATTGCTCACCTGGATCGCACAGGCAAAACCAAGTACCCCACCATTAACTGTGCTAGGTTAATGGAGGTAAACCAGCAAAAGGAATTATGACCCACCCACTAACTAACGAAAGAGCAATCAACCTGTTTTCATGGGAACGACTCATGGATACGTCTAACCCCCTTGAGATCGAGGACGCAATGCGTACGGCTGCTGATTGGCAGTTGGAGCAAGTGATTGAGTGGCTTGCTAAAAATGCAATAAAACACGACGCTTATCAACGATTTCTATATTTCTATGATGATGATGGTACTAAAGCGTTAGTTAATCAACTCACTTGCGATCTAAAAAAAGCAATGCGCCCACAGGAGGACAGCTAATGGGAAGACTTATGCTTTTGATGATTTTGGTCGCTTTAGGTATTCACTTCTTCTGGTGGCTTCCTCAGAAGTGGCAGGCATGTGGCACTCTTTACGACAATGCTTTTGCTCAGGCTATGTGCTTCGCCAAAGGAGACAACTAATGACTGACTTGACCCAAAAGATTTGCGCCCACAGGAGGAATCATGAAACACTCGCTGACCCTAGAAAAGTGCGCTGAGCTTACGAGCACACGTCTGTTGACGGAAGACCTCTGCATTGACATGCGAGCCGCTGCTGATTGGCAGTTGATTCAGGTGATGACATGGTTAGACAAAAACCTTAGCAACTATGCCTTTAAACCTTTTTATGAATTAATCCCGGACTTAAAAGAAGCAATGCGCCCACAACAACAGGAGGAATCATGAACGACTCCGTGAACCATCCCCCGCATTACACAGCGGGGCATTTTGAAGCCATCGATGTGCTGGAGGACTCTGCTGCTCACGCACCATGCCCGGTTGCTGGTGCGCTCCAGTGGCAGGTCATGAAGTATATGCTTCGCATGTGGCTAAAGGGCAACCCGGTGCAAGACGCCAAAAAAGCTCAGTGGTATCTCGGCAGGTTGATCGAGCGCCTAGAAACTGAGTAACTTGTGCTACAATTACGGTTCCCCTGCGGGGGAGCCAACAACCATTTCTATCTGATCATGTTTGAGCACATTGCCTTTAGCGAACGCAGCCTTAAGTCCGCCGAAGAGATCGACCTGCGCGATCTGCTAGACGATCCCATCGCACAGCGTTGGATCGTTTCTGCACTAGGGAACATCGTACGGTTTGATGATCACTTTAAGCACTCCAAAACGCCCCAGGCAGAACTGCTGCGGATGCGTATCTACAAGGTTTTCTCAGAGCTGAACCACGTCCACAAGGGCGAATGCTACAGTACAACTTGCAAAATTATCGGTGAATCAAGTGCAGCACGTAAAAAAGGTCATTAAGCTTCGTATCGATGAGGACGACATTACTCTGCTAGACAAGCAAGCCCAGGCACTTGGTGTCACCAGGTCAGAGCTTATTCGTCAGCGGGCTGTAGCTCCGTCGAACGACGTCAAAGCATTCAGCACTGAGGATTATCACCAGTTGCAGCGGGATGCGTACCACACCACACTAGGAACACTATCAAGACATCATGTTGAAGCTATCGTTGCTTTCGTATTCGCTCGGATGGCTAGTCGGTAGACAGCCAGCCCTTCTTCATCAATCCCTCCACTACCTCCTGCTGATTGAGGTAAAGACGCAGCAAAGACACTGCGATCCGTTTGACTTCGGCGGGGTCTTCGCAGCTGTCGATGATCCTGCTGGTCCGTTCGAGGGCAAAATTCCGTTTCAGATCCATGATGATCCCAGAGAGTCAGACATTTACGTGGAACGATCTGCCAACTTGCTATTCCTCACAGTAGATAAGCCGATTCCATCTGCACTAGCTGTTGTCAGGTTCACACTATTCAGCCCCGAGGGGCATATAAAAGAAGTGGCTGAGTACAACTACTCAGACAACTTTGAAGGCATGGGTAGCCTTCAGGAAGAAGTTGTGTCTGCGCTGTCTGTGGGGATGGACGTTTGCATTCTTAGCGCATTAGATGCAGAAGATTTCCCCATGATGGAATCCATGGTCAATGCGGTCTAGATGTGCTAGGTTAATGGAGTTCAACCAGAACCACCATGTCCCATTCCGTTCTTCAGGTCATTGACCACACCCCTGTACTGATCGATGACTGCGGTCAATACGTGGAGTTCACCGCTGTTGTTGACGACATCGTCGAGACCTTTGCTGGTTCGTACGACGAGCCACGCCAGTTCGGACCTGCCGTTTGCACAGGTCGCATCTTGCTTGCCGACGATGACGCTCCAGCCACTCGTGATGACTTCATCGCTCTTGCTCACAACGTGGATCCTTGGACCCCGTCCCTAGACCTCAACTAATCTGCTACACTAATCAAGTCCACCAAACCCGCTTTAATCATGTCTGCATACACCACCTACAACGTCAACGAGATGAACATCGGTCGTCTCCTCTATACGTTCCAGCAGCGGATGCGCATCCTCCTTCGCCAAGAAGCTGGCAAGCACATGATGGATGCTTACGACGGCGACTTCCTCGACATCATCGAAAACAACATCATGCCCAGCGTCGATCACATCGTTGATTGGGAGCCTGGCGACGAGGACATCATCGACAGCATGTCTGGTCCAGAGCCTGAGCTTATCGAGAACGGTCTGCTCGACGTCATGACACGCCGCTGATCACACCCCACGCGCCCCGGCAACGGGGCTTTCCTATTACTGCTCAGGAGAGCCATGGAAACTTTTATTGGGATCGAGCACCTTCCAAAGCTCGAAACATGCACAGAACTAGCTTTCGACGTAGAGACTACCGGCTTGCAGCCTGTCAAAGGCGGTCTTCGTCTCTTGCAGCTAGGCAACCTTGCCAGGCAAACCATTGTGGTGATCGACTGCTTCGATCTAGATGATCGGGGCTGGGACGCGATCAAGCGGTTAGCTGAGGTGCCGAACCGCCAGTGGTTAGCGCACAATGCTGCTTTCGATGTTGGTTGGCTCGCGGAACAAGGCATCCACATCCACGGCGACATAGGCGACACCATGCTTGCCTCGAAGCTGCTGAACAACGGTCTTCCGGTCAGGCACAGCCTTGCTGACGTTTGTATGCGCTACCTCAAGCGCCCTCTGGACAAAGAGCAGCAACGCTCCGACTGGAGCAAGCCCGAGCTTTCCGAAGAACAGCTTCGCTATGCCGCCAAGGATGTCGAGGTTCTACTGGAACTCTCCACGCCTCTGCAAAAAAGACTGATCCACGCACAGTTGATGGATGCTTACGCACTCGAATGCAGGGCACTGCCAGCAATGGCTGAAATGTGGCGCTGCGGTTTGCCCCTCGATCGTGATGCGATGGTTGCGGTCAGAGATGATTACGAACACGACATCGCGTGCCTTGGCAAAGATGTCATCAGTGAGCTGGACGAAGCGCTGCCAGAAAATGACAAACTTCCGCGCCACGAAGACGGCACCGTCAACACCAACGCCAAAACCACAGGCTCAGTGCGGCTTGGTACTAAAGTACTAGCCGGCTTCAATATCAACAGCCCCAAGCAGTTGCTGGAGCGTTTTACGCAGGTGCTCGGTGAGGTGCCTGTTGATTCAAACGGTAAGCCGAGTGCATCGCGCCAGTCATTGCGTGCGTACTCCGCTGATCACAGCGTTATTCAGACCTACCTGGCTTGGAAGAAGGCGGAGAAGCGCCGTCAGATGTGTGAGTCGCTACTGGAGCACCGCGCCGCTGATGGTTTCGTTCGAGCGAGCTACATTCAGCTGGGTGCTGAGACTGGTCGCATGTCTTGCCGGACTCCGAACTTGCAGCAATGCCCGAGGGAGGAATCATTTAGGGCGTGTTTCAAGGCGCCGCCTGGTTGGAAGTTGGTTGACGCTGATTTCTCGGGGATGGAGTTGCGTCTTGCTGCTGCTATCGCTGGTGATGATCGGATGACAAAAGCGTTCCAGGAAGGGCAAGACCTCCACACTGTGACCGCTGAAGCTGTGGGCTGTGACAGGCAAATCGCTAAATCTGCAAACTTCGGTTTGCTGTACGGGTCCGGCGCAAAAGGGCTGCGGAACTACGCAGGCGCTATGGGCATCACCATGTCCCAGGACGAAGCAGCAAAGATCCGGTCCGAGTGGCTGCGTGAGTTTCAAGGCATTAATGCTTGGCAGCGGCTTAACGCTGAGGATGCCGAGCAACCTGTTCGGAAGGACAGAGCAGCCGAAGTCCGTGTGCCTGTATCTGGACTGCGACGGTTCTTGCCAGGAGACATGAACCGCCTAACCGTTCGATGCAATTCGCCCATACAAGGCGCAGGCGCTGCCGTGCTGAAAGTGGCTCTTGGGAATCTCTGGCCTTTCGTTCGAGCAGACGGACCGGGCATCGTGCGCATTGCAGGCGCTGTCCATGACGAAGTGATCCTGCTGGTACGTGAAGAGCACGCCGAGGAGTGGGCAAAGACGCTCCAGGCAGTTATGGAAAAAGCCGAGTCTCTCTGGCTTGGGGACATCCCCGCCGTGGCAGAAGCGATGATTGGCGATGACTGGGCGAGTTGTCACTAATGGCAAGTAACCGACTTCACCAACCCCAAACCGAAGAGGCTTGGGTATCTGTGCTGAACAGCGCCAAGGCAGCGGCACGCGCAGCCATTGCAATCAACGACCCAAGCAAACTGACCGCACTGGGACGTGCGTACTACCACAAATTTAAGAGCGAACAGCGACTGCGTAAGCAGTAACTTGACTCGTTTTGTTTAGGTCGCTCCCGCTTTGGTGGGGGCGGCTTATTTTTATGGGAGGCGCACGAGATGCGCATCTACAGGAGTTTTGAATGGTATCCGTGTATCGGACGAGTGGTGGCTGGGTGTGCCGCAATGAGCTACAGCAAGTAAGCTCTGAGCTAGATATTCATCGGGCGATGGAATATGCCTACCGAACCAACGCCGAGACAAGCACTGATGGCGGAGCTGCTTCACGAGGCGAGGCAAAGTAAACTTTCAGACGTGCAGAGGGCAGTGATCTTCCTTCAACGTGCCAGGGATGTGAGGAAGGGTTGCCGGGTGCAGCGCAACGCATCCAAGAAAGCTCAGGCTGAATCCTGGAAAAAGAACGTGGATCAAACAGCACGCTGGTAAGCTGCTACAATGCAGAAGTATTAGTGTACTGACAAAGCTATGTCCATAGCACACGGCAATAAAATCTATGTGCAGCTGCTGCTCGATCCACACAGAACAAAACTGATGGAGCAAGCGGCGGAAGAAGCGGGACAGAAGAAGACTGCGTGGATGCGTGACGCTCTGTACAAAACCTTGGAACGCACTCTGCCATCTAGCATTTACAACGAAGCGGCTGCTAAGGATGAGTCAGTTTGGCGTGAGTCGATCCGTAAGCGCGTTGAAGGCAGAAAGCGCTCCAGGGATGAGGCCGCAAAAGCTGCAAACGAATCTGCGTAAAGCCTCGACACCTGCGGTTAATCTGATACAGTAAGCGAGTTCGGGTTTTTCTCATGCCTCGCTACAGCCTCGTTCTTGGTCACGAACCACCGCAGTATCTAGCGGCTTGTTACAGCGACACGGGAGATGGGCTGCGCATTACTACCTTTGAAGAGGATGCCTGTACCTACGCGACCCACGACAAGGCGTGCGAGGTGGCTCGGCACCTGATAAACACATTTCAACTTCCCGTTTCTATTAAGGCTGTCAATTACTAATGGCTGATCCAACAGTGACCGCGTACCTGCGCGAAGCAAGTAAATATCCCTTGCTCAGTAAAGCGCAAGAGATCATGCTGGCAAGACAGGTACAGACTTGGTTGACTACAGAAACTCCCACAGCGTTACAAGCCAAGCGGGGCAAGAGGGCGCAAGACAAGCTTATTAAATGCAATTTACGCTTAGTTGTATCTATCGCCAAAAAGTACACACAGCGTATTAAACACTGTGAATTTTTAGACCTTATACAAGAGGGCAATATAGGGCTGACCCACGGAATAAAAAAGTTTGACCCGGAGAGAGGTTACGCCCTTTCTACTTATGTTTACTGGTGGATCAAACAAGGCATTACGCGCTACTTACAAACGCATGATCGCATGATCAAATTGCCGTTCAACGCATTGACAGCTCTTTCCAAGTTGGGTCCGTGGGCAGCACAGTTCTTGATTGATCATGAACGCTACCCAAGCTATGAGGAGTGTAGCGATTACGTGGGTGTTAGCCCCGGCAAACTAAAAGAGTATCTTTTGCATTCTCAAGATGCGTACTCTTTAGACATAAAGAAAACGTATGGTGCAGAAAGAGAAAGCTCTTCTATATTGGATCTTGTTAGTGATCCAAACCAAGTAGACCCTTTAGAAGCATTATCTGTAGAAATGGGATCTAATTTTATGCTGGAACTCGTTAATAGATTAAACAGCACTGATAGAGAGGTAATGGAAAAATACTATGGATTAAATGACGGTGTGCCTAAAACCTTGACTGCTATCGGGACCGATCTTGGTGTTTCAAGAGAACGAGTGCGGCAAAGGCACGCCAACGTAATCCTAAAATTGCGTCTAACCTCCGCCGGTATGCGTGTTTCGTAATGGCAAAACTCACCCCCAAAGAATTTGCGAACTTCTTCACGTACTTCAAAGGAGAGGCGCACCAGCTAGATGCAATCGACAAGCTTTACTACGACATGACTTCCACCTTGCTGCAAGACGACAGCAAGTGGGTCGAGATGTACAGGAGCGGTCCACCGGAACCCGAAACACCTGCTTGGCCCATCACTAAAGAACAGATGGGCAAAATTATGCAGTGCTCTGTTGGATCGCTGCCTGATTCCTTGATGGATGACTACGCCCGCTGCGTGACGAACTGCACAATGGATACGCTAGAGCAGGTGTATTTTTTAGGACAGTGCGGCCACGAATCGGCTGGGCTGCGTTACCCCATGGAGATTGCGTCTGGCGCGGATTACGAGTGGCGCAATGACCTTGGGAATACCCAAGCGGGTGATGGTGTGAAATTTGCTGGAACAGGTTGGATCCAAGTCACAGGTCGTGCAAACCACCAAGACTTTGCTGATTACATGGAATCAATCGGGCAGCCTGATCCCAACATCATGGCGATTGGTAAAACGTGGTCATGTGATCGCTATCCCTGGAGCATCAGCGGCAACTGGTGGCGCAACAACAACATGAAAGCTATGTGCAACGCCCGAAAGGAATGCACAAACTCCCAGATTGATGAAATTGGTGCTCGGGTTAATGGGCGCAATCGCCCTAACGGTGCTGATGATCGCATCCGATTCACTGATCGCGCCTACAAAACTCTGATCGCTGCATGACAATTCGAGGAGTGTTCTGGCTTGCTCTGACGCTTGGTCTGGTTTTTGGTTTGACTGCACAAGACAGGAGACCTGATCTCCTGCCTTTTCCTGCTGGTTACAGTCGGCAACCTTTAGCGGTCTGCAATCAATCGCCTGCCCATACGTTGTGTGGAGTCAATGGCGTTACTACATAAGTGTTGATGTCAGCTGGATGTGCTGTTGCTTTCCAGTTGACATGCCAACCAGGCTTAGGCGTTGGTGGAGTGATGACTTCGCCAGTGTCTGGGTCATAAACGCCATCATCATTAAACAGCTCACCGATGTCATTAATCGCATGATCGTGGGAGTAGTAATTCCACTGATCAACATCTTCGACCACAGTGAGGATGTTATTAGCTATGGCATAGGTGCGCCATACGTCTTCATTTGTGAAGCGCAGGAATAGGTTGATCATGTTCATCAGGAGGTAAGGGCTTGTAATTGCTCATCACTGAGCCGAGTGGGGTAATAGGCGATGCGGGTGATGGTTCCAGAGAACAGTTGCTGAACAGTTGCTGCTCCAATAGTCATTGCCGCTGGAGTCATTGTGGCATCAGTAGCACTTGTGTTTGTGTCCTGAATTGTGCCGTTGTTGGCGAAACAATTGTAGTTATTGATTCTGTCGTAACTAAACCCCGTGCAATTCACTGCGTCCTGGGTGTAACCAGTTGGAATTAGAGTGTCAGCAGTGTTATCCCAGGCATTGGATCCAGCTGCGGTTGTCGCCAAGATCCGTTCCATTTCAAATCTGTAACCATTCGATTGCGAATTAGCGCCACCCGTAACAAGAAGCCAATACCGACCGTTAGCCTCGGGAACCGGGGATGTAAAGGTTGACAGAATAGTCCCCTCGTCTTGGTTATACCAAGAGCTGAAGTTTGTTCCAGTAATTGAAGCCAAGTCAGCCGCCCTTGTTGCCGCGGCTCCTGCGGTGGGGATGTAGCTGGTGGGGAACGAACCATGCTCGATCTGACAGCCCCACATATAGAAAGCGTCTGTACCAGCTGTAGTTACGCTAGGAGCTTGCACATATAAAGAAATGGTGGATGGCCCAGCTATGTAGCCTTTAACGGTTAATTTCCACCAACCGTTAGGATATGCCTCAGCTGTATAATCATCAGCACTTCCAGCTGTTGATGACCACAACCCAGTAGTCATATCAAATAAACCACGCATTGTTGAAGTTCTGCTGCTGCTCAGTTGAAAGACATTTTCACTAGCCGCTTTAACAAATAGAGTTAAATATGCAGTAGTATCGCCTGGAATTGTATAAGGAAGAGCCGCGTACCCAGCGCCGTCGTCAGCAGTGTATAAATTAGAAGCAGTGCCACCGTCTGGAGCAGTGACAGCAGCAGACAACGCGATGCTTGCACCACTGATCTGAGCCCAACCTGTGAAATCAGTGCTGTTGGGAATGTAGTTTGTCCTACTCTCTTCGATCAGCAGCCCCAAGGATTCGCCTTCCCCGCTGTGATCAAACCGTGGTTCATCATCAACAGCGGTCTGCACAATCCCATCAGCATCTACATACGTCCCCGTACTGGCGCGGGTAAATGTAATGCGGGGGTCAAGTGCTTTGCTATTGGCAAAGTCAAGGTTGAGCGTGGGCCATGCAGGCGGAAAGAGATGCTTAATTGTCATGATGTAAGTGCCTCCAGGTTTGCGTCAGATAGACGGCGGGGGTAGTAGGCGAAGCGGGCGATGTGGCCATTTAGATATCCGTCATTTGCGCCAAGATCTGTCCTATGTCCCACAACTAATTTTGATACACCAGATATGTCGTCCCAAGTTCCAGTAACTGCTGGAGATCCGTTTACTGATCCAACGTGTTGTTGAGAGGTGTTATCTATAGCAACGGCATGTTTTAAGGTTGCGATAGTTTCATTGTTAGATACTCCAGACACAGCTATTTCAACTGTGCCGCTAGTTGCTCCCCCGCTATATGCTTGAGTTCTGATGCCATTGGCTATCTCATAACGAGACCACCACCTTGGAGCAGGGCCAGGACCAAAATAATACATACTACCCCCAAATGGTATGTTCTTGAATTCTGAATAGACAGTACTTTCACTTTGGTTATACCAACTGCTGAAGTTCGTTCCAGTGATGTCAGCCAAGTCAGTTGCCCTTGTTACCGTGGCTCCTGCGGTCGGGATATAGCTGGTGAGGCAGGCGCCTACTTCTACTTGGGCACCCCAGAAAAACATCCCTGAAGTTCCATCTCCTGTAGATGGAGCCGTGGTCTCGATGGTCATAGTAGAACTGTTAAGGAGCACTTTGACCCAACATCTATACCAGCCCCCTCCAAAATCTTGAATGCCATGCTCAAGTACTGATGCTCCAGGGTTAAACGACGTGCCATTGGATACATCAAATGAAACCTGTACGCTGCTAGATGTTGATGGTTGGAGGTTAAACGTGGACACTTCGCCAGCTTTGGCAAACACACTGAAAACTCCGTCCACATTTGGAGGTGTAATCACCTGCCTTCGATCGCCAACAGTGGCTCCGTTGTTTCTAATTAACTTGTCAGCGGTAGTAGTGCCGTCAGGTGCAACAGCAGCATTAGCGGTTACTGTTAGCGCCGCCGGTCCACCCTGCGCCCAGTTCGGGCCATCAAATTCTTCACTGCTAACAAGCATATTCGTCCTACTCTCCTCAATCAGCAGCCCCAAGCTTTCACCGGTGCCACCGTCATGATCAAACCGTGGCTCATCCACAGCAGCGGTCTGCACAATGCCGTTGGCATCAATATACGTTCCAGTGCTGGCACGGGTAAACGTGATGCGTGGATCTAATTGACGGGTTGCCGCAAAATTAAAATCAACCGTCGGCTTGGAAGTAGGGAAAAGGTGTTTAATAGTCATTGATCAAGCTCCGAATACGGTCCAGTTTGTGCCGTTGTACCAGACGAGGTACTGATCAGTGCCGCCGCCGGTAACGGTTGCGCCCCAGGTAAGAGCAGCTGCACCGTCTGTTACGCGGGTGATGTTCCCCACCCTTGCCGTTGGTGCTGTAGGCAGGTCAGCAACAAGGACACCGCTTTGAATAGCGAGATCATCTTTGTAGGCAAGCGTTCCAAGGAAACCATTGAGTGGCACCTCGTTTGCTGCGGTCCCCACATCGTGCTTGGTGACAACCTCCATGGGGCTGAGGTTATATTCCGTGACTTCAACTAAGCCAGTACCGTCGCAGATGATGTCTTGATCACCGTCAACTGTGGTGTTAATGATGTCGCCGCCGAGGTTTATGTCATCAGTGATAACTGCATTTAATGCGTTTACATCATCTGTAAACGTACCCTCAACAGCGTCTACGTTTCCACTAAATACACCGTTGATTGCATTTACATCATCTGTAAACGTACCCTC
>WLWF01000331.1_pt1 | contig 46676 bp, 60 predicted proteins | sample 6718331 | NCBI WGS metagenome assembly WLWF01 (sample SAMN12718692, study PRJNA515312) | sponge metagenome | isolation source: marine sponge | host: Mycale hentscheli | place: New Zealand: South Island, Marlborough, Capsize Point | collected 2003-05-01 | reverse complement strand
GCTGGCCCGGCTCAAACGGCGTGGCATCTTTAGGCAACCACGGCAGTTTTAATGAAAGATGGGCTGACAAAATAGACGACTTTGCAATTTGGAACCGCACCCTTGACGCTAGCGAAATCACGACAATTTATAACGAAGGAAATGGCGGCAACTCTCTTCGTAATTTGATTGGGCCGTCCACCCTCCGTGGCCAATTTGCATCCGTGGTCCATACAGTGGCCGCTGAAAATGCTAGGTTACACGGTCAATTTGCCAGCATCGTCCATACAGTAAATGCCGAGAATGGTCGTCTTCACGGTATGTTTATGAGCGTGGTTCACAATGATGCAGCCGCAGGTGGTGGAGGTGGCTCCGAGCCTCAAGGTCATGCGACGCAGGGAGGGAGCCTTCAAGGTCGCTCTAGTCAGGGGCTATTATGAAAGGCACCGACGCAAAACGAAGAGCTGCCCTTCTTAGCCGCATCGGTGTGTCTGGTGTAGGCAAGCCCAAGAGAACACCTAATCACCCCAAGAAGTCCCACGTTGTTGTAGCGAACTGTGACGGCAAGCTCAAGGTGATCCGTTTTGGAGAGCAGGGCGCAAAAACTGCGGGCAAAGCGAAGAAGGGTGAGTCCGATAAGATGCGTAAGAAAAGAAAAAGCTTCAAGTCACGTCATAGGAAAAACATTGCTAAGGGCGCTTGTTCTGCAGCGTACTGGGCTGACAGGGTGAAGTGGTAAATGTCTAAGTCTCGCGTGAATGAATCTGGAAACTACACAAAGCCCGGATGTAGAAAGAAGCTTTTCAATCGAATAAAGTCCGGAGGAAAAGGGGGCAGGCCCGGTCAGTGGAGTGCGAGGAAAGCTCAGATGTTGGCAAGGCTCTACAGGTCAGAGTGCAAGGGGGGGTATAAGGACTAATGGCGCTTACTAAAGATCAAAGATCGCTAAAAACATGGGGTAAGCAAGATTGGCAAACCGCAAGCGGCAAGCCCAGCACGCAGGGCCCTGATGCCACCGGAGAGGTTTATCAGCCAGCAGCGAAGATAAAGCGCATGAAGTCTACTCCAGCCGGTCGAAGAAAGCTTGCTCGAGCAAACGAAGCAAAAAGAAGGACCGCAGCCAAGGGCAAGCAGTACGCTAAAACAGGCCTTAACAAAAAGTAAGTAATTCAAAGTAGGAGATTGGCATGCCATTATTAAGCAAAGAAGAGAGACAGACACTTACCCCCGACAAAAAGAGAGAGCTCCGCAAAGAGCGACGTGCTGTCCGGCGCGAGAATCGAGGGCCGTTCTTAGGCATCAAAATGGACAAGCTGGAAGAGCTTGCAGAGCCATTGATTCTGGAGATTGCAGGAGACTTATTGCCCGGAGAGGAAAAGATGCTCGAGGTCATTGATGACCTGAGTGAGCACGCCGACGAGTTCCTTACTTGGACTGGGCTGCCCATGGTTGTGTCTATCGCGTTGGAAGCAGTGGACGGAATTTTTCTCCGTGCAATTGCTCGTGGAACACTTCGCCCTGTTGTGCAGAAGGTTTATGATCGACTTAAGGCCGAAGGAAAAATTGGTAGAGACGATGCCGAAGAGTAAGAGAGACTACGACGATGAATATCGAAAGTTTCATTCAAGCGATGAGGCCAAGAAGGATCGTGCGCAAAGAAACAAATCTCGCAGGGACACAGAGAAAGAGATGGGCCGAGACCTCCCTGAAGACCAGCATGTCCATCACAAAGGCGGAATCAACAATCACGGCGGCGGTACCGTCGTGATTTCTGCAAAAGAAAACATGGGAAACAAGGACCCCGATAAAGACGGCGGCTTGGGATCTAGGCAAAAGGGAAGCAGGCGTAAGGATGCGCTAAAAAGAAAAATCTCTAGATACAGCAAGGCCTGATCTGATATACGCACTAACGAGAGGGCACAATGTTAAGCGTTATTAAAAAAGGGTCTCAAGGAGAAGATGTTTCATACTGCCAGGTTCTTTTAAACGAACACGGAATCAATACATCCATTGATGGTGTTTTCGGTTCTGGTACAGAGAAAAGCGTAAAACAGTTTCAATCAGACAACGGGCTCATTGCTGACGGCATTGTAGGTAAATCAACTTGGGCAAGTCTTGAATCAAAATCAGAGACAAGCGTCGAAGTATCTATGAGTCAGGTTTCAAATCTATTCTCCAACTTTATGACGCAGACATATCAATTGTCTGGTGCACAATGTCCCAGCAATCCTCCCGGTGTTTCCCTAAAAAGGATTGGAACAGAGACAACTAACTGTGTTCTTTTCACCTCCTGGTTGCTGTCAGCAGCGTTTGAGGGTGCTCGATTTACTGGTGATCAATGGTCTAAATGGATGGTGTCCACAAGCGATGACGGGTCTATACCCAACTGGGGACCAAGCGTGGCCGTAGAGTGGGGCACTGGAAGCCCGCAGCCCGGTAAGGGTCCGTGGCTTGTTCAATGGTTTACGAGCTCGGGTGGACACAGTCTTATTGTCCTAGCAGAAAATGAGGACGGAAAGATACTTACGCTCGAAGCAAACGATTCAATTGACGGAGCCGGATGGAATGACATAGGCCCATTACGCGAAGTTCTGAACCCAGGACCCGACTGGGCATCCAAGGTAACACAAACATGGACAAACAGGATATACTCTAAGCGTGCTGTGCATATAGCAAGCCTAAACATAACAGGCGTTCAAGAGTGGCTGGAGAGTGCTGAATGACGAACCTAGAAGATACTGTAACAATACAAGGAAAGCGTATTGCCAGTCTAGAGGGGGACGTGAACACCCTGAAGGTTGATACCAGCAAACTCGCGCTAAAGCTAGACCACCAAGAAGAGCGCCAGAAAGAAAGATTTAATACCCTGTGCACGTCACAGTTAGAGCTTAAAGACATCATGAAAGCCAGAGCATCCGCCGACGAAAAGCGGGCAGAAGAGTCCCGCAAGTACAGGGCCGAAAGGGAACTCCAAGAAGCAGAAGCCACTCTTGAGAAACAAAGGTGGGTCCAGAGCCTGCTAACCCCGCAAACACTCGTAGTCATACTTGTGATTCTGGCTGGACTGTTTGGAGTAAAGGGAATCGATATGATGAGCGCCACTGGGGTCTCGGTTCAGGACAACCCTCCCCCAACCGGAACCATACCTTGAACAAAAAAACCACCCACACCAAAAAGGCGAGGGTGGAACGAAAGATAAAATGTAAGCGACTCGTCTTTAGAACGGAATTATGTCGTCGTCGAAGCCCTCTACAATGTCTGAAACTTTCTCATTTTTCGGGGCACCACCGGACTCCACGACATTCCAAATAATGCCGTCGCATCCATCGGTAGTCTTTGTCTTGTGATTCCATCTTCCATCTTTACATTTATACGCAGGCTTGTTTCCGCCCTTTCGGCGCTCTTCCGAAAAGTCGTGCATATCACCACCACACTTGGGACATGCCGGAGTGCCGACACTGGCGGGCGCAGGAGGCGCGGCAGGGCGAGCCCTCTTCTCAGAGGACCTGCTAGGCGCAGGCGCGGTCGAGGGGGCTCTAGGAGGCGCATTGTGTACGGCGCTGTGAGACTCTGGGTCATCTCCAGTAGGGACCAAGAAGGTTTGCCGAAGTGCGTACTTTAGCGCCCCCGTCATTGCCTTGTATGGCCCCTTGTCCTCTTTATCTATTCCGCGGCCTACTGCCTGTATAGTTATAGACTCCCCACTGCTGTGGACTAGGGTGTACTGGACGTGCACGTCTGTCTGCATCTTCCCCTTATCGAGCTGCTTGTCGCTCTGCGCGACCTGGGTGGGTACCATGATGAGACCGGCATCTGCCATCGCGGGCTGCAGGACCCGAAGAAGGTCTGCATCGGATGCATAATTGTACCCGTGGAAGGAGTTCTTCCCAGTTTTTTGAACGTGACTGGCTGCCGCCATAACTTTACAGACTGCTGTTGCTATATTTTTCATGACTCTCTCCTAAATTTTGCTACTTAACTCTTAAAACTCTGAATGCTTTGCCTTCTTTTTTGTAGGCTTCTACCAGATCTGGGTGGTCTTCTGTAAGCTTTTTTATGTCAACAGACGAGCGCCCCTTCTGCTCCTTCCATGTAGCCTTTCGGCCTGCGTAATATAAACCAGAAGATGTCCCAATTGAACTCTTGATAGAGTTTTCTAGAGTCTTCTTCTGAAAATCTAAATCTTTGATTTGCTTCTTGATACTAAGAAGCTCTTCAATTGTAGAGACTAAAGACTCATCTCCCTTATGAACGTCATCATCAAGATGCGGGCTCAGGTTTACAACCCTTGATGCACTCTCACTGCCGTCAATTTCCGGTGCCACATTGCACACGATGTGTCGATACCACCACTGCCTGCATCGCTCGACTATCTTTTCGACAACCTCTTGGTCGGGAGTCATGGTGTAAATGCTAAACTCATCCTGCATCGGAAAGAATGTGCATACATCGAGCCTCTTTACGGGACAGTCAAGGGCCGCCCCTAAAACATAAGCGTACCACAGCAGTTGAAGCTGGTAGTCGATCGGCATGTCATCTGAAAACTCATCACCCCAGTCTTGACGAGAGCGAGATGTCTTTGCGTCAACAATGACAAGACACCCATCTTCATCCTGATAGAATGCATCAGGACTTGCGCCTGCCCAGTCTTCCGTGGGGTGAACCATGGTATGGTCAGGACGTTCTAGAATAACTCCGCAACGTATCTCATAGTAATCTAGGATAGCACGCTCAAATACCGTGCCTCGAATCATAGCTGGCGTGGGAGGGTTGTCTTTCACTAGCCCCTTGCATCTGGCGTATACATCGTACCCCGTTCCGAACTTACTCTTTCCAAGAATCTTGGAGACCTTTGTTCCAGTACATAAAGTTCGCCTGCGTTCCTTCTGTAATTCAGTCATTCCTAAATTCATGTTATCCAAGTGCTGCTGAACCATCTTTTCTAACTCATTGTCTTTGTCCATTTGGACCTCCTTCGATACAATACCTAACATCTGATGTTTTTGTTTGTCAAATGAAAAAAAATGTAGTATTACTTTTTTGTATATTTTGAATGGAGAAATGAAATGTTGATCAGTGATCTTATTCTACTGTCCCGGAGAAAGGCTGGGTTGAGCCAAGAAGACGTTGCTAGGGAGATTGGAACAAACCGGGCGACTGTCAGTTGCTGGGAGACAGGGCAGCGTGTTCCAAGCCTATCGAACTTTGCTGCACTTAGGATTGCCTTCGACTGGCCCAACAAGACTGTAATAAATATGCTTGCAGTTTTATCAGGGAAAGAAAATGAAGATACTTGATGCTGTCGTACCCGGCCAACCGGTAGGTAAAGGCAGGCCAAGATTTGTAAGGGCGACTGGAAGAGCATACACGCCAAAGGGAACCGCGGAGTGGGAACGCGGGGCTTCATATGTATTTCATCAACAATACGACGGGCCTCCCGCAGAGGGCGTTATCTCTGTCACTATCATCGCTGTATTTCAAAGACCCAAAAGACTTTTGAGAAAAAAAGATCCTGAAGGTAGAATGCCATGCGATGTAAAACCAGACATTGACAATGTGATAAAGTGTGTTCTCGACGCTCTAGTCATGGGCGGAGTCATAAGAGATGACAAGACTGTCTGGAAGGTGTCGAGCGAGAAGGTGTACTGTAGTAAAGAAGAAGGCCCGTTTGTTCGGGTTGTCGTGGAGACATAAATGAAAATTAGGTGTAGCATTTTTCCGAACCTAAGGCAGCCTAAGCCAGCAAAGCTGGAGGAGTTGACTTGGGATAACTATGTAGACAAGTTTATTAGTGGAGACTGGCTCAAGACCGCTCAGAGCAAAGGCGTAAGCTATCCAACTAAGGACAGGTTGCCGCTATATGGAATGTTTCTTTTGAAGAGCGGCCAGGCGCGGGCCAACGATAATATTGTTGAGGTGTACGCTATTAGCTTGGACTTTGACTCTGGATGCAACGTTGAAGACCTAGAGAGTGTGTTCGGGTCGTACCTTAGCGCGATCCACACAACATGGAGCCATACGTCAAATGAGCCTAGGACTCGGGTGGTCTTGCCCCTGAAGCGCCCTGTTACGAAGAGCGAGTACGCATTAATAATTCGGTGGGCAATGGAGTTTAGCGAGACGAACGGGCTCATACCCGACCCGGCATGCAAGGATCCTGCTCGTGCTTGGTTTGTGCCCTGTACCAGAGAGCAGAGTCTATACGAGTACGTGTACAACTATGTTGGTGAAGCAGATCCTCTTGACCCAGACTCAGTCTTGTCCGGAAACGAGGGAGAGGAAGAGAACCTCGAAGAAGACGATGTAAAGGTAGATACATACAATGGACCTATATACATAAAGGAATGGGGGAAGCGTGCTCAACTCGGAGACAAGATAAGAACCAGTTGCCCAGAAATGGATAACAGCACAATAGGTTCAGCTTTTATCCGCCGATGCAAGTTTGGGGTTAGGCTTTGTTGCACTAGTCAGAACCACGGACACAAGACCCCATTAGTCAAATACTATCCGTTTGAAAAAGCAGAGAATCCGAGAGAGGTTGCTGGCGGCCCAGAGGACTCTGTCCTCCCTTACCTTACCATGAAGATGTCGAAGGGTGAAATGACAGACAAGCCCGTTCCCACGAGCTCAAACCTTCAGTACATCCTCGAGCATGATTCCAGATGGAAGTCTCGGGTCTGGCTTAACAGTTTTAGTAACCACGTCTGGTTTTCTCCGCCCGGATGTGATGACCGACCATGGAAGGATGAGGATGACACAGAGCTTTCTATCTGGCTTACCCGTGTATACGGCACGGTCTTCAGCACAAAGATAGTTAGGGAGACGGTCAATCTTCATGCCACCAGGCATTGCAGAAATCCATTACAGGAGGCCATCGACTCCGTTGAGTGGGATGGTAAGGACCGATTAGAGGAATGGCTGTCGTGCGGATTTGGTGTTTCAGACACTCCGATCAATCGAGCGATATCAAGGCGATGGGCAGTACAGGCAATCGCACGATGCTTTAAGCCCGGATGTCAGGCCGACGCGACGTTGGTTCTGGTCGGTGGTCAAGGTGTAGGAAAGTCCTCGGGTCTACGAATCTTGGGTGGAGAGTATTTTAGCGATACTCCTCTGGACATGACTAAGGAGAGCTTTATGCAAATTGCTCGAACTTGGATCTACGAGATAGCCGAGCTAGACAGTTTTCGAGGCAGGGCAAACTCTCAAATCAAGGCGTTCCTCACGGCGACCCACGACACGTTTAGGGCACCATACAAGTCTCGTGCCGAAGAGTTGGCTAGACACGTTGTGTTTGCAGCAACGACCAACGAAAGAAGCATTCTTTCTGACTCTACTGGTGCGCGTAGATTCTGGGTCGTTCAATGCACCAGTGTGGACAGGGAGTACTTAGAGCAGAACAGGGCGCAGGTTTGGGCCGAGGCCCTTGTCGCGTTCCGCAAAAGGCATCCTCGGGCAGACGGTCAATGGTGGCTTAACGACACTGAAGAATCAATGCTCCGAGAGATGCAGATGCATTATCAGGTAACAGACAGTTGGTCTCAACTCATAGAGGAATACATTGAGACGAAAAAGTCTGGCTGGTACACCACCACAGAAATAATGTCCGGACCGCTTCAGATTTTACCTCATCTCATGAACCAGACGAAGCAAAAGCGGGTTGCCGAAACACTTCGGAGACTTGGGTTTACAAAGAAGAGGGTAACAAACGAAAAGGGTAGAAGAATAATGGCTTGGTATCGCCCAAGGATTGATAAAGATGCACATAAAATGGTCGGGTAGCAGAAGATACTGGATTGAAATCTGGAATCAATATGAAGGAAGGTATGATGTGATTAAGGCAAACGAGGCCCCGATGTGGGTGAGAAAGGCCGCTCGAATGGACGAAGACCGGAAAAAAGTAAAGGGCATTAGATGTGTAGAGGGCGGCGGTCTTTACTTCATGAAAGATGAAGGGGACCTGTTTAGAGAACGCTTTCGGTTAACGAACCCCGATTATGCTAGGGCGGCCCGGTACAAGGCAACTCAATATGGGATGCCAGAAAAATACATATACCCAGATGTCCGATTCCCTTCTGACCACCCTTGGTTTGGAGGAATTGCTCTGCCTAGGTTTTGCTCTGACCCGTTGTTCCGAGTGGTAAAGAAACAGGTTCTTTACGACGGAGACCACTTCGACTCGTCGCTTGCTGATCACATTAAATTAAGGGACTACCAAGAGCAGGCCGTCAGTGACGCAGTTGAAATAGGTAACGGGATTATCCAAGCCCCCTGTGGAGCAGGGAAAACTGCGATAGGCGTAGGCATAATTGCACAAGCCCAAAGGTCCACTCTGATCCTTGTTCACTCCACAGACCTTTTGAATCAGTGGGTTGAAAGGCTAGAGGAATGGATACCAAGCCTGAAGGGCAATGTCGGCATCATCGGCATGGGAAAGAAGAAGATTGGACCCGTCACCATAGGCATGGTCCAAACGCTCTCTAGGAAGACGTTCACAGAGTTGTACGAGATAGGGAAGCAGTTCGGCATGGTAATCATGGACGAGGCGCATCACGCGCCCGCTCGAAGCTTTGTTGAGGTTATGGCAGCAATGCCCGCCAGGATGCGCTTTGGCCTGACGGCGACACCCACCAGAAGCGACGGACTTACAAAGTTTATGTACTGGACTTTTGGAGAGAAAGTCTGGTCAATCACCCACGATGAGCTGGAGAGCAAGAAGCTTATTGATGTCCCTAGGGTTAGACTTGTCCCTACAACTTGGTCTAGCCGCACAAGCTATGGAACAGATGACTACCACAATGCAATCACAGAGTTGAGCCTTTGTGAAGAGCGCAACAATCTAATGATGTCAATCCTTAAGGACTGCAAGTCTAGTGGGCGCAAGACACTTGTGATTCTTCCTCGTGCAAATCAATGCGAAGACATGAATGACCTTTGTCTATTGAGCGGAATCCGGTCACACTGCATGATTGCCAACACTTCTCAAGACGATCGAGACAGCATCGTTCAGGAAGCTAGGAAGGGAAACGTAGATGTCATATTCACATGCACCATTGCAGACGAAGGCTTGGACATCCCCCGGCTAGATACACTTCTACTAGGCACTCCCAGCGGAAACCTTTCTCGTCTTGAACAAAGGTGCGGGCGAATCATGAGGCCCCATAAAGAAAAGAGCTCGGGACTGATCATAGATATCAGAGATGCATGGAAGCCGTTTCTTTCGGGAGCGAAGAAGAGAGACAGGCTTTATAGAAAACTCAATATTCAGTTTGAGTAAAACCCGTGGCCGCCTCTCTAAGTTGAAAAACAAGACGACCACGGGCTGCATGCAAATAGTATAGACAGTGTCGATGCCTCAATACGGATACGACAAATAAAAAACCTCCACGCTCTTAGATAGTCCAGCAAACTAAGAACGTGGAGGCAGGTGTGTAGCAAAAACTCTGAAGAAGAGTCACTAATTTTGTATCACACAAATATAGTCACTGCAAGCTTCGTCGCATTGTTGGTCAAACACGGTAGCAGACATTAGCAGATTGATATCAACCATGATGTCCACGTCCACGCAATCAATAAAGAAATCAAGCATTACTCTGACTAGAACATATGCCTTGTCTCCTTTTGGGAAACAAAGAAGAACCTGATGGTTCATGTTTTGGTGAGCAGTCTTCTTTAAGAAACCAACCTCCTCAATAAAGTCGGACTCCGAGCATGCATCGAGGCACGCCCAGAGTCCTGCGTAGTCTAGTGCCCAGTACACAATTCTAGCCTCATCCTCTGGAAAATCCCCTCTTGAACCTCAAGGAGCCTTTGATGCTCTTTCCATTCAGGCTCACCTTCTGTAAGGTAGGCCAGCCTGGGGTGCACTCCATTAGGGTGGACGCACCGTCGATGAGTCTTCTCAAATTTAGGAAGTCCTGCCTCCTTTCGAGCCTGCCTAATTAGGGGACGGCAGGCCAAATCGGTGACCATTCTAAAGAAAACATCTCTATCTGCCTCAGTAATGGCACCCGACTTGACGTTCTCTATTCTAGCTAGAACCCTTTTCTCAAGAATGTTATTCATCCTTCGACCCCAAGAAGCGTACGTTGTCTGCCACTACCTCGGTGGCCCAGCGGTCGTTGCCGTCCCGGTCCTGATACTTGCTGGTTCGGATCTTACCTTCAACGTACACCTGCTTCCCCTTGCGGCAAAACCGAGAGACGTTTTCGGCAGTCTTACCGAAGCAGGCAACATTGTGCCACTCGGTGTGGTCAACCCACTCGTCTCCGGCCTTTCGCCTGTCGCTGGTAGCGATGCGCATCTTTGTGACGGCGCCGCGGTTGTCAGGGTCTGCGCCCAAGTTACCTACTAGAATTACTTTATTTACTGACATCTTCTTCTCCTACTGGTTTTTCCAGACATCCTCTGGATTTGATTCTGCACGTTGCCGTGCTTTGTTAAACTCCGTCTGCGTGAGACAGAGAACTACTTCTTCTCCTTCGAAACGAAAGGTCACCATGATGTACTCTTTCGCCGAAAACCTGTGTGCCTGAGTATTCCTTATTCGCTTTGCGGAAAGCTTCTCATTCCTAATGAAGAGGAGGGCTCCGGCGATAAGCAACGTCAGCAGAAATCCTACAAGTACTTGTTCCATGCTCTTCTCCTAAGTCCAAGATGTAACTTGAGCGAGACTGCCCATGTTCTGCATCATTATGTCGTACTCTGCACGCAGAGCAGTCGCAGTCTTCACGGGCATGTTCTCGAAGGTGATTACCTCCTCGTCATCGGCCCCAAGCCGAAAGCCCCTCTGAACTTTGTAGTGGGCGCACATATGCCTTACCCAGTTTACAATCGCAATACGCAACCCTTGCGGGACTGCTGCCAAATTAACTACCATCATTTATCTTCTCCTTTGCTAACACACACTCGGATGGCCACACCCATCCAGAATGACCGGCCCCACAAGACCATCCGCCTTGGGGACCCTTTTTAAAAATTGAGGCACGGTAAATCTCACCACGTCGAGGCATCCTGCATCCACGAGCCAAGCACTCCGAACCCTCTTTGGACCAAATCACTATCACTTTTGAATCCACACCAACATGACAATAGCGAGCATTGCCAAGACACTTATTATAAAACTTACTGAAGCCAATCTACCACCTCTCTAGTCTTGATTCCAATCCAAAAAGACCACATCGGAACCACTGCGTTACCAAGGCATTTGAGTCTTGATACACGATGAGGAACCGTTCGGGGCTGCACTGTTCTCGCGAGACCACACTCCCAACTCTGGGATATCATTTCACCCTCGTATGACCAGCCCTGAAACCCATGAGAAGCTCTACCCACTCTGGGTTCAGAGGCCCGCGTGCCTGAGCGTTCAATGGCTCCGAGTTCCTCCTGAGTTGGGAGGCAGAACCGTTGTTCTTTGAATCCTGAACTGTCGGAGTACTCCATACTCGACGTTGTAGTCCGTGCTTCGCTGGATTCTTCCCCCCCGATGGAGACGCTCCCTCGCACGCTCGGGGAGTTGGCCACAACTTCTCCAGCCTCTTCCGAGACCTGCCTCCCCCGTCCAGACCTATCGAAGTGGGCGTGGGCCAAAGACCGTGCCTCGCCATGTGACGAAGAGACGGTCTGCCCGCAGTTCGGTACGTCGTCCCGTCTGGCCTCTTCCCGTTGTTCGATGTCCCGGAGGGAGAAGCGCTGGGCGTTGGGTATATAGGCGATGCACCACCAACGTCTTCTTTGATGTGGGGCACCGACATCGGAAGCGGAGAGCATACCCCACTCCGCATCGTACCCGAGGCTGGCCAAGCCCCCGAGTACAACTCCGAGTCCTCGTGTTCGGATTGCGGGCACGTTCTCCAGCACGACGATTGGTGGTCGTATCTCGCGAATGATTCGAAGAGCTTCAAACCAGAGGCCCGATCTCGCGTCTTCGAGACCCCTGCCTTTTCCTGCCACACTAATGCCCTGACAGGGGAATCCTGCGACGAGCACATCGACGGGTTCAAGGTTGTGGGCTCCTGCTTGCCGGATGTCGCAAACATCTCGACTTGCTTTGGGCCATTTTCTTTCGAGGACTTGTCTTGCATAGGTATCTATCTCCACTTGCCACACAGTGGTGGCTCCAAGGGAGGCCTCAAGACCAAGCTCAAGACCTCCTATTCCGCTAAAGAGACTACCGAGTCTCATTGGTTTCCCCATCTCATGACAGGCTCGCTCACCTGAGTGCAAGAGCGAAGCATGTCGTCAACCCGGTCTTTCGACAGAATGGTGCGAACTACGGCAAGCCTTACCCTTCTCTCCATACCGAGGGTACGAACACCCATATGGACCAAGCTGCCACTTCCATTCGGCTCTTTGGTGACGAAGGCAATGTACTCTACTCCTACCGTAACAGACTCACCTCTGTTGTTTATGGGAAGCTTTATCATACTCACTGCCCACCTCCTGCTAGCACTTCAGTCAGACTGTCATACCATCCGTCCAGAACCTCTTCGACTTCTCCGGGATGTCCGTGATGCTCAAGGATGCCCCTCACCCATGCCTTTAGTTTGGGATCGATGCTCGTAAGACAGCTATCGAGTTCAGTAAAGAACTTGTCTGGGTCCATCCCCCAATCACCCACGCAGTCTCGAACCATAGACTGTCCGGCAGAAAAGTCCACGGCATCCAAAATGTCCTCTCTAGACATTGTTGACATTGCCTTACCCAGCCAATTTGCGAACCTGTCCTGCTGCTCCTTCCATAGCCTCCTGTAGTAGCCATGCCTCTTACTCTCTATAGAGATAAAGCTCTTGTCATGAACCTCACCGTAAGCGTAGGGAAACCAAGGCATCGCATCCATGGCCGCACTCAATAAACCAGCAGACATCCCCATGTCATCCATGAGGTCATTATCCCAATAATGCTTCACTATTTCAATATGACTACTATGCATTACACACCTCCATTGACTCAGGTAGAATGTCCCTGAGCATATTCAAATCATTCACACTTCTACCACCGATGTTCCATTGGGTGATAGGACCCTGCACCCCAGCACTGGGCCCGTTCTTCCAATTGTAGACCGTCAGGACAACCCCGTTAGTGAATTCAATCACCCACTCGAAATCAACCTTACCGTAGTCTTGACTCAACAGAGGCTCGCCGAAACATTCTATCAGTTCCAGAAAGCCACACCGGAGTCTCCCAACGCGATATGTCCCGTCAGAATCAGTGGTCTCGTCATTAACATTCATTGCTACACTCATGCTATACCTCCTCGGATAGGGACGCTGACTTGTCGTTCTCCCGAAATAGTTCCATTTCTGCTGCACTTACCCAGACCCACGCCTGCACGAAGCAGCCCTCTTCACTGATGCGCACCTCTGCATTGGGGTCGTCTATTTCAATATATCCGGCCTCGTCGTGCATATCTCGGGCCGCATTGCGGTAATCCCTTTTCAGGGACTCTGCGCACCACAGAAAGTCATGACCACCAAATTCGTGGGACTGTTTAGACACGCACCACATGTGCATGCTGTTCACAAAACGCACTCCCTCCGAAGCCCAGAGAGTGTCGCGCTCCCCCTCCGTGATTGTCCACATGTGACGCTCTGGACTTTCAGGGTCAAGACCCCGAGCCGCCAATAGGGCATCTTGGTAGTTCTCAAAGTAATCCCCGTTGTTGTCGGGCGATATGAATTCAAAATTATCTAACACTACACACCTCTCATCAAATCATTCAAACGTTTACGGTCATTGTCAGTCAGGGGCCTCTTCATTCTAGAGCCCGACAGTATCCTCATGTAATGAAGGCGATCCACTAGGACACCGCGCTCAATACCCGTGATGTCACCCATCTCTCGAATCGTTACACGACCCGACTCGAACAGTAAGTGCATCAAATCGTAGAAGTCCCACTTCGTATAGTCGTCACGACTATCCGTGAACCGGAGGATTGACTTCTCAATCGCACGGCCCGTCACTGCTGAACATTTTCTTTTTGACATTTTCAACTCCAAGTTTTTGCTGGGCCACCGCCCGGCCACCGTGTGGCTTCCATCAGTATAATCTTTGCGATTAATTATTGCAAACTAAAAATCGCGAACGAACGGATAGCGACAAATAATCAGCAAACGGCCAGCGGTACCGGCAGCGCGTGCCACTGATATTGAAGCTTGCACCATTGTAAATCGCAAAATGGCTATAGTGGCTTCTTGTTTTATCTACTTAAAGAAGAAAAATAGGGTAAAAATAACCAGAATACACGTATATAGAGAAAGGTTTGCAAAGTAGGGTAGCCACGGTGTCACGGTGGTTTTGTGTCATGTTTTGCAACATCACCCTGTTAGATTGTGCAACAGTTCGCCATGGGCTATTCACGCTCGTTCAGCATGCAAAACATGCTGTTCTCGTGTCCTAATGAACCATAAACACTATCATCTTGTATCAAGGCAGTTGCATGCCAAGCACCAGAGAGCTCATGAGCACCCATTCTCGTGTCCTGATGAACCATAAACACTATCATCCTCGTGTGACATCGCGTTCTCGTGCGAGATGCCATCGTTCTCGTGTCCTGATGAACCATATCACTATCACGCTGGCCGGGGTCGCGGCGTGCGGGAGGTCCTGCCAAACTTGTCGCGTCCTGGAGGCAGCCCTTGACGTGTCAAGTTTTGTCACCAGGACGGGGTAAAAAAAAGCCCCCTTTGCGGGGGCGTTGACTACATGATTGCGCAGCTACTAAAAAAAAGGGCGATTGATAGGACGCACAACAATCCCACGTACCCGACTATTGTCTCCATGCGCCCCCTTGATAGCTTCGGAATTGTTCAAGTAAACAATCTAGAGAATCCATGCTCGAATCTAAGGCGCCCTCTATTCCCCGTTGGCGAATCTTGGCAACCACCCTGCCGTCTTCTAATTGTTGCAGTAGTTTACCTTGACGAGGGTACGTTAACGCATACCAAATGGACAAGATTTCCTTTACCTTGTTGTTGTTGGTCATTCCGAACCCCCTTTCCATCCGTCATTCAAAAGGACGGCCCACTGGTGGTCGCCGCTGTTACGGTAGGTTCCACAAAGCACGCTCATCATGGTAGCGAACGCATCTACCTTCGCATAGGTGATTGCGTCGGTACGCATCAGGCTCCCCATCGGTCCCCAAAGGGATGATGAACCGCCGGGGAGGCACCGATGCCAGCGGAGGCGTTCAAAGACGGCTCGGACCGTCTCGTCGGCATCTTTGCGGGGTCGCCTGATTAATCGGAGACCACCGCGCACTGTGGTGCATGCGTTGAACCACTCCCGGACCTCTTCAGAGGTTGGGCGCTCTTCATTATTTAGCCAATCAATACGGGGGATGAACCCCGTCATTAGACCGATACAATATTCCTTCTTATCTTCCATGCTACACCTCACCTTTATGCCAAAAATATTCAATGATTTCCCCACTGGTACGGGCGGATTTGACCATGCGTGGCGGTGCATGACATACCCGGCATATAGTCCCTCCGCCGTCAAGCTCGGATAGTTCGTACTCTTCCCCCCTTGACCCACTTCGGGTAATTCTTTCAACGTTATATGTTTTTCCTGATATCTTTACTGCAATTGGCAATCGCATACTACACCTCTTTAAAAAGCCCCCCCTGCTGGGGGGCGTTGGTTTATCGTTTTGCTCTTAATTTAGAAACCGCAGCGGCCGCAGCGCTGCCTCTGGGTTGCGTCGCGTGTATAAGCAGCGCGAACGAGTCGCGACCATACGCCGCAAGTGAATCATCCTTATCAATCTCTAATCCCAAACTTGTCGCATCCTCTTCCGAATACACAACCCGCGCGGTGCGCATTCCTAAGGTTTCGGCTAGCCTGTCATGGGTTCCCCCCATGGATGCAATTAGACGGAAATTCGTTGGCCTGCTTTCCATGCGAGCGACCAACGGTAAAGCCTTAGTGTAAGCATACACCGTCCACTGTGGTCGCATGCGTGCGACATCTGCCCACGCATTCAGATACCATAGGGCGAAAAAGTCACCCGAAATATGAGGGCGTACAAGCGCGACCCCGTCCGGCCCGTGCATACGTTTGGGCATCTTAGATTCTAGAGAGTCCAGAATCAACCGAGCGGGGCCCTTGCTTGCCTTAAGTAAAGCAAGATTCCGATGCCTTGCCGTATACGTTGCCTTATATTGCGCCTCCTGCGAGGCACTGAAGCATCGGAAGACGGTGTCGGGCCCGTCTACAATCTTGCGAGTTCCGTCATTCTGTAGGACGGCTCGCGCGTGACAGTCCTTCGCGAACGGGCACGTGTACCCGGCTGGCAAAGATATGCTATACACGCGTCTCGTGCTATCTAGCTTTGTAAACTTCGTATTGGTCGCGCTTACTTGCAGTAGATTCCCCATTATACCACCTCCTTGTTGCCGGGCAGGTATGCCCAGCCGGGAGGGGCCGTGTTAGCTAGTCTGCTGTGAAAGGCGTGCACCGCCTCATCTTTTGTTTTGCAATACACGCCGGAGACAGCGTGCCCCGGGGCGTTCAGACTGTAGGCCCAAACAACCCAAGGTGTATAGGGCTCGGTTTCCCAATGGCACAGCACAATATGATCCTTGTCGTTGTCGCCACGCCGCTGTGCGCTTGCGTGCACTATCGCGCCATTAATTAGACGCATTCCTACGAACGGCTTTCCGGGCCACACGCCGACCGCTCTCAGTTTTTCTATCCCTTGGTTGTCTAGGGTCCCCCATGGGGCGACCATTGGACTCGGTATTTCGTACTTACTCATCTTCTTTCTCCTTGCAAAGTTAACAGCCTCGAAGGCCAAACAGTAAACGGCCACGATGTAAAGCAAAGCGCCCCAAACGAGGCAATCATTTAGCAGTATCGACATATGCCCCTCGCGCTTCTTGAACCGCTGCAACCATTTGGTCTAGCACCTTGCGCTCCTCTGACGTTGTTTCATCGACTAGCGCCAGCATGCCGTTGCAGGTTTCCTCTATAGCGTTGAGGGTCTGTAACTTCGGTGCACCACCCATTGCGATATCCATAGATATCCACTGCGTAGCATACGTTATGAATTTTTCTATTGCGGTCATTGCTTCACTCCTTGATTGGTATATGTACCATAATCGTTCATGTTAGGTATTGCAACCCCTAATCGATACACGTCGCCCCTTTTCTTTCCTTTTTTCTTCCAAGGATCGCGCCAAAAACGAGCGCCAAAAACCCACCAAAATCAGGCACCTGTAGAAATCCGACAAACCTCCGCCAGGACCCCATGCGATTTGGGGGCTTCCCCCCTTCACCATCACACCATTATAATAAAGTACCCCCTCTCAAACCCGAGACCCATTTTTCAAAAATACAATATTTACAAAACCCAACAATTGAGCTAGATTCGCACCATGTTTTACGATGCAGGCAGATGTCTTGGTTCAATGGCCACCCCGAATAAATTGAGGGAGCGCACTTTAGATCCGTTGTGGCACATACTTTTGCATGAGAAGGGTGGATATAAAGAGGTAGATATACCGGGCAATGGCCGCAAGTTGTTGGTGACTTTATCTGAGCATTACAGTGAGGAGTATCATTGGAGATATATCGGCCATCGTTCCCCTCCTAGTGAGTCATTGTGGCGTTGGATTGAGGGCACGGAGCATACAAAGTACTGGCTTTCTTCTCCAAGAGCTCTCCGAGCGCCATCATATTGGCCTGAGGAGGTAGAGGTTATGTTCGGGGTTCACGTTCCGGAGCCATGGGAACTGGCTAATGCGGTACCTTTTTGTTTCCCCTATAAGAGGGAGAACCCAGAGTGGTATGGGCATGATGTATCTACATTAATATCTTTCTGTTGCGGCTTAACAATATGGGAGATTTCTAAAATTTGCGGCATTAACGAGCGTGCAGTCTTGTCTCACATGCAATCGGGCGCGAAAAAGCTGATGTCTATACCTAGATTCAAGCTTTGGGCAATGAATTTAGACTGGTCAGGGATTACAAACATAGCGTTACAGGGTGAGTCTCGAGAAATGAGGTCTAGATTCATGAAGGACATTCAGAATAACCCCCTGGGCCTAAAGAAAAGGGACGTAGACAAGGCAATGCAGTCTATTGTATTTAAATATGGTGTAGAATCGAGTATGACTCCCAAGCGTATTGAGCACAGGCCGATACATAAACATGTTATTATCTGTGAGCCGAGGTGATTTATGGCAGTTCTTGATATCTTAAGAAACATTTTGGGCGTGGGAGAGACCACAAAAAACATCATGAGGATTGCTGGCAAGCCAAGTGACGCGCAGCGTGAGCAGATCCAAGAGTACAATAAAAGAGATCGTCAAAACAAGCCGGTTCGGCAGCAGCGTTCTCGTCCTGTAAAGAAAAATTACAATGACTCTAGTGTTTTTGGTGATGCCATTAAGGATATCCCTGCAGGCTTTATGAAGAGATACAAGGCGGGCGAAGTAAAAGGCAGTCCATATGGCATGGATGCGGCAACTAGAGCAGCAGAGAAAAGGGCGATACAGAAGCAGGGCGAGCAAGCCCGTATTGCCCTTGGGAGCAGGGATTATTCTAGCCGAGGCCCTACAGGTGCGGCCAAAAAGATGGCAAAAGCAGGGAAGCTTATGGACATTGAGGGCCCGTCGAAGGTTCCTGCTATCAAATCATTTTACGAGGATGACTAATGGGACGCAGTAAATTTGAGCCAGACGAGTATATTGAGTGGTTGGAGCGTGTTCCAGAGGAAGCTCGGAACAAAATGGCCATAGTATTTAGCAATGTGTCGATAGAGACGTATGAGGATGTCATTTCGTTCTCCCAAAAGGTAATGGTTCAGGTTTTGTGCGGCAATATCCCTCCTGTTGCTGCAGATGCGGCAGTAAGATGGGCGGAAGTTATGCTTGCATCTTTTTCAGCAAAAGAAGCTTCAGCGATGAACTCTGGAGAGACATACGTAGAGCTGCTTGATGCCTTAACCACTGTTCAGGACGACGAGGTTTCGGCCTCATATACAACTATAGAGGCGGAATATGCCGAAGCGGTCAACGAATAAGCCTAAAGTAAACCCAACTCCGAGCGCGATGCTTAGGGCATACGGGCAGATACAGGACCAGTCCACGGGTCGTGCGGTAAATTTTGACCCGTATAAAATCACAGACAGGCTTCAGTCTACGCTTTTGTCGTATTATTCTGATCCTCCAAAGACTGCAGATGGTCAGACAAAGTGGTTAGTCCTTTTGGGCTATCGTCAGGCCGGAAAATCTTTGACCGCGGAGCTGTGTGCCTATGCCAAGACAGCATACACACCAGGCATGGACCACGTATGTATTGCGGACACAAGGGATCGCGCAGAGTATCTTCATCGGAGAGTTCACTTTACGCATGCTCGGTGGCCTGAGCAGTTGCGTACACCCACGGCTGCCACGCGAGAGGTGCGCCAGCTATCTTTCGACCCCAGCAGAGGTGGTAAGATGCGCGTTTTGTCAGGTGAGTCTGGCAGTGTAGGTATTGGTCAATCACCCGATTCGTTTCATGGATCGGAACTTCCGTTTTGGTCGGACCCCGAGGGTCAGTTTTCATTGATTTATCCGTCAATGATTAACAGAAACCACTCGTTAATGGTGCTGGAGTCCACCCCTTTGCATGCGGGAGACTGGTGGCACGACCAATGTAACGACGCAAGGGCTGGTAGTGGCCGATGGGTGTACGCTTTTTTTCCGTTTTGGGACGGTAAACTAAATCGAAGAGCGTGGGGCAAAGATGAAAAGCTCACCTTAGAAGAGCTTAGGCTGATGGAGAAGTATGGAGAAGAGGGCCTGACAAAAGAAAATCTTGCATTTAGGCGCTTTATGATGAACACAGACGCACAAATCCGTAGAGACCCGGCATTGTTTAGAGTGTTCTATCCGTTTGACGACACCTCTTGTTGGATCTCCAACCACAGAGCAATTTTCAATGAAGGCTTGCTTGAGAGGCACAGAAGTAGAAAGATGGAGAAGTGGTCTCCTTCATACATGGAGTATGAGCCACCTGAAGAGGGAGCAATTTATGTCATCGGAGTGGACCCAGCAGGGCACGCAGCACGAGACCATGCGTCTTTCCAAGTGGTTAAAGTATATGAAGGGGAGTGGACACAAGTTGCTTGCTATGCAGACCACACCGAGCCCATCCTCTTCACTCAAAAGCTCCTCGAGGCCGCAGAGAAATATAACCGAGCACTCGTCGTCATCGAGTCAAACGGAGTCGGTGCCGCAACCATTGCACTCGCTAAACAGGCAGACTACAAAAACTTATACTACGAGAAGCCCTACAAAGCAGGGCTCACAAGTACCTCCAAAAAGCTGGAAGAGATGATCGGATGGCTGCAAGATGCGCTACTTGACGAGCTCGTGCTAAATGACGAGGACACATTTGGTCAACTATCGTCATATCGGCACGACAAAAGAACAGAAGCGTCAGTAGTTTCGGAGATGCTGCGTGGCTCTGTAGGCCCAAAGAGACGTGAGCGTCATCACTGGGATAAGATTTCTGCCCTACAGTTGGCGGTTGTTGGCGCAAGAAGGGTGCCGCAACGCCCCAAAGGCTCAATTAGCAAAGGCAGCGAGGGGAATGTTGTTTTATTTAAGGATTTGACTTGGAACCAGTTACAGGCGTATAGAAAGTCTGACGGCTCTAGCGGCAAGAAGCGCGGTAAATTGCGCTACCGTTCCGTTAGACGGAGGAAGTAATGGAAGAAGACAAGCTTGGGTTTGACGGATCTCCACAGGGCTTGCGGCAGCTTACTGCCAAAGTGACGGGAGATGTTCTTCGCAAAAAAAATCAAAGAAGTGCCGCAGCAGCACACTTTGGTGTTCCTGTTGAGCAGGTCGATGACCAAATGATTGAAATGTTTACGTCTATGAATGAATCTGGAGCATAAAATGGACAAGCTGAAGAAAAAACGAACGGAGCTTGCTAAAAAGCTTTCCGGAAAATACGATGACGTAGAAGAATTTGAGGCGGCTGGCGGAAGCACTGAAGATCTTCCAGGGTCAGTTTCTACAGGAGATATGAAAGTCGCTTCGTCTCCTGTCGGAGGGGAGTCGTTTTCAGAATCTGTAGATTCTCGCCTCAGAAAAATAGACCAGGCTGAAGAGAATGCAGACATGACGGACAAGAGATTTTCAGAGGACTTGAATCCATATGGATTAGAAGCGTTTAGGTCGGTAAAAACTCAAAAAAGAGGAGACATTTATCGCAAGCTTTTAGAGCTGGAACAACAAGGGGCCATGAAGCTTTCTGACGAATTTCGATCCGCCGCAGAAAAAGCATTGCGTAAGACTGAGGAGTCCTTGAAGTTTATGAAAGAAAGGGGAATGTATCCAAAGGTTTTGGACAATCAAGATACTGTTCAAGCACAAGATGATGTTGATTCTGAATATAAGTCCCTTCGAGATTTACAAGACTTATCTAAAGACGTATATGAACTGACCCCGTTTGCTCGTCGAGCAAGAGAGTTCAGAAGAGCTAATCCAAATAAACCATACCGTGAATCTGGTGGAGAATAAAATGGATAAGATGAAAAGCAAGCGAATGGAGATCGTAAAGAACTACTACGCCAAAAAGTCTAAAAAGAAAGACAAGAAAGGCGACAAGGGTGACGATAAAGCCTACGATCATCAAGACAGTACTATTAGTGGGTCGAAAAAGAAGAGTGACAAATAGTCATGGATAAAATTAAAGCCACACGCGAAGGCATTGCTAAAAACTATTTCCTTAAAAAAGCAAACAAGGGGATGGAGAGAAAGGGCACAAAGGGCGAGTTTACCGCCAAGGCCAAACGCGCTGGTTTTACCAAAAAAGATGGTACAGGCGACGCTCAAGCCTATGCAAAACATGTTCTTGCAAACAAAGACAAGTTTAATGAAGAGACAGAAAAGCAGGCTCAGTTTGCATTGAATATGGGCAAGATAGCAAAGCAGGGGAATGATTAAATGGGCCTAACGCATGAACAGATTCAGGGGATTGTAAAAACGCATCAAGCGAAAGCAGGATCTGAGCGTCAGAGGTGGGACTCTTGGAGGCGCTGGTACTTAGGAGAGTATTGGAATAATGCCTATGATGCCCCGACCGGAGCGTTTACGGCAGAGACTGGAATTGATGACGATAACGTAAACTTCGAGACAAACTATCCGTATGCATACATTGACACAATGGTAGCAAACATTTGTCCTACAAATCCTAAAGTTACCGTTAGTGCTCGACGAAAAAAGAACACAGAATCAGCTATGGTTCGAGAGGCTTTAATTAACGATGTATTTTACAGGCAAAAGCTTCATGCGGACCTTTGGCGGCTATCTATTGGAACAGCCATCTGTGGTCGCGGGTTTATTAAATCTGTTTGGAACTTTAAGCGAGAAACAGTGGAGTATATGGTCGTTGACCCTAGGCACATCTTTTTTGATATGTCCTCCACCCGATGGGAAGATATTCGGTATCTGGTTGAAGTTACTGTAATTACTAAATCAGAGTTTCAGAGTCGAGTAAGAAAGCCGGGCCGGAAGGGCGGTTACTACCCGAAAAAGGCTTCAAAAGACGTTAGCTTCGGTGGGTACCCAAGTTGGTTGAAGGGCTATGGTGGCGGCGGGAGCATGGTGAACAATGCGTCTAGAGACGTGTACAACTGGGCAACCGTTTACGAGTTTTACGATTTTGAAAACAAAAAGTATTATCATATTATGGACGGTGTTGATGAGCCTTTGTTTGAAGGGGACTTGCCGTATACGTACTGCGATAACCCCTTTGTAATGCTACAGTTTAATGAGAACATGAAAGACCTTGGTGGCCTTTCTGATATTGCGCTTATTTCTAGCTTGCAGCAGCGACTAAATGAGCTGGACACACTGGAGCTCTGGCATGCACAGTCGTCAATTCCTGTTACTCTTATTCAAAGCGGTCTGGTCGATAATCCAGAGCAGGTTAAAACGGCCATCAGAGATGCCGCAGAGCCAGGATCGGTAGTTGATGTCCACGGCAAGGCCGACGTGCCTTTAAGGGACCTTTTTGGCGCGACACCGCAGCCTGGGCTTACCCCAAGCTTTGACAAGATGCGGGCTCGTGCGCAGCAGGTCATTGAGTTTGTTTTGGGCGTTCCGCAATATAGTCGTGGTGTCGTCGGTGTTACTGACGTTGCAACAGAGGTTGCACTCGCGGACTCTGCCACAAGAACTCGAAATGGAAGAAGAATCAAGGCAGTCAATGACGTAATTGCTCAACTAGCAATCAATACAATTGCTTTGTTTGAGGAGTTTTTAGAGCCAACAAGTCAGATTGCAGCTCGTGTTGCTGATTCTCGAGAGCCTGTTGTTATTAGCCGAGAAAACATCGGTTCAGCAGAAGCAGGGGGGTATGATTATGACTATGAGGCCATTGCGTACAGTCCAGCAGAAAATAACAAGCTGGCGCAGCTTAGGAGTATTCAGTCATTTTTGCCGGTTCTGATGCAGGCTCCAAATGTAGATAAAAACAGGCTAGTGTCTAAGCTTTTAGATTTATTAAATATGAAAGACCTTACGATTTCGGAAGAAGAAATGCAGCAGAAGCAGTCAGAAATGGCCGCCCAGATGCAACAGATGCAGCAAGCTCCGCCATCGTCAGCAGCCGCAGAGCCGTCACCGGACACGATTGCTACTGGGGGGATGCCTCCGGGTTTGGAGCCCCCGTCCGCTCCTTCAGAGGCTGGTGGTCCCGGCAGCAAGTTGCCTAATGAGTTACGTGGAATTTTGGGGATATAATGCCTTTATATGACATCAGATGTACTGGAGACTGTGGCAAGAGCGAAGTGTTTGTGCCTCTTTCACAAATAGATTCTATTCAATGCGCATGTGGAAAACCTGCAGTGCGCCTTGTGTCTCCGGTAAAAACAATTGGAGCAGTGTTTGATAAAAAATTATCTTTTGGCTGTCAAACTAAGAAGTCATTTGAGACTAATGCAGAGTATCGTCAGTACAAAAAAGACAACCCTAATGCCGAGTTTTTGAATAAAGACTCAAAGAAGTATCGCGATCATTACGATAAGGTTAGAAACCATTGCGACAGCCAAGCAAAAAAGCAGGGGTTTCGCGACCATGAAGATCGTGGTAAGTTTCTCAAGAAGCGAAAGCATACGGCAAATCATTGACTGGATTTGTAAATTAATGTATTTGAAGATTGGAGCATATTATGGCGTATGATGAAGAAATGGAGGAGTCTGAGGAAATGTCCGAAGAAGTTTCCGATAAGTCTGACAAGGACGAAGAAAAAGAATATTCTCGAGATGATATGATCGAGTGCTTGATGAAAGAGGCATCCTCCATCGAAGAGGCTGAAAAGAAAATGGATGAGTATGGATGGGAGCTTGTTAAAAAAGAAGGCTCCAAAGACATGAAGTCATCTAAATTCGAAGACATCGAAGAAGAGCTCGGAATGAATCGCATGATGCCGAAGGTAAGTGTTATCCGACTATCTGCTGCTCGTAAGGCCCTTAACAATAAGAAGGGAAAATAAATGAGCGAAGAAACCACCCAAGCTTTAGAGGGAGCCGCAGCCGAACCGGTTGTTGAATCTTCTTCTCCTGCTATTGATTCTGACGCTACCCCGGACTCTGGGGCGGTTCCCTCTTCTGTGGGGACAGAGACTGAAGTGGCATCTGGCGGCCTTGAAGAAGCAGCCATTGAAGAGCCGGTACTTCCTGAGTTTGACTTTGAAGCTTGGGATGGCGGCATCGATGATTTGCCGGACATGTATCATAATATTCATGGGCGAATGGAGTCTATTTACAATAATAAGTATTCTTCTATTGAGTCGGAGCTTGATCAAATGCGTCGTCTAAATGACGCTTTAATGGTCGGCGAAGAAGACCCAAGAGTATCTGAATTTCAACAAAAGCTTGAGGATGCCTTGTCTGCACAGCAGCGGACCTCTCAAGAGTTTGAACAGTATAAACAGCAGATTGAGCAGTACGAAATGCAGGAGGCCTCCGATTGGGCCGACAACTTTGAGCGAGAGCACAAAGACATTTTTGAAAACTCAGAGATGAGAGAAGCTTTAGGGCTTCTTATTCAGAATGACTGGGAGCCCGATTCTGCTGTGAAGATTCTTGGCTTGAGCGAGGAGCAAATGCGAATTGCTATCGAGTCAAAACGGGATGGCGTTCCCGATAAATACGCAATACGGTTGGCAGAGAACGCTGTTAGGCAAGCGCCGAAAGCGAATCCTCGTCCTGCGGCGAAGATCACCTCTGGAGCCACCACACGTTCATCACCTGAACAGCAGATGATGGACATTAATGAAACGTCAACGTTAGATGACAAAAGAATGATTGTGGCTCGTAGAGCACTCAAAAACGCTAGGAGATAGAAATGCCTACAGTAGGAACTGGAATCAGTCCAGATGTGTTGGCTACCGCTCTACAAGAGCTTATGCCTTCATACTCTGAACTTTTTGCAACATGGCACCCGGTACTGGACCGTGTCATTAATAAAGGGAACATGGACCGAAGTGTCCTCAAGGGCCCATTCCGTGAATTTGCGGTTGTAACCGGCGGACCAGGTACCGTTACTCAAGTAGTAACAGGTTCTGAAGTCATCGCGGGTGGCCGTAATCAAAACGCAACACGCGGTGATACATACGCACCTCGTTTGATTTATGCGTTTGACGTTCCCGGTAAGGACCTTGCAGAGGCCAACGGTGAAATGGACCTTGCGCGTATTATTCAACATTACCCAGAGTTAGCTCTTGCTGATTTCCACGAGCGAATTGCAGAGCAGTTCTCACAGGGAACAGGCCTTGGAGTGGGTGGCTTTGCTACTCTTAACGGAGCAACCACTTACAGCCCGAACGGTGCTGCCCGGTCTGGTGCAATTAAGTTTGCTCCTCGTGCTGGCGCTGGTTCACAGGAGGCCGGTGGTGCCCTTGTTGGTCTATCTGACCTTCGTTATGGACTTCAGTCTGGAACAACTGATGGGTGGTACAATCAATTCGCAGATATTCCGGGTGCTGGTTTTGCTGCTTCTAATGGTCGTAAATTCATGCGCGAAGTTTATTACGCAGCTTCTCGTCAGATGAAGACCATGGGTCCAGTTGACCTTCTCCTCGGAGATGAAGCGTCTTACCTTAACTACCTTGATAGTCTTGACTCACAGGTCCGTATCATTACTGATTCGACAAAAGACGGCGATCGTGCTCCACGCAAGATCCAACAGGGCGTTAAGTTCCTCGATGCAGACTTCTATCTTGAAGACAGTATTGATATTACAAGCACGGCATTCAATCAAGGCGGAGGCCCAGGCCCTGCTAACGATGGTGTTATTTACTTCCTCAACACCGCAACATGGTACGCTTACACGCTTGGCCATGATGCAAATCGCGAAACTAAGGGCGACTTCTCTGTGCGCGGACCATTCCGTATTCCAGAGCAAGACCTTTTCCGTTACGAGATTGTGTTGAACATGGGTATTCATACTAACCAACTTCGTGCAAACGGTGCTGTCACCGGCGGCGCGGTAGCTTAGGAGGTCAATATGTCTGGATTTACATCAGCGGCTGGAATCAGCCCAACAACAGTCACAACGTCTGCTCAAGCCCCTCTTGGCTTTGAGATGGTCGCTCCTGACGGAGACAATGGTCTTAAGACTTATGTCTACATTAAGGCGGGAGCTCCTATTGCGTCGAAGCAGCTAGTCACTCGTGACTCAGCGGGCGGGAATGCGTTCCTCGGGGCTGGAGCTGCTGCAGCGCCAACGAGCGCCATGAATGTGCTTGGGCTTTCTGAAGTCGCTATCGCCGCAAACAGCTACGGGTTTGTCTGCAAGTCCGGAGTTACTACTGCGGTTGGAGACGGCACGGTGGCTGCTGGAGAGCCGATCGTCGCGTCTGCGGCAGTCGGAGCTACGGTGTCTGGCCTTAGTGGAGCTGGAGCTGATATCACCGCTGCAATCGGCGTTGCGCTTGCAAGCGATGGCGGCGGCCCTGCTGACATTTCAGTTCTACTGAAACTATAGAAGTTACGACTACTTGGTGGTAGTGTAGGGGCGGTAGGTTTTTGGCCTCCGCCCCTTTTTTTATGAGGTGATATATGAACTTGAAGGACATTAGAGAGGCAATGTACGCTCAGGCCGACTACGGCCCAAAAAATAGCACTGGTGCTGACGAGCGTATGAACAAGTTCATCAATAGGGCTTACAACCTTATAGCCCTTGAAGCACCGTTTCTTTTCTTTGAAGAAATACTTAGGGTCGCAACTCAGCCTGATGTCATTCCTGATGCGTCTAATACAGTATCTTTTGCTACGGACCTAACTTGGGATGTGGACGGGAACCCTATGTTTCCCAAGGGTGCTACTGGTGAAGTGTTGCAGCCCAATCCTTGGGTTATAAAGCAGGACCCTGTTGGTGCTGGAGGTACCTTAACTGACTGGCCAACGGACAGGTCTTGGGACGGAAGGGTTATTGAAATTCAAGACTCAAACAATGTTTGGCATAGAAATATTATTAGAACAGTTTGGAACGCTTCATATCCGCAGACTCAGGTATCTCGTCCCTTGCAGTGGAATAGAACGACACCGGCTACTGGTAAAATATTAAGCTTATGGACTCCGTGGGATACTTCTAAATATGGCAGTGGGCCATTTAGATACAGGATTTACACGCAAGAGTATGCTCTTCCTGACGACATTATTGAAGTGCATAGCACGAGGCTTTGGAAGACAAATAACTCTTGGCCCATGTCGGTCGTCAGCCAAGAGGATGCAGAGCGTCAAAACATTTTAGACAAACATACGGATGTAGCGAAGGGGATTCCAAGAGTTATTTACCGAAGGCAGCATAAGCAGATACAGGGGCCATCAGTTGCCCCTGATGCGGCGCTTTCGAATACGGTAGACTTCGGGCAGTATGATAATCCACAGAGCATTACTAAGTACCCAAGATGGAAGGGCCCTGAGCCTGCTGGTCAATTTGAGTACGTGATCACATACACTTGGGGAAAGAGGGACATTTGGTTTAGAAATCAAGGGCTTTCATTGTGGAACGACAACCCTTACGACTGGGCTAATCCAGAGTATGGGTCTGCTCCTACTGCAGCAGAGTGGACCGACGGTGACGGAAGAAAGGGCGCGGCCAACAGGTCTCAGGCAGGGCGTAATCGTTTTAGAGAGCCCTTGTACGAAAGCGCCCCGTCTCCTGCGTCTACAAAAGTAGTGACAGTTAACGCCTCTGATACAGGCCAAGGGATTATTTCTGCAGGCGGCGCTGCGGTTGTCTTGACTCTTCCAAACATCCAGTACATGCAGGGATTTATGATGATGGGCTCTGGGCCATTATCCTCTGGTCACAATGGGGCGTTTGTAGGAGATATTCCGCCTCAGTATAATGAGGGCTTTGTCAGGGTAAACTCAAGACTAAGTGGTTGGCATGTAAGGGTGTATAGAAGAAGGATTACTGCTGACTTTACAAACTATACCCTGCTAAACACAGGCACTCCATCGAGCGGAGTAGTAGAGCCTGGGCAGTGGGTAGAAGGCTTAAAAAAACTAGATCTTCCTAATGCGTTTTTTCTGTTAGCAGAAGTAAATGTAGATTGGGACAACCAAGGATATTTCATTGATGATGGCACCATCCTTCCCGACTATCACCGCAGGCTTCGTGATACGCACGGGTATCAGACTATCGGTATGTACCCTACTCCTAATGACAGATACGAAGTTGAGATCAGATGCATACGAAGGCCAAAAGAGCTCAAGGATAATCAAGATGTCCCGTTGATACACGCAGAGGCTTGCGACTTGCTGGTTGACCGGGCGCTTCAGTTGCTGTATGAAACTGAAGGTAATATTAATATGATGCGCCTCGCAAAGGGGCGGTATGAGAGAAACCTCGTAACACTTTCTAAACGGTATGGAGACCTTGCATCATCGGCGGTCCCTATGCTCAAGCGCTTGTCTAGAGCCACCCCTGGATACAGGACAAGTCTAAGGTATCGTCAGTGGTGGAATACGCCAAATCAGTAGGAGAAATTATGTCTGAAAAGAAATTAAAAGCAGGGAATGTTCTTCAGTACTTGTCAGAAGACGGTTCTGTTGAAGAATATATGTGCTGGGCTACAGTTGAGCGTCGAGGGGTGGTGTCTGCTTGGGTTCAACGCTTTGGTCTAGCTAGACAATTAGTGACGGAAGACAACGAGCTGATCAAGCAGTCTAAGGTCTTGTCTAATGAGTCACATGAGATGCTTGCTAAAATAAAAAACCTAGAAGACTCAATTGAGAAGCTTAAAAAGGCTCCAGCAAAAAAGAGAACGACAAGAATAAAGTCTTCAGCGAGTAAAAAGGCCGTAGAAGCTAAAGACGGTGAATAATGTCAGACGAGCGTCCGACTAAACGCTCGGGCCTTCTCAACATCCGAGCAGTTACTTCTAAGATATTTTCTCCAGACGAGTTGGCAAATGAGATCAACAATATGTCGGAGACGCGCAGAAATACGCTTAGAAGTGTAAGCGGGCCTGCTCCGTACATTCCTGCGTATGACGGAACTGCTCAACCCTCTTTTGCGGATATGAACGGAATCTTTCACGGTACTCTTCGAGACGGTCAGAAAGAAGTTCTTTTGGCCACGGCGCACAATGGAACTACCAGAGTATTGCTTGAATTTAATGGGTGGTCTCGATCATGGAATGAAGCCTATGCATATGAGCCTAACGAAGAAAAATCTTCATTTCCAGAATTCCCTACACAGTTTGAGCAGTGCTCTAATGGAATTGTAGTTATCAGCCAACATGATGCGCGACCGCGGTTCTACGACGAAGACGGTCACTTTGCTCCTCTTGGATATGACAAGGTACCAGGAGCTCCTTCACTTCTGGGGCCCGAGGGGGGTGTGAGGTTTACCTTTGAGGATGATGATGCTTCAACGCAAACATCAACAACCCCAAACTCTGAAGGGTTTTCTCACGACGCAAATATTTTTAGTCAATGGACTCCTAATTCTCTTTCTAGAAAGACGCAGATGCATACAGCGTTTGGCAGGGGTCGAATTGGCACTACATTTTCAGATGGAACGGTTGAGGGGGAAAGAAGCACAACACCGGGCAATAGGTCAATGGCTACAATCGCTCTTAGGAACGGCATCTCTCCGGGCATATTAAGGTCAGCATCATATACTGGCGCTGTGCAATGGGTTGACAAGTACGGCAATCTTTCAACCGTTTCACCGACAAGCAACACAGTTACGTGGCATCAGCAGTCAGCAGCAGGGCCTGAAAACATACCTGTTGGCACGTTAGTTGGTCAGGCGGCCTATGACAAACAACAGTTAAGTCAGCCGCCCGAAAACCTGTTGAAGCAAATAATGTGGCAAAACGTTTCTGTTTGCCAAGAGCGCAGTTCAGAGTCCAAGACTATTGGTCGAAATCTTTTGCGCACAAGGGACTCGTTGAATCAAGAGTCCTTCAATACGCTTTTTCTTTTGCCGTCAAATTCAGACGGCGGGGTGTTTACTTTTTCCACTTTGCCGGACAACCAGAGTGAAATTTACATTGACAATGGCCCAGACGCTTGGCTTATTGCAGAGTCTCCAAAGGTTGTTCCAATGCAGCGATTTCGTCTATGCAAACAGGCATTTGGAAGAATGTTTTTTGCAAACGACCCTAGTGACCCCGGCTTAGTAAGATATTCCATGAAGGGTCGATGGGGAACGCTCCTCGAGGACAACCTGTTCTATCCAGATCCGTCTGGAGGCATGATTACAGGAATGGCAACGGTGCAAGAGGGCCTGCTGGTGTTTACCGAGGGCTCTACGTTTTTAATACAGGACACAAGCCAAGAAACGGGATTTGCCGTCACGACCCTCAGTAGGCAGTACGGATGTGTTGCTCCGAGCTCCATTGCATCTATGCCGGACGGGACCACAATCTGGCTAGGGAAGCGTGCATTTTATGCGTACCAGAACGGAAAAGTTGCATATTTTTCTGAAAGTATCCGAGAGGAGCTAAAATACCTCAACACCTCAAGACAAAAACAATCAGTTGCTGCGGTGGATTTAGGATCTGGTGAGTACAGATGCTGGGTTCCGATGTACAGCAGCAAGGTAAATGACAAGTGTTTTGTTTTTGACTCAAGGCAGCCCAATACCGGGTGGCGCACTAGAACGGACATAAAGGCCTCGTCCGTGTGCGTTACGCAAGATCACCGCTCTTACATGCTGGCGACAGGCTCGGTGGGCACAGAGCCCAATTTAACGCCTTTTTCGACCTACCTTTTGGACAAAGAGGTGGCCAGCACAGTCTACGCACTGCCCGCCAGAACTTACACTATAGAAACAAACTGGCTGTTAAACGAAGCTCAGTACGATGCAAAGACACCAATTACGGTTTACATATGGATGTTGGAGACCTCGTCGCAAAGTCTTAATGTAAAGGTGTACAGGGACTGGAGAAAAAGTATCGTTCACACTGAGACCGTTAATCTGTACTACGAAAAGGACGTGCCTCCGTTTTACGGTACGACAAAGCTTGACTCTGGAGAGACCATCAGAAAAGCCCGACCGTACTGGTCCAAGGCAAAGGTGTTTGTCCCAGGATGTGAGGTTTTTAAAATCGTCTTAGAGTCTTCTGATAAGATTGAGTTCGTTGGCCTGTCGTATGACTATGTGCCACACCCATCCGGCGGCGCGAGGGTTCAGCAATGAGTTGGAAGTTCCCAGAGAGCATATTAGGTCCCAACAAAGTCATCACAGAAGAGGGCCTCAATGACGGGTTTGTGCCTGCGGCCATGGAGGCTCAGGGCAGAATCAACGAGCATAACCTAAAATCAGGAATAATAACCGGAACGTCTTGGGGTTCTGGTGGCGACAAGTACATTCCAGATACAAACGTTGAGGCTGCCAATTTTGGGCTTGAATATGTGAACACAAGAGGGACGAACCAGACCGCGGCAGAGGGAGGCACTGGTGCAACTAGAGGCGCTTGGTGCGTCATTGATGATGTAACTGGACACAACAATACTGGAGACAAACCAGAGCTGGATGGGGGCATAAGAATTGACCTTACTCCAGCGTGGTCAGTGCTGGGAGCAAAAGAGCCGCCGTTTCAACGACCTGTAGGCGAGACGACCCCTAGACCGATGCAGGTATCGTTTTTTGCCGAAGAAAAGATGTCTTTGTGGATTATGTCTTCTTTCCAAGTGCAGGATGCAAATGGCTTTGGCCAAATGTTTTGCTTGAGAGTAAATGGAGCAGTCGTCACGGAAAGCATTTTTGGAACTGCTGACTTGCAGAACGATCGAATCGACGTAGACGGATGGTCTGTGAAACGCCCAAACGCAGAGGTTTTAAACATGTCCCCTTCTGCAGGCGCTACTGGAAACGAAATCGGATACCCGGTTTGCGTAGAGTGCGTTGTGGACGTTCCTCCGGGTGATGTCACAGTAGAGGTAATGGGCCTAAACAACATATCTGTAAAGGGCACGTCTGTAGCATCGCTTCCGCCAACATCGAAGGCGGTTGTGTCTAGCAGAGAAATAATAATTTTAAAAATGAAGAGGTAGCCGTGGGAGAAATAAATCTTACACCTTTTGAGGAAGAAGAGTCTTTTACCGCTACTGGCCTGTCAAATAGATTCAGTCAGATGGCACAGCAGGGCATTGATGATCTCACTGCGCCAGCATTCCAAGACGGATGCCTGACTCAGAACCATCTGCCCAGCTTGGTTTCATTTTGCGATACAAAAGAATTCTATGCGGACGCTGTTCAGGGATACGAGTACACGTCTGGATACGATGGCGGAACGTCAAAAGAGACGGGACTTTCTTACTGGAATGCCAGAACGGTATCCAATCGCGGATACATGAATTATCCCCCAAACGACGGAACATGGGGTGTTATACAAGACGGTGCTGGAAACAATCTTTCGATCACGCTTCCTGCAGCAATTCCACTAGGTGACCCAGACTTCAACGATAGGTTCGGTGTTGACTCTATACTTGTAATGTTCAATGCGCAGGTTGAGAGAGTTGAGTTTTACGAGCTGGATGGCACAACTCCTTTTGATGGGCCAACTGGTTTAGGGACACCTGGTGCGGCGTTCTGTATTCAAATTAGCGACGACAGCTCTAATTGGCATCATTTGTATATGGGAGACAGCCAATACACTGCCCCTGGCGGCTCTGGAGTCACGGGCAACCCACCATACAGATATCGCATGACCGAGCGTTTGATTGAGTTTCAGGACTCTCAAGACAACAGGCAAACGGCAAGCTACCCAGCAAGCATTGGCTTTAACACCAGAAAGGAGGTCGCTATAAGAACCATTATTAATGCTTCCTCTTTGGCGAACACAGTAAACGAGACAAACTCAAAGGGTGCCATTACCAGCATTCAATACATACGTGCCGTCATATCTTTGAATAAGTCTGTAAGCACTTCTGGCAGTAATCCGCATGACAAAATTATGAAAGTGCGTTTGCGTAAAGCAAGCTTAACAGTGATGGCTCTTCGTGCTTCGGAGGTTCAACCAAATGCCTAACATCAGCTATCAAAATCCACCGGGAGTTGGAACACTATCATCCGGCGGGTCACCTACCGGTACTGACATATCAGAAAACTGGTACTTTCCTACTGCTACTGGAGACAAGTCACTAGAGGTAATAAACGGACATTTGGACGAGAGTAATTTGGATAGCTCGTTTAAGTTCAACAACAGACATTTGCAGCATGACTCAGTTTCTAGATCTAAAAATGTCGGATGCACCGCGAACATAGACTTTTTTGGAAAAATATTTGGCGGCGCAGAAACTTTTTCACAGACAGGCTTCAATAAAGAGCCAACAGACAGCGTGCTTTCTAAAGAGGCAGTCATTGTTCCGGGACTTGCTGTTAAGTTTTACAACCCATTTGACTCGGCCAAGTGCGTTTTGCAGTGGAACTTTAACCAGCAAAACGACGGTACGTTTTTTAATCTAAGTGACCCAGAAGCAAAAACAGGGTTTGGCAAAAACTTTCCAGCCTTCTTTTTGTTTATAGATGATGTCATGGACCCTACAAATGCGCGAAGGTTTGTTCCGGGATCATACAGGCAACTTGGCGTTGGTGTAGACTATCAGAATGGGCGATACTGGACGGGCCACAAGCTGATTAAAAACCTTTCGAAAGGATGGCACACCGCTAGCATTAGAATCGTGATACCTAATTCAGGCGAAGGGGGCGTTGCTAGATTTGTTAATCAGTGCAGAGTAAGAACCCGAGGCATGAGATATATTATTTTTAAGTGAGGCAGCTATGGCTATGACAGAAGAAGAGATGAAGGCGTTTTTTGAGGTTGATCAAGAGCAGCCCAAAAGCAGGCCAAGAGGAACGCGATCAAGCTCAAGGCCACAGATTAGTGCGGAAGCTCCTGCAGGAGCGGACGAAGCCGCAAAAAGGGCTTTACGAGAATCAGTGTTGTCGGCAAGACTAGCTTCAAACCTAAAATCAAAGCCTTCAATGAAAGAGGGTCTGGGTCAGATAGCCGGATCCATAGTGAGTATGCTTGATCCAAAGTCAGAAAAAATTATTGAAAATGCTCTTAAGCAAAGAAACATTTCTAGTATGGACGATCTTTTGCAGCGAGAAAAGGACAGCCCTATAACTGCTGCTAGCCTTGGGATCGCCCCCCTGCCTACACAAGAAATGGTGGGGATTAGTCCCGAGCCCCAACCATCTGCAGGATTAGAGTCCGCTAAAAAGGCCCTTGAAGAAGCTCAAAGAAAATATGACGAACTGATGAAAGGGAGTCAATAGAATGTCTGGACCAAAGCAAAAGAAGCAGGAGCAGTTCAAAACCAAGGGTGTTCTTTCTACAATACTCGGCGCTGCAGGCAAGGCTGCCGAAACATTGATTCCGGGTGCTGGACTGCTGCCCTTAGAAGAGGCGGGGACTTTTGCTGGTGACGCTTTAAAGACTGCATTTAGGCCCAAGCAGGAGAAAAAACAGCAAGAGCTTTTGAACCGCATAGGATCTAGGCAGCCTAAGGATACAGTTGCCCCGATAGACACTGGTGCTGGAGCTCGTGCTGCCGCGCAAAGTTTTGCTCTAGGTCCAGAGAACACACAGGCAAACCTTAAGCTTGCCAAGATGAGTCAAGACGCGGGCGGAGAAGCACTTGCAAAGCAGCGCCTACAAGACCTGCGTTCTTTCTACAGAGACAAGAGTCAGATGATGAGAGACCAAGGCAGGCGAGTCGAAGAGGCTCGTCGGGCAGACGAAAAGGCGAGAGGCGGAGACTTCAAAGACACTGTTGGTATGCTTCAGACCGAAGACTTTGAAAAGAAGCTAAGAGGCATGTCCCCAGGAAAAGACCTGTTTAGAGAGGGTGGCGCTGGATTTAGCATTTTAGATAAATACGGAGCGGAATGATGGCTATTGAAGACAGACGTGAACGATTAAGGATCGCGCTGCAGGGCGGGGCTACTACAGATACCTTGGGCCGAGATATTGATCTTTTGAATATTGCAAAGCTCGAAGACGCTAGGGCTAATGCCGCAGTAGAAATAAAACAAGGCAACATTAAGGCCGTCATCGAGTCAAAACAGGCGGCCTACAAAGACCTCTCAGATAAGTTTGCAGACATTATTAAAGCACAGATTGGTGCACAGTCAGCTCTTTCAGTTCAAGCTTTAAAAAACATCCAAGAGGCCAACAAGCAACTTACAACCTATGATGACAAGGCAAAAAAAGTTGTTCAAAAGCTTGTCCGGGATCAAAACTTAAACCTTCCCGGAGAGCAGCAAAGTAAGCTGAACGCGATTCGATCTGCTGTTGTAAATCAGTTCACTAAGGGCGACGCTTCTGACCAAAACGCTCTGCGCCAAATGCTTCATTTTGCTGCCGCAGAAATGAGTCCGCCTAGGACTGTTGAGCAACTCGAGCAAGAGCTGATCGACACATCAACAGCAGACGTTGTCAGTAAAATCAATAACGCCAGAGGCGCAGAAACGACGTTTAATAAAAACCTAGCAAGCGTTGCTCGAGAGAAAAATGCTTTAATGAAAGAAGTTGGTCGGTTTTCTGGGACAGGCTCACTAATGAGGGCACTTGAAAAGGCAGACTTCTCTGGGTCTGGAGTTACGCCTCAAGACTTTGAAGAACTGAACAGGACAATTGATGACCTGAATCAGAGCGAGCTCGCAGAAAGAAAAAGACAAGTGGGTGGAGACGTTGGGCAGCTTGTTAGTGACCTTAACTCTGAGCCTCAAGTTCGTCGTATTATAGAAAAGTACAACCTAAATCAACGCCAAAGAACGCAGCTCGCGCTTCAGATTGCAACAGGAAGCGAGCGCTCTTTGGAGCGATTCTTAAGCAAGATCGAAAACCAAAGGCTCGAAGAGCAGGATGTAGACTTTGCTCAAAGGCGCGAACAGGACCCAGTGGAAAGGCTTACAGAAGAAGACATGGCCGAAGACGAGGGGTTTGAAGCGTTTGCAGACAGGCTGGAGCAGCAGATTGCGTCTGAAAGACAGCAGGAAGAAATGCCGTCAGAAGAGCCTGCCATGCCCGCAGACTACAAAAGCATGGCTCAGATCAAGTCTGGCATGCAGAGACTTATATCTCAGATGACAAAAGACAGAGGGGGCGGACTGGAGTCGCTTTCTGCTGACGAAATGCAAATGGTAAAAGACATCTTCAGAGAACAGATGTTTATGAGAAGACAGATGGGGGAAATTGATGAGGCAGAAAACATCGATGATTTGATTGAATATCTAGAGTCTACCCCGATAGATCGAAAGGTTACAGGCAGTTTGGAAGGAGACCCCGAGTACGGTCAAACTCTTGCCGAGCAGGATGAAATAGGCCCTGATCTCTCTGGAGAACAATTGTCTGTTTCTCCTAAAACATCTGATTTTGAAGCACCGGTTGCCTCAAGAACCGCTTCTGAAATCTCAGAGTCCATGTCAGAGCAGCCAAGACAAAAGATGAGCATGGAGCAGCTAGACAGCCTTCCCGAAAGAAGCAGAATGGTTTCGCCAATGCTTGATGCTAAACGACAGTCCTTGATGCGAAAGCTGATGCCGGGCCTTGCCGGAGGAGAGGCCGGTAAATCGGGGTCGGAAGTCAAAATGATTCGTCCAACAGACTCAGCAGTTGCGGCATCTCCTGACACATCAGAAGAGCAGGCAAAGAAGATAAGAAAGATGAATCAAAATCGACAAATTATGATGGATAAACTTAATACTAAGTCTGGAGACTAGGGGTGAACAATGTCAGTTTTCGGGGATTTAGCAGACGACCTTAAGCTTAGAGCAGAAGACTTAGGGCCTCAGCTTACTCAAAAGCAAGTAGAGTCTCTCCCAATGGGAGTGGACTACAAGCCTACATACAAGGCTAACGAGCGACCATTCCTGTACCCAGGCGAGACTGAAGAAGAAAGGATTAAGGATACAAAGGATACAAAAAAAACCTTTGATGACGCAATGTCACGGTACGTTTCAATGCAGGCAGGTGGAGGCAAGTCTGGCGAGCAGGACTCTGCTCTTAACGAATTGTCTGCGGCCATGGGATATCAAGAGCAAAGCCCCCTTCAATACGAAGACTTCTTTAAAAAGTTTAGAGAAGACGAGGCTTTGAGGGCTAATCCCCTTGCCCAGAAAATTGCAGGCATCGAGATCCAAAAGCGTACCGGGTATCAAATTCCGGACGAAAAAGTAGCCGATGTTTTTGGTACAATTATTGACTTTGACGAGAATCAAAAAAAGGTTTTTGAGCCAAAGCTGCAAGAAGGCCAATCGACCGCTCCAATTAAAGGAACATATAAGGACGAGGCCGGAAACATTCAGGTCGTAACGTACGATAGAATACAAAACGAACAGGACCTGCAGAGAAGACAAAGAAAGGCCATGGCGACATCAAAGTTCGGTGCCCCAGAGGCCGTATTAATGGGCATGGACTTAGACAGTGATTTGGCAAAAGCGTTTTTAGATAAAGAGCTAGATGCTGTGAATGTTCCGCTCTACAGGACATCGGATGGTGCAGTTGCGTTTGACGTTAATAAGTCCAGATCGAAACTTACAAATATGTATTACAACGAGCTCATCAATGCGTCGGGTGAAACAACACTCGACCAAAGAGACAGGCTCCTCGAGGCCGCGCAGAAGAGGGCTAAAAAGAAAGTTTCTGAAATTATGCACACGAACCTTGGTGTATTCTTTGTCGATGCCGATCCACAAGGCAAAACAAAAGAAATAAGAGAAAATCCGTGGTTTCTGGGAGACATTCCAGTCGTAGGGGGAGCCCTTGCAACCGCTATGGGGCCCATACGCGCTACGTTTGCAGGAGTACAGCCCGTAGATGCGTCTTTTAACAGAGTGCGCACTACGATGGAAGACCAAGGACTGCTGGACTACATTGGGAGCGTTGCTCTGTCTACGTCTGTTGGCTCTGCTATTCATGCTGGTGGATGGAATACGCCAGAACACATAGAGATGATTCGACGTGGCTATGACATTACCGATGACTTTGGAAATATTGCCAAAATATTTACTCCGAAATTTTTAGAAAAAGAATCTGTAGCTGCATCGAATAAGGCAAGAAAAGAAAAGGGTCTGTCAGAGTTCCCTCTTCCAGACGCAACGTTTGAAACCTTGGCTGGCATTGGTCCTATGATTGGGCTGATTCTTGTGGATCCTGACCCGACACTTCTTTTGGGCCCGATAGGTAAGGGCTTTAAGGCGGCATCGAAGACCTTTGGCCTTGGGTCTGCTGCTCTTCAAGCGAATCGCCTTGAGACGGCTCAGGGGCTGGTAAAGAGACTTGCCAGCATGACGGATGATGAGATTGAAGCTGGAGGGTTTGCGACATGGCTAGATGACGTAAACAGGCTGGACCAAGACTTGGCTCGAGTGTTTGGAGAAAGGCTTAAGGCAACCCAGGGCCTGCCGTCTAGTTCTGACGCATCAGCAATTATGAGGCACTTTGAAAAGAAAAAAAGTAATCTCAAAAAAGCAGAGGAAGACCTCATAGGTCAGGAAAAAGAGCTAAGGAAAGAGGGAGACACTCTCGCTAAAAAACAAAGATTAGTTCGATTAAAAGAGGCAAAAAGAGAAAACGATTTAATACGAGCAAAGATTGAGGCAGAAGAAGCTGCTGCAAATCTTCTGGCTTCAAAAAAAGCAACTCTTTCTGTTCAGCCAGAAGTCCTTCGTAATGCTTCTGGAAAAGGATTTGTCACTAGTGATCGAGAGATTGTTAAACTACTTAAGCCGTTAGCAGACGACTTTGACGCAAGGAGAGAAGTCTTACGGGGACTTCAAAAGCAGCGCCTTAAAGTACAAGATCAGCAAAAAGCACTTGTTAAGAAAGCAATTATTAGGCCCGGAGAGTTTGCTGCAGGCGTGCGCCCAACTGATGCTGCTGCAATAACCATGGCTAGAAGAAATAAAGCGTTTACAGAGATTGAAAGGTACTTTTCTTCCATGAGTACCATTGAGCAACAAAAGTTTTTAAGCAACAGAAGCTTGTACAAAAACTTGGCTAAAAATCAATCCGTCAGCGAAGACTTTGTGAGGGCCATGCAGGAAGTTTTTCCTAAGCCTAAAGACTTAAGAGCGTACCTCTCAAACAGAAGAAAGCTAGTAGAAATACATAATCGCATTAATACTTCTGATATTGCTTCTTCAAGGTACTTTGTTACCGACAAGGGAATGCAGACATATGGCATGAACGGAACGCCGACAGGAACATTCGGCAAGGCTCCAAGCGTTAAGAGCAAAGATGTTACTGACCCGTTAGAGCCAATAGTTCCGGTTGAAACAAACATAGAGAAATCATTATTTTTAAGCCCTGCTGGAACTAAAGAGCTAGAAAGATGGTCTTCAGCGATAACTCCTACAGACTTAAGAGTAAAGCCCCTTAAACAGACGGCCAGAATAGACGGCGAAGACGTTGTATTTTCTGCTAAAGGAAGAAGAGACCTTAGGATTCCATACGGAACTCGTGCCAGAAAAGGAGACACCCTAATAGATGTTTTAAAAAAGACAGACAATATCAAGGGTTACATAAACAAAGGCTCTGTTAAAGAAGTAATAGAACGTTCCGGAGACTCCCTCACTGCCCAGCTAGGTAGAGCTATCGGAGCAAAAGGCTTCATTTCAAATTACGATAATTATGTAAAAGCAAGGGGAGCGTTTCTTTCATTGTCGATGAAGGGAAAAGTAGGAGTAGACGAACTAAAGGCTATAGACAGGCTTATTAGAGATAACGCAGAAAAGCTAGTAAAGGCAGATAGCGCAATCAGGGCCGCAAGAGAGGGCACAGAGTATGTTGGCGCGAACTTTATAAAAGGACTAGCAAAAGAGTTTGATAGAAGCATTGATATCATTAAGCCCAAGCTTTTAGAAAACAAGACGCTAAGAAGCGCGAACTCTCCACTAAAGGGAGCAGTGACAAAGGTTAGCGGCGGTCTGTTCTTAAAAGCGGATATTCTTCGTAAAAACTTAGATGACGTGTTTGGTAAAGATGCCGTCACTCAGTTCTTGGCCCGAGCAGAAGATGGGGACACTATTGCAGGATCTGACTTCGTAAAACTTATTAATGGCGGAGACAGAAGGATTGTTGAACAAGACATCACGTCCCTTCGCAAAGGGATCACAGAGTTAACATCGCGAGCAGACTCGTTGGTTCCCGAGCAGGAGATCTTGGGCAGGTCTCTCATGAACGAGATGCGTTCAGAGTTTAACATCGGACTTAAAAATCGCTCTAAGAGAAGAAAGTTTAGTCAAGACTACAAGTACAAGAGCTTCGTACTTGACCTTCAAGACAGCCTTAAGCTCTCTGTCGGTTCTGTCGCAAAAGCGTTTAAGACCGTCACAACTACAGGCAGGGCCGCTGGATATACTCCTAGAATTGCAGACGCATACAAAACAGCAATCGAGGTACGTGGCTCCCTTACACAGGACCTAGACCTCCTGTTAGCGTCAACGCCCAAAGAAGACCATATAGATACAATTATAAAATACTTTGGCTCAACTGACGAGATAGAATTTAAGGGAGGCAACTACCCTGCAACATACGCGAACGTTGGACCCATCAGTCTGTTTGAGCAAGCAGCAAGACAGGCGATATCAAATCTCCCGACAATACAGCGGCTTTCTACAACTGTTGAGTCAAAGGTCGGGGGCGACCCACTTGCAGGCAGCTTTACAAAAGTCTTAACCAAAGACCAAAAGATTGATTCAATTAATGACATAACTCAAAAGCTTAAGGACGTTGACTATAACGCCAGAAAGTTTGTAGACATGGCTATCAGTGGGGACGTAAAGGGATTTTCAAAGCAAGAGGTCCTTATCTTAGATACCATCAAAGATGAGTTCCCTAAAGACATGAAGATGAATATCGCTACTGACGATGCGATGAAGCCAGGGGTTCGCGGATACTACAGCTTCCAGACCAATCTAAGAAACAACAAGGTAACGCCTATAGGTATTGTTCTTAGGGGCATTGATGAGCCCTCGTCTGCATCTGATGCTGCATTAAGGGTTGCTGGAGTAAATCCAATTACGGTAGTTCACGAGCTCCTTCATGCGGCAACAGTGCAGAAGATGAGCGACTTTGCTCCACTTACACGGGAGGGCAGGCGTGCGGTTAAGATGTCTGACGAAGCAAAAGCAGGTGCTCAAAGCATTATCGATATCAGAAAGCATTTAGTAAGCGTTTTTTCAGACGACAAGTTGCTGGCCAAGTACGCCCCGGACCTGACGGAGCAACAGGTAAAAGTGATGAGGGCAAATTTGAGAAGAAGAATGGCCCTCAAAACAGAAGCAGGTCCATATGAACTCATTACATACGCCCTTACTGATCCCGATTTTCAGTCAATATTGGCAAAAGTAGCCTCCCCAGATGAAATAAAAGGCAGAGCAGAATCATTATGGTCAAAGCTTGTTACAGGCATGAGTAAGCTTCTTGGCCTAGAAAAAGCAGGCGTAAAGAACAGTGTTCTTGCTAGGGTGATTGATGCTTCAGATCAACTAATCACAGGTAAGGCAAGCTCCAGAGCCGATGCCCCCGGAGACATTGTCGTCAGCACAATGACGAAAGAAGACGACCTAGAGAAAGTCTTTAACAAAACGCTGAGGTCTTTATCAAGAGCCTTTATTCCCAGAAACACAGAGGTTACACCAAGACAAGCAGGGGCACTTGCAAACAAAGCGGCAGACCTGATGGGCCAGCTCGTAAGAGAAGGAAACATGGGCGAAAAAGAATTCCAACAGTTTATGAATTCTATGCGCAGCTTTACAGCAGTCATTCTTAATAAGAAACAAGTAGCGTCAAAAGCAGAAGCATACGCTTGGGCAAAGGCAGCACTTGTAAATGGCGTTACTATAGACGAGGCATCAAAAGTAGCCATGAACACATTCGGCGACATGACGGACGAGCTTGTTGACGACATGAACGCCATAATGAAGGGAGACTTCGGCAGCGTGGGCGGAGATGCCTTTGATGCAGCCCGAGCTACTCGAGCCATGAACAAACTGATTGAGATGGGACTTCCGACCACCACTAGAAAAATAAAAAGTGACGTTGGTGAAATGATGTCCAAGACATCTCGACTTGTTAAGATGTCGGAAGATGCAGAGGGCATGTCTGGATTTGCGCCAGCAAAGCTTGTCGAAGAAATTGAACAGCTAAGTGGCGATATTGTAAAGTCACTGGAGTTGCAGGTCAACAAGCCCGGTGGCGACCTTTTTGCCCGGTCTTTGTTGTCTTTAAAACAAATGATGGGTTTATTTAGGGCATCAGTGACAAGCGGACTGATGCTGCCAAACCCTAGATACTGGCTCAACAACATTGTTGGAGACTTTGCTCAAATATGGTACGAAGAGAACCTGGCAATGGCATCACGTCTAACAATACAAAACCTACCGGCAAACCTGCCTTTTATCGGACGACCAGTACAGAACGCTCTCTTTAGGGCTAGTGAGTCGTTAGAGGGCACGCCTATACTGGGTCCTGTTATTAACGCCCTATACAACCCCACCCTCAACAAGCTATGGACAGGCAAGTCTTCCGAAGTAGTTAAGATGAGAGACGGCACGTCCTATACTGTAGGTGAGTTGCGGCGGATGCTTGCTATAGACGGGGCAATGGACACATTCGCTCAAGAGACCTTAGTTGAAGGCCTGAGAAAACAGACAGGCAAAGTGATGATGGAGTATGGGTTAAAGAAGGGCTTTGAGCGTAATAAAATTTTGCAAATGGCTAAAAAGTCAACAACCGCCCTAAATAAACACGCCACTTTTGTACAGCAAAGACAAAGGGCCGCACTATACTTAGAGTATCTTAATCGAGGATATTCCAGAGAGGATGCAAGAAAGGGCATGATGAACGCCCTTTACGACTGGAAACGTCCTCTTGGTTCCACAGAAGTCAATGTTCTTGCTCAGATATTCACCTTCTGGAGATTCCAGCGTCTTGCGACAGAGCAGTTATTCAGAAGCTTTATGCTGGCCACTAGAGACGGCGGAACAAGCAGAAAGCTTATGGGCGTGCCGCTTCCGTCCAGAGGGCAGGGTGCCCGTTCTTTGGGCAGAATTAGAGAGATGGAGCAGAACTTGGATGTTGTTCCCGCGGCTGTGTATCACACCATGGGCACCGGCGAAGAGGGACAGGCCTCTACATACAAAGAGGTAATTGATGCCTTTTATCGGGACATCCCGTTTTGGTGGCAGGGGTCTAGAGCAACGGCGTTTTCTATGCCCATTATGAATGGGGCTGTCAAAAAGTGGTATGAGGACCGCGGATACGACTTTACATATCAAGATGTTGTGATCCCGCCGTTCACTCCACTAGACATGGCCAACCAGTATTTGGGCGCAGCAGCTTGGGTGTATGGATTCAGTACCGCAGGAGTCACGGGCAAGGGCATGTCCCCTGACGCGGCCTCCGAACTGCTCATTAACCCTCTGACCGCAGCAACAAGCCCGTTGATTCAGGCACCTCTTGAATTAATGCTTAAGGACTTTAGTGGTGGAACGCAGTACATTGGATCAGGGAGAGCTTACTTGCGGCCTTACGAAGTCGATCTAATGACGAATAAGTTTCTGTTCGGAGGCGTTAAAAGAGACAAGGACAATCGACCTTACGTTGAGGGAGAGGCCAATAAAATTCTATCCTTGGTTAGAATGATGCCTTTCTTAGGGACGCAGTTGCCCCAGTACTATGCGGCAGTCGATAACCCCGGATGGGTAGAGGGCCTTGGTAAGGGGACCTCATATATGCTACAAAAGCTACTAGGAATCGCACCTAGGCCCAAGAACCCTGAGCGTGAGCTCCTTTATCCGGTCAAGGAACGAGAGCAGGATCTGTCTAGAGAGGTAAGATCGTCAAAGGGAACTCAGAAGGCCCAGGATTATGAAGCCGATAATTTTTAGGAGAAGAAGTAATGCCAAGAATATCACCGGGAGTCATCCCCATTAAAGATCAGAATCCATATGAAACCATCCGATGCGTCGCGTCATCAGACAGCGACATTGAGGAGCACGACATTGTTGTAGTGTCCGGATACACAGGGGACGTTCTTATTGTCAGCCCTGCAGACGCTACTGCTGAAAAGTCCGAGGGGTCAGCTCTCTATATCGCAAGGACAGGAACCGCTGCTGGACGTGCTCTTTGGATCCAGCCTTGGAGGGTGGCTACCCGAGTATCGACAGAGGGGGCGCAAAATAGCGATCCTGTTTTTCTAGGACGAAACGGCAAGTTTGTTTTCAGCATCCCAGAAACTAATGAGATGTGGTATACCAGACGTGTGGGAACTGTTATTGATAGTAACGTAATCCATTTCCATTTGGGGTAAACATGGCTTCTACAGCTCGCGGCAATCGCATTTATAAGTTTTCTGACAACGAATCGGTTGTCGCAAAGGCATCTGGAAGCATTCCCAATGTTGCCGATCCGGTTACAGCAGAGACCACAGCAGACGCTCAAACAGGCGCAGTTCTTGTTCGAGGAGTTCAGAAACTCGATGTATTTATTGATGTCACATCAAATGGTGCAGCAGCCTTCTTATACGTCAAGTTTCGATTTTCTGACAAGGAGTCCCCGTCTGTTTCCGTTCCTACGGATTGGGGCAGTCTTATGGTTGACAATATTGATACGGCCACAGGGATCAGCAGTGCACAGGAGTACCTCCTGAAGATTGACTTAGACAACGTCAATGGCACGGCAAATCTAAATGCGCCTAGGCGGTACTGTACTCGCGTCGAGCAGGTAAGCGGACTCTGGGCCTCGGCCCTAGTTTACTCTGACGGCAACTTAACGGCTGGCTCTGTAACATTTGTTCGTCACTCATAGGAGAAAATGATGGCTTATTATTACACTCCGATCAAAACCGCTTCGGGCGGGTTAATTGAAGTTGCAAAGGACGAGGGCGGCGAAGTTGTTTCGGCTATGGAAGACCTCATTGGAGGAATTCATACTTTAAAGCTCGATCGGGAATTAAACCGATACGTTTTGGATTGTCCGGAGGACCAACCGACTTTGTCAGGTTGGGACGTAAAAACCGCCGAGGAAGTAAATACGGATTATCCCGGCTTAATTGAGGGGGTTTAAAATGGCAGTCGTATGGAGTTGGGCGTTTGGTAGCGAGGGCAAGTCCCCTATGGAAACCTACTTAGGTTTCGAATACATCAACGGCGGAGGTACACAAGCCCCCTTCACCGGAGCAGATAACGTGTACTCTTACGCGAGCTACCCCGGAACTAAATACAGTTGGGGAACGTCAGCCGTTCGAGGATTTCGCTTCCCTTCGACAGTAGCGGCCCCCGGCGCGGGGACGGTTGCGGTAGCACTCAAAGCGAAAACCACTTGGTTTGCAAACGCCGGGTCTCCACTATTATTGATTGAGGGGGTCGGCGATCCGAACGATATGCAGGCACTTATGTACGTTTCCAATGCGTCAACTTCGACGATTGCGATGTGGGTTGACAGTACTTTCGCCGGAACAACCAGCTTAACTCTCGATGATTGGCATTACGTGGCCATTAGTTATGACTTTGGAGTAACGACTCCGAGCACGGCGACCGCGACGTTTTTTGTCGATGGCTCGCAGGTTGCGACGGGAACGGACAACAGCGGCCCGGACGGAACAGAAACGAAAGTCAGAATTACGAGCGGAGGCTTCTCAAATACTTTGGGCCTTGTCGCTCAATGTGTCGTCTACGATACCGGCACAAGCGAGGCCGATGCTACTTCCCCGATTTTCGTAACAAGGGTCGCGCCGAACGCCGACACGTCGGACGTGGGAACGTGGTCACCCGCAAGCGGCGGAACAAACCAAGTTGCGGTCACTGCTGGAGCGTATAACAATGCGACGTACGCTCAAGAAGCTACCCCGTCATCTGGCGATAATGTAGTTACAGAGGTGAACAACCTAGCGACACAGTTGGGTTTAACACCGGGTATTGTCCGAGCGGGCACTAACCACACATATAGCAGTGGAACCAACCTCCAAGCGTTTGCCTCGATTCGAGATAGCGGGGGAGCCTACACCAACGGGGCCACGGTTACTCCAGACCAAGCAGATACAACCTACGCTTACGGGACCTCCACGGGCTTGACGGGTGCGAGCACAATAAACGTCAAGTATGAAGTGGTATAGTCCATGCCGGTATTATCCGAAAACCTGATTGCGTACTACCAGTGTGAAGATTTCGCAGATTCATGGGGAAGTAGAACAGGAACCCCGTCGTCAATCA
>WLWF01000330.1_pt1 | contig 46747 bp, 17 predicted proteins | sample 6718331 | NCBI WGS metagenome assembly WLWF01 (sample SAMN12718692, study PRJNA515312) | sponge metagenome | isolation source: marine sponge | host: Mycale hentscheli | place: New Zealand: South Island, Marlborough, Capsize Point | collected 2003-05-01 | reverse complement strand
CCGCTAGCAAACTTAAAACAGAATAAGAATAGGATAGCTAGCTTTCTCACCACTGTAAGAATTTAGGTGAGTAGTGTATACCCACCCCTATATAATGTCTTCCTTGACCTGTAGTTGTAATACCCACTCCTGTCTGTATACCAATACCAAATGTTCTGCGGGACTGTCTCATCAGCTGTCTCAATTCCTTGTCATCTTGTACAAGTATACCTTTACCCTGGTTAAATGTAACGTTAGGATAATCTGTCTCAGCTCTCATGAAAACTTGTTTAGTCTTTCTGTCTTGATAGATTGATGTTCTTAACCAAATGTTTTGATATAAATCAATCTCCGCAGGTCCTAAAGTTAACGAATCACCTACACTTGCTGGGATAGTTATATCCATTGTCCTTAGACTCTTATCATAAACTGTGTCACTCTGTACCGTTATAAGGTGTGTGTAATCTCCCTGTAAATAGATGGTATCATGCGTAGTATCAGTAAGTGTAATAAGTGTTGGTGACTCAATAATCTTTTCTTGAATCTTTACTTTATACTCTGTGATAGTAACTGGTGGCTTAGACTTCTCGTAGTCTAGTGAATCATTTAACTCATCAACTTTTAAATTAAGTGCTCTTATCTCTCCTGTGCTTAATCCATCCTTGCTGACGTAGTTCCTTATAGTATCTTGCAGTGCTAAGTTATTATTCTCAAGTCTATTAATCTCAAGCTTATCCATTTGACCTGACTCGCATTGCTTTACTAAAAGAATGATCAATATCAGTATTAGTGCTGTCGGTAATGCTCTACCTATCTCTTTCTTGTGTCTATATATCTTTTGTATTATAGGCTTACCAGCCGCAGACTTTTTCATACTGTTCCATAAATTTAGCAACCATAGGATCTCTATAGTTTTGTTTTAACTCTACATGCACCATCTCATCTAGTTTGTTTGCAGTTTCAATCAGTTGAGCAAAACCACTTCTACTAGGTTGTTTTAAATCATTCTGTCTAAGATCACCAGTAAAGATCATAAGAGATCCCTTACCAAGTCTTGTGCAGAATAAATATGTTTGAAGTTTAGTTAGGTTCTGTGCCTCATCTATAATGAGAATACCATTAGTTATTGTTCTACCCCTTGCAAACTGCAATGGTAGTAACTCTAAGTCACCATCCTTCAACCACTTATCTACTTCTTTCTTACCATTATCTCGGAGTATCTCCATGTTCTCTATAACAGGAGCACACCACTGGCGCATCTTTTCATCTTTATTTCCTGGCAAATACCCCATATCTTCTGTAGATACTTGAGGTCTAGCTATATACATCTTTTCTATACCACCTTTTAGAAATAAATCTAAAGCTATCTGTGATGCTAGGAATGTCTTAGACGTACCTGCTTTACCAGTTATAATTGCTATTTTGGAATCAAGAATCTTCTCCTTTGCTCCCTTCTGTTCCTCACTAAGTTCATACTTAAATGATGGATTTGTTTTAGTCTTTCTTCCACTAAGTTCTTGCCTCATATTATAAGATAAGGAAAATTACTTGATATAAAAATCTTGTTGTTCAGCAAATCCATGCCACTTCTGAATTGTATATAAAATAGGAATGGCATCTTTCCATTGCTTAGTAAGTTTAAGATCACCTTTTCTAGGCTTTCTTTGATATACATAATCAGAATTTTCATAAAATGCCTGATCAGATTCGCTAAAGACCCAAGCTAATGGAGTTCTAACAGAGTAATCTAATGCTTCACCCAACTCACCTAATGTTCTAGTTGCTGCTATAGGATTCTTAAAACCCTGATAAGCTTGTTCTAAACCACCAAGACCAGGAATTGGTATGAATGTTACAAGTTCTTTATTAGTTCTATCTACTTGATATAGCAAATAGTTTCTCATCTTTTTTAACCAGGGATCTAAATCATCATTATCATCCCCTACAAAAGCTGCAGAAAGAAGTGACTGCAAAATTAAACCTGTTAATATAATACCTATCTCACCTGTAGTTCTATAAACATTATATAACTTGTTTGTTGCTCTTTGGTCTGCAGATAAATCCTGACCTTCTGTAAACCCATATTCAGTTTTAAATCCCTCACCATATTTAGAGAATGCAAGATTACCTTTTCCTATTTCTCTACCAGCATAAGACATAAACTTCCAAAAGGATGTATATCTACCCTCAAGCCAACCTAAATTCTCATCATAATACTCAGATCTAAACCTAGCATTAAAGGCTGGTACAACCCACTTCTTAAACTGTGCTGTAAGCTTACCTAACCAATGTGACTGAAGAACCATTCTATCTTCATATGCATAGTTACCATGAATTTGTTTATTTACTTCACGTATTTTATTACGCATATCATATCTCCAGTTATCTGTATACTTAACTTCTTTACCAGACTTCTCTACTATTGTATCAAATCCTTCTTTTAACCTTACAGTTTGTTCAACAGAATCAAACTCAAATGCATCATATAAACTTATAGTTTCATTGGTCTTAGAGTTTTTAATAGTGGTATCCATTAACATTGCTATACCAACCTTTGTTTGAACATTCCACTCTGCACCATCCTGTAACATATACCCCCACTCTGTAAATCTTTCAAAAGCTGTTTTATCACCAACCAATAACTGTCTACCAGACTCCCGTATATCTGCTTTATTATCCATCATTCTAAACAACAAAGTCAGAGCTTCATATTTATTAAATGCTTTATCTGCATCATAACTATTTTTACCAGAATGTTTAGTTGGATAACTGAGTCTATTCATCATACCAGGTAAAACTCTTTTATTATATTCAATCTCAGCTCTTTTATATGCTTCTGCAGAAAAGAATCTTTGACCCGCTGCTTCAATTAAATTATTAAGTCTACCTAATGCATAGTTATTAAAGTTACCAAATGGGTTGAAGGCAACATATGATAAAGAAGCATACTTAATTAGCTGATTAGCAGCTTCATCCATAAAACCTTTATTGACACCATCTGTATCATAAAAGACCATCTTCATGTACTTCTTTGCTCTACGTACTATATAAGCATCTGCATTCTTAACACCAGTCTCAACAAAGTTGCCCATCTTATCTCTTATACCTGTCTTAACTTTTTTGAAAAGACCCGGCTTGTTTGTATAGTCTCTTTTTTCAATAACATGTAATAGTGCATTCATTGTATCCTCAGTCTCAGACATCACCTCAAAGTTCTCTGCCATTCCTGAGAATGCTAGCAATGTTGCACCCAGATCAAGGTTAACTTCATTTGCTCTTGCGCCTGACTGAATCTTTTGTAGCTCACCTCTAAGTTCTGCTAATTGTTCTTTATATGCCTCAATTTTAATTTCATTATTATTACGTTTATCTTGAAGTGCTTCAATTTTATCCATAACAATTTTGGCATCTGCTTCTTTCTTTATGTTACCTACATAAAATATTGGTAGCTGATCTGTAATTAACTGACCATTCTCATCAACGTTAATTGTTTTCTGAGAAGTTGTTGTGGTAAACATATCTTTTATAGAGTTAGTATTACCTTTTAATCTACCATAGATCTTTGCAAAGATGCCGCTCTTATTCTTTACGTCTCTGGCAAATCTCTTTCTAACCAGAGGAACTTTGCCAAGCATTTGATCTCTATACTGGGGATCTAGTTTTGTTAAAAGATCATTCTCAAAGACTTCCATATACATCTCATAGAAGTTCTTACGTGCTAAACCAAGAGTAGAGTTATCCTCCATCATTGCTTTATACTTTTGACTACGCATATCTTTTCTACCAGTCTCTTGAGAACTTTCTTCTCTTGCTTCTTTGAACTCTGGCTTAACAACACTAAAACCAGCTTCAAGTGAAACCTGTCCTGTATAGTTTCCATTCTTATCTCTGATTGCCATGTAATAATCCTCAGTAGTCATAAAGTATTTTGCTTTATACTTCTGATATTCAAGCTCAGATACACCTGGTTTTTTAACCCAAAAGCCAAAGTTGTTAGAACGGCTTACAAAAGTTTCATATTTATCTCTAACTTTTTTAAACTCGTCTGTATATCTGTGATAGTCCCCATCTGCAAATTGACCATCAACAACTTTTTCACCTCTCCAAAAGTCAGAGTATTCTTTTTTCTTTTTAGCTAGCTCAATATTAAAATTTAATTCTTTTTGATTCTTTGGATTGTCTATATATCTCATTGGTATAGCACCTTCATATAAACCATCTCTTAAATCTTTAATCGTTTTATGATACTGTGGACCAATTTTTTTAACAGTTCTACCTGTAAATTCACCATTCTCATCAAACTCTAACATGAACTCATAAAGCTTCTGCTTATCCTTATTAGGACTAATCTCTAATAATGCATTGGCTAGATTAACAATCCTCTGTTGTCTGCTTTCAATTCTATCAAGAATTACTTGCTTCTTATTCTTAACAATCTTATCCATAAGAGCAAGTAAAGTATCTTTAGCAGTTGCTACATCCATGGTTTGAAACTGTAGCATGTTCATGTCCTCTGCTTTGCTTACAAGCTCATCTAACTCAACCTCTGTAAAGTCTCTGCTTGACCACTTCTTAACTAACCCTTTTACTGCATCAATGATTGCGGTATCTAATAAACCATCAGACTTTTTATCACTACCAGCTAGCTCATTAATTTGAACTGATAGTCTATCAAGAAGTGCTCTCTGTTGTTTATTTAAGTTTTGTCTTGGTGCTTTTACAAGTCCTTTAGAATACTGTAGTAATCTAGACATGTTCATTACATAACCTATATACTCATCACTACTAAAGTTTGCATCATCCTTTACATACTCTATAAACTTTCTAGTCTCTCTTACAACATCTTGCATCATTCTTGTAGCAACTCTGCTCATTTCTGAGAAGTCACCTGACTCTAATGCAATTGCAATAATTGTTGTTGCTTGATCAATACCCTCTAATACTTGTGTTTTATTTTGATTTAAAGAAATATTTCCTTTTAACCTTTCTACTACTTGACGCTTATCTAAAAGCTCTGTTCTATAGTCACTTAATAAACCATATACTGTATCATATTCTTCTTGAGCTACAACAGCAGGATCTTCTGCAATATCTATATCAGGATCTAACTCTACATCTTTAATCTCAACATTACCCATCTGCTCCATTATAGCATCCATGTTTGTCTTTTGACTAATGTCAACATTCAAAGGTATAAGCTGATCTATATAGAACTGTTGTTCTGAGCTATGCATTTGATACTCTTCAAAAACAAAAGAGCTTTCAGTTATAAGACCATCTTTATTTCTAGGTGCACCTTTAAATTCTTGAGAAACTAATTGACCCTTTTCATTTCTAGTCTCTGTTATATTATCAATTTTAACATGCATTGTAAATGAAGGGTTAGATGATATCTTAAAACCCATATTCTGAAGCATTCTTTTATACATGTTAACTTGCATATCATGCTTACCTCTCTTTGATAATTTGTCAAGACCTAAAGCTGCTGCTTTACTATCTCCTAAAGTGTCTAGTTTATTTTTATAACTATAATCTTTAACACTATACTTACTGGATTTTAAATCTACAACTCTTAGACTACCATCAGCTTCTACCATTAACAAGTCAATTGCACCAGCAATCTGTGCATTATTATCATAAACAATTACTTGAGGAATGATAATACTACCTTTTCTATTTTCTCTTGTTGTTAGATCTCTGAGTATATTCTGCATTGTTTTATATGCATCATTGAACTCTACAGGATCTGTTAAGATCGTCATTTTAGATTGAGTCTCATCTACAGATAAATCTAACGCTAAACCCTCCACCATATTATCAAGATCATTACCCAACTCTTTATTCAACATTGTTGCTGTTTCCAAATGATCCGCCATGGGTTTATTAGATACAGCTCTTGTTGAGGATGTATACTTTATATTTGGATTAGTTAGATTAATATATTCATGATTACTTTCTTCTAGGATAACTACATCTCTACCTTTAGGGGCTGCTGCAAATGCATCTACTTTACCTTGCATAGCACCTGACTGAAAGAATAATTGTTTTATTACTTCTGCTTGAGCAGGATTAGCTGTAGATAAAATATAGTCATAAGCCTTTTGCTTCTCTGGTGATAATGCATACTTTACTCTTGAGTCCATCTGATCAGCTGTAATCTCAAAAGTTAAATTCTCAACGTTCAACATCTTAGCTATATCAGACATAGATGTATTTGGACTTATGTCCGAAGCTGTCATTTTGATTTCATTAGTAAACTTGCTGGTTATATTAGATATGATATCTCTAAACCAATTGAGAAACTCTTTTACTGCAGATAAAAATGTTCTAGATGGTTGCTCCACCTCTTGGTTAAAGTGCTTGGTTAACCCTTGAGTTACAAGCTCTACATTTCTGTGATCCTCATTGAAACCTTTCTTATCAGAATAACTTTGGTTTATCTCTTCTACTAGCCCAGGGAATGTTTCTTTTGCCTCCTGTAATAGATTATCAAACAAGTCTTGGTTATCTATCTTAACAGCATCTACAAAGGGGTGTAGCATCTCTTCTATAGCAACCATATTATCAACCCTCCCGTCTATCAAAAAGACTTGACCATTCACATAGAATGATCTTACTTGATCAAAACTAACATTAGCTTTCTGAGTATCATCTAGTGTATTATAAAACTTCTCTGCTCTCTCAGCACTTACTAGTTCTACATTTAAACTAGGAAATGTTTTAGATAATTGATTTATAATGAACTTAACATTGTTTGTTTCACCAATGGGTTTGGCTTGCCCCATATCTTCTTGCAGTACACTCTCATTAAAGAACACTTGAACCATACCCTGATCTATAGCTTTATAATTTAAAAGCTCAGTGTTTAGATTATTCTTTTCTAAGTATGTATTTATTTTAGATAGACTTTCACTAACAGCAATATTTAAAGGACCAGCTTTTTCTGCTGTTACTTGCTGACCGGGGGATGCTATAGCACCCTCCACTGCATTGTTTATATAGAAGTTATTATCATATTGAAACAACAGATTGTTTTTCTCTAGCGAAGAAGACAAAGAAGAAAAGAAGTTTTTTTCACCAGTTTTTTCTAAAGCCTTGCTGGCTTTTACATAATCAACTGCTTGCGTCAGTGATGGAAACTGATCACTATTATTACTTTGTTGCCATCCTAATATAACATTATCTGTAGCAGCTGTTGTACCAAACTGTCTTTGCAATGCCTTATAACCTGTTGTACTTCTATTTATACAAGTTGCCATATGTTCTTAAAATTTTATTCCAAAACACTCACGCAGGTGTTCTTCTGCTTGTTCTTGTGTTCCGTTAAAGTCTTCCATAAATTTACTAAAAGCTTTAGCAGAATCTATACCGTTATCTTTTAAACTTTTTTTATTACCAGCTACATTAACAGACTCCCATAAAGCTTCATACTTAAGCTTAGGACCAGGAGTAAGATTAAATACATTTGATTCTCCTTGTGCATTATCTAGTATAGATTGCACATCAGCAACATCTCCAAAGAGTTCTAATTGTTCTCCAGCAACAGGTTCTGTAGCTTGTGGTTGTGCAGTATCTTTTACTCTAGGCTCAACACTTTGTATACCCTTCTCATTAGCAACTATATTATTATTTGGATTTGCTATTTGCGCTCTTATTTCAGCTGCAGGATCTACAGTATCTACAGGTGATACCGGAGCTGCTTGAGATGGAGCCCCTTGATTTTTTCTAACAAGATCAGACAACTGTTTAGCAGTTGGTCTAGGGTTCTGACCATCAAATATAAACCCAATAGGATTTTGTGATTCAGAACCCATTGGTACAAATGTCTTAAATGTTGCTACTTTGTTTTTACTATCAAAACTTGCTAAAGCGTAAAATGGTCCATCTACAAATGCAGCAGGAAGAGTATTTAAATCTCTACCAGAAATAGTTATATCACCATTATCCTCTTTCACAGAAACTTCTTTTAATTCTGGTGATAAAGCTTCAAGCAATTGTGTGTTTTTTGCAGACTTAAAATACCCCACGAAAGATGGATAAGCATCTACATTTGGATTAGTTCTACTATTAATTACAGACTGATTAAACTGACTTAGTACAGCAACAGGAATGGCATCTATTATACCACCAAACTGATATTGAAGTGCATCTTTAACCATTGCATAGTGAACAAGATCCATTACTAAAGGTCTTGTCGTTACATCATCATAGAGTCTTAAGAAGTCATTCTGCAAGTCAACCTTTTGACTATCATTAAGTTGTATCAAAGTATTAGCTTCAATTAAACTTAATCCTGTATCATTATTCTGATCAGTAATTTCTTGAATGTTTAAGAATGTATCCAAAAAGAAATTACTCTCATCACCTATCTGATCTCTTAATGCCTGTACAGTTTTTACAGGGGTAAATGCTGGATCAGTAGCATAGAGATAATCATTAGTTAAGGATCCTCTTGATTGATTTACTGAATTAAAGTCAGCTGCATACTCACTCAAAGTTAAATAAGAGACAAGATCTCTTTTAACTGCAGCACGCTGCTCTTTAGTTAAGAATGGTGTTAATGTATTATCAAGAACTGTTGTAAGTTGAGATCCTAGTTCACCTCTAGTAACAAGAACTTGTTTAGAAATTTCTGATATTTCTCTAACAGCTTCTACATATCCACCATAGAATGAATCATTAATAAAGTTAGTAGACTTAATATACTTATGATCCTTAAGTTTTTCAGCACTTAAAGAATTTTCAATACGATCAAATATTGATGCATCTGTACCCAAACTTTTTGTGGTGCTTATTATATCTAGAAAGTTTAACAACTCTTGTGATGCCTGCTGTAATGGTAATATAGAAGCAAGCAAACTAAGTTCTTCTCCTCTGGTCATAGTATCTCCTCTATGTGCTTTACTAACTGTATCTGATTTTAAAAGTCCACTATAAGTTGCAACTTTGGAGCGTGGAGAACCAATTTTTTTTGTTGCACGATCAAATGCAGTATCAAAAGAAGCACCACTATTTTTCATATCTTGAAAGAGCTCATACAATACAGGTGTATTTATATATGATACAGCATACTCATAATTCATACCTAACTTTAACATTACAGCTAGAATAGATAAGTTATCTCTTGTAAGACCAAGTTTAGCAGCTAATCTTTCTTTAGCATTATCCGTGGTTGCTGTAACAATTTCAGATATAATGTCTTGGTTTCTTATGTTAGTACCTTCTTGATACTGAGAATTCAAATTATTGTAAGCCTTACCATCAAGCATGATTGGGCTATCAAGTGTACCATTAAACTCTGCTACTAGTGATAGTATATTATTTGGTACAACTATTCTACCAATAAGACCAGCACCCTCTTTATTGTTTTTAAATGATCTTATCTTACCATCTAAACTATTTACATTTACATCAATCTCAATTGCTCTTTGAGCTATTGATGGGAAGTTCTCAACATCATTAGAAAATCTTTCTACAAGACCTATTAACTTTCCTAAACCTGCTGGTTGATATGCTATAGCCACATCTTGATTAGGTGTATTAGTCATATACTCATTACCTAATAAAGCAAACTTGACATCAACAAGTTCATTATTGATTGATGCTTCATTTGGTTGTTGACCATACTTTTCAATATATCTCTGATAATCTTTAAGACTAGCTGGCAAACCAATCATTGATGCTGCAATCATAGCAGCTTCTCTACCTTTTAATGATGTATCTCCATCAAACTCTTGGATAGCATTAGCATTAGTTTCATAAAGCTCTAATGCCATATTCAATGTAGATCCTTTTTTATTTACTTGTTTCTGCAAATAATTTATATAGTGAGCAAAGCCTGTTTTTGTATCTGCTTTATCAAACTTACCGTACTCTGTAATTTGTCCATCCTCTACAAAGAAGTCTTTAAAGTGTGTGAATACAGCATCAACATCAAAGTCAGCACCTGATACCTGTACAAGTTCTTGAGGATACATTGCAACAGAACCATAGTATGCCGGTAAAAAGTCTACAACCTTAGCTGCCATTGCTGAATGCTTATCTTGAGTTGGTACTCTAGTAGCTACATGCTTAGATGCTACTTCAGGAATAGGAACACCAGCTTTATCTACATATTGAAATACATCAGAATTCTGTGCGGCTACTATACTTTCAGAATATCTTTGTCCAGTAAATTCACCTTGAGCATTATACTCTTTTACATTAGTTCTTAATCTATCTAATATAATTACACCCTTGTCTCCAGCTTTTGCTAGTTCTTCTTCTAATAATGAAAGGTTTCCAGGATCTTCTAAGTTGATTGGTTTCAATCCTTCTTTTAAAGCAATTGACTCTCTAATAACTTCTTGTCTATTTGGTACAATATCACCATTAGCATCACGCTCTACACTAAATACTCTTCTAAAAATATTATGACCACGATCAGACTTAATAGTAAACTTCTCACCAAACAACTTACTATTAACAGAATCTGCAAAGAAGTTTAAAAATATCTGCTCAAACTTTTCATATGAAATAGGCATGTTAGGATCATACTTCATTTCACCATTCTCCGTTGAGAATATCTCAAGAAGATTACTAGAAGCTTTAGAAGCTTTTAATGATGGCATTGCATATAATGCCATTGCATATAAGTTAATACTTACTTTCCCTTCTTTTTTAGCTTGATCTAATTCTGCAAATGCATCTGCAGCACTGAAGTCAAGCAAAAGGTTTCTTCTACCTCTAAAGTTTAAAGCAACTTTTGCTTTTATCTTTTCGTGATATGTATCCTTAATTGTCTTAAGACTTACTTTCTCACCATTAATTTCAATATTCTTCTTGTTTGATGTTTTGTTATCAGCAGTTAACTGTTCCCCTGTAATCAAAGTTTTAAGCTGAGTAACATCTGTAATAGATCCTTTATTAGAAGGATTAATTACTTGAAGCCTCATGAAGTTAGCATCTATATTAACAGTCTGTACATCATCAACTCTGCTAAAATCAGATACTATATCAAGCTCATTGACATTTCTTTTCTCCATCTTAGATGCTGTAATAGGAGCTGCTATTACAGGCTTTATCTTACCATTTTCTATAGAAGCACTTTCTTTTGCTTCCATAATTAATCTAAGATTATGAAGCTCTTTCATGTTTGGTTTAGCTTCTGTATAACCAGACTCTTTTGTAGATGTATATTGTGGTGTCAATACAAATGCAGATGTCTTTATAAATACATTACCATCTCCAAATACAATCTTCTTAGAGTTAAGCATTGCTTGAAGTTGAGCATAACCCTGTACACTTCCATCAACATTACCATAAAGTTCCTCGGTTGATATATCAATACCCTCTTTTACTTTATTTAAAAGATCTGCTTGTTGTTGAGTTAGTTTACCAAAACCAAAGAACATATGTCTAAATGCTTCAACTGTTATATATGACTGAGCATCCTCACGGTCAATGTCTTTGCCATCAAAAGTACTTTTACCTGTAGGATCAAAGTACTGTATAAACTGCATCTCTTCCATTATCTGATCAACACCAAGTGCAGGTGCAATAGAGTTATGTGCTGCAGACTTACCAGCACCATTTTGCATTTTAGCTCTCTTAACTTTATCAACAGCATTCTTTAGTGAAGTTGCTTGATCACCAAGTAATATTTCATTTATTGCTTCAGTGTTCACTAGGTCATTTAGAAATATCTGCTTTAAATTATTCTTGCGGCTTTTACCTAAGTTTAATAATTGATTTGATGTATTAGAAATAGTTACATTGTTTGAAACTATACCATTCAAGTGTTGACTAAAAGTTAAGTCAGATATATTCTCAAGATTTTTTACAAACTGATCATATTGATTATTTAAAGATAGCTCTATACCCTTTCTTAACTGAGTCATAGAAGAGTTTACACCATCATCTTTTAATGCAGATTCTAATGTAAAGTCCTCACTTTGAAGTTCTTCTGCAGTCTTGTTTTCAAATAACTGTATTAAACTCTCTTGTAGCTCAGGTGTAATATAACTTTCTGTATTAAAGAATTTAAAACCTCTACCACCAGGAGTATTAAAACCAAGTATTGAATCTACAGGAGCGTTTGTTTTATTTTCAATGTACAGTTTTTTAATTCTATCAAACTCAGTTTTTATTGCACCCTCAAAATGGTCTATAGTCTCGGATGTAATCTTACCAGTACTGCTATCTATTGTTTTCATAACAGGTAAGGAAACTAAATCACCTGTACCAGAAGCTTCTATAACTCTAATTAATACATCACTTACTGCCTGCTTTGTTCCATCTGCACCTTCAATAACAGATACTTCTCCATTTTGATTTTTAACATTTGAGAAGTACATGTTAACCATACTTTCAATAAATAGTTTTGCACTAAAATCATCATAAACTGAACTATCTCTACGTCCAGATGCATTTTCTGTAACAACACCATTTACTCTAACAACTTTAAATCCTTGTTGAGCAGCAAAGTCTTGTATTAAAGGATTATTTAAAATTGTATTATTTGATAAGAACTCTTCTTGAGATAATGCTTCAATATTATCTTGGTTATTTAACTCATGTATTTGTTTTAAATGGAATGTTTCTGCTTGATGCGCATTTACCAAATCTCCATTAGCATTCTTAAATGTATCTAAATAAACATTCTCATCAAAGACTGCATTACCCTGTGCAATATTCTCCAATCTAGAACCAGCACCTTCTTCTCTTTTAAATAAAAATGTACCTTTCTCAAAGCTATCTCTAATCTGTGCTATATCAGTTGAGGTCATTGCATATGCATCAGCATTATCACTCTTAAAACTTAAAAGTTCTTCTGCTGATAAACCTGGAGCTGCATCTTCAGATTCAACCACACTCTCAGCACTATTCAAAATACTATACTGTATGAATAATGGATTGACACTTATACCTGCTTTTCTTAGTGTTTCAGCAACAAAGTTTGCACGAGAAACCACAGTCTCACCATCAATTGAAGATACAGGTTGTAGATATGTCATTGCCTTGTTAAGATCTCTCTTTAACTCAGATGCAAAGCTGGTATCAGTTTGATACTTCTGTCTTTGTTGTTTATATGCTGTACTCCATGTATTAAGTTGAAACTTAGCATTATTATTTTTTAATGCAGAAAATATTGTAGTAGTGGTACCTTTTGCAATACCATCAGTAGTTTCTTTATTAAGTATAATTTGATAGTCAACCGTATAGTTAGTAAACCCTGCAGTAAATGATTGGAATAATTGACCATTCTTCTTTATTATAGGATTCTCACCTCTCATCAAAGCATCTCTATCCAAACCTACATCATTCAAGAATCTTTCCATTACAGCTCTTGTCTGTGGGTTTGTCTCAGAATACTTCAACATCTTTCTCACCATATCATAGGGATTAGATGTATTCTTAGCAGATTTAACTAGTCCACTATAAGCTGTTGCAACATCAACAGTAGTAGCATATGCCGCATCTGTTTTTCTACCAAATATATCAGTAGATGATATTGTAGTTGTAGCAAGATATTTTCTTACAAATTCAGGTAATGATCTAACTCCACCAACAAGCTCTTGACCTTTATCCCAGTCTTGTGTGTTTCTTTCACCTTCAGATTCAAAGTTCTCTTCCAGCTGTGCTAGTCTATCATTTTGTTTAAGAGATATTAAATCTAAGTATTCTGTTATACCTTCTTTTACTTGATCTGAAGAATCATAAAGAGCATTTTCTAAATCCATCAGTGTAAGTAACTGAGCATCACTTAAATTCTGATTATTTTCAGCACTATATATTTGCTGAAACTCTTCTACGACTTGATCCAATAAAGCATCAGTCTTAATTGGTGCTGCAGCTACTTGATACTTCATTATAAATGAAGCTGACATATCAGATATAAGTTGCTTGGCAGTAGTAGAATCTAAGTAACGAGTTCCTCTAGCAGATATATTAACAGGAATAAGCTTGTCTGCTTCTATTGTTACATTATCTACTAAGGACTCTGTAAATCTATTTTGCTGAGTGCTTGAGTCTTTAAACTTACCTGCATCTATTTTCTGGAATAATGCATTTAACTGATTAGGAGAGTATACTTTAAATACAGACTTGATAATCTCTATAAGTCTGTTAAAGAATGACTTAATTATAGAATCAGTCTTAGTAGCTTTTCTATCAGTCTTAAACTCTTCAAACCTATCTGCAAGATATTCCTCAATAAGTTCTTGCTCAAGTCTAACATCACTCATTGACTCATAGATCTTAGCTGAGTTCTTGAGTCTTGTTATCTCTTGCTGTAAAGTCTTACCCTCTGACTTTAACTTAGCAAGCAATTCTTTCTTACCAATGCTTAAATACTGATCTATCTGTGCATCTGTAAGAAGCATTCTAAATACTGAGTGAAATGCTTCATGATACTTAAATGGATTAGATGAGCCTGTATAGATGTTACCTTCAACACCTTGACCAATACCTTTAAGACCCATTATAAATGCACCAACTCTTACACCACCTTTCTTAAGGTTAGAACCTAACACATTGATATCAGATACAGATATAAAGTCTGGTAGGTTTTTATCTGCCCAATCTACAAACTCATCAATAGAAGTTACATCTTCATAGCTTAATGTACCATCAATAATTTTATTTGCAGCATCAGGATAAAGCTTACGCGTTAATTCATCCTGTTGTTTAGTTAACTCTTGAAGAATAGGATCTGCATTTCTTTTATCCCTTGGAACACCTTCTCTTCCTAACTCTAATGTTCTTTTCTGTATTCTAGCTGCTAAATCACTTGCAGCTTGTTCAAGTTGTTCACGAGTTTGTTCAACAGTTTCAGTTTTAGCTACACCTTCTCCCTTTCTCCAAAGAGCAAAAGGAGCTTTATTATTTCCTATTTCAGGAGCATCTGAAGTTCTATCATTAATATAATCTTGAAGAAGTCCCGAATCATTTAAAGTAAATGCATAACCCATATTACCAATAATTAACTGATGAGCTTTTGTTGCTGTAAGTTTGCCATCAAGAACTAATTGTATGGTAGCTTCAATCAGCTTATCCGCGTCCTTATACTGTTCCTCGCTTAATGTTTCATCTGAGTTTCTGTCAAGTATATTAAAAGCTATGCCTTTGGGTTTATTACCTCTTCTTGCTTTATCTCTAGCTTCTTCTATATCTTTTTTATTTTGTTTCCAAGCTTCCCTATTCTCTTCTAAAACAGAACCATCTTCTTCTCTAAGTTCTTCTACTTCTTTTCTTTTTAATTCTTCTACTCTATCTTCTAATGCTTTCTGTCGCTTTTCATCTTCAGTTAGTTGTTCCTCAACAACCTCAGCAGTTACAGTCTCTGTAGTTTTTGGTGCTTTCTCTTGAGGTGAATTATTAGTTGCTGACTCTACATTAGATACAGCTTGGATAGTAGTTCCATCCGCAGCTAAGTTCATAAAGTTTGTAGTAGTTATAGTTTTTGCAGCGCCAGTTACAAGACCATACTTAGCTATTACCTGTTCTGCAGTAAGATTTTCACCTTGACTAAATTCAGGAGACTGAGTCTTAAAGTTTCCTTCACTTGTCTTTCCAACTAAGCTTGTAAACTTATCATTTTTATTAGCCTCGCCTATTAATGTCTTAAGAAGCATTGAAGGATCTGAATATAAATCTTTCTCTGTAGTTACTTCTTCACCATCTACTATTTCAGTTTTAGTAACTTTTGTGTCTTTTACAAGAATATCAACACTTCCAACACTATCTTGTCTACCTTTTAACTTAACAAAACCAGTTTTAGTATCTACTTGAAGATCAATGAATAAACCTTTCTTAGCTGTGACAAATAATTCTTTTGCTATTTCATCATTGAAATCTTTAACATCTGTAGTATCTATTTTATCTTGTGCTCTAACTTCATTTGATTTTTGAATTACTCTTGATACAAGATTAATTAAATCAGTATCACTCTTTGCAGTTTGATCAAGTGTTACTATCTCCAACCTACCATTAGGCATTTCAACTACCATTGCAAAACGGCTAGTACTAGAGTTTTCTAATTGCCCAAGTCTATTATCTTTTTCCAGTCTTGCTTCTACTTCTTCTACAAATGCATCGCTTTGTTTAGTATCCGCAATACTAGTATATGCTATTGTTTTACCTCCTTCTCTTCTATAAACAATGGTATTACCGTCTACAGTATTATAAGCAAGTTCGGTAGGTGATATTTTATTCTTAGTATATACCCTACGTGTTTGAACATCTATTCTAAATCCTCCTGATAAATCTGATAAAGGAAATGTACTAGCACCATCTCTTTTAAACTTAGCATCTACCTGATCTACAAATGCTTTATTGATTGCAAAATTCTTTTTGACAACATCAACATTACTTGTGTTTTTTGTAAATATATCATTGGCAGTTCTTTGATCTATATTCTGAATACCGCCTTCAAAAACATATCTACCATTTGGTATTTGAGCAACAATATTACTTTCTTGAAAATTAATTAAAGGTTGCTCATTTAGTTCTAGCACTTCATTAATTGCTTTTTGAGATTTAGAATCAGTAACTCTAAGACGCACATCAAAATTTTCTGTTTGTAGTTTAACTAAAGGATTAGTTTTAATTACTTTTTTTCCGTTTTCCTCTGTCTCTATTACTAAGTCACCTTGTGGTTTAACTGCATTCGGGGAAATTTCTATTTCAAGTTTGCTTAACTGATCTTCAGTTAAAACACTCATAGCTAACTTGAGTCTTTCTCTAGCTTCCTTATCAGTTAAACTTTCATTGTTTCTCATGAAAGGGTATATCCCCACAGCATCATAAGAATTTAAATAAGCTCTCTCACCTTTATTTATAGTTTGATCTACACTTTCCTTAGTGTATAAATCAAAGTTATCAGCTGTAATAGTTTCAGCTAATTTTTTTTGCTTATATAAAGGTTCAGATTTATATTGCTCTTCAACTACTTTTATTTGGTCTTGAACACCAAGATCAGTTAGTTGTGATATCACAATATACTTGCTACCATCAGTTTTCACTAAAACATCTCCATGTCTGATCTCTGTTCCCGCAAATATCCAAGGTGTAGTATCAGCAACTGCTTCACTATAAGCATTAAATGCATTTTGAGCATCTTCAAAACTTGTATAATAGCCAGCTTGATGAGGAATTTCAAGAGCATCTAAATCTTTTTGTGATATCTCATTGCCGGCACCATCTAATAGTTTATATACAGTTGTTGTTTTACCATCAGTTGTAATCTTTATTTCTCTTAGAGCAGCAACCCCATTCTTTTTCACATAGTTATTTACTATGGGCTTAATAAGCATATCATTGTATGATGTGCCAAGCTCTGTAAGTATATTATCAACTATAGAATCTGCAGCTGTTTGATCACTTGTTAACCATTCACTAAATAATTTATCCTGACGAACATCATCAAGCATAGTATCTATGTTCTCAGTATTAATATTTTTTAATATTTCTGGAGACACTTCACTTTTAGCAAGTCTGTTTGCATAGACCTGTCTTAGAGCTTCATAACCTTTTACAAGCTTCTGACCTAGATCAGCATTATTTAACCAGTCATTATATTCTAATACTTCTTTACCAAATGCTTTTTGTTGTGCGGCATATGTAGAATATTTCTTAAGAAGTAAGTTGGTTAGATATCCCGGCATTATTTCAGCACCTAGCTCTAATCCTTCATATACAGTAAAACCATTCTCTTCTAGAAGTTGATCAACCTCAGAAACTTTTCCTTCTTGTGCAGCTTCTACTTCACCAGTTTCAGTTGTTGTTTCTTCTTTTGGATTTAAAGTTTCTTGAATTTTAGCAAACTCATTTTTAGCTGCCTCTATCTGAGTATATAGTTCAGCATTATCCATAGAGTTTACCTGACCACTATCTGTATAGAAAGTTTTTAGAATGCTTACATCTTTATTCTTTGAGTTTATGAATTTTATAGTTTCGGCTACATCAGTTATTACACCTAACTCAAAAAACTTATTAAATAAAGCATTTACATTAGCATCATTAACTTGTCTTTCAAGAGCTTCTTTTATTAAGTTCTCTCTTCTTTGGAACATTACTGGCTCAAGAGCAACCATCCTCTCTGCAATATCATTAAGAGTTGCAGGATTCATCATAACTTCTAATGCCTTTGCATACTGAATAGCAGTACCTTTCAAGAAACCGTAATCAACAATCTTTTGCAATGTCTTATTGATTACATCTTGATTTACAAAACCATCTCTTGAATCTGCAAGAACTTGTACGTAGTTTAAAAATGGAGATTTTAATTTACTGACGTACTCTAATCTTCTATTAAAAGTCTCATCACCTTTAAAGTTAGCAGGGTCTTGGAGAACAGCTTGAAATCCTCTAAGTGCTTCTACTTTTTTAGTTTTAAAGTCTATTTGATCCTGTAAGTTTGGTTCAGTAGATCCTTCTAAAGATTGTAACTCTGCTTCAAGAATATTAATCTCTCTTTGTATAGACTTAGGATCTAACAAGACCGTTAAGTCTGATGCTTCTAAGTTTTCTATAATTGGATCAGACTGCAAAGATTCAGCTATACTATTATATCTTTTAGTTGATGATATAAATGTATCTTTTGTATATGCTTGAAGAAATAATGCATGTTGGAAAGCATCATGCTTATTCTTTTCTTGAATAAATTCAGTAGAGCCTTCTTTATATTGCTTAAAATTAAATGGATTTTCAACCTGATCAACTTGTGCATCTATTGCATTTGTTATATCTGATTTAATAGTGCCTATCTTTTCTCTAATATTTTGAGCATTCTCTGCTGTATTTTCTTCTCCGTAATAACCAGTAAGATCTTCATCAGATAATGTTTCTAATTCACTGAAGTGATCCTTTAATAAGTTTGCACTACCATTTTGTACTTTACTATATATATATAAAAACTTATTGTGATCTTGTGAATTAAAATAATCATAAATACTACCATCCATTTCAGCAGCATTCATTCCTTTTGTTGCATCGGCTAGAGCATTCATCCTAAGATTCTTCATGCTAAACACATCAATCAAATCACTGTCTTTATAAACTTTAGCTGTTTCGTTTAAAGCTTTAACAGCACCCGCAACATAAGTATCTCTTTCATTTTTAAGATTTATATACTCTTGATCTTTACGTATGCTAGTTTTATATAAATTAGGTATTGTTGAGAAAACAAAGTTCTGAGGTCCTTGTACTAAACCTCCCATTAAGAAACCAGATAAAAATGTTTCAAAACCTTGAGCTGATAATTGTGAACTAACTGCTGTTGATAGTGCACCATTAAATGCTACACGGGATGGTATAGATGGATCTTTAGCTAATGTTGTATAATAATCTTGTGTACCGGCTGTTACAGCTTCTTGATAAAGTTCTTGAGCACCTTCTGTTACATTAGCTGCAAAGTATCTTAATGCACCTTGAGCAAACTGTCTTGAAGTTCCCTTAGCACCAAGAGCTCTCATTCTTTTAAAGCCTGAAAACATTCCTTCACCCACATCTTCAAATACTTCTTGACCTGCTTTCTTAGCAGATTTTCTTATAACTCTTTTACCAAGTAAGTCAGCACCTTCTTCAAAAGTTTCTCTTACAAACCTGCTATTGAAACCTTTAAACGCTTTACCTAATACAACCTTGTTAGATAAATAAATAAATGGTGCATTAAGCATTGTTGTATAACGTGAAGCTTTAACAGCATTTTCTCTAGCTTCATCCATCATTGTTTGAGTAGGTGCATTAACACCTTCTCTCTTCATTATCTCTGCAAGAGCTGTGCTAAACTGTTCTTGATATACAATACCCCCTTCAAGCTTTGACTCAGACATTGCAAAGTTTAACTCTCTAAAGTCTTTGTACATGTCAAAGAAAATGCTAGAACCCTTTGCAATATTTACAGCTCCATCTGCTGTATTAAGAGCAGCTCTTGATTGTCTGAGTCCTGCTAATGTATTTGGTGTAAATATCTCAGCTCCAAATTTAACACCGCTTTTAACACTATTATAAAAACCTTTAGCAACATCAATATCTGTTAATCTTCTTAACACATTTTGAGAGGTGTTAGCATATTTACCAACTGTAAATGCTTTAGGTAACTTAGTAAGTCCTTTACCAAAAGACATTAAACCTTTACCAAGATTATCAAGCTTATTTCCTAATTTAACAGCAGTCATACCACTAGTAGCACCCCCCGTTACCCAATTAAGAGCTATATCTTCTAATACTATATTAGTAATAATACCAACTGTATATGAAGAATTAAGTATAAGATTGTTTGTAAACCCAAAGACACCACCTCTACTACTCATACCTATATCAGTAGCAGACATAAACTCTCTAGCAGTTTCATCATCTTTTCCCGTCCAGTAACTATCCTCATCAAAAAGGTCTCCTATAGATCTATACGTAGATAGAAATGCAGAACCAAATTGTTTAGCAGCTTGACCAAACATTCTTTGTGCATCATCTATTACTGTTGAGTTAGCATTATAAAACTCTTCATTGTTAACATAAGGATGAAATCCTAACTCATCATAACTAGGATGATTATAATATCTATCATATCTAGCAGCTTTCCTACTAAAGTAAAGTGGTGCTACAGGACCAACCTTAGATTGATTTTGTTTAGTCTCAATTTGAGATACTGTATTAACTAAGTTTGTTAGTCTAGCTTGATCACCAGATGGTTGTGATATTACACTAGACGATCTTGTAGGTAACGCTTGTGCTACAGGATTAAAGTTTGCACTAGCATTGCCAGGAAGAGGTGCACTAACATTAGAAACAACAGGTAATAAATATTGATCTAATTTTTTACCTACTTCACCTAAATAATTTAAATAATCAGGATCAATTTGCTCAAATGCTTTTGGATCTATTGTGGGTAATAGATCTTCTACTTGCTTAAAATTATAATCTCTTCTTAAATCAACAGGAGAGTTTTGTACATTAGGATAGTTAGAAATTGAAGGGGATGATACAGGCATTCTATCACCTGTTAAATCCACATTAGTACCACCGACTATTTTAGAAGTCTCAGGTCCTTTATCTGGAACAGTAGTTTTAACAGACTCTCCAGTATTAGGTCCCACAGCATCTAAGTTAGACTGCTGCTGCATTTGATCATTATTCTCTGCCATTAGACAAATTTAATTAGTTAGAGGTCTTGGAAAATCTTCCGAATTATAATTTTGCGACATTATACTTAAGTTCTGCTGACTAATACCTTGAAAGTCAAACTTCAATTGGTTATAAACTATATCAGGATTTATACTAGCATCAAAACTTTGTGTAGCCCAACCAGCTGGGTCTGGTATGATTTTACCTTGATTAGAATCATATACATATCTTCTTGTTGATACTCTGTTTGTACCATCACCATTTGATGTAAACTTTATATCACCACCAAAAGGATAGTTAAAGTCATATGTGCCACCATTAACGCTCATTTGTCTATTTACATAAGATGGCTCTTCAGTAAATAAAGCAGAACTTTTGAAAGCAACATTCCTCTCATCAATTAATACTGTTATTGTTTTATACGCATTAACATTCTCTGCAAACAAATCAGTATCAGCACTTAAAATACCTTTACCTTTTTGTGTTGCTAACCAATCTCTTGATGGTGAAACTTCATACTTTAAATAACGATTACCTTCTCCATCTGTAACATAGCTTTGAGATAATTCAAATGATGGTGTAGCTGCATCTGGTTTTGCTGTACCACCGTATTGAGCATATTCAATAACATCAGTTTTAAGTTGGTCTAAAAGTTGTGATGCTTTTGAATCATAGGTTTGATCCATTGCCAAAATATTTTCTCTACTACCTAAGTTTTTATTATCCCATTTACCAGAATGAATATACATTGCTTGAGATGGTACAGCATTAAAATTATTAAAATACTCTACCCCTAATGCTTCTGCTGTACTACCAGCAGCTGGAGGATTCTGTGCATTTATTGTAGCATATACTTCAACACCCATTTCTGACATTCCTGTATAAGGATTAAACCCAGCTAGTGCAGCTGAAACATTATATCCTTTATAACCATTATCTAATTCTGCAACTGTATTTTCATCTAATGAACCATCTGCCATCTTTTCTGCAAGTGATACTGAAACTTCATTATATCCTCTATTAATAGCTTCTTTTTGTGTATTGTATGCTTTTAACGCAAACTTTCTAACTTCTTTTTGATATTCAGCATCTACTTCCTCATCAGTTGCATATCTTATTATACCTCTAGATTGAAGAAGACCACCCCCAAGACCACCACCAGGTGTATAACTAGTACCACCTGTTACATTTTGATCAGCTCTTCGTTCTGCATTAGCATTAATAAGAGCATCTAAACCACCAACATCAACCTTATTCCATATAAAATCAAATGGTTTATTTACATATCGTCTTATAGAACCAGCATCTAATTCTTCTGCAAATAAATCAACATATTCTTCTTTTGTTAATACTCTAGTTCTACCACTTTCATCTGTTGCAAATACAGATGGTACATTTTCTTTATCTAACTTAAGTGTTACACCTTCATATTCACCTTCCATAGACTTACTTAAATCAAGATTGTTTTGTGCAGTCTCATAAAACCCTTGCTCTATGTTATCAATTTCAATACCTCTTCTTTGTATCTCTTCATATCGATCAATTGATTGACTCCAATCTCTTTTTGTTGGTACATTTGGATTATCTTCCACTAAAGCATTTGTTTCATTAGCCATCAAAGTATTAAGCTTTGAGCTTGCAATTGCAAGTGCTTCTGGATTATTTCTATAATATTCTTTAGCTTCTTGAAGAGACATCGTTGGACCCGTTGGTGAAACTGAAACAAAATTATCACCAGTGTACACAGGAATTTGACCTCCTCCATTGGTTGTTGCATATATGTCATTAAGTGTATTAACTAAAAAATCAATTTCTACATCTTGCTGCTGAACTTTTGCATTAGCTAAACTACTAACATTGGTTTCATATGCATCACCACCCAAGTCTGTTGGAAAATCTGAGTATCTAGTTTGTGCAGTATTACCACCCCCAGCAGCTTCAGCAAGAGCATTTGCTTGTGCTTGTTCCTCTTGTTCTGATTCTTGTTTAGCTCTTGCTGCCGCCATATTATTACGGTGCCTTAAATTCTCAAGATTAATCTGCTGTTGATATTTAATTTCCTCAAGCTTATACTGATTAATTTCAATATCAATTTTCTTCTTGGTCTCACCAAATGTAATTGCAGCAGCTTGCATATCACCATCTATGTTAGTACCCATCATTAACTGATAAGCTCTATTCAATAAAGTATTAGTTGGTACTTCACCAGATGTTTCTCTATAAGAAGATGCATCACCAAGTTGTTTAGATTTATCTTGAAGATTTTGCTTATCTGCATCATAAGCTGCAATAGCTTCTGCCATTGTACCACCTGTTAAATCACTAGCAGCTTCCCCATATGTGCTTGTAAACTGCTCTTTGTTTTCTAACCTTCTTTCTTCATTTGCTACTTCTGCCTCTTGATCACCTGTTAAGATTGCTAATTGCTCTTCTGCTTTTGTAATTGTTTGACTTGCCCATGCTCTTTGAGCTTGATCCATATCATTAAAAGCACCTGATTGAAGACCATTATCTACATACTTTCTTTGCTCAACATATGAAGATGTATAGTATGCTCTTTGTACATTAGGATCATCTAACAAACTTCTTCTTAGATATTGTAATGCAGGTTTGCTAACCATTGCTCCACCAGATGTTTTAATTATCCATCTGCCATCAGGACTAAATTCAGGTGGACCTTGTATCTCTTCATCAAATAAACCAGACTCTTGCAATAGCTTTAAAGATGTTTCATAAAGATCTACATCCTCAACATACTGAGGTCCTGCCATTTGCAAAGCTGTATTTCTATCAGCTTCCATGAAATCCTGCATTTGGTATTTCATAGCATCAATACCGGTTTGCCAGTATTTTTCTCTTTGTTCTCTATCTAAAGAGTTAAGAAGAGTATCTGCATAAGACATCTCTCTTTGATATTGCTTTGTTACAACCATATCCTTAACAAGAAGATCATCTTGAAAGAATGGTGCAAACACACCCTTAGCTGCATCTACATTCTGTTGCAATGAAAGATCCATATCAGCTATCTGATGAATCTTTGGTGCAATGTCCTTTGCATATTGATTTCTAACTTCGTTAGTATCTTGTCTAGATAGATCAGCATAAACAACTTTACCATAAAGATCATTTAATGCTTGATAATTAGTATTATACCTATCAGTCCTTACATCTAGTACATTCCCTAGAAACTTGTAATCTGGCGTAAATGCAGTAGGTTGTGGTAAGTATTGACTTGATCCTGGTACGTAAGTTGCCATAGTATTAAAATAATAAAATTAAATAAGTTTTTATATTTTACTTTAAAAACTTTTAATGTTTAGATTCCCATTTTTCCTATGGTAAACGGTCCTCCAAACATTTGTCTTTGTTGAACATTAACATTTGTTGGTGCTGTTGTATAACCTAGATTTGAAACATCTTGATTCTCCATCATTTGTCTTAGTTCAGCTTGTTGAGAAATATCTGATACACCTGAATAGTCTCCAGTTAAATATGCTTTTATACTTGCATTATCATAATTAAGACCAGCTGCTGATAACTCTTTTGCAGCTTCAATGTATGCTTGTTTATTTGGATCCACATTACTTTGAGATGCAGGATCTAAATCTTTACCTCCTGTAAAGCTAACCCTACCACCAGACATAGGATCTATTTGGAATGTATCATACAATGTATTCATATTATATGTGTTAGCCATATTTGTTAAAGCACCAGAGTATGCATCTATATACTGCTCTCTATCAAAGTTTTTCTCAGTTAAATAATTTTCTAATGCTAATTGAGTATTATCATATAATGCTTTATTTCTATCTCTTGTTTCTCTTCTATTAGCTGCTTGCAATCCTGCTAACTGATATTTACCCTGATTAATATTGCCTACATTTTTATCCTCATAAGTAGATACTGTATCAGCAACCCTTGTCATAAGATCTCCAGTTGTTTTAGCTGTTCTTGCTAGAAAACTTTGTGCCGGAGCAAATGCTGCTAATGATTGATCTGTAATGTTTTTAACTTCTGTTAATCCTGCAATCTCTCTTGTAGGATCTAAAAGCTCTAATGTAAATCTATCTTCTTCAACTTCAGTATCAAATGGTAATCTTAAACTTCTTTCTCTTCTAGCTATCTTGTCAAGATTCATTAAATCCTGCAACCAGAAGTCAGCTTTAGTTTCTTTAGCAGGTCTTCCAACATCCCCTACTTCAATTGTTTCAGTTTCTGTTTCTATTTCTTCCTCTTGCTCTTCCTCTATATCAGGTGTTTCAGGTAACCTTAATACTTTAACAAATTGATTTGCAGTATTATTACCAAAGATTCCATCAACAGGTGATAATCTATTATTTTCTTCCCAGTTGGACTTTTGCTCAGGACCTAAACCTGCAATTCTTAAGTAAGGTTCTGCATTATCTTGGTCGGCAATAAAAATTGATTGACTAAATGTTTGATTTAACTTTGTATCAAGCGGATCAATTTTATAATCAATACCATATTTATTAAGAAGTTCTTGTGCAATAGCATTATTAATATTACCTCTACCATCTAGATTAGCTGCAGTTCTTTCTTCAAGAGTTGCTTTTTCTTGCAGATCATAAATAGCTTTCTGATAAGATAAAAACTTATTAACCATCTCCTCTTTAGTAGGTATCTGATCTTCACTTATACCTGAATTCAAAGCTCCTTGTTTAAAACCAGCATAAGCTCTACCAGTTGTATTAACCCAAGCTTCTTCTTCAGATCTAAATAATTTATCTAAAAGCTCATAGTCATTTAACTCAAACTCATCTGTTTCAAAATCTTTTTCTTGTTGAGCTTCATCTGTTTGTTGAGTTGCATCCTCTCCTTCTACAATAGCATCTTGAGCTTGATATCCTGCATTCTTAGATATAAAATTAAATATCTCAATATCTGTTGCACTAGGATTAACCTCAAAAAATGTTGCAACTTCTGTAGGATTATCAAGAATGTAATCTATTAAAGCTTGTTTCTTTTCTTCGTCACCTCCAGTTGCTTTAGTTATAATAGATGCTATCTCACTAGATTGATCTTCAGCAGGTGCAGCACCTTCTTCATCTACTTCACCTAATGTTTGATATTGTGTCAACCCATACTTTGCTTGTTGATCTCCCATGTTAGCTTGCATTTCTAATCTTTGAATAGCATTTGGATCAAACTGAGGAATTGGATTTTCAGCATCAGGAGAATATAAATCCTCCATTCTTCTATCAAGAAAAGAAAGATCTTTTCTACCATCACCTGCTTGACCTGAATATGCAAATGCTAATTGTGGATCTGATGTATCAACAGGTTTATCTTCAAACATTCCTGAAACAAAATCAGAAAGCTGCCCACCAAGCTCCATACTAGGCATCTCAACACCTTCTGGTTGAGCTTCAATATTAGCTTGCATCTGTTGTTGCATTTGTGCTTGCAATTGTCTTTGCTGTTCAGCTTGTTGCATCTGTGCCATAAATTGAGCTTGTTGCATTATCTGATCTCTCTCTTCTGGTGGAAGTTGATCAAGTAATGCTTGTTGTGCTTCTTGTTCAGATATTTGTTCTATCTCTTGTTTAAACTCAACAGGATTCACACCTTGAGATTGTAAGTATGGAAAAGATGCTACAGGTACACCATCAGCAAATCTTTTAATTGACTCTTGAATAAAAGCAAGTTTAGATAATGACATCTTATTTTTCATAAGCATGCTATCTGCTGTATCTCTTGCAATATAATCTGAGTTAGGATTAGCTGATTGAACATTATAATTATTCAATTGAAACTTTCTAGATACCTGAGCAGGTGTCATTGTTTTACTTGTGTTTATACCAAAAGCATCTGCTAATACTTGCGGTTCTATTTCCATAGAAGGATCTCGTGAAAAGATAAATGACTGATCCGGTAATCTCATTGGAACACCACCATCATCATGTGATGGTCCTTTAATATCATATAAACCAAACTGACCTTTATCATTTAAATCTGTCAATACAGTTTCACCACCTTCAGCTTCTAGATTAGCAAGATCTCTATCTACTGAACCAAGTGAATATCTAATTGATTTATCATCATCCTTATTAACTTGATCACCTATAAGATTAGTAGGAACTGTAGTCAAGTGATAATCATACTGGTCACCAGTACTTCCGCTACTACTTCCACCATGTGCCATCTCTCTAACCACTTTACCATTTCTAATGGTAAAACCATCAGGTAATTTGTCTATACTTATTCTTGCCATTTTAAATATAATTTACATTTACACCTGCATCCATTAATGCTTTAATTGTTTCAGGATCTGCTTCAACTTCCATTTCCGTTTCAGTACCAAACTTAGCTAAACCAAAACCACCACTTCCCATACGTAAACCTGTATTAACATCAAGTGTTCCTTGAGGCATCAAGGGGTTTGTTACCATAAATGCATTATCAGCAGATGTTGTTCTCATTAAATCTTCTTCAGCTTGTCTTGCAACTCTATCTAAACCAAACATTTGATTTAAACCTTGAGCTACACCTACAGCACTTCTACCAACTGCACCATAACCTTGAGCAAATGGACTATCTAAAAATCTACTTAAGTTATCTTTCTGACCAGTTACAACAGGATTAGCTATTACAACATCATCTTCAAGTCTGGGCATAGCTACTTCATCTATTTCAACATCTCCTAGTGCAAGATCAAAAGGCATTGTCTCAGGATCATCTTCAAGTCTAGGCATTGGAACTTCGTCAACAGTAAAATCTATATCCATATATTTTTCACCAAACTCTTGAGGATCCATAGTATCTTGATCATATGCTCTTCTAGCTTCTGCTTCATTCATTCCTGAAATTGTAACTGCATTTTGTGCAGCCCATTGTTCAAATGAAAGTCCAACTTGAGCTTTAATTAAACCACCATGTTTTCTTTGTGGATAAAAAGGTTGTCCCTCAATCGGATAATCCTCAATAGTATTTTCATATGAATCATATAATCCTTGTCCTATTTTTGTTGCTTCTTCCATTAAATAATCAGCTCCCATTCTGGAATATTCTGGAATACTCATTAATTCATCATATACATTATTTATAGTCTCTTCAATAGGATCTCTAGCAGGAGTTTTTGTTATAAATTTATTTATTAAACTAGGTATCTTAGGACCTAACTTACCAAATACCTTTAAACCTGCTTGTACCGCAGGGTGCCTCTTTGCACCAAGAGCAATTAAATCTGCACCGCCAGCATAGGCATCTCTTTTTTGAAGAGCTCTAGCCATTGAGTATGCATATGCAAGTGGATAAGCAGGTGTAAATGCACCTACCATTGCAACATAATCTAAAGCGTTAAGAACAGGTTCCAGTTTTTCTAGGTCGCTTCTTTTATCACCACCACTATCACTTAGATATTGACTTACATTACTATTTACAGATCCTTCACCCATGTAATTGCCTTCCATATCAAACTGGGGCATTACAACATTTGTATTATCAATTATTGCTGTATTAGGATCATACTGAGGATTTATTCGAAACTCATTAGATTCTGGTTGATTTAATAATTCATCAAATCGTAGCATCTCACCTAATGTTGAACCTTTATCTTGTTCCCCTCTTTCTGCTTCAATTACAATCTCAGGAAGATATGAATTCATAGAAATTTCATAATCTTCATCACCAATTCTTTTACTTTTTTCTAGTGTACTTACTATTTTTTCTGGAGGATAATTTGCAAAACTTTCTTCAAGAGCAGTTCTAAATTGTGCTTTTGGTAATGAACCACCGCTTTTTAACCCTTTAAGTTTCATAGCACTGCGAATGCCAAACTGTGTCATCTTATTAGCATCATCATAAAATGGTTGATCATAAAGATAGTTTCTAATGTCTTCTTTAGTCAAACCAGATTGTTGCATAACATCTTGTATTTCTTTTTTAGAAACACCTTTAAAGAAGCTAAGACCTTCAGAAAGATTAGTAATATCTTTTGCTTCATCATAAACATCAGCAATTCTATTTGCTGTATTAACATCTACGTTTATTAATCCTTGACCAATTATACTATCCATTATACTTGTAGGCAAGCTATCAATTAATATTTCTTCTGACTCTGGATTAACATTAAACTGAGCCTTTGGTAATCCACCACCATAATTTAATCCATAAAGACTTAACCCACTTCTAATACCAAATCTTTCAAGCTTATCTGCATCTTTATAAAAATCTTGATCATAAATAAAATCTCTAACATTATCTTTTGTTATTCCTGTTTGTTGCATGATATTTTGTATATCAGATTTGCTAAAATCTAAAGAAGAAATATCAGAAATATTAAAATCTTTATTAGTAAAGCTACCATATATATCTGCAATATCTTCAGCAGTATCTAAATTCACATTAAGCAATTTATTAAAAAGTGGCTCATCAAAATAACTACTAGGTAAACTAGCTTCTAATACTGATCTTACATCTTCATATTGAGGATTTAATTTAGCACTTGGATTTTCTATACCATATTGTATGGCACCTGCTGTAGCTATATTAGCTCTTTCTATTTCCTCATTAGTTGGTGTATTAGTTTGCTGAGAAATTGATTTATTTGGATCTAAATACATTTCTCCAAATTCACCCATCACTTGAGCTTCCGGTAATGAACCTCCCATCTCATAATTACCCATCATGGTATTGTAGTAATACTGCATATACTCTGGATCTTCCGTTACACCCATTCTACCATCAGGTTCCATGTAAGGAAAAAATCCTTCTGGTGCTTCTTCAGCTTGCATAATTAAATTTGCTAACTCTGGATTGCCTTGCATATCTTCTAGAAACTGACCAAGTGATTTAGAACCTTCACCAAAAACATCTTCTCCTACAGGTCTAGATAAATACATTGTATTATACATTCCTGACTCTGGATCAAAGTTAACCATAGAATATTTTTGCAAGTCACTTTGATAAACATCAGGTGTCCTTAATGTACCCTCACCCATCATTGCATCATAAAGATCTCTATTATCCAATACATACTCATTAGGATCATTAGGATCTTTCTCTACTGTGTACCTATAATATTCAGGTAAACTTTGTTTATATAATTCTTTTTTAAGCTTTCTATTGCTAAAAGTATTTTTCAAATCAGTAAATGCATCACCAAACATTTGAAGACCTTCAAACATATTACCCTTTGCCATTGGACCAGGTAAATATAATGGTCTCCTCATTGGTGATGTCATACTATTAAAAAGTTGTTGATCATACAACTGATTATCTCTATTACTTTGCAAACTTAAACTCATAATATTATATATATAATATACTAATTTTCATCTAATATTTTAGCTAAACGCTTCATTACACCACCTCCAAGCTTTTTTCTCACGTCTCTATATCTATCATCTTTAACTAATGTTTTACCAAATTGTGTAGATAACATTGAATCATCCATTGGTAATGACTTATTACCACCAACTTTAAAGTCTTTATAATCACCTATAAGATCAAACAAAAAATTACCACTTTCATCTGTACCTTTAAATCTTCTAACACTACCTACAGGTAAAAGCAATTCTGAATCACCTATATCCATAGATCTAACCATTCCTTGATTAGCTTGCATACTTGGATTATATACATTACTACCTGCTGGTACATTAGTTATTTGAGTTACTGGACCTTGATAGTTTGACCCAAGTGCTTGAAATCCAGGAGCATTTATATCACTTACAGATGTAGGTTTTAAATCAATAATTCTATCTCCAGGTTTTAAGTCGCTCATTAATGATGGTACTACTTCATCACCTCTTGCTACTAAAGTGTATTCATCATTACCAATTCTTTGAGTGGTAAGATTACTAGTTGGTCTACCACCTATAGCTTTAGAACTATAATTTCTATTCCTACTTATTATTCCTGCTAATTCGGGAGTTATTTCACCAGTTTCAACATACCTTCCAAGTGCTGCATTTATATCTCTATATGAATCAGTTTGTTGATACATTGTTAAATCTTCCGCACCTAACGCTGTATTACGAGGAAAAATTCCTTGACTTCTAAAATAATCTTCTTGAGCTTTAGCAAGATCTGTTGTTGCACCAGTATTAACTTGAACTCTTGGATTTTGCGGACTTGATCTTTTAAAGTCAAAAAGATCATCTAATGTTCCTTTAAAATCTGCTTTATTATAAGTTTGATTATAACCAGGAAACCCTGTACCTGTTGTTCGAACAACATCTTCTATATCATCTACAGTGTTTACAAGATTTCTACTAAGATCATATGCTCGTTTTGATTTTGCTACAGCACCTAGACCTAGTATATCTAATCCACCAAAGAAACCCTCTTTTGCTGCTTGACCATACTCTTCATCTGCTATTAATCCTGGTATTTTAGGGGCTCTGTTAAACAAAAAGTCTCCACCAAAGTAAGTATTTAAAGCATTACCTGCTGTAATATAAGGAGCACTTGAAACAAGAGGTGTGTTTAAAACTGTCGCTATTGTATTTAAAGCACCTCTACCAAAGTTAAGAGCTGCTGGTCCTCCCGCTATTACTAATGGTGTCATTGCTAATCCTGCAGTAAATGGTTTACCAATAGTCTCACGAAAGTCTGCTATACTAGAATAGTAATTAGGGTCCTCTACTCTTTCCTGGTTTTCTAGGTCTGGTCCATCCCCCATAAATGCTCCACTACGTTCTGTATCTGTCCATGCATCAGCTCCTCCAAAGATTTTATCATATTGTAAATATCTTCCTCTGTTTACCTTATTTTGAGCTATTCTTTTTTGCTTGTCTGTAAGATTAGGATTATTTGATATAAAGTTAGATAACCTGTCTCGTTGTGATTGAATACTGTCATCCTCTACATATAATTGTTGGTCTTGGTACTCTTTATTTTTATTTAAAAGAGCTCTATTTGTAGGAACTCTATACTGTACAAAAGACCCTTCGGGTTTTACTACTACTGTAGGTAGTTCATTATATTGAGTAGTGTAGTCCACATTACCAAATTCATCTCTATCTATTGGCATCTCTACTATTTCTCCTGCAACATATTTAGTAAAATTGTCTGCTGTTTTTACATTCCGATATTCACCAAATTGAGTTGATGCATCCATTTCGTATTTCTCATATGGAAATATGTAGCCTGTAGATGATTTTAATTGAGGTTCAGTTGAATATGAGGAACGTAAAGGGAAATCATATGAACTGCTTGGAGATAAGCTCATATAATTATTCTCTTGTTTTCCCCCAAGAGTTTGATATTTTTCTAATCCTTTCTGAGCCATTGGTAATTCAAATACCATATCACCAGGAAACTCATAGTTTTCTTCAGGCATCATCATTTGACTATTACCTAAGTTGTCAATACCAAATACAGGAAACTCTACATCTTCCATAGTAATATCACCTGAAGGAATAATATTAAAGTCATTATCAACATCCTCTGAATCAAACTTAAATCCATCTGTTGATACAGAACCTGTCATGTACTCAATAATCTCATTGGGTCCCCCAGGTAAACCTCTTTTACTGTATTTGCTAAAACTTTTCATTATCGGAAGGAAGCTAATTGTTTAGTTGTATTAATCTTGAATAGCATCTTTCTATCACCAGATATTCTTTTCTTCAATAAGATGTTATTCTGATAGTGTCTAAATTTCTTTCTCTGAAGTGCAGGTTTATTATAATCTAAATTATTTAAGTTTAATGCTCTCTTATACCCACTACCATCAGTATTAAATATTGTTTGTTGAATGTTAGGGTTAAACTCACCTCTATCATTAGTAATATCCCAGAACTGATTTATTCTATACTTCTGTTCTTCTTTAGAATACAATATATCTATACTTGATGGATTTATAATTGGATACTGTCTTGCTGCAAAAGGATCTCCTTTTGGTGTAAGAGTTAAATTAAGCTGACCAGATACTTGCTCTGAGTTATATATAATAGCCTCATCAAAGTTGTAATCAAGATCATGCCATCTATCATCTGCACACGCATTTCCTAAAATACCTCTATATACATATGACTCTAATTGATATTCAAGACTTCTAATAGTAGCAACATTAATACCTGTTGTAACAGGAGTCTCTATTTCAAATGGATAGTTTCTACCATAGTAATTAGTAAATAGATCACATCTATCATTGTGTCTCCATATACTAGCTGAACCATCTCTCTTATCAGTCTTAGTTGTAAAGAAATGATCTGTACTTGGCATTACTAATTCTGGATGCCAATCATGGAATGATATCCAAGCTTTTGCTTTCGGATCATAACTAACTGTCCAAGATACATCATCAAAGAAAGTTGGATCACCTACTTCAATCTCAGGTGATGGTGGTGGTTCAGCAGGATTTAAAACTGGAAGTGTAGGAGCAGCAGTTCTTCCAGCAGCTCTCTTTCTTATAAATCCTCTTTCTGTATCAAAGACAATATCATTTACAAATTCATCTTTAACTTTATAATCTTTCTTACAGAAATATACAATGTTATAGTTCTCATCGTATATAACCTGGCAACCAATACCTACAACAGGATTATCTGCTAATGGATGCTCTTCCATCTCAGGATACTGTGCAAGTAGTTGTGATGGTAAGTAGTTGTTAAACCATTGTTTCATGCCAGCATCACTAATTGCAGCTAATTGACCTGCATACTGGAATATCTTACCTTGCTTTTGGGAAACAAAGAATACACCAAATGGAGTATTGAGAACACCTCTTGTACTTTCAGCAGAACCATATTCATAACCTGATTCAGAATTTGCTACATTTTGCAGTGCTTGTTCAAATAGACCACCATCTCCAATAGTAATCTTTGTGCCTAAGTCAGTTTGTAACTGATCAACACCTGTAAACATCTTAGGAGACTGATATGGAAAAAACATTATAGCTCCTGTTCCATTTATAGATTTAATAACTGTAACCTTGTTTACAAAGTCTTTATAGTTATTAGGTAAGAAGACTCTCCAAAAATCTTTCTTAGCTTCATCTTGTGCAGGTAAAGAATAGATTAATCTCTTAGGATAAAATGTAAAACAGTTTTCTGCAACATTAGGATCATAATCTCTTTGTTGTATAGATCCAAATGAAACTAAGTTTGTTATAAACCTACTTGCACTAAGTGAGTAATCATATTTAAAGAAGTTTGATTCTTTAATTATATCAGCATGAAATAATTCTTGTAGATCATTGTACTGATATATATCAAAAAATCTTTTATCTCTATCATTCTCGTAATCTCTCTGTGCTAAGTTAACTTCTGACTCTACATAGAAATCTTGTACACCACAAATGTGAGTATAAAAATATCCAGAAGTCATTATTGAAAACTTATTTGGATCTCTTTCAGGTAAAAGTCCACCACTAAATAAATCTATGATTGATCCTACTACTGCTCCTGGATTTATATCTAAATTAAATTTATCATTAACAGGTTCAGTATTACCACCCACACCTGGAAGAATGCTTAAAGCAATGTTAGCAACACTTTGTGTTAAAGCACTTATCCCTTCTCTTAAAGAAAACTTAGTAGAATCTACCCAATATCTTGGATAAGGTATATTAATATGATTTAAATATTGAAATGCAAATCCATCAGGTTGACCATTTAAAAACTTAGTAAATATTGGCATTATAGTTTTCTCTGTATGTCTACCAATATAAGTGTCCCCACCAAACATAGGACCTGTTCTTTGCATTCCTCTTTTGTCAAGCCTTCTAATACAATCTCTTATTGGAACTTGTTTAATTCCCTCAAGTTGACCATACTGATTTTCAAATTGAAACTTCAAACCACCATAGTTAACCGATATATCTCTCTTCCAAGTATTACTTAAATACTTATAAGCTCTAAATCTTTCAGGATTGGTAGTTTCTTCTTCAGTAACTCTACCTAATGATATTCTTGAATTGTCTACAACAGCAATGGGATCGGGTAACTGTTCATCAGTTTGAATAGCTACTGTATTAGGTCTAAATAAATTATTTATTTTAAATAATCTATCAGAAAATCCATCTCCAAAGTTTTGAAATGAAGATCCAATATAAGCTGCATCTAAATTTTGAGATCTGAATCTAGTATCTGGTGCAATAGGATCTGTATTATAATAAAATCCTTCAGATATATATTTTAGATCTAAATTATAAAAAGAAGAAAAATTTAATATAGCCTCAATTATTTCCTGTCCTCCATCTGATACGGCATTGAAATATAAACTTAAACCATAGAATGTTCTCATTACAATTGGAAGTCTTGATACAAGACCACCTTCTAAAGTAATAGTTGTACCTCCACCAGTTGTACCAGGAAGAGCACCTGCAGTTGTTAAGTTAGCATCCCCCAAGGGGTTTAAAGTACTACCTGATAATAACTCACTTAAAGTTGCATTTTCATTATTAATTAAACCAACAAAGTTTTTATTGAACATACCGTTCGTAGCATCTTTTACACTATCAACAAGACCTTTGAATCCACCTGAAAAATCTAAATCAAGACTTTCTCCAAATGCTTCAGTATGAGTTTCTTTATTTTGTTCTGCAGCGTCTTCTGCTGATGCTTCAGCAACTTCTTCACTTATATCATCTCTTCCAGGAGCAATTGCACCTTGTGATTTATTATCCTTAAATGTACCCTCAGCATCATTGCTAAGATTTTTAGTTGTACCATTAAATGATCCGTCCGTATTAACTGTAGGTCTATACTTTAAAAATCCATTTCCAAATGTAACAGTGCCAATAACACCAGTACCTGGTGCCACTTTTGATTTACCATCATAATCACCATCTGATGAATGCTCTGCAGGACCAACAAATCCAAGATAGTTCATTTGAACAGGATGTACAGTTCTTGATGTTTTACCTTGTAGGTTTTGTAATCCATATCCCATACCTAAAAGTGTTGAAAAAATAATTGCATTATTTCTTAACAACTTAAAACCAGGATGTCCTTCTGAATTAATAAATCTACCAGAAGACTCACCATTTCTTTGTGCGTATAATCTTGTTTCAAATGCATTCAAAAATGGTCTTTTAAATGAAAGCTCTGGTGAGTGAAAAGTAAATACATCTCTTCTATATCCCGTTATTGGTGGAGTATCTCCATTTATTGTATTAGGATATGAACTATTATCTTGATTTAAAGCAGGATTTACATTTGTTTGAATACCTTGAACTCCATTTGGTAAAGTAATTGTTTCAGGTTGCCAAAAGAATACATCACCTGGTCCAGTTTCTGTACCATTAGTAGTTTCATACTCATAACCATCCAACTCATTATATGGATAATTAGGATATAAAGTTCTATTAACAATTTCACCTGTTGAAAATGTAGTACCCTGAACAGGAGTATACTCTCTCATGTTGCGAAATATACCTTTAGCAAGAATAGACTTATTACCTTCTCTTGATCCTCTTAATATTTCATAACCAACTATATTTCCTATTTGTGTACCATCATTAAATACAGGTGGTCTTATATTGCTAAAGTCAACTCCTAGTAATCTAATCTTTTCATTACTATTAGTATTATCTGTTAGATACAAAGCTTCACCACAATCCTCATTAGGCATTTTATGATGACGTATATGCCGACCACATAAATCAAAAACTTCTTGACTTGTATTTCCTATATTAACATTTGTATTAGGATCTGTATATGTAGAATTCCATACTTCAGGTTTATTAGGATATACTTCTGTAGATTGCCAATATGCCATATTACCCCTAGCAATAACTCTACCAGGATCAACAGGATCATTAGGATCAACTGGTCCACCAATAGCTCCTACAATATTGCTAGTTACAGGATTTAAGTTGAATGATGTTAAAGATGCTGTATTATATACTTGAAAGTTAAGTTCTCCTGAATCTAAAACATCAGCACCTGTTGCTATTCCATCTTCTGCACCAGCTCTTAAATTAGCTGGTCCTGGTTTATTAGCAGTAAATTGTTGATTACCTACATTACCTATAGGAGCTCTACCAGGAATATGATATGAATTAGATCTTTCACCTGTGTTGTAAATAAAGCGTATAAAAAAAGAATACACTTCATCTCTCATATATCCAACTTTATTACCACCATTGTAGTAATAGTTAGCGGGATATTCTGCTACAACAAACTCTGTTCTAATTTGATTTGCTAATGGTTGATAGTTAAAATCAAACTGTTCAGTTGGTCCTGATCTAATAAGAAAATCACCAACAACATACATTTGCTCAGACTTTTCATATGCAGGTCTAATCAATGGTATTCTTGATAATGGAATAGTAATCAATGCTTGATCTATAAAGTCTATTTCAACACTTACTGTATTAGTGCTATATAAACCAATTCTTTTAGCTACAATCTCTTGTTGATTATTGCTTAATATTACTAATTCAAACTCTTCAAAATCTTGATCAAGACCATCAAATGTTACTCTTAAAGATCCAGTATTAACATCATGATCAAATAAAGATTGAATATTTGATATTCCAATATAATCTCCTTGAACCTGTCCATTTATTGTATAAGCAATAAATGCTTGATACATTCCATTTCTTAATTGACCACCTGACTCACCTTTCATAAGTCTTATACATGGTGTTTCCATTAAGGGTGCTAATCTAATCTTTTCACAATCTAGTTGTAATGGTAATACGTTTTCATATATAATACATGGATCTCCTTGAAGACTTGCTATCTGCTGTATATATGGTACATTATCTACATTTAATGAGCGTGATGGATTTCTACCATCATCAAAATAGATTTGCCAAGTACAATCAAAGTTTTCTTTTGCAGCACCAGTAATAAGATTCTGCTTATTAAAGTTTAAACAGTCATCATTTACAAGAGTAGTGTAGCTACATTCACTATCATCAAATCTACCTATCTCTGAGTTTGAGTTATCTGTAGAAAATATAATCCACTCATCTGCATATAGATGTATTGCACCTATGATTGTATATGGTACTACACCACACTCTAAGTTAGCAGGCTCATTACCTAATACACCAACATCTCCTTCAGTAGAATTATTTATAGCATTTCTAGCATGTGTCCAAAACTTAGGATCAAGATAACTTCTATAAGTATCCTTGATTAATCCTCCAAGATAATTATTAGTTATCTGCAAACTAGTATTACTAAATCCTCTAGTATTACTAGCAGCTGCACTTGTAGCTTTTCCTGTAGACTTTCTACCCTTTGCCATAATTACTTATTAAATAAAAGTCCCGCTTTTAAACATATTATAATAGTTATGATACTGCGCTCTTCTATTAGTCCACCAGATCTTTTGCATTTCTTGGAAGTTAGGTGTATTAATAAATCCTAATGCATTATTTCTAGCAGCTCTAAATCTACCCTCTATCAAACCTAATTGATTTGTAACAGGTTCACCAGCAAATAACATATTCTCAAGTATGCGTTGCTTTAATGCATACTCATAATATTCATTACAATATGGATGATCAAGTACTAAAAGATTACCCTCATTATCTTCCATTGCTCCTTGATAGCTTAAATAAATATGACCCGTGGTAAAACTAGTCACCATAAAACCATCCTTTATTTCTGCTATATCAGGTGCTTGCTCACTTATATTCGGACAATCACAAACTTTATCATTTACAGTTTGAATTCTAAGAGGTACAAATGTTGAGTAGCTTTTGTACTCACCACCACCTATTCTTTGAATTAACTGAAACTCATTCTTGTCTTCACAAGTTTTAATTACACATACATCTCTACACTCTTCATCACCACATGGTCCAGATTCTCCTGGAGCAGGTTTGTATGGTACATCATTAGTAGTATCTATAACTGTACCTCTTGGAAGATTTTGTATCACAGTAAACTCACCACAACGAAACGCATAGTTTAAGTATGCAAAGTCAGATGGTAATTGTGCTTTGCCATGCTCCACATCTATAACTACTTGCTTTGTCCTATGTATTCTAAGACCAAGATCATAGTTAACTCTTGTAGCAACCTTAATAAGTTGCTGTGGTTCAATCATACCCTCTAGAGCATAATTAGAAAAATCAACCATTACATCTTCTAATAGCTGATCAAACGTTCTATATTTTTGTGATACACTCATTATCTATGTATGTTTATTTTATCATCATTAGTATCACTAGGGATTCTAATACCATTAATCATAACAGTTAATACTTGATTTTCTATTTCAGCAAGTAGTGCATCTGGTATATAAAGTTCTTGTTCATATCTTGCTTTACACTTATCACTGGAGTCACATAACCATTCTGATATATCATCATCAAACACCCCTTCTAATCTTATTGCATCCCACTCAACATTAGGTAAATACAAGTATCCATCTAGATACCAAAAGTATTTTCTCTTATTGTACTTAAATGACGTTGTTTTAGTCATTGATACATAAGTACCCGGCTGTGTTGGTTGAAGCTCTACAAAGCCATCTATGGAGCTTACAGTCCTAATCAATGGACCCCAATACCCTTCAATCATATTAGGAAGTCTGTGAAGTGTTCTTTTTATTGTACATCCGCTTGCAATACCTGTACATTGTGCTTCTACTTTATCCACCTCAATCAATTCAATAAATGGAAGTAGTTTCCATATTGCATTAAACTTCATAAGTTTATTAGCACTATCTTGTCTACGCATAAATAACTGCGCATACTTTAGTATTAAACTGTATATATATCTATCAGTTACAAAAGCATCTTGTGTTTCTGCTTTAGCTTGATTACGTACCCGTGATATAACTTCCCCTATAGTTGTCATAACTTTATTTTTTAATATTAGTGTACATCTGGGATACCCTAAATCTATTCTTTACTTTGATATACTTTATCCAATTCTTAGGATAAGTTTTAGCTACAAATCTTTTAAAAGTTCTACATGCTGTAAAACCCCATAGTTCTCTATTTTTAAATCTATACTTAGTAGACCAGTTAGTATAAAATATCTTAGCTACATTACCATCTGTTTCCCAGTTCTTATTTTTAAGAACTTTACCATGTTCACCTGAAGTAGCAAAGTTTGGATTAGAAGATTTTGCAGGTGGACATGTACCAATAAAAATATAACCTAATGATTCAGGTAGTTCCACACCATCTCTATTATCAACAGCAGCTTTATATAACCTGCCATTAAATATTCTGATAATTTCTTTTAACTTAGTATTATCAATATCAGAATACATAGGTTTAGATTCTTTAAAAAGATTAAATGTATTCTTATTTAGAAGACTCAACCTTTTATGTCTAAACCTAGGAGCTTTAAGATCCGGCTTATTAAACTTATTCATAGTCACTATATTTATAATTTACAAAAAAAAGGTCACTTTTAGTAAATAAGCGACCCTCTAATTACACTGAATAAGTCAATTCACATATATTACCCATATTACAATGTTGAAGTTCTAACTTACCTGACCTTCTATTGCCCACATATTTGTTGTGATAATGATAATAATCTGTGCCTGATAAACTAGGCATAGTCTTATGAATAAACCCTGTATTCTCCCCAGTAGTCTTATACTCTACTTTTCTATTAGTATGATAGTGTCCTGTAAATAAAGTTCTATTTCTAGTCATACCCCATTCTTCAGGAAACTCAGTAGCATATACTAGAGGTGTATTCTTAGATGGAACATCACCATGCTCAAATGCATTAAAGTTATCATGCCATACATGCACCTTACGTTCTGCATATTCTATATCAAATATTATCTCATCAGATTTAATAGACTTTGATAGTGCATGTGCTAAGTGGAATGATGAAAGGCGATCATGATTGCCAGGAATGTAAACAACAGTAAGTAAATCACAGTGTGCTTTTATATAGTTAATAGCCCAGTGCATTGCATCAAACGCTTGAACATAAGCTTCTGTAGCAGTTGCACAATTATTCAGTGTTGTACCTTTTGTAGTTGATCCATCAAATGTATCCATGTTTATTAGATCACCTCCTACTACAAAGTACATATGAGAAATAAAATGAGATAGTGTTGCTCTTTCAATCAAACTTATTATAGTGTTCTCAAAATCTGCATCAATAGTTTCATTACCCTCTTTACCAAAATGGATGTCTTGTAGTGACATAATACCACATACTTCCATTTTATTTTCTGCAAGCTTATCAAAATCTGGTTGAGGTATATTATAAACCTTTGGCTCCCAGCTATCCAATAACTCTTTAAAATATTTTTCTGTTTGATCTTTTACTCTACTAACTAAAGCAGATACTCTCCAGTGATCTCCCATTTGTTTATTCCAATAGGATGATAACTTCCACTCTGCAGTATCTATATTTAATAACTCTATTATTTCTTCAGGACTCTTTGGTTCGTGATCAAATATTCCTGAAAGCTTTGCTTCCCCTTTATCCAAATTAACTTGCTGTTCAACTTTATCTTTTAATTGTTCAACTTTACCTTTTAATTTCTCTGATCTAATTTGATCTTTTATATATTGATACTTTTCAACTGTAATACCTAATCTTTTAGCACAATGCTTATTAGACTTTTTCCAGGCAAATGATTTTATTACTCTATCTCTTAGGTTACTCATAAGGAATTTTATTTAAAACTACAAAAGATTGTTTAATAAAAAGGGGGTCTTTACAACCCCCTCCCAACTTACGTAGTGAAAAACCAACAAAACACTACTACTGTTGTTATGCCGCTGCTGTAGTAATAATTACTTCAACGCTATCACAAGTTGCTGCTCCAGCATCTGTAGATTGAACTTTCAATCTATATGATGTTGCTGCTGCTAAACCTGTAACTCCAAATTTTAATGTTGTACTTGGAATATCTGCTGTATTCTGTTGTACATATGATACTGGTGTCAATGCAGATAAAAATACATCAAAGTGATCAGTAGATGATGATGTACCACCCCATACAATATCTGCTGTTGTAGCTGTTATATTCTCTACATAAACATTATATGGTGCATGATGAACATTATTTGCTGTACACGCACCTACACCTGCACTAATCATAAGAGCTAATTTTTGAACAATAGCATCTAAACGCTCACCTGTATCTACTCTAATTGTCTGACCTCCTGTGGTAATTTCAAAGGTAGTACCACAATAACTTACACATTCTGCACAAGTTATGTCAGCACATCTTTCAGATCCTGTTGAACAGTTAGTATAACTACATGGGGTAGTTAAACTATTGTTAGGACAGCTACATTTAGAACTAATTTTATTACATGTATTACAAGCCATTTCTTATTGTTTATGGTGGGCATGAAGCATTGCTACCTCCTTTAGCTGCCGCTGTTAAATCATCATCAAATCTATCTCCTGCAAAATCCCAATCAGCTGGTGGAGTATATCCTTGATCCAACATCATTAACCATTTTTTGCTAGAAAGAGCTTCTATTGGTGTGCTAGTTGTAGTTTTAGAACCCTCATAAGGATTAGATGCTGAAGCTGATACACCATTCATTAAATATGCTGTTACATCCACAGCTGTCTTAACACCATACTCATATGGTTCAATCATTCTAGCATAGTAAGATGCTAAACCTTGTAAAACTGCTGCTGCTTCTGCTGCTGCTGGACCTCCAGTTGTAGGATAATAAAGTGCTCCTACACCATCAGGGAATGGTGATGTACCTCCAAATGCTTGAGAAATACCCCATGCACTTCTTGCACCACCATCTAAAATATCTGCCCACTCATCATAGTTATCCATATAAGCAGTAGTTGGTTGTGTTACAGGAGCTCCAAATCCAGCTACAAGTGTTGTGTTATGATAATCAGAAGCAGACTCATTAGAAAATGCCATCATCATTACACCTGTATTAGGTACAGCTGCACCTCCTGTCCAAGATGTAGGTAATGCTCTAAGAGCCACCCATCCAGCTGCAGGATCTAATGTTGCACTTACACCATCGTCTACAATTGCTTTAGCATATCCTAACCATTTATTGTCTTGTACAGGAATAATATATAAATTTCCTGACGCACTACATGCTGTATTAAATGCAGTATGCCATGCAGTAATATTATTTATAAGTGTTGTACCTCTAGAAACTGAATAAGAAGTTGTATCAATAAATGCATAAACATTTTTTGTTAATCCAGGTAATCCATCATATGAATTTGGAACAACCTGTACTTGATAAGATCTTGATTCTGATATAGTACCTACACTATTTGATAACACTAAAGAAAATGTATCAGAATGATCAACCGCACCACCATGTGTATATGTATATCTACGTATTAATGGATTTCTATTTTCATTAATAGTTCCTATTGTGCCATCATCTACTAATGCACCTACTGTAGGAGGAGAACCAAGCGCAAATGTAGGAGCACCTTCAGCAGCAATAAATCTAATATCATAAACTCCAGTTCCTCCATACTCTACATATTGCTGTCTACCAATATTTTCAGTCAATAATAAACCAGGAACCTCGCAACAAAATACAACTCTTACAGCTCCACTTGTACTACCAAACTCAACATACATGTAATACTGAATACCTGCAATTGTATATGGTCTTACATAATGCCATTGAATCTTACTACCTGTAATCTGATAAGTGCTTGTACTACACGTTAATGACTGAGATTGTGTAGATAAACCATTTGGATAAGCAGATGAACTTACATCTGCTAATACATTTGTTAATGGTCCAGCTGTTCTCATAAATAAGCTAGATGCAAAGTCCCAAATAAATTCTGCATATGGAGATTTATTACCTCCATTTTCAACTTGAACTCTTACATATAATTTACCAGTGGTAACACCAGTTGCAAAATTAAAAGTATGTGGATTAGCAATACCTCCACCACTCAGAGATGGACCAGTTATAAATGTAATACCATCTGTACTGTAATATACTGTAATAGTATCTGATCCAGTCATACCACCAGTACTAATATCAAAGTTAACTTGACCAGCTCCACTTACTGTAGGATCTGTTGCTCCTCCTCCATCAAATGCTGTTCTGATATCTACAGGTGTAACTATTCTATTTACAGGGATGATCTCTTCAGCACCTGGATCATAGTAATAATCTGTAGGTGTTACACTATCATAACCTAAATAAATCCAATCTGCATCAGGTGTACCCGCAGCAGATCCAACTGTGTTTTGAACTATTGATGTACAAGCTGCTCCTGTTGTTAATGCTGGAGTAGCAGTACAAACTTGTGAATTACCAGCTGCAGTAGTAATTGTTAATACTACATTATATGCTGTACCTGCACTTAATCCAGTAAGTGTTTGTGTAATTGATACACCAGGATTTGTTATTGTTTGTGAATAGGCTACTGCAAGAGTTCCTGCATCTATAGCTTCTATTAAATATGTTACTGTACTACCTAAAAGGTTAGTCCAAGAAGCATCTACGGTTGTATTAGTTTGATTACTTATAGTAACTGTTGGACAAGTAATACCTAATGGTATTGTTCTATTTATAGTTTCTTGACATGTATTAGCAGAATCAGATACACAGAATTGTACTTGTACTGAAAGTGATGCTGTTACATCAAGCGCACCTACTGCTACTGAAACAGTACCAGAGCTTTGAAATGCTAATATATCAAATGCTTGATTTACATATGCACCAGCTTGATCTGTAATTTTAATTGTACTTCCGCAATCAGAAAATCCAGCAGGAATATCAGATGTTGTAAAGTTAAATTCTACAGTTGTTACCGGAGTACCAACAGTACTAGTTGCAAAATTAAATGTTGTTAGATCACACCCACTATCACAGCAGTTTTCTTGAATGCTCTGTACTGCATTATATAGATCACATATAGCAACCCACTGATTAGCATGTGATTGTGCCAAGTTTACAACATTCATGCTCCAGTTAGACTGATTTCCATATGTACCCCCTCCAGATAACATATCATCTACTCCAGATAAACATTGAGCATTTATTGCATTACTAATTGCTGTTCGATCACCTGTTGCAGTTCTTAACTCACAGAATGCTGTTTCTATTGCAAGAACTAATTCACTAACTCTTACTTCAGCATTTAATAAACAAGAAGATGTAATTAAAAAATCAGCTGCTTCATTTGGTGCACATGGAAGAACACAGTCTTCAAGAATTACAAGTCTTGAAAAAATATTTGCTATATCATTTTGAATCAGCGTAATCTGATCTATAATACTACAAATCTCTGTACCCAATAGTTGAGCATATTGATCTAATGGTAAAGTTGTTACTAGATTGCCAAGTGAATCTTGATATTGAAGATTAGGGCATAATGTTATATTAGGTAACGTGCTACCACCAGGAGTTAACTGACATACATAGTCAATAATACCTTGAATAACTTGATCTAAATTTGTAGGATCTGCAACACCTGTAATACAGTTGATATCAATAGTAAGTGTAGGATCACAAGTACATGATGCAGCTACCAAATTACAAAGCTCTGTAGCAAGTTTAGCTACAACATCACTAACTGTATCTCCATTGCATAAGTTAATACAAGAAATATCTGGTCCTTGCCAGATCACACAGTTAGAAGATATGTGTGAACATGGTTCTACTTTTCCGTTATTGCTAGGTATCATTTATCTTCTTTTTAATAGCATTGCTACATATAATAATATACAATTTTTTTCCTACAAATCAACTACTAGTTACATTAGTACATGTAATCTCAGGAAGTGTACATGTAAGTTTCTCTGGATCATTTGATACAGTTACAGTTAACTTCTGCGTTCTATCAAATCCCATTGTAGTAAAACAATGGCAGAAGTTTAATGTATGTGAAGTAATTAAACTTGCATTTTCCAAAGTGTAATTTAGATGCCCATTAGCATCTGTCTTACCAATTTTCTCGTTATTAATATAAATTTCAAAATCTTTCACGGCATCTCCATCTGCGTCTATAACAACAATTTGTAAATACTCATCACTTGAACTTGGATTGTTTGGATTTGATACAATACTAGATACTACTTTAGTAACATCTCTTACAAGTACTTTAGAGTCTAACCATTCACAAATATTATATTCTGTTACAACATTATTATAATCATCTATACAACAAGGTGTCATACCATATCTTACAGCTCTGAATTTTCTAAATACAGTATCTGCAAACTTTATTTTAGATCTGGTTATATCTTGTACACTTCTTGTCATTATCTTCCTAAATTCTGATTTGCTTGAGCAACAGTTTGTGTGAACTTATCTAAGGATGCTGGTGCATTATTGTAAGCTTTTAAACATGTTTTATGTACAGTACTGCCATCCTTTGCTGTTGACTTCTGACATCCGCATGTAAATCTGCCGCCACAATGTTTACAATTCATATTATCTGGTTTTAATACTTAGTTGATTGTCCTGTAGAACAATTATAGTCACAGGATAACTTCTCTAATCTTTTCTTAGCATAGTTATAAATCTCCATTCCTTCATCAGGTCTATGGCAATATTCAACTTTTGCAACTGCAGCATCAATAAGTGTACGAATAAAACTCATCTCTTTAACCGCATCTGCTTTCTTACTAGAAGGTTGACATGCTGTTACATCTAATTCACAAAGAGTATCATAATACTTAGTCATAAGCTCACATACTCTTAAATGATTATATTCTATAAATGCTTCATCAGATGGAGACACTTGATACTTGATTACATATACTCCATCAGGTATACCAGCCCTCTTTGTACCACACTGTGTAGTCTGCGTACCTAAAGCACAAGAGT
>WLWF01000328.1_pt1 | contig 46807 bp, 31 predicted proteins | sample 6718331 | NCBI WGS metagenome assembly WLWF01 (sample SAMN12718692, study PRJNA515312) | sponge metagenome | isolation source: marine sponge | host: Mycale hentscheli | place: New Zealand: South Island, Marlborough, Capsize Point | collected 2003-05-01 | reverse complement strand
TAAGGATGGAGACACTCCTCCAGAAGTTATAGACTTGCAAGCTAAATTAAAACAAATTTATGATGGGGCATTTGTAAAAGATTTTATGCCCCCTATTTTAGCTAAATATTTTGATAAGATTAAAGATATAACAGGTATAGATAATGCCAGAAGCCTTCTTGTTTTCAACAATTTACCAAATACGACTACAGCTTTAGATGATGCTATAAAATATTATGAAGCAAATCCAGAACAAGCAGATCGAGATAATGTAGCATTTACAGGAAGTAATTTAAGACAAGGTTCTGATTTTGTTAAAGATAAAGATCTTAAAATATATGGCATGGATGATACAGGTAATATTGATCCAAATTTTCCAGTAAGAAATTTTCCAGCTTTAGTAAATGGAAATTTAGACGTTTTTGATGACGCTACTAAAACAAAAATTATGGAAGAGCTTGCGGCACAACATCCTGGTGGAATCACTATGGATGACCTACCTATAGATGAATTAGAAATTCCTATACCTGGAGTATTTAAACGTCAATTACAAAGAATGCTTGGTGGCGCTCCTATTCCTAAGATGAAAATGAAAATAGCTTACCAAAAATGGAAAGGTAAGTTTTTCAATCCAGACACAGATAAATTTGAAGGATTCGAACAAGAACTATTCTTACCGAATAAAGTGGGCAAGACTTTATTTAGTGAGTTAGACACAGATATGAAAAGATTAGTAAAAGGTCCTGCTGGAGAAAAATTTAAAGCTCCCGACATATTCCAAGCAGTTAAGGGTGCTGCGGGAGGTCTTGGATTAAATAATGCTGGTATTAATAAATTTTTAGAAGGAGCTATAGCTGGCGATTTCACCTCTGATCCGGCTGTTGCTCAAGCCCATACTAAAATTAAAGATACTCTTATTGCAAATTTAGGTCAATCTTATTTCAAGAATGCGGCAAATCAACACTTTGGCGTGGACACATTAGTAAAACAGCCTATGGGTGGCGCAGTTGATGTTAATATGGGAGAACATTTTATAGATGCTATCACTGAAGTTCTTGCTGGTTTAGCAGCAGCAGGGGATGGCATAGGAGATAAAGCCTTAGATGAAAAACGAGCTAGAGTAGGTGATGGAGATCTTCCTAGAGTTATTCAAGCAACTATTGCTGGAGCTATAGATACTTTAGGTGGGGTTAATCTTCCGGGATTAGGTTCTGGATGGTTAGGTCGTAATATTGGAGCACTACCTATGCTATTAGGAAATAGACCTGATATGGCCTTAGGTGCAGCATTAAAGTCTGGAAATGTTTTAGGTAATCTAGCTGGCTACTTAACCAAAATAGGTAACAGTGCTAATAGTCCACAAGCTTACCAGTTTATGAAAGAAGTATATACTCTTGCTGCTGGTGCTTCTAGTGTACTTACTGGCCTTGGAAGCGGAAATACCAATTTCATTGCACAAATAATGGATGCTGGCCTAAATACTAACTGGAATACATTATTCCGTAGTGCAGGAGCATCATTCTTAACTGATAGATTACTATCTACTGCTTTACCTGGAGATCTACAAAACTTATTAGCAGACGAATTGGATGGAGGCAGAATAAGAAGAGTAGGAGCTAATGGAGCTCTTACTGATGATGAAATGATAAATGCATTACCTACTGATTGGAAAAGCTTCTCGAATCTTGTTCTAAATCCATATAATGAATTTCCAGACACAGACACTAGAGCAAACCTTATAGAAAAATTAGGTAGAGGTTTAATAAATTCTACAGGCCCATTTGGTTTACCTTACTTTGATGCCAATACTTCACAATTTATTTTTGATAGATTAAGCGCTCTATATGATTGGTATGGAGGTAATGCTGCTGTAGGTTGGCCTGGGCAAGATTCATTGTTTGATAAGATTGCGGAACCAGACCCTCAAAAAAGAGCAGCTAATTTCTTTGGCGCAATTGGTGCCAATCCACAATTCTACACAGGAAGCAATCAAGCTCATATAGAATTAGGCTTAGGTGGTAAATATGGTCCACTTCCTAAGGAAGGATATTTCCAGGGAAGGGCGGCACAAGGATTACAAACTGGTGGCGTTGTATATGCTCAAGATGGTGGCGAAGGACAGATGGTTAACTTTAGGCCACAAGGCACAGATACTGTACCTGCTATGTTGACACCGGGAGAGTTTGTTATAAACCGTAGCGCCGCACAAAAGAATCTACCATTACTACAATCTATTAATAATGGAAGTAAAGGATATAGTCGTGGAGGCGTAATATATGCTAATGAAGGAGCCTATATTGGCGGAGAATATTTTGATAACTTCCAAAAGTTTAAAGCAAGTAGACCAAGATCTGATAGAAGAGGTTTGGCTGCAACATGGAGAAATGCTAAAAGACAAGCAGAAATAGATAGAGTTAATGAATTTTATAAGTTAATTGGACCGGCTTATCTTGAGGCTGAATCACTATTAACAGGACAATATGGAGATAGTCCTTTTGGTAAAGAGCCTGGACTTGAAGGTTTGCTTGGTGAAGCTCTGCAAGCTGGAGATATGGAAAAAGCTCAAAAAATAGGTAAAGCAATACAATTAACTCAATCGGCGCTACCTGCATTAAAAGCCTCTAGAGATCATACTTATTTTCTAGCTGGCAAAGATGGAAAATATGGAACTATGGATGACGGAGATAGTCCTCTAGGAGACTTAAGTACTGCACTTGCTGTTCTTGGAACGATACCTGGCTTTGGAATTATACCAGACCTTGCATCAGTACTTGTAGACCTTGCTAGAGGAGATACGGTTGGTGCTGGCTTAGGTATGGTAGCGGCAACACCTTTTGTCGGAATACCAGCAGGTTTTGCGAGGATAGGTAGAATGGTGGGATTTGGCCATGATGGTATAAAGATTGCAAAAGTACTTGGCGATACTGGAGTTCACAGAGACATTACTGCAGAAATAACTAGAAGGGTTACACTTCGGCAAGCCAGTAAAATAGGTAAAGAAAGAGATGCAGCAAATGCATTGATGTTAAAATTGAACGATGCCCAGAGTCGTACTTTAGGTATGAGAGTGGCAGATGGAGGCATGCCAATAGAGGAGTATAATGATATAAAAAGGGCCATGTACGATAGTGGTCTCACTGGCCTAGAACCTGAATGGGATAGACTAAGACCATTTATGTATCCTGGTGATGAATCAGTTAAAGTTGCGCAAGGAGGAATAAAGTTTGGCGGGAAAAGTAAACTCGCACTAGCTGGTGCTGTGACCGCACTTGGTCTCGCCTATATGGCTTATAGAAGTCTACAAAATAAAAAAGCACAAGACGAAGGAGCAGTTCCTCCTCCTGAAGGAGACTTAATGAAGTTTATGGGTGCTCCTGGAGCAGTAGCAAATCCAGTCACTTCAGAGATAGAAAACATACCTGCGAGAAAAGGTGACGTAACTTTTGAAGATGGCGATGGTAATCGGCCACTTCCGGTGTTGCCAGGAGATGTTGTAGATTTCTCCATGGCGGGAGATCCAGATCAAAGAGCTTTAAATGATAGGATCAAGAGAGGCTTAAAGAAATATAGAGACGAAGTTAAAAACGATTACTTAAGTGAGATAGAGAAAAGATCAAGAAAGGCTGATTTTAAAGGAACTCAAGAAGATATTGAAACAATTGAACAGAATTTATTTATGAACGGTAAAAGCACAGCTTTTGCCAGAGGAGGTATGGTATATGCTAATCAGGGTATGCTCATTCCTTATAGACCTCAAGGAACCGATACAGTTCCGGCGATGTTGACTCCCGGCGAGTTTGTTATAAATCGTAAAGCCACACAACAAAACTTAGGATTGTTGAAAAGTATAAATTCAGGATCTGACGTTAGCTATTTAGCCGCTGGTGGACAACCGACACCTTTAGAAGAGCAAAGAGAACAAAGAAAAAAACAATTTGAAACTAAAAGATTTTTACTTCAAACAGGACTTGCTGACCCATTTGGTATGCAAGCTCTAAAAGAAATAGTAACTGCTCCGGGTACCTTTGATCTCTTAAATCCAGATACCATAGACGAAAGTACTGACTATGTAGAGAAGAAAAACAAGAGAATTCAAGCAGAGGTAGATGCTCTTGCAACAGATGAAGAGAAACAAGAAATGTTGCTTGATAAAGCTAATAAGATGACTCAAAGGGCTAATTATTTATTAAAGATTGGAACCAACAGTGAAAAGTTAGTAAACAGAAATGGTAACAAATTAGATAAAATCATTCCAGAAATTATAGATCCTAGCAACAAATCTCAAGGCAAGTCAATTTTAGAAATTTTAACAACACAGTTTCAAAATGCTAAAACAGAATATGATAACATAAAGAGTCTTAGCGATATTTTCAGAATTGTTTATGCTAAATTTGACCCAAGTAATCAACAAAATCAAGCAGGTGGAGGTGCTGGTAATTTTGCTAGAGGTGGGGTGGTATACGCTAGTAATGGAATGTTAATTCCTTACAGACCACAGGGAACAGACACCGTTCCAGCAATGCTAACTCCTGGTGAATTTGTAGTAAATAAATCAGCTACAGACAAAAATTTACCCGCCCTACAACAAATGAATAGGGGTGGAAGAGTCAGTTATTTAGCAGATGGAACCCCAGGAACTGATGCTCTTAAAGAGTCCGTAACTAAATTAACTAGTATTTTTGATAGTTCAGCAGCTAATATTCAGCAATCAATGAATAAAATTGCCCAGATTCTTACACAATTTGCCCAAAATATTCCAGTTTTAACCGGTAACAATAACAATGGTGTATCTAATAATAATGATACTAATCCTATGGTCACCATTGAAGCTCTTGGAAATAAATTAGATCTTTTTGTAACAAAAATAGCTGAAGCAATACCGGATAAAGTAGTAGTAGAAGGACGACACGACGTGAATGTAGTTATAAATGGAGCTCAAGCTTTACAACAATTACTAAATGGTCCGTTAGCTGAAATAGTACGAAGTCAGGTAGAAGCAAGTTTTGCAGCACGAGATAGAGAAAGAGAAGGTTCATGATAATACATTATCAAAATAATACCGGAAATACCTCTGCTAGTACAGGCACAAGCGATTTTCTCTTAGGCAGTGCTTTATCTAAGCATATAAGTTTATCTTCATTAGTTAATAAGTATGTACCATATTATATAGAACACGCTTCTGCGTCAGAATTTGAATATGGTTTAGGTTATGTTTATCTGGATGGTAGTGATTACATCTTAGCAAGAGGAGGTTCAGCTACTTACACAGATACTGCAATATATACTTCATCAAATAGTAACGATAAAGTTTCTTTTAGCGCAGGATCAAAGAATGTAACAGCAGTTATTTCTGCTGAAAGAATACTTCATGGTGGCAATAACATTGAAAGAAAAACAACAGACTTTACAATTTCTGATGATGTTCAAGCAGTTTATACCGTTAAAGCAAGTGGCTCGAATGTCAATGCCTATCTACCAACAGCTTCTGGTCACAAAAATTTAGTTATTGGTTTTAGAGTTCTTGAAGATTCTACTGATAATTTAATTATTCGCCCTTCTGGTTCTGATTTTATAGATGGGTCTGGAGCAAATGTAACAGTATCTCCAACAGTTCAATACACAAGTTTAGTTTCAGATGGTTCTGGATGGTTACAGCTAAATAGAGATGTAGACTTAACCACAGTAGGTTTACCTAATGGAACTAATGGTAATATTCAGTTTAAGAGTAGCGCAACAGATTTTGGAGGAGACAATAAATTACATTGGGATTCTTCAAATGAATTATTATTAGTTGGTGGTAATACATCCGGTACTGCAAATATAATACTTCCAGCAGACGGTGCTACTAATACAGTTATTAATCAAGATAAATATAACTCAGATTTTGATGTTAAAGGCACGGGAACATATAATCTCTTCTTTGATGCTTCAAAAGGTCGCCTTGGAGTTAATACAAGCACACCTACTAGTATTTTACATATCGTAGGTCGTTGCGCAAATGAGAACTTTAAGATTGAAAGCACTAGTAATTGTCCTACTGGAGTAGGTTTAACTTTATATCATAGTCCTGATGGTGGCTCTAGTGCAGATGATTTGCCAGCATTTATCAATCTTGCTGGACGTAATAGCAATGGACAAAGAGTAAATTATGGTAAGATTACTTCTAAGATATTAGATACTACTATAAATAACACTAGTGGTGAAATTATTATTAGTGTTGACCATAAAGGAAATGATAAAAACTTAATAGTAGGCAGTCCGCAAAGAACAGCTATCGGTTTAGATACTCATGTTTCTCAAAATGATAATATTAGTATTGGTAATTTTGTAGTTAGCAGTGGTAATGATAATATTGTAGTAGGACATAAAAGTGTTATAAATAATGGCTCTAATAATAATGTTATGTTGAGTCAGAGTGGTGAGCTTATTGGTAGTGATTCAATATTAATAGGTTCTACAGTACAATCTTCTGGAGATAATATATTTGTTGTAGGAACAAGTAGCTTTGCTAGTGGTAATAATAACTTTAGTGTTGGTCAAAATAATAGTGCTGTTGGAACTAATATTTTCGCTCAAGGTTTTGATAATAGTGCTACTGGCGACGAAATCTTAATTTACGGTCATGACAATACTGTTACCGATAATTCAGGCATTGTAGTAGGTTTTGGATCTACTAATGAGTCTGGTATAGTAGTTGGTAATAGTGTTTCTAATACTGGAAATAATATTGCGATTACAAATAGCTCAGATATTGATGGATTGGATAATTATGTATTAGGTAGAAATGTTTCCGTTAGCGGAAATAATAATATATCTATGGGTGAAGACCTAGATGTAGATGGCTCTGGAAATACATTTATCGGATCTTCTATTGTAGCTACCGGGAATAATAATGTTCTTATAGGCTCTAATCTTAACTTAGATACTGACAACTCAATTGTGTTGGGTATGACCACTCAAGATATTGTTGTAGATTCAAATATTATTGCTATAAATTCCGGACTTGGTGCATCGGACATAAATATCTATTCTAATAATGCTGCTTCTGGTATATTTATATCAAATAATAAGATAGGTATTAATACTAAACCTACCGGACTTTATGCTATAGACATAGAAGGTTCAGGCAGAATAGCTGATCTAGCAACAGACAGTTTCAGACTAGGAACTTCTGCAACAAGTGGGTCTATTTTAGTAGTAAATTCTGGTGGTTATGGTAGCTGGGAACCTATAGGTACGGTTTCTGAAAATGTTACATCTGGATTATTAGACTATGCCATAGTCACATACGATGATGGAAATCTTGTATCCGCCAGCGGACTATACTGGAATAGTACTAGTGGCGTATTATATACAGATAATTCTAATAATATAATTCCTACAGGAAATAATACTTTTGTTATTAATAATAGTAAATTATCTAATACTAATTTATTTAATATCAAAGGCTCTGTAAGGGATGATCTTTTATTGGTAGACTCACAAAATGATCGTATAGGTATCAATACAACAGCTCCTACTAGAACTGTAGATGCTTCTGGTAGTTTACGAGTATATAAAGATAGTTTATTTTACCTTGAAAAAACAGATGATAATTTTATTATAGCATATGACAATGGAGTTGCCCAAACTAATAAATTTGACTTTACTGCTTCCGGATTGTATTTCAGACAGACAACAGCTACTCCAAAGGTTTTACCAGAATTGACTTATGGAGTAACTTATCCAACATTAACTAATGTTCAAAATAGTTACTTTTTAATGTTTGATGATGCTATAGATAGAATGACACAAATATCTAGCATGACAACCGGTTTTGACGCATTTAGTGGTTCTTCAGACAACTAAGAGGATATTATGCCTAAAATTTTACATAGAACAAACAGAACAACTTCTTCAGCACCTGCTACTTCAGAATTATCTGAGGGTGAAATTGGCATAAATAACTATACATTAGGAACTTCCGTCAATGGATTTAATAATGGTAGACTATATATTAAATTAAGTGATGGTAGTGTTAAAAGATTTATAGGATTAGGTCTTCCCGGAGATACTGATGCTTCTTTAAAAACAAAATATGGTGGGACGAATAATAATTTTTCTACAGCTAGTAGCCCAAGCGTTACTAATGCAAAAAATATAACTTATTTTGATCATGATACTAATGGAGATCACTCTATAGAGTCGTGTGCTAATAATACTTTAATTTGGGACCCTAATACTAATAGACTATCAATTAACAGATCTTCCTCATCCGTTACAACATTAGACGTTAACGGAGATATGAGACTAGCTACTCTAGCAAGTTGGACCAGCACCTTTTCTTCTTCATTTAATATAGTTGGACAATATCCAACAGATGAAAAAATATATAAGGTTAGGTCTGATCAGTTTATGAGTTATATACCTATCAACACCATAGATCCTGCTAAAATTTCTGGAACTATTGGAATATCTAAAGGTGGCACAGGAGCAGATTTTGTTGCGGTTCCTCCTGTCGATGGAGCAGTATTATATTACGACTCTACCGCTACTGCTTTTAGTGTGGATCCTGACATTACTTTTAATGATGCAACTAATACATTTGTAGTTAATGGCACTATTAATAATACAGCCGTTGATGACACTACTTTAACTGCTACTCCTTTAGGTCTTGATAGCAGTAACAATATCGTAAAACTTACAACTAACAACATTAACAATGTAGCATTTGGCAATGTTCAGGTTGCTGGGGGAGCTTTGATTGCAGCAGATAGTAACACGGATACCGTAACTTTTTCTGCTGGTGACGGAATAGCTCTTAATGGCAATGCTACTACCGACACTATAACAATTTCTGCAGCAGAGACTACCGGATATGGTGTTGACGATTCCACTTTATTTTCTGAAATTACTATTAATAAAGCTCCAACTAATAATACTAATAAATACTTTTTCTTTGATCCTAATGGAGTTGATAGGAATATTTTCTTATCTGCATCTGGAATAACAGAAGGAGAAACAGTCTATATAAAGAATGATGAAACTAATACATCTAATCTTGCTTTATGTGTTTATAATGGAACTACTACAGGAACTTTACTTACTAAACTGTATGCGGACTATGGAGATGGATATACCGATAGGGTAGAGTGTGCATCATTTGTTCATGATGGTACTAATTGGAAAGTGCTTTCAAAACAATATCACCACACTCCTTATCCTAGCGTTCCATAATTAAATGAGTACTTCACTAGATTTTAAATATTTTCGTGATAAGTTTATAGATAGCGCTGTATCTGTAGCTAATATAGCTACACCTTTACCGTTAGCTACTATTAATTCTAATGCTACCTCAGATATTGATGGTAGAGTAATTGGTACTGAATATAGTATTAATTTAGACGGATATCTAATATCACAAATAGTCGATACAGAATCAGGAGGAGATGGCCCAGGATCTCATGCTTTAATCACTGCAGGAAAAGAAGTTGAAGATTTTTTCAAAGACGTAAAAAAACAAGGTAGTGTTTTTCAAATAGTTTGTGATGATTCTGATGAAGAATCTGTTGGTTCTGAGGAAACTAGTTTAACTATTAGTGGAGTAACATTTAGTAGTTTTGAACTAAATCAGGGTGATGATCAATGGACTAGAATAGTTCCTTATAGAGTTACTTTAAATGGGTTTAATCCTGGCAGTGGTCTTTACGAAACTTTTAGCATAAGTAACTTTGATGATACTTGGTCAGTAGAACAGCTGTCTGATACCAGTTTATATAAATTTACGGCAACACCTGCACATTACGATTTTAATAGTAGTACCAATCCAGACTTGGAAAAAATTCCCGCTCAATCCGATCTTCAGATACAAGAAGATCAAGAGTTTGGTGAAAAAAATATTTTACAGTATAGAATTACTCATAGAGTAAGTGCTGTTGGAAAAGCGATGAATTTTGATGACGTAGATAATCCTGCTGGAGGACATAAAGGAATAACTCCCGCATATCAAAATGCCGCTAATTTTGTAAACTCTAGAGTAAATGATAGTGATTGGGACACTAATAATAAAGATGAGATTTTACCTGTTGATGGAAATACTGTTCCTGATCGTGTTTACTTTCCTTTTAGAAAAGACTATGGTTCACCAAATGGTAAATTATTTTTATATAATCATGTTAGAACTATTGATTCAAACGTATCAGCTGGTAGCTATGCGATTTCTGATACTTGGCTTGCTCTTAATAGTGGAGTAGATTACACAGAAGACACAACATGGGAAATTAGTACAGACGAGCAAAAGGTTAGAACTGTTACTATAAATGGAACTGTTAGAGGTCTTGAGCATTATGTAGATACATCAACTACTGCAAACACTGATGGGATTTATACTAGTTTGACAGATGGTTCTGTTACAGGTATCATATCAAAAGATGATGGCTCAGTTATGAGTAATAATTTAGATTCTGAGAATCTGATTGGAGTAACGAAATTTGAAAATGCTCTAAAAGGTTATGTAAGTGGAGTAAAACCATTTCTTTATCGTAGGGCTAGTATGATTAATCAGGCTATTCCTGCTGGAATCAGCGCAGCAGGGGATGGAGGAGCTACAACGTTCGATACTGACGAAGTTTTTATAGGAAAACAAGGAGCCCCACTTAATCTTAATCCATTAACTTATACTGAGTCAGCTAATGGCAAAGATGGCACTGTTACTTATAATGTATCATACAGCAATAAAGGAGGCAACTTTTTTTCTGGTGTACTATCTAGTAACATGACAATAACCGATTTAGGTGGAGTAGATGAAATTGCAGAAATATTTGTGTTAGGTAGACCACTTGGCCCTATTTTACAAAAAACAGGAACAACCAGATTAGAAAGAAGAGTAAGCTTAGATGTAGTTTTTCCTGCTGCCACAACTTATTTAGAAGCCCATCCTAATGGACCAAATTCAGTTGCTAACAAAGATTCAGCAGAATATAAAAATGTAGCAAGTTTTGTTAACTCATTTAGACCTATTCTTGCAGAGACATATGCAACTATTGTTCCAACAAGTTCTTATAACGTAAGCACTGTAGGACAGGTTTTCAAGGTCGATGAAAGCAAAAGTTGGAATCCTTTTGAAGGTAGATTTACTTGGGATGTTACTTGGGTATATAATACAGGAGACTGTACTTAATAAGTCAAAAATTAAAATAAAAGGAAAAGTAAATGAGTTATAGAACAGGGAATCCATCATCAAGTGTAAATTGGAGAGATGATGAGGATAATACTAATCCTAATCCGGCTGCTGTCAATAGAGACGACTTTAAGGATAGTACCCGCGATCCTAATACAGTATTCAGTCTTGACACCTCAATAGGAATTGATGCCACTCAATTTGATGCTGCAGTTCCTGAGCCCGTAAGAGGCAGTGATGGGAATAAGCCTAAAGTTTATTCTTCTGCTATTCTTAATGAAGCAGACTCAACAGAAGATAACCTTAAATACGATTATAAGCATCCATACTATACTACAGATGGCATTCCGTCTTCTAGTCGTATTGGCACAGAGGAAAAAGATGGTGTTTCTAGATTAGTTGTTAAAGATAATGATGCTAAATTTCAGGGAAATTCCAATACTAGAACATATAATACTTATAATAGTAATCCTTATTTCACCCAAGTCGATGTAGCGGGGAAACGGGGAGGAGCATCAGTAAGCTATAACATATGCGCTTCTAAGGTTTATGCTCAACATCTTTTCCTTGGAGCTACAGTCAAATCATTTAACGCTTCTTTAGGTTGGGGTTCAGAAGCTAGTAGACTTACAGTAGAGCTAATAGTAGATACCTGTAAATATCCTGAACTTAAAGATATGAATGATGTAGAAGTTGAGAGACCAGGTATAGATAATCACTATATTGATACTTTAATATCGAACGAGTTTGCAAAAGATGAGCTTGGCAATAGTCTTATTCCTGGCAAAGTTTATTATGTTCCTCAATCAGGAGCTATAGTTTCTAGATACTGGTATGCTGCAGACCCAGGATTTTATGCTGACATAGGATCTAATTCTATGGAAATTGTAGGTATGGCAGCTTATTTTAAATATGACAATTTTGAATATTCTGGTATTGTAGCTTCGTGGGAGAAAAAAAGTGGAACAGGAGGAGTTAATGAATATACAGTTATTCTTGAAACTCCAACATCTTTACTATCAGGCACCTCTGTTATATTAGATGATTATTCAGGATCAATACATCAAAATGTTAACAGTAATTCTGTATATGCAGGTGACTCAGATAATCCCGGTTTTCCTGCCTTTGAAGGAGCATCACAACAAAATTATGGAGGATTAATTAGAGAGCAATCTATGCCAAATGTTGTTAATGCTTTTGGCTTTTTAGAAGATGCTGGGTTTGGTAGTAGTAGTGGGTTTGGAGGTTCTATGAAAAATGGTAGAGGTATTCCTGCCTACAGAGTAATGAGTGCTCTTACATATCTTTTAGATAGTCCCCAGACTTGGACTGCTGCTGGAGCTGGTCAGTGGAGACAAAATTCTTCAGCATGGAAAATGTTAAGATACTCTCCTTATGGAAGAATGGTAGGTCCTCATCCTAGATATAAAGATACTCCTCATAATGTCGTTAATGTAGCAACAGCAGATGATTATAGAATGGGAATATGTCATTTTGTATCAAATAATTTATTTTTTACTAACGGAGCTAGTACTACTCTTACTCCTTACAGCTTAGATCTAAATGATTTTTTCTTTAATGATTTTTCTATATTAAATCCAGAATATAGACTAAGCGATAAAACTTCCACTGTTATGGATATTGTGAATAATATAGCAGATGCTCATGGCTATGAAGTATTTATTTCTATGTATATGTTTCCTGACGGTAATTTCTTTTATCCAAGACTCAAAATTAATTTAGCTACCAAAAGAATAACACCAGCTGAAAATACTGTTCAAAATTTTATTAATACTATGACAGCTAACGATATTAATATTACTAACAGTAGTCTTGGAGAAGAATATAATACTCAAAATCCTACTAGAACTATGATTTTAGGTGGGAAACAAAAAAGAATTTATCAAACTAAATTTGTAAAATATGCAGTTAATCAAAATACAATTAGATGGAATCCTTATCTCAACAAGATGTTGAATACAACATCACCCGGTCATAATACCCGTAGTCTAAGATTAGCTAATTTAACTTCTACTAGAAATTCTAATCTTGGTTATGGTACACCCGGTAGTGGAAATAACAATATTATTGACGTTCTAGGCAGGGTAAATAGAGAAAATCCTTCATACTTATATAGTACTGTTAATTGGGGAGGATTAGCTTTTAGGCTGAATTATAGTGATCCTATAGAATTACCTATACCTAGTGTTCCACGCCAGTTTGATGCTGATTCATTTGGTCAAATATGTCCTTATTTAGGTCAAGATCCTTTTCATCAAATGGCCAGAAGTGTGACATATGATGATGATTATGGCCAATTCTTTTTCTATATTGCTCCATACGAATTTGCTAAACTTACAGGAAGCGTACCAAATCAGTATATAGGTATTAGCGAAAATGAATTAAGAGCAGCAATGAAAGGTTTCGATGAATTTGCGGCATATGTATTAGGCTTAGCTTATCAACTAGGTGGTTCAGTTAGTACACATAAATTTGATTTAATGAATCATGTATTAATACCTCTGGGAATATTTCCTAAAGCATTTGCAACAGGAGCAGCTCATTTTAATAAATATAGTAATACTACTAGTGGTTCTGATTATACGCCTGTAAGTCAGAGTAGTTCTTTATTATCAAGTCCTTTTGTAGCGAAAGCTTTTAGCGCTATACAAACATTTTTGAAAAATCTTGGAGATGAGTATTATGGTAAACAATTTATGGTTAGTGTTCCTAGACCTCAATACACAATTGATTATAACGATCATTTTTATGCTAATGGTTTTCTTCCAGGACTTAATGGCAATAATACCCCATACTATTCTCTTAATGGAACAAAAGAAATTCGTGCAGAGTTCAAGCCAGCAGATAGCGGATGGGAAGAGGCGGGATCAACTATAGATGATAGCTTAATGGCTGGCACAGCGATCATGAATGTATTCACTAATGATGATGGAACTATTGGTCCTCTCGTTGGATATAATGCTAGTAATAGATTTAATTATGTTAGACAGTTTGAACAAAGCGCAAAAAATAGCTTTTTTAATCCAACTGGTTCAGCTCAAGATCGTAACTATTATCATTTTAGTAAATGGGATATATGGAATAAAAGCGGATTTGGCCCAGCTGCACAACCGGGTGAGTATTCTAAATTTTTTGACACTAGCTTAGTAACAATGGATACCGATGGAGTAGATGTTAATTATCCAGACGGCTATGTAACGGATCCGTTTGATGCTGATATTAAACCAGCTGCTTTTAAAAGATATATTAAATCTAGTGTTGAACCAGATTTTATTTGGGCCACTGCTCCTGGCACATCTACAGGGAAGGTACTAAAATTTATTGTTAAAAATCAAGGAACTTTTCTAAATCCTTCTCATGTTAATGAGCTAAATGTTTCTACAGCTATAGCAGATTATCACAGAGCATTCTGGAATAATAGTAATATCCATGCACTAAGACTTAATAAAATCCTTTCTAGTAGTGCTCTTTACGTTAGTCTAGGTAATAACCCTGGTTTAGGTAGCCCTGGAGATAATAGTCTTGCGAGTAATTATATTTCACAAAACGAACAAAATAAGCCTAATAAAAATTATAGCTTAGCCCCTAAAGCTGCTATACCTGCATTTGCTGCTGTTCCTTTTGAAAGTGATATTGCTATTTATGGACCATGGATTAGTGCTCCAGATAAATTTGTAGATTCTATTTTTCCTTATTCCGATAACATTACCGGTAAAGCAAATAGACTAGAAAATATGATTGGAGGAACTAAAGTTTTAAATGAGCCAGATTTGGTTCCGTGGAATTTTGGAGGAATGATTAATTTGGATATGTATGCTGTTCTAAGAGCTACTGATGATAATAATTATCAGCAGAAATTTCAAACAGGACAATTAAGTTATTATGGTACTCCATTTTTCAATTTAGCTAATGAGCTTAGAGCATCTACTTGGTTATTTGGCGGCCCTCTTATTAATAATATTCAAACGCAGGTTACTGCTCAAGGCCCTTTAACAACTTATTCTTTTAGAACATATACTAAAAAGTTTACACTATTCAATAAAGAAAATGCAGACAGATTAAAACAACAAGCTGCTGAACAAGCAGGATTAAGAAAACAATTGCTGAATAGATTTGAAAATTTAAGAACAGATCTTAAAGCTCTTAGTAAAGCTAATAATCTAGCTAATATGTTTAATTTTACTTCATCAAAACTTAGGTCGGCTAGTCCTTCTACAATTTTGGTAGGTATGTCTAAACCTTATCAATCTCCAGCAGATCAGTTGAACAGTGCTCCTAAAGGGTACCCTCCTCTTAATGCGGACAATGCTGAGAGTGATGGAATACGTTATCTATATAATATAGTTAACAGTGTGCAAAGAACAAACATAGGACTTTATAATGTAGGAGAAGTTGCCCAAGAACTAGAAGATGATTATGCTAACAAAGCTTTTATGAGTTTAGATGGGTTGTTTAGTCCTGTGTCTTTTTATCCTACATTAGGTGGTGGAACAGCACCCTATAAATCTTTTTATCAAACAGGCTGTCCTTTATGTAATGGTACTTTTACAGTAAACGGTCAACCTTGTCAACTTTGTAGTGATCAAATTGCAGGAACAGAAAAAGCTAGAAAGTATACAGTATTACCTCCTTATATTACTTCGGATCAATCCGATAGTGATCTTTTTGCTGGAAGTAATCCTACTAGTATAGAACAGCGGATTTCAGCATTATTAGATACTGCGACTAGCAGAAAAAGAATTAATTATGTTAATTTGAATCCTATCATTATGCCTGTTGGAGAAATGAGAAATTCTTATGCTAAATATTATGATAGAACTTCTCATCATATAGAATATATAGGTCGTAATCAAGTACCTCCTCAAGGAGACTTAAGCATTTACAATAATAAAACTGCTTTAGGATTTGATGAGGATCAAAGCGTTTTAGCAGATGCTGATAATAGTGGCAAGTTTTTTGATGACAATCTTGTTGGTCAAGGAACAACTAATTGGACACAAAAAAATTATAGATTTATGGCACTAAGAGGACCTTTGGTTGTAAGCGGTTGGGGATTTGATACTGCAGGGTATCCTGTTCCTAATGCATCCGGAGAACCTCAAGGCTTTAGTAATGGCTTTCCTCTAAGAATTGAAGATAAATATGATCAAAATCCTACTATTTTCAAAAGAGGACCTATTTTAGGCAAGAATCAGCAATGGGATTCAGAAACAGGATCATGGAGTGACCCTATACCAGAAGATACTTTTGCTGAAGGTTGGGGTACTAGGCCAGATAAGTTTATGACCGGACCTATTGATCTAAGGTGGGATGAAGATAGAAAAGTTTGGACAACACCTAAGCCTTATCCTATGGTTTACGTGCAACTCGAAATGGACTTGAAACCACCATATCCCGCAAGAGGATTTCTAGATGCTATTGATAAAGACACTCCTTTATCCAATGGACTTAGAAGGGCTGTTTTTGTAAGAGATAGTTCAGAAAGTTATGGCGCTCCTAGAGGAGCTAAGATATTATGTTTTTATGATGAAGCTTCTGGCTTTTATGAGCCAGTGAGCAAAAATCCTATAAGTGCTCTAGGAACAATTAATGGTGCTGTAGCCACTATCGAGCCACTATATGCGGCTGGATTTAATCCTTTTACAGGATCACAAAATGGTGTTTCTCCACTTGACGTAACATTTCAAAATCCTATGGGTTTTTCATTAAGCCAAGGACAGGTTGGATTTTTTACATTTTTGACTAATCAATGGACTCTAGTTTCTACTAACTCATGCGGATGATAAATGTCTTGTGATAATTGTACATTAAAAGATGTAGACTTGTTTTATGATGTATTACCATCTACTTTTGACACGTCTAATATACTATTCTCTGACAGTATCTATAACTATATTCCGGCTGATCCTGATCAACTAGAATACGGCGTTTGGTACCCCGCATTTATTTACGCTCAACCCACACATAATCTTGATCATTTCCCATATTTAGGTATACGAGATTTTATAACAACTGGCACTGTTTCTTTTAAAAGTTTTGACGTTACTGCTGGATCTTTACATGGTTTGATTCCTTGGAATCTTAATATCTTGGGACAAACAAGCTCTGGAGGTCAGAAGGGTTGTAGTTATTCTCCTACAACAGGTCAGACAGGAGGAACAGATGTTTCTTTGCTTTATAGTGAAGGAGTATTATTTTGGTATAGATATTGGAATCCCGATGTTCATGATAAATTTGATAATGTAGGATTACAGATTTATATATCTGATGGAGATTTTGCTGTTGTCAATGGAGATCCACATGTTACTCCTAATCTACAACCTTCTGCCGCATTTATTTATTCCTATCTAGAAAGATTTCTTTCTTGCGATAATGCGAATTATCTTGCTAAACTAATAGCTTCTGGTCCACAAATTGATATGATTACAGAAGTATTGAGCGGCAGTGATCAAAATTGTTTTGCTTCTCTTAATGAAAATGATTGGTACTATCCAAGAGATATATACGGCAGACTTTATCCGTTCCTGTCAAAGATGTCAGATATACAATATAGTAGTGTTACTACTAATAAGTTTGTTTCTACACAAGACCAACTTGTATCCCAATTAGCTGCTAAATATGGATTTTATGTTGGGTCTAATGCTCCTTTTACATTACTATCAAAATTTTATTCAGAGTCTGGCGCTAATATAGGTATAACCGCAGATCCTGAAATTGTTTCATATAATGATTGCTTTAATCGTCCATATACCGGTGGTGTTGGTGGAGATAGATTGGTAACTGGACTTAGTTATGGTTTAAGATATACTGTTGGCAATTTGTCGTTTACTGCTTATGATGGATTTGATGTTGTATATCCTACAGGATCTGATGGTTCTGTTGGCTATCAATCTGAAGAACCCTTTTTTTATAAAGAGTTTCTGATTAATAATGCTTTAATCGGTTATTTTTTGAGTACTCCAGGAACTTATTGGCTTCCTGTAGTAGGTGAAGTACAATTTCATGGATTAGGAGGAGTAAAATTACAAAACGCTCCTCTTGCTGCTGATGGTACTGGATTGTCTATTAGGTATGGAGTTGTACAGCATATACAGCTAAATTATAGAGGGAGTGGATATAGTTCTCGCCCTACTGTTAGAATAACCGGAGGTGGTGGTAGTGGAGCAAGAGCATACGCTCATATACCTAATTGGGGAGTAGGGGGAGTACAAGTTATAAATGGAGGTTCGGGATATTCTCAAAATACTCCTCCTGCTGTGATATTTGTTGGAGGAGCAGGTAATGGAGCAAAGGCAACAGCTGTTATTAATGATGATGGACAAATTAGTGAAATTATTATAAATGACATTGGAAGAGGCTATGAGTATCCTCCTGATATAATATTAGGAGGAGGTTCTTGTGGATCTGGAGCTCGTTTAAGTGCTTATCTTAATAATTATGATACTGGCACAGATTATGTCATAGGTATTACAGTAATAGATCCTGGAAATGGATATTATGATCCTGACAGTATTACTGTAACTCTTACAGGAGGAAGCGACTACTCTAGAAATGGGGAAGCTGCAGGAGTTACGCCCGGCGATCTAGCAACTGCTGAAGCATTTATTACAGGGATAGAACTAGATCCTGTGCAGCACTTTGATTTGCCACCATTAAGCGAAGAGAATGTAAATTTGTGTCAAGGAGGATTCTATCCTGTAGGATCTTTTCTAAATGCTTATAACAAATCATTTGTTAAGATAACAGGATCAGCCAAAGATGCTTTAATTATTAATGGAGAGAATGCTTCATGTGTTGAATCAAACAATACTCGTAATGACACAAGAATTATGTGTGCTAATGGAAGTAGCAGCTATGATATTAAAATGCAGGCACCAGGCAACGTAGAAGTTACTATTAAACATAATGCTGGAAGGACTGCTTTTGCAAATAACGTAAGAATACGTTATGGACAAACATCTGGAGCAAGGGGAGGTTTTGGCGGGAATTATATTCCATCCTATACACATGTTAAAGATATAACAAATAAAGCTCATTTTGTTCCTAATTATAACAGTGGTACGGATAATGAAGGCGCAGCTTCTATAGATACTCTTAGATCTTTAATTAAATTAGAATACTATCCTGGTCCTGGTCAATCACTATATATCAGAAGAATACGAATGAGATATCTTAGGTCAGGATTAAATCCGGCTTGTGAATCTTTTATCTCTGGCGGAGGTATAAACCGTATTAATGTTGTAAATGGAGGTCGAGATTATTGGGGAAATGTAATTATTTCAATTGCTGGAGGAGGAGGCTCAGGAGCTACTGCAACAGCTACAACTAATAGTCAAGGAGAAATAGAATCTGTAACAATAACTAATACTGGTTCTGGTTATAGTTCGCGTTTTGGCAGTAATCCTCTTACGGTCACAGCTATTGATACTTCAGGAATGGGAGAAGGAGCGACGTTTAGTGTAAGCACATCTACTGCTTCAAGTGGTCAAGATGAAGTAAAATGTTCGACCATAGGATCGCTACATCCCGGAACACATGCTTTACCTGCTTTAAATAATTCTCGAACTACTTATGTTCCTGGAACAAGCACTTATTTTGTTCCTCCTGTCTATGCTTATGGAGGACTTAGTGCTGATGAAGTACTTGAAAATGGAGTAAGAATTGTTGCTGCTGGTCTAGATTATCATCCTCTTCCAGGAAATTTGCTCTCCAAAACTCGTAGCAATATGATAGAGGAAGGACGCGGTGGATGTACAGTAGAATATGAAGGATGTAATTCAGATGAAATTATTATTCAGGTCCCTTATTCTGCTAATATTAGTGCTGAACTAACAGAAGGTGCTGGAAGTGCTGCGTGGAATAGTGTTCAATTTCAAATACTTTGGAATGGAATTGTAGTTAATCAAGGAGTAAATAAGCGTGACCCTATAGGTATTTTGAAAACACTTGCTAGTCCTCCTCAAGTAGGTTTTAGGATTCAAGTTCCTGGTGGTAGCACAACACAAAACGAATGGAAACTTGAAATTACTGTTACAAAAAATGAATATCAGGATGTAGTTCTACCTATGGCTCCATCTCATTTTGGACAAAAAGGTTTCTTTCATCCTAACTTAGGATTTACTTTTGATCAACAATATTTAAATAAAACAGCAGTTATTCGGAATCATAGACCAAATAGTAGAAGAGGTAAGTATATATATGATTATAATACAGCCTATTTGTATGATGATAATTTTTTGCCTGGTTATAATTATATGTTTGACTTTAGTGATATATCTCAATCAAAAGCAGCTACTCTTTTAGCCTCTAAATATATTGGAGTTCCTCTTGGGACAGGCAGTTATCTTGTAAGTAATCAAGTTGTTTTTAGACAATATCTACCCACTACTAGTCTGATTCTTGATCCTGTAAGATTTGATTTTCTAAATATTGATTCATATTGGTATACAGGAGACACAGCCTTAAATGATTTTACATATACTAAGGTAGGCGATAATGTTGTGCAAGTTGGCAGCAGGATGGGTGATGAAAGAGTTATTAAATATCTAAGCAATATGCCTGAGAAAATAGAACATGGTAAATATGTATTAGCTAATGGAACAGATGTGAATCGTTATGAAATATTGCAGTCAAATTATTCAGCAGGAACTTTCATTTATTTTGACGATGAAATACCTTTTGGTGGCGGGTTTATAAGTAAAATGCCTGAACAAGATCCAATATTTGAATCTGTTATAGTATACAGGCCAAGAGACACATATAACGACCCTTATCATAGAACTGGGAAGTGGGGTAATTTGTCATATGGTAATGCTGCTATAGAAGGATTAAGTTGGTACGACTATAGAAGATACAACTTAATTACTTTAAAAACTATGCTCAGTGTTGATTCTGGAATGACATGGAGTAGTCCTATAGTATTTTATAATAATTTTAGTCTAGATAATAAAACTTACTATCAGCCCTTAACTAATAAATATGTTAATGAAAATAATGTTGATAATTATTTTACACTTTCTCAAAACCAAGCCGATTTCAATTCGAGATTTCCTGATTCAGACTTAATTTTGAGCTTTATTGAAATTATGAATATAGCATCATATGTATATATTGGTCCCTATACTGGATTTTTACATGTTAGATTTGGTATAGCTAATACAGGAGCAATAAGTGCTGGAGAACAATATTTTATCAAATTGACAGTAGATGGCAATACAACACAACATGAGATTACTGCTGGTTCTTTTGTAGATTTTTATATTAACAAAAATCAGCCAACTCCTATTTACGGATTGGTAGAAATTCAGAAATTTGGAGAAGAGTGTATTAGTATGAACACATCTGGTATTAATACCTCTATGCCATATATAACATATGCTACTGTTAAAGTAGATGATACTGGCTATAATACTAGACGAAAAAGTGTTATATCTTTTCATAAGCACAACACGAAAGGTGATGTAACAGAAATTACTCAAGACCAATCTGTATTAGGGCCTGCAGACACTGTGTGCGGAGGGATAGTTTCTCCTTTACAACCAATACCAAATCTTTTTGATAAGAGTATTGACTTTGCTTCTATTATGGATATGCATATTTTTTCTGATCCTAATCAACCAGCATATGATCCTATAAGATCGGTAGCAGGAAATGTTTATTTTGAAGACTTTTTACAACCGGTACCAAAACACATTTTTGATAGTGCGGGCTATAATAAAGATAAATATTGGGTTGATATATCTGGAGATAGTCAATGGAAATTTATGAGTAGTAATGGATATGTTTTTGAAGAGGGTAAGGTATATAAGGTACTTTTGAATTTACAATATGGGTGTTCAGATTCAGCTAGTCAATGTGCAGGAATATATAATATTAATATATGTGGATCTCAGTATACCTTAAGTCTGCCTGAGATGCTTAATTTACTAGGTATCCAAGCAGGCGATCAACAATATTTTGATAGTCAGATAATTACTTTTCCTGGAAACTGTAATCAAATAGATCTTTGCTGCGCATCAAGATATGTAGTAGGCAGTTGGGGTTACATTAACTGTCAAGAACAACAAGCAATACAACAGCAACGGTGTGCTGAATTTTTCTCTTCGACGGGTCCTGCCTCAGAGTTTGTAGATTGTACAAATATATTTGAAGAGAATACTCCTCCTGAAGCTAATCCCGGATGTCAGGGTGATGATGATAGTGATGATGATGAACCTGATGAAGTCAGCGGAAGAATATTTCCTGCCCAAAGTACTTTCTTGTTTTTTAAAGTAAGAAGCATTAAACCATTTTTAGAAGATTTTAATTCTGGTGATTTCTTATTTTTACCAGAAATAAGTAATACAAATTTAGCATGTTCAAATGCTAGGTTACCAGCATTAGGTTCAGTTTTTAAGTTTAATTATTTTTGTAGTACTTTATCTGATAGATGCGATTTTATTATTGAGAGAGATTTTACTCAAGGTCAACAATTTGTGCCGGGTACACTAATAGATCCTTCTCAATTATTTATCAATCAAGCAAAAGGTCAGGGAGCAATAGGAGAGCCCCCACTAGATTTAATTTATCAAAATGAAGAGCAGTATAGAAATATTATTCCTGCTAAATTTCCTGTTTCTCAACCATTAGCTGCTGAGTATGATAGGAATAGTAATACCAATTTCAAATATGAACATACATTTAATATTAGACTTGATCAAATATGTGTTAATGGAGCAAAACCTTTATTTAGTATTAGTTTTGATGGCTTAGTGTGTGATTATGCGATTACGATGGATATGCCTCCTTTGCTTACAGCAGGAACTCTATACTTAAGAAGTAATTGTTTTGGTTATCAGATACTAGTAAGTAGAAGTCAAGATCCAGAAGAAAATGAAGAGCGGGAAATAACCGTCTCAACTACTCAGTATACTCCAAACAAGTTTAGTTGTGAAGATTACGAGTATACTGATACATATAGTACTTTTGATCCTTATGATCATATACCTGAAGGTTCAAATTTAGTAGGAGTAAGTATTATTAGTGCGGATGAGGATTTATTATGTAATTATTGTGGAGATTTAGCTTGTTCTGCAAACCTATCTATTCTGGAATCAGCTCCTAGAGAATGTCATTGCCCTGATTATGCTGAGTTGGTGGAGCTAGATCCTAGTGATAGCGAGTGGAGCTGCACAAGAAGTTACTGCACTTACCCTATGGCAATGGTAGAGGAGACATACATATATTATGCAGGCAGTAATGTTTATGATGGTTGCTTCATTGAAGAAGAGAGTTATGAGTATCCAACTTGTGGAAGGGGGCACTATGGTGGCTTTGGGGACTGGGGCGATAGCGGGTATGGAGATGAGCAACTCTGTGCGGACATGGCTATCTGTTTTAATGAGATTGGTGAGGGCTGTAATGCTGACACCTCATCTAGTTATGATGAATCTTGTCCCGATTCTAATGTAGAAGTTGTGTGGACAACAACAAGCACAGAATATCTTACAGTAAGTAGTGAGACAGTGAGCCCAGCAGAGCAAGAAAAGACTAGGGCAGAAGCCGAAAATGAAGCTAATTTGCCTAGAGAACGAGAACAGGCACAGTGTCAATGTCAGACGGACATATGTTTTAGGACATGCGGTTGGCACCACGGAGGCTTTAATCCAGCTTGCTGTAATTGTCACGGAATTTGCACTAATTGTTGTAATCACTACATACGAGTAATTGATGTTATTGAAGGATGTGCTGGTTTTAGTTTTTATCCAAATATCGGACACTCTTATTTTTATAGTCACATAACAGGGGGCGGCTGCAGTGATACGCCTGAAGGAGTTATGTGTCAAGACATTTATAGCGGTTTGCCAGCGCCAGTTGATTGTCCAACAGGTTATGCTCATGATTCTGGGAATGGTTCTCATACCTGTTCTCCAACCGGCTATGAAGAGGTTCAATGTCCTTGTTATTACAAGCTTGGACAAACTTATACAACTGCAGTTAATATAAAATATAGGACACTTACTACTACTCATAAGCAAAAAATGATGGAATTAAGTTTTCAGGACATAAAAGCTGGAACAGAAACTATAAAACGAACAATAAGACAGCATAGAATACGCTACATACCTCCTGCTGACCCTGATGACCAAGGTCCAGACCCCAATAAATCAGAAGAGACGGATGCTCCAAGATTAGATTGCGCTTGTACAGAACCTATAAAGATTCCTAATATTACAATAAAATATACAAGATTTAAGAATTTTATTCAGATAGATGGAGGCTTGTCGGGGAATCATGACAAACAAGTGTGTGTTACTGGAGCTACGTTAGGAGATGGTACGGACTTATATGCTCCATTTACTTGTCCTCTTATAGATTTTCAAAAATATGATAATTCTATAATTATGACAGATAGTGTAAATACAACTGTTTCGTCTTGTTATGCTGGTTGGACACAGCCTGTTAATACTGAAGGTTAATATCATGGCATTTTATACTAGATATATTGATATAGACGGAAGTTATAGAATATGTAACCCTAGTACACTTAATGTTAATTCTGATATTATTTGTAATGAAGATAGAGAAGAAGAAGATCCAACGTGTAATCATAGGCGAAGTGATACAGCACTGTACACAGATTACGATATTCCCGCAGAATTAATGTGTGGTAGGCTAACTATAGGAGGTAATACATCTGGCCCACACCAAAGAAGCTGGAATTATTGGGGGAACTGGTGGTGGAATAGGGGTTATGGAGGTAGTTATAATTGGTTGTGTAATCAACAACCTTGTTGGGGCTGGTTCTGGGGATCTAATAGAGTTGAGAGAATTACAGGAGGTGGTTGGGGCTGGAGTGGCTACTACAATTATGGATATGAACCGATAAAGTGCTCAGAAGTGCCTGGCGAAAGATATAATGAATTTACAAGAATAGCTGGGTGTCAAGAGAGCAGATGTATTAGTTTTTCATGGTATTCATCCTATAATTGGGGTTATTATTATGGTAGTTGGGGAGCTGTTTGTGACGCCTTAAACGGAGAAAGAGATAAACATCAAAATTGTCGCTCAGAACCTTGCGATGAAACCTGTAGTTTAGAAGCTGACATCATTCAAAGAACATATTCAGTAGAGTATGAGGTAGTAAGAGGCGCTTATTATTGTTTATCTGATTTTGACAAACCAGAGAGCAGTCCTTGTAACGGCATAATTTTTGGATTGACTCAGAAATTTTATGATGAGGAAGATTGTACCAGCACTCCTTCTCAAGACACTATGTGTCCAGATGAAAATGGGCAAGGAATAGGCTCTCGAAATTGTGAACCGGCAGAGCCTCCTGCTGGTTTTACAGAAATCGGAAGAACTCCACCAAATAAAATACGTTTTTATGCAAGGACTGACAATTGTGATAATAGTTGTGGGGGATGCGTACCCTGTCAAGATGAGACTGTTTGTAGAACGATGTCAAGTACCGCAAGCAGTATATGGAGTCTTATAGGATCTAATTGTTGTAGTTGGGAAAATTCATGGATATATAATGGTTACTATGGTCGGGCAATATGTCCAGATTATACACTTGGTCCTAATGTAAAATTTGTTCTTAGTGGAGGAAGCTGTCTGCAAAAACCGTATGACTATGACACAGTAAGCCCGGAAGTTGACTATGGAAGAAATCGACAAGCTTGTTTTAATGCTGAAGACAATATTGATTTCTATTGTGTAGACTCGGCCCCTGATTGGCAGGCTGTCCCTGAATGCGAGGATATGGAGCTAGGTGAATGCGAAATACGAGGACCAAACTATTCAAGAGAATACCCATCAAGCGGAGGAGGTAGCACAGGAGGAGGAGGCAGTTTTCATGAATGCATACCTCCTACACCACCATCTCCTCCTGGGCCAACTACAAGAAATTATCAGTCAAAAACTACAAAATATGCTGAGCTAACAAAGTTTACACACGAAACAACTAGTATAACTTATGTTTGTGACATGCCTACAGAATATTACAAGTGGTCCCAATGTCACGGAAGTTATTATGGAGATGACGCCGGTGATTGTGGATGTCCTACAAGTTTTAATGAAACTAATAGTTGTGACCAAACTGTATTTGTGCCATTAACTTTACAATATGTCCCAGAAGAAGTTATAAAGACAGTTCAAGCAGTCGCAACAGTTTATTATTGCAGAAAGAGACTGACGTTCGATGGCTGCAATGAAGATGCTCCAAGTTGACAAATATTTAATAAGTGCTATTATATGTATAAGAAAAAGGAGATAATATGCCAGAAGAAATAGATGTAACTTGTAATGTAGAACCTTATGAAGGAAAACCAGGATTCCATGTTTGCAAAAGTTGTGGGCAATTAATAAAAAATGAGGATGTTCTTGCAAAGAATGTGCCATTTTGTTTTGAAAAATTACAGGCATATTCTCTAAGAGAAGATGTTCCTGGTGTTAGATTAGTTGAGCAAAAAATAATAAAAGAAGAAAATAAAGAAACAGAAAATAAAAAGATTATTAAAAATAATTTTGCTATTAATATGAACTGGTGGAATAAGGCAGGATCACATAAAGAAGATAGTCGGGCAGTAGGAATGGATAATTATAGGAGGGAAGCAGCATCAAAAAACTTAGACCATCCACCACAACATAAGGACGATTCAACATATAATCAATTAGCAAAACAAGAGACAATAGATACTAGAATGAAAATCTGTGAAAGTTGTGAGTTCTATCAAAATAATGTATGTTTAAAGTGTGGTTGTGCTCTTTCTAGAGAGCATAATTTTAAGAATAAATTATTCCACGATGATGCTAAATGCCCAGTTGGTAAGTGGTAAATACTAAAGACTTGTTTTATTATTAATTAAAAACCCGTGTATCTTGACCCATTGTCCTTGCTGTCTTAATACGGCTGTTTTATTAATAATTTCTTTTCCTATTTTTATTCTTACTTTTACTTTGGTTGGCACTCGTAAATCCCAACATCTATAATAATTTAAGTATATAGTATAGTATCCATACTTAATAGTATTAGACTTTAACCAAAAAATATTTTCTATAGGTCGATTTACCAGGAATTGAGGTATTGCATTTCTATCAACATCTAACCAACCCCCACTAATGTTTCCCTGTCTGTTTTGCCAACCAATTCTTTCTTGATTATAGCCGCGCTTATATTCCACCCATAAGTCTATATCGTTAGTATTGTCCCAACTTATAGATACTTGTACGTCACCGGTTCTGGCTCCAGCAGAAGCTAGTCTTTTTAGGATGTCTCCATTACCGCCATCTCCATCTCCAATATTACCAGATCCAGTATTATTACCCGCACCAGTTGTTAAAATATTACTGCTACTACTTACGGTATTAACAGGGATTGTAGAATTATTGACAATAATTTCTTCTACTAAATCTTCTACAGGAATATCTTTAATACTACTAGATCCTGATTTTGGTTTTTCAATCAGTATTTTCTCTGGCTCTATAGAAGGAGTTTCTATTTCTGTCATATCTAGAGCAAAGTCTTGAGTCTGTATTAGTTCCTCAAGATCATTTGCGTCAACGGATATTTCTGCTATTGTCTCTATAGTAATATCTTCTATAGGATTATTTTGAGCAAAGGACAGCTCTATAGCGATAGGTTTCTGTTTTTCTGGAATATTTATATAGATATTGGCAATTATAATCAAAGTTAAAAAATGAAACAACGAACTACAGATCATACTTCTATAGTCCATTGTTCTTTTCGATTGTTTGCCATTCCCGCACACTAATGGTACTGGGGGAGGAGTTATGTTTTGCTTTGCTGTTTCTTCTTGTCTGCGTTCCATTTATACCAACCTCTATCTGGGAGCCAATTATTATTTTCGTCTTTTCTTTTAGGGAACAGAGTTCCACCTTTTTTGTGCTGTCCAAACGGCAGTATTGCTCCGCAGGTCAGACACCTTAATTCATAGTAATCATTTGAATCTACATTGCGAACACAAAATCTTAAGCTTTCGCTCTTACATGCTCCGCAAGATTCTTCGCCAAAAATTTCTTGAACATTTGCGACAGACTTAAATAATTCCTTCTGTCCTTCTGCTTCTATTTCAAATGATAATTTACTATTTACTCTGTAATTTACTTTCATTTCTATCTCCAGTCTGAAGTATAACTTAAAATATCTTGAGGAATATCATCAAGGTTTTGCTGATATTTAGACAATGCCCTAATGATCTCTACCCCATCCGAGTGTTCAATAGCATAAATATTTTTTGATTCCAGATTATTTTTTTCTAATAATTTAGTTATATTTATATCTAGTCTTTTACCTAATGTATCTATAAAGTTAATCTGATTTAATCCTATTTTAGAAGCATTACTACCATCTAAATCATGTTCTATTTCACCCGCTAATTCTTCAGCGGCAACAACTTTTCTTAATTTTAAGCCTCTTCTTAAAGCTCGGCCTTCTGCTCTAGTTTCAGCTACGGCTACAGGATGATTTCTAAAGATCTTGTCACAATTCCCCCAATAGACGTCTGCTGCGCCATTTACGGTCCTAGATTTAATTTCTTGAGGTACACCCTTATCATTTAAAACATAGCTTAGAGAATGAATTACAGTAGCCCTATTGCCATTGTTAGGGTCAGGGGATTGTGCTACAGATGAGGTTGAATCTATAATAGTGCAATTTAACGCTATTTCAAAAACTCTACGAAGTCCATCTGTTGTAGGATTACCCTTAATTTTTTCATCGTCGGATAATAATTCCAGTACATATTCAGTCCACCCTAGATCATTAGGTGTAACAGTATCTTTTTCCGTATTATCTTCAGCTTTTTTCCTTGGCATTTTAGTCCTCTATTTCTATGGATTTTTTACTAGAATTTTGAATTTTATCTAAAGAATCTACTAATTTATCGTATAAGACAGAAGCCCTAGATTTTGAAAAATCTCTGGTTTGTTTTATTCTTATTAGTTTAAGTCCTTTTCCTATAATTAGTCCAGTTTTTTTCTGGTCATATTTTTTATTTTTAGCTAATGCTTCCTCTCCCCACACGGGAGCAAAATGAGATGGTCCATCAACCTCTATGGCGACATTCATAGTAGGCAGAAATAAATCAATTTGCAACTTTGTATTCGATAAGATTTGCTCTTTATGAAAATCAACCTTATAACCATCTTTAACTAGTGATTGTAATATATAATGTTCAAGTTTAGACCCTACTTTACTACTATGTCTTACAGCTTGAGTAGCTAGTTCTAGTCTTTGTTTTTTTTCATCGTCGGATAAACTATCCCATCTTTTTTTTGCATTTCTTTTTCTTTTATTGAGTTCTTTTTCGTCAATTTGATCCCAAGACTTCATAACAGATTTACCAATTTTGTCTTTAGTTTCTTCAGGTCTTTTTGTTCCTTTAGTAGGATGACAATGTTTTCCTGTTTTTATAGCATTAGATTGAGCTTGGCTTTTTGTTCTAATTTCAATGCCAAACTTTTTAGCATCTCTTAGGATCTTATTAGAATACGTTCCTAACTTATTAGCTATATCTGAGAAACTCAGTTTTTGTTGTGTATATAAATCAATAATTGTTTTTCTCTTTTTCTCATCCGACATATTTTTATATAGCATTATAGATGTCCTCCGAAGATTTTATTACATCACTCTTAACCTGCCAAGATAATCTTAGTATATCTTGATATTCTTCACTGTCAACGATTATATGAATTTTTGGACACTTAAAAATATTATACCAAGATTTGTAATGATTGTTTGGATTTTGCATCCAGTATAGCTCTGTCATATAGAATATTACTTTTGAAGGTCCGGGCAATTGTATCGCTAAATCAACAGATAATATATCCCAACAAAACATAATACCTTTAGCATATTTAGCGTATTGGGTGGATATTATACTAAAATTTTTATTTATATTGTTAATACCATATTGATTAGTATATACTGTACAAATGTCTTTATGATTAGTGGAAATTTCATTAATGACACCTATAAAATCTTTGTCATTAGAGTCTATGTTGATTTTAAGAAAATTAATTTTATTTGTCATATGATTCTCTCTATGATCTTAGAGATTCTTAGTTGTTCTGTGTCCTTTATATATTCTTTTTTGTTTATAGTATGTTCGTCTAAATTTGATAAAGATAAATTCTCTGATAAGTTGTTTATATCTACAATTTTTTTATTTGCATTGATAGCATCAAATAGATATAGTCCATTTACATCTACAAAATATTCACATCTTTCTATTAAATCCATAATCATCTCTTCTGTACATAAACCTAAATTTTGACAATGAGAGAACTCAGGATTGTTGATAATCTTAACAGCAATTTCTTTATTATGGGGATATAATATATGTTCTATTTTTTGTATATGTTCCTTTGTACTTTTTTGTAAGTTAATTAAGATAAAATTTTCAGAAACATTACTTTTAAATTCTCTGGTTTCATCTACCAACAAACATTGTGAGATAGGGTAAACATTTGGTATATCTACATTAAGATCAGCTCCTAACAATATTATCTTACATTTTATTTTTACGTCTTGTTCTTTGATTTCCTCCAATAGTGCATGTAAATGCTTATTAGCTGCGTTATTTTTTCCTATGATTAAAAATGCATCTGTATTAATAAAGTTATAGATATCATCAACGCTGAAATACTGTATATTCAAACCTATGATTTTATTTAGTATCTTGCCAAACAAAAATGCAGCTCTATCCATGCCATTATTTATAAATATCATTGTTTACCTCTATAAGTAAGTGCCGCATCTTTAACTCCATTATATCGTATCTTTGCGGGCTCAAAAACTATACCTAGCTCTATTAAACTGTTTATATACTCAAATAAAAATATATAATTAACCTTATCTTTTAAATACTGTTGAGTAATCCTATGTATTCTTGCCATGTCTCTTTTGTGTAAAAAAGTTATCCCAGACCAGACGTTAGGTATATCATAGCACAGATACTTGACCTGTTCTTCTTGTATGATACATCCTATATCAAAACCTCTTTTTTCTTTACCTATATTGTATATACAAGTGTGTTTAGGAATAGAGATATTTGAAAACAGACAACCTTCGTTTACTAGTATAACATGATCCTCTCCTAGAGTCAAGAGAGTATCTGTTAAAATTTTTGTCTGAGAATGCTCATAGTATTTATCATCTTCAATAAGTAAAATATTTTTTTTATTTAAATAGTCGTATTTTTCTAAAGTTTTTTTAACTTTATCTTTTTGGTACCCCAGAATAATATGAAGTCTATATCTTTTACGACTAAATAATCTCTGTATAGCCTTTATCTGATGTACGATCAGTGGCTTATGATTAATTGTTAATAGAGCTTGTGGGCCTATGCATTTTATCCCTTTAGTCATTAATGAATTACATAAAATAATGTTTATCATGCATCAGTTAATTCTATATTATAAAAGTCTTCTACATTTTCTAAATCTTTACGGATAGTATCTATACAAGCATAAATATTCTTTTCCGATACATGCCATAGACTAACCGGAATACACAAGGTTTTAAATTTATCTGTTTCTTCAAATTTTACATCTTTGGTAATAATAACTTTTTTATTTAGTGTCATTTTAAATAGTTGTTCACAATTATCTATTTCATCATTGATATCTTTATATTTTTCCTGATTATCTTTTAGTATAAATATATTATGTCTGTCATTCGTTTGTAGAATTAGATTTATACAATCGGTACTATTGCCATCAATAATAGTATTAAATACTTTCCACTTATATTCAAGTGATAGTTTCTCTAATTTTTTAATATATTCAGCTATTTCTGTCTGATTAATTTGATTAGTTATAAAATAAACGCTGTTTGGTTTGCAAATACAATTACTAATAGCTTCTGCTGTACTTTCTATTTGATCCAGATTGTCTTTAGAAAAATAAATATACAAGCCAATATTCATAGAGCTTTCTGCCATAACTTTTTCTGCAAGATTATTTTCGACGATTTCTGCCCAATCATCTGTTCTTGCAAAAGGACAGTAGAAATTATTTATAGTCCAATATTGCTCAGATTTATCAACTACATCTTTTGGATATATTGGATATAAAGACCCTAATGTTTCAGGGATACCCATTGTACACCCAACTTGTTGTGTTTCTTCAACGTCTTTAAAATAACATTTATTACATTTTGTATTTATTTGTTTGCTCATTATGATAATCTTTCTATCGTAACATTAACAAAAGCTTTACCTTTATCAGGCTCTGGAAACACTTCTAAAATATGAAATTTATTCCCAAGTGCATTTATTAGCTTATCAAGATCTTCTAAATTCCATAAAGTGTCTATATCTTCCAGCATAACATTAAAAGATATTCTGTCTATATCTCCTTTATATAATTTGATTTTGAAAATGTCAAAATCTATAAACTTAAGAATTAATCTGCCACCAACAGTTAATTTATTTAAAAGTATATGTACAAAATTTTGTTTTTCTTTATATGAGATTTTATCTAACATAGTACATATAATATTAGATGCTGAACCATTTGACACGTCATCTATTTGATGAATATTAACAGGCGTAAAATTAGAGACTATATCTTTTTCGCTAACATAAATATTGAAATTTTTATTTTTAAACATAAACTTCCTTACCTGTAATAATTCTATCTATTTGATTAAAATATTCTGAACTTAGTTCCGTATCAATATTTGCATTTAAGTCATTGAAATTTTCCATATCCCACGGTGTCGCTAACTTGCTTAGTAGATCTTTAGTGTTGTCTACAAAAATATGTTCTTTTAAATTTTCGTTAGAATGAATATAAGTGGTATTTGTTTTTGTGCTTACAATAGGTTCTAAAATAGAGTGCTCTGATACGTCTATACATATTTTATAGTTTTCTAAAAGTAAATACAAATACTGCAATGATAAGGGACTTTCTTCTATAATATCGTAAACAATTTTATGTTCATCTAAAGTTTCTAAAACAGCTTTATAAGATTCGTTTTGCTTTACATGTGTAGAGTAACCTAGAACGACTATATTTTTACTAGGTTTTTTTGCAGATCTGTTTAAGGGGCAAAATCTATTTACAACCTTTAATTTATTATGTTTCAATTCTGTTTTCTTATCTGTAATAAAGTACAATAAATCTATCTTATCTAAAATAGATATATGTTCTTCTGTTATTATATTTGATACTATACCATATATTGGTAAATTGAACATTTTAGATATTTTCACAAGATCGTTGTCTACTCTATCGCTTATTATTCCAGCAAACGGAAACAGATAATGGTCAGAGGTAAAAATAATATCCTTATTGTTTTCTGCTACAGGCACAGTGGTAATCAGATTTATATTCATATTCTTACTTAATGTTTTAAATAAAATATTTTCTATATCTTTAGACAACAATAAATAGTTTTTTGTGTCACTATATAATGAATGCAGGGAATTTCTTATGTGAAACTGTGACATATTTTTTCCCCTATTTTTTTGTAGTTAAATTCTTCTAAGTATTTTTCTCTGTCAACACCCATATTTTGCTGATAAGCTTTCCTCATTTGATTTTGTATGCTAGTGAGACTAGGGTTTGCCCACATTTCTTCTGATGAATAAATATCTAAGGATTGAAGCGATTGATAGTGTTTGAGAAAAACAGGTTCACTACTAACTTGTATATGCTCATAATCTTCTTCATCTACAAAATCTATTATGCCTATATTATCATGAATAATAATTCTATTTCCACAACATAATGCTTCGGCAGCACCTCTACAAAAAGCTTCTCCATGAGATGTTGTAATAAAACAGTCACAGCTATTGTGTAGCCCAATCATTGCTTGTTCTGAAAGTCTTTCAGGTATAACTTTTATATAGCTTTCACTAGTAAAGCTTTTATATTTTATGCTTTTTTGCATCTCTTTAATCATATTCTTCAAAACTTCTTCTGAGATATTTGATTTTATAATTAGTTCTACTTGATCAACAATTGGATCAAATTCTAATAAAAATGCAAAGATAGTATCTTCTATATTTTTTCTCTCGTTGTTTTCTGCAACAACATAGAATTTATATGTGTTATTATTTAGTTTTAATCTAGATTCTTGATTTTCAATTATTAATTGTGTATCAATAGGCTGACTTACAACAAAAGTTTCAGGATTTAAATCTAGTATAGCTTTTTGATTCATTGAGCAAGGCACCAAAATTTTATCAAACCTGCTGTATATTTTATTAAGTGCTGTTTTTATATTTTCATTTTCAAAAACTGTTAGTAAAATACTTTTAGCGCCTGCTTCCCTATATAATCCGCATCCTTCTATCATACATTTTTGAATAATAAAATCAGTCTTATCTTGATTACTTCTCATCTCACTATCAAGTATTTCTGGACTTAAGTCTTTATCAGTACATATAGAGGATGGATTTGTTATTGAAGGACGACAATTAACAATTGCATCAGGGATGGTAAGTAAAGCTTTTAAATAATCTCTAGCCGCTAATCCCCACCCATCATTTTGTCTATATGGTCCAATATATGTAATGTTCATTTATTACTCCTGATTTGCATATGTTATATAGTCTTCCTCAATTAGTGCATTAGGGGTTTGCATAGCCATATGTGTTTTATTAAATAAGTCTATTCTTTTATTTATAAAATCTACTAGATCATTTATTTTATAGTCCTTAACATTTGGCCCTTCAAACCTATAGCCTCTTTCGGCATCGCTAATCATTTTTAACACTATATGATCTGTAATATTTAGGTTTATAGTTTTAAGCAAATTTTGTATTTTAAATATATTTTCATAGACACTAATTTCTTGTGACATAGAATTGATGTCAACATATTGAACCATTTTATATTTTTGACAATCATCCCATTTCTTTTCACACTGCTGAATATCTAATGTATCTAAATAACTAGACCAAGTCTGAGCTACATTGTCCCAAGAATAATTACTTTTAGTTTTTTCTAATTGTTTTTTACCTTTGTTTAATGATATATTGGAAGGGAGATGTACTATTTTATATAATTTTTCTACAGTATCATCGATATCCGGATAAACTCTATTAGCTCCTGTTTCCAGTTCTCTAAATTTAGTTGCAATGTTTATTGATGTCGCGTCTAATTTATCTATTACGTCTTCCATAGCGCTGTAATTAACTGTTACAACAGGTACGCCACAAAATGCAGCTTCTATCTGAGGCATTCCAAATCCTTCACATATAGCATATTGAATATATACATCAAAAGTACTCATTATTTTACCAAGAGCACTATCGTCTAAACTATTTGATACATTAGGAATGATAGCAGCATGTTTGCCACAACTATAACAGTTTTGAGAAAATCCAGCATATTTTGAAGCAAAAACACAGGAACATTGTTTACAACAATAAGTAAAATATATTTTATCTGATACCTTACTATCGCTAATTAATTGTGCCATATCCCATCCTGCATCAGGATAGCTTGTATGAAAATACATGACGGTTTTATCAGCCCTATAGCTATTTTCTTTTTCTAATTTTTCAATAAGTTTTTCAAATGCTTTTATTAGTTCTGGGAAAAGCTTACGTTTCTGATTTCTCATGACAGTCCCGATAACAAAATGTTCCGGATTAATGACCAAAGATTTTTTCATATCCTGTTTGTTCTTTACAGAAGCAGGAGCGATAAATGATTTGTCATTTGCTGAAGGAGAAGTAGTCGCTATATAATTAATGTTATTGTTGGTTTGTTCTTTGAGTACATTTGCTCCCCAATCGCTATATGTAAATATAGCATCTGCATCTACATATGTATCTAGCCATTCATCTTTTTGAGGTGAAGAATCTATTGTAGGCATCAATATCCAATGAAAATATTTCCTAAAGGCAGAACTTTTTTCAAAAGAAGACATCCAATAATCTCGTAAATCAATTACTACATGAGGTTTAAAGTCTGCTACAACCCTATCGAATCTCCATTTTCCAAACGCATTGTCAGCAGCGCTATTATATAATTGTATTCTTTTGTCATTTGGTTGAATAGCATTAGGATAGTATTTCCAAGGAATTTTAAATTTTTCCTTATCTCCAATTAGACCATACGCTGCAAATTCAGCGATATCATATTTATTGGTGTCATAGAGTCTTTGTATTAAATGCTTATTATATATACCAAACCCTGAGGATACTTTGGTTGACTCTGAACAGAATAATACTTTTAATTTTTGTTGTTGTATAGATATCATAAAAAATAGGGGTGGTGGTGAGCCACCCCGTTATCAGAGTAATAATATTTAGAATGCAGCTACTTCTTGCTGATTAGTTTCTTTTCTCTTTGATAACTTAGTAATCTTAGAGAAGTTATTTACTCTCACCTTTAGCGTTGAATGTTTAACGCCATCCTTTTCCCAGTTGTCGTTTCTTAGAGAGCCTTCTACCATTACAAGGTCTCCCTTCTTGAATGATTCTCCAATCATTTCAGCCCCAGTATCCCAAGCTTCGCAATTTACGAAAGTAGTAATCTTATCTCTTTCTCCATTTGCCTTGGTATACTCTCTTGAAACAGCTACCGTAAAATTTACGACAGCAACCTTCTTAGTTCCATTATTAATGACTCTAAGTTCGGGATCTCTGGTTAGATTGCCTCTAAGAATAGAAATATTCATAATCAATTCCTTTTGCTAAAGTTAATTCAAAAACATACAACTCACATAATATTGTATAATCTCAAACCGAGTTGTCAAGTTTGAGCTATAAATGTTTTTTCTGCTATAAAAGCGGTCTTATCTTTAGATAGGTTCCCTTTTATAATAATGACGTTAGATTCGAATAAATGGTTACTATACAACGAATATTGCTCTGGAAAATATATAATAGAATCGAAACTAGCTGTTCCGTCATTTAGAGTCACAAAAGCCATTTTTGAACCAGCAGACTTACCCTTTTTTGTTTTAGTTACATTTATAGATTCTATCTCACCAGCAATCATAATTGCTTTATTGGGAACCTTTTGATTCTTAACGTCACTACATGTATAATTGACATTTTGTATATCGTACATATCTATTTTTGAGCAAGATATAGAGTATCCTAAAAGTGCGCTCTCATTGTCTACAAGCCATTCTATAGAATCGCTTAAACTATAGGGAGGATTTTCTATGGTATTAATTATATTCTCCACAGCAGATCTTCTTCTAGATAACTTTATATTGCCTAAATTATTTGACAGACTGGTTTTTATGCTTTTAGATGGCTCCAAATTATTTTTAACAATCTCTAGTTCTTTTTTTGTTAATTGTGATATAAGATTAAGTTCAAATAGCATGTGATTTCTAGTTAATTTCAGATAGTCTAAACCGCCACTAGATATTACAGCTTTGACTGCTGTACTATTAATATTCGTGAGTAAATTAACTAATATTTCAGACCAAGACATTTTATCCAAATTTAGTTTATTAGCTTCAATAAGTTTTTGCATTTTTTCAAAAGCTGACCTACCAAAACCTTTTATATCAGTTAATCCAAAATATATACAATCATTTTGACCTAATTCTATAAATTCATTTTGCAACCTAATATCTGGATTACAAACACTAATGCCCATTTCGTTAGCATTTTGTACTAGTTCTTTAGTTTCTTGTTGTGGATCAATTTTATCTTTGGCGAATTTTAAGTATGACGTAAAAAAGAATAATGGATAATTAGCTTTCGCATATGCTGAAAGATAACAGTTCATAGCGTAACTTACAGCATGAGATTTATTAAATGAGTATCTTTGACTTTTTTCGATCCAATTAAATACTTCCTCGGACTCCTCTTTACTTAACAATCCAACTCTAGAAGCTCCTGCAATAAACTTCTTTTTTAACTTAGACATTTCTTCAGGCTTTTTCTTACCAATAGCTTTTCTTAACATATCAGCTTCTTGCAAATTAAATCCAGCTATTTCTTTAGCTATCTGCATAGCTTGTTCCTGATATACCATTTCTCCGTATGTATTACCTAGAATTGGCTTTAAAGAGTCATGGAAAAAGTCTACATCAGAAACCTTATTCTTTTTATCTATATAGTGATTAGTCACACTTTTATTGTCTCGAATAGCCTCTAAACATCCGGGCCTCATGATAGATATAAGAGCAGACAATTCTTCTATATTTGAAGGTTTAAGTTTTTTAGCTAAGGATCTACCTAATCGTGATTCAAGCTGGAAACAACCTTTAGTATTTCCGCTAGAAATTAAATCCCAAGTACTTTTATTATCAAGATCAATATCTTCAAACTGTAGACTCATTTGCAAAAGCATCCTTAAATTTTATTTTACCGGTAAGATTTTTATGTAGCTTAAGAAACCTAATCAATATACTAGCACAATCTTTTACATCCTTAAGAGCATCATGAGCATTTTCTTTTGATATTGCAAAATAATCTCTTATATTATCTAATGATATTGATTTTATATCTTCATTATACATTAACCAATAATATACTAAGTTCATTAAGTCTAATACATCTCTAGGAAAAAATATATTGTTATTATTTTCTTTGTTCACACTTTTAAACTTGATAGCCATTCTGTTAATAATTTTCATATCAAATCTATTAATATTATAGCCAGAAGCTATAGGTGCCGAAAACTCATTCTTCTTGACAGACCTAGAATGATATTTACTAAGATATTCAGTAAATAAAGACCAAGCCTGTTTTTGAGACATTGATTCTTTCCACATATTAATAATATCTTCTGTGGTACAATTTCTTACTCTCGCATGGAAATTCAAAATATCAGAATCGTATTCATGATCAATATCTTTTTCCATTTTTTCTGGCTTCATCATAATATTAAATTCTGAACCCTCTACAATTTTTAGCTTTATAGGGTCTACTATAACAGCAGCTATTTGTACAGGACTACATTCATTAGGATTTGATCCATCAGTTTCTAGGTCAAAAACACAAATTTTATTATTTTTTAATAATTTCATTATACTATTTCCACGTTAGTTGCTGGAACAATCATAGTTTTTACGTTATCAGAGACTCTGAGACAATTATTTACTTTACAGCAAGAAAGTCTTTCATCTTCTATTTTTTTATATCTTTGACCATCATGCATAAATTCTTGACCTGGATTTAAATGATGAACCATTTTTATGTTTGGATTATGTTCTTTAGGTATTTGTGTCATATTATTTATTGCCTTTTATAAACGAGTTAATACACATAATTTTATCTAGTACAGCTACACCCAAAATATCAAATTTAACTATACCTAGAGTTTCCAAATCTTGCATTTCCATACCTGCTATTGTTTGTTTTGTTTTACTATCATAAATCATTGGGCATACATCTGCAAGTCTACTTGAAGAAATAGCTATTCCTGCTGCATGTTTAGATTGATTGGTCTTTGTGCCTTCCAATCTAATAGCTTGCTCAAAACGCTTTGCTAGAGGCCCTTGTAGCTTGTCGTCTTTATCGACATGACACCATTGCTTAAGTTCTTTTTCGTTGTTCATCAATGACCATTTTATAATTGAAGATTTGCCTGTTTGTTCTTTCATTATCTGTAGCTCATCTGCAATTTTAGCTTCATCATAAATATTCTTGGTAATCATATTCATCTCGCTGAAAGATATATTTCCATATATTCTTAAAACATCTTTTAGTGCTCCTCTACCTTTCATAGTATTAAATGTTATCATTTGAGAAACTTTATCTTTACCGTACTGACTTTTGATATAATCTATAATATTTTCTCTTTTATCAATAGGAACATCAATATCGATATCAGGCATAGATATATGATCGTCTGTATTTCTTCCCGCATTATAAAATCTATCAAAAATTAATCCATATTCCATAGGATTTATAGATGTGATACCGACTAAGTATGATACGAGACATCCTGCTGCTGAACCTCTACCTGGGCCGGGTAACCAAGATTGACTCTTTATATAATTTACTATATCTCTAACTATTAAAAAATAACTAGAAAGATCTGCACCTTGAAGAACTTTTAGTTCATAATTCACTCTATCTACATATTGAGATATTTCTTCTTTAGATAAGCTATTAAGATTATGATCTCTCCATCCTTGACGACACAGATGCCTTAAGTATTCATCTTCATCAGTATTTTTTGGGCAAGTAAATTTGGGTAATGCTGGTTTTTGTTCTATATCGTAATCTTCACATAATGAATCTACATATTGGGTATTTTCAATTTGCTCTTCTGTATGTAGGGCGTTGATTTCTTTTTGATCTAAAATATGATAATTGTCTGAAACAAAAAATGTACCCATAGGACAGTCTTGACCAGAAAGTATTTTTTGATTAATATCAGGAATAGTAGTTTTCAAATTATTACACAGCAATACTCTTTGGTCATAAGAGTCTTCTTTTCTACAATAGTGAGCATCGGGAGTGCAGATCACTTTAACTCCCATGTCTGATGCGATACTTTGTACACAATCATTTAGTTGTGTTTGAATAGGTAAAGCTTCCTGATCCATCAATTGAGATTCTAAAAATGTATTATCTTTTCCGAAAACATCTATTAATTTAGTAGTAGTGTCCTTTCCTGCGTCTTTCCAATTATCTAAAAGCTGAAGCCGATCTTTTTCTAATAGGCTACTAGCTAGTACAGAACCTAAATGTCCAGCAATACATAAAAGATTGGATGTGTCTAGTTCTCCGAGTTCGTCTAAACTAATTCTTGGTTTGTAATAATATCTTTCGGGATCGTTTGTAGCAGAAACCAATGTTATAAGATTCTGCCATCCTGTATAATTTTTTGCCAATACTAATAAATGAGAAAGTTTCTTATTTTTAGGAGTTTTAATAGAAGATTGTTCATTAGCTATATATAGTTCACAACCTAGTATGGGTTTAATTTTCTTTTTCTTCATAGCGGAATGAAACTTTACACAACCAGATATCGAACCATGATCAGTAATGGCGCAGGAGCTTGTTTCTATTTCAAGACATCTATTGGCTATATCTTCTGGTTTTGATAAACCATCCAATAGTGAATAGTGACTATGAACGTGTAAAGGAGTATATTTCTTCATTCTGTACTTCCTGGAGCTTGGTAATGTCCTACATTATACCCTGGTCTTGTATATTTGTCAACTACACTGTCTATTCCATATAATTGAGTGTCGTGTTTAACCTGTTCGCACATGGTCATAAAATTATCTTTCTGGCAAGTCTGATCATCTCTATATTCGATTAACGGATCAATATTTGTATCTTTAAATGTGGATTTGCCATAATGACATAATTTAGTACATTTCCAACTTTTACTTAATCTAGGATTATTGCAATTCTTTATATGATCATATTTTTGTTTTAATATGTATTCTGTTTTATGTAAATCTGACTCATCAAAAGTCATACTAAAAGGTCCTCCGTCGTTAATAAAATATATAGTAAAAATACAGCTTTTAATGTTTGGATATAATTTACTAATTGCATAATAATATATCATTAACTGAGGATCTTTTTCTAGTTTTTCTTGCGTCTTTTCTTGACCTGTTGCCCAATCTAATCTTCTGCCTGTTTTCCAGTCTATAATTTCAAGAGTGTCTTCGTTAATTGTTGTGATTAAATCAATGGTGCCTTTAATGGCAAGATTTCCTGTTAATTTATTTCCTTGGTAATCATAATCAAATTTAGCCCAAGGTTTTTCTATAGTAATATCGAATTGTTGTTCTGGACATAATACGTTTCTTTTTCTGGGGTCGAACATACCATTACCATAATTGATAGCTTTATATACCCACTTACTACAATCTGATTTGTCTTTTTCGCTCCAAGCGTGATGGTCAAAAGCAGTAGTGTAGTGATGATACACTTGATCGATAATTAGGTCTAAATCATAGCTGTATATATCAACTTCTCCTACGATATCATCTACAAAAGTATATTGTTTTTTTTGTTCATAGTATTTTACAAACGCTAGAATTTCCAAAACTTTATGCACAATAGTTCCTTTATCTGCTTTTTTGTTAGAAGGGCTTCTATAGCCCATAACATAATCAAAGAAATATTGTTGCTCGCACATATTATGCGTTCCATATGAAGAACTTCTGAAGTATGTTATAATCATTTTATCTCTTTTTGTAATATGTTAATAATTTCTTGACTTTGTTCAGTTATGTTTAAATCGGCATTATCTAATATGTAATCAAATTTATTCCAGTCATAATTTTCTTTATCAAGAGCATTTTCAGATTTATGGTCCGATGGGCCACAAATATCTCTAGTTAATCTAATAACCACACCATTATTTTTCTGCACATAATCCACTTCGTTAGGAAATCTACAATCATTTATAATTGCTACTTGAGGAGCGTCTTGTTGAATCTGCTTTATTGTAGCTTTGGGCCAAATGTCTTTTGATATAGATCTAAAAAAATCTGTACCAACAATTTGCATTACTTCTCTTGCTGTCAACTGTTTATTGTTCTGATAACAATCTACTAATTCATTCTTTTCATTATCTGTTCCATAGCACTGATTATGTTTTAAGTCAAGTATATCTATACATACGTTTTTCTTTAATATATCAGCGAAACTATATATTTTAACGTTGGGAGACATAATATTAATTACATCTTTTATAAAAGGATCTTGATCAGGAAGATCATGATAATAATCAAATACATCAAAACTAAATTCTCGTTTATCGTACTGTAAATGAAGAACTCCTTTGTCATCTATACCTACGCCATCTATATCATTAAAAACAGCACTCATATAGTTTGCATATATAAAATTAGTGCAACTACTTTTCCCTGATTGTTTTTTACCAGAAAGGGCTATAATTTTTGTTTTCATATTTTTCCTTTAAATAGTTCCTTGATGTCTTCAATGTTCATTTCGCCCACATCATTGTCTTTTGCATAGATATGTTCGATATTGTATATCTTACAACATTGTTTCTCTATATTTTCTCTGCATTTTTTACCCGCTTCGTCATTGTCTGTTAATATATAAAGGGTCATTGCTCCTGTCATATCTAACAATATTTTTTGCCTAACAGATAGGCTTGACCCATAAATTGCTAGAGAATTATGAATACCAGCCATTTCCAATTTCCAAACATTACCGGGACTCTCTACTAAGATAGCAGACATCTTTTTCTTTATAGAATCTTTAGCGTACCAGAAATTATATAATGAACTATCTGTTTTTAATCCTTTACTATGTTTCCATTTTGGTAATTGGTCACATGTGGTTCTGCCGCTACATCCAATCATTTCAGAGTGATCATTATCATAAATAGGAACAACGGCCCTATTGAACATTGGTTTATATGGATGTTCACAATCTCCAACATCATATTTTTCTAAAATTTCTGAAGTAAAACCTCTATTTAAAAAGTAATTACTAGGTATTGATAATGAAGATCTGACCAAATCTCTATTAATTATATTATCTTCTGTATTAGTAGGTATTTGCACATCTTGATGGAAAACGGAGAGGCTTGATAAGAACTTTCTTTTTTCTACATCATATACCTCTTCTTCATCTATTAAGTCTATATCTAAAAAACTCTTAACAAAAGACATAACATCACTAAAAGGAACAATATCATCGCCTTCTTCTTGCCAATCTAATTTATTATGAGAAATAATACCTCTAATAAAACCTAGTATCGATCCTAAAAATACTTTTTCACAGCCGTGAGTTCTGCATACCCAATTACCTCTATAAAAATCTCCTTCATGATATAGATTTAAAGCTGATTCATTATCTCCTCCATGAATAGGGCAGCTCATAGAACAAAATGTTGGATTCATTCTATAATCTAAATCAAAATGATTTAACACATCTTCTATATTGTCGCAAAGTTGGTCACAAATATTTTTTAGCTGACCTTGCTTAATCGAATGGGATTGCATCTTCTGTCTTATCTTCAAAAGTATTAGAGTCTTTATTTATTCCGTTTACCACTTCTAGGCGAGTTCTACCTTCTGTAATCTTAGCACACCAACCTTTCATGGAGCAATTAATATAATCATTATCGTCTAAGCCTCCTCCATGACGACTTACTAAGGGTAATAATTTTCTGTTGCCATTTTCTGGACCGTCTTCTGTTATTTCTTCATCGGACTTTCTTTTAAATATTGTAAAATTACTACAGAGCCATATGATTCTATCTGAACCACTAGCAGTATCTGTTGATTCTTTAGTTATTCCGTCTCTATTTAATTGAACAAATGCCACTATAGGGATTTGAAATTGTGTAGCAAAGTTGTGTAATTGTGTCATCATAAATCCTAGAACCTGATATTCTTTCATATCCTGAGTCATTCCAGAAGTATCCATTAATTTAAGATAATCATAGAAAACTACGCAAGGCTTTGCTGTTCCATCACTATTTAAACCTACATCTTGCATAATCCATCTTCTCATCATGGATAGTTGTTCTTCAAAAGGCTTGCCTGCTATAGATTTGTGATAAATAGGAGCCTCTTTCATTTCCTGCATACCGCTTACTATTTTATTTTTTAGGTTAGGAGAAGCTGCGAATTTACCAGTTTCAATTTTACTGATATCTATTTCTGTACACATAGCTAGTAAACGATTAATATGGTCTGCTTTTGTCATCTCAGTATCCATGTTTAATACTGGAATTTTTAATTTACTAGCTATATGAAATCCCATATTGTCTGAAAGTAGTGTTTTGCCTGTTTTAGGTCTAGCTGCTATGACATTAATTGTACTTTTTCTTAACCCTCCACCTATAGCATAGTCGTAAGCAGAAAATCCTGTAGAAATACCTACTTGATCTATTGGGTTTTCCTCTAGTTGTTTAATATAATCATCTAAACCTACAGACATTAACTCTGGCTTATTGTCAGAATCATCCAGAGATGTTGCAAAATTAATAATAGGATCTTCTGCGATAGATATTATATTTGTTATAGATTCCGTACCATTGACTTCTTTTATATCTTTTTGAATTTTCTGTGTGGTTAATAATAGCTTTCTTGCAATTTCTAGTTTTTTCAACTTACTAACGAAGCTTTTAAGGTTGGATTTATCTGCTGGGAAATCCATAATAGCTTTTATGTGTTGCATTTCCGTTTTATTGTCAAAAAAATTAGTTAAGCCAATTGTTGCTGCTGCTGAAAGTATCGTACCTATATCTATCTTGTTTGATGTAGAATCTTGAAAAATTTGCTTGACACATTTATATAAAACTATATTGCTGTCAACGGTGAATGTCTCCTCTGTCAATATGTCGTTCACATCAAAGTAATATTCTGAGCCAGATTGACACAGTATGGAAAGGGCAGCTCTTTCTGCTGCAACATCTTGTAAATTATTTTTAGCCATTTGAATTTAAATATTTATTTCTTTGTATTGATATTAATATGTCCGATAGATTCTTTACTGAGTTAGCAAGGAAAGAAAGTCTGTCCGATCTTTGCTTTGCGTATTTTTTAATTCTATTGAGCGAATTGGCTTTTGTGTTATGGGCTATAGCTTGACTAGATTTTTCTAAATAACCATAGCCTTTATAATTATTAATCTCTCCTGAGATTACCTCTTTTATAGTGTCCTCTGCCCAATTAATCCTAGCATTCTCTCTATTAATACTTCTTTGAACATGAAAAGCAAATTGAGACAATCTGTAAGATATTTCGCCACATTGAGAAGGTGTTAATTTTTCTAACACATCTCTATTCATGTGTAAATATTCAGATAGTTCTGTTTCATCTAATGCTGATTCATTATATTTAGGTAAGCCTAACTTATTCTCATATTCATCTAATAAGTCGTCCCAATCCTTTAGTTGTTCTTTTGATGTTTTACTCATTATCTACGATCTCGTCCCATTTGTCAATTTCGTTGTAAGGTAATTCTATTATAGTGATCCCATTGAGGTTGCACCAATTTTTTTTGTTCTTATCTCTTTTTTTATGTTTTACAAAATTCAATCTTGTTCCATGAAAAAAAGAACTAAATTTATAATGTTGTTCACCATGAACTTCAATACATAATTCTTTCAGAGGTAAGTAAAAGTCTAAATATAAAGTTTCGTTTCGTCTACATGGTATTGGTACTTCTTCTAAAATTTGTAAGGTAGGAAACTTAGTACGAATAAGATCTCTTGCCTTTAAGTGTAAAGATGATTTTTTATTAATGCTTCCTTTAGCTATGTGTCCTCTTAACGACCACTTATGAGTATTTCCGTCTAAGTCTACAACATCCATTATTGTATACCAATCATTTGCTTAACTTCTTTCCATAATAATTCATATACTTCTGGATTAGAATGTATATAATTTCTAGCTTTCTCTTCTCCTTGAAATTTCGGCTTATCTTCTAAGAAAGAAAATGTATACCAAGCTCCCCCTTGATCAATTACTCCAAAATCAGTAGCCAGTTTAAAAATTTCCATATGTTTGTCTATACCTTCACCATATCTTAAATAACTAACGATACTAGCTCCAGGAGGTCCGAGAGCAGAACAAACTACTTGCCATTCGATCTCTTGCCCTATTTGTGTATTGTCTTTTCCTGCTGTCCAAGGTTTAAAATATTTAGCCCTAAGTTTAATGTCTGTTTGATATGCTATAGCTTGTCCGCTTTTTTCTTTCCATTCTGCATTGCCCTATCCAGGATTTCCCATAAGATGAGTAATACCCATAACAATATT
>WLWF01000326.1_pt1 | contig 46836 bp, 61 predicted proteins | sample 6718331 | NCBI WGS metagenome assembly WLWF01 (sample SAMN12718692, study PRJNA515312) | sponge metagenome | isolation source: marine sponge | host: Mycale hentscheli | place: New Zealand: South Island, Marlborough, Capsize Point | collected 2003-05-01 | reverse complement strand
GAAAACCCATTTAAAAGGGAGTTAGATCCAAGCATATTAACAGAGAAGATCTTTGAGCATTGTACGACAGTATATGAATATGACGAGTGTGCTAGGTGTCAGTTTCTTACACTAATACTTTTAATACTACAGGCTCATAAGGCTAAATAATGACACAATTTATTGGGCTTTGCCACAGGTGTTTTGATTCTAACGTACAAACCGAACTAGTCGAGGGTGCGGCACTATGCCTAAAATGTAAGGTAGTTGGCGAACTAAAAGATGACTAAGAGTTGCGGGTTATGACCAAATTATACCACACCTGTGACGACTGTAAGGACATCATCTGTCCACGGTGCGAAACTACCATGAACAAGTTTACCGCCTGTCACATGATCTGTCCGAACTGCGGAGCTCATTTAGACTGTTCTGATAAAGGAAGTTATTGGTAATTTTCCCTATACTCTTGGTATCGCTAAGGTATTACCGCTAAACCTGATTGGGTTAGATTACCCCCATATATAAATGTTTCACTCAGGCTCGAAAGAGTTATAACATGGTGTATTATTGGTTAGGCATGGCTGGAGTCAAGGGCGAAAAAAGAGATCAATCGCAATATGAAACACATAATTGGTGTCATAAGTGCAGTATGTGGAGAGAGGGTAAGCCACTCAGATGCCCTGATTGTAATCATATTACACGTTCTCATTCTAGATTCAGGACTCATGGCAAGAAGCATTATTCTGCCGAAAAACAAGGTCGATATTAGATCTTCTCTTTGTCGTAGTGTTTCTTGTATGCCTCAGTAGTTTCACAGAACTGACACATATTTGTAAACGAAGGTCTTCCGCATTTTTCACATTGGTGGATTTCTCTCAAGTAGTCCTTCCCGCTGAAAGACTTTACAAGTCCACCGATAAAATTTCTGATACTTTGAATAATCATATAATACGACTATAGTTTCTAGTATATAGAGTTTACAAAACGTTTATATAATAGTTAGCATTATATATCATAGGTATATACCATTCCGGAATAGGTTGGTAAAGAACGTAGATACGTCATACCAGCCGAAGACTATTTTTTAAACAGCACCATCAAATACAATGTGGTTCTTTCTGCATAGTATTCTGCTATTATTTTCCCGAGCATAAATCACGGTACTGGAGTTTACAAGCAACTCAGCAACGTCTTTGCAGCTTTCACAGTTTTCATCCATGAAATATAAAAGTCAATCCGCTATATAAATGTAGGTAAATAAAAATAAAAAGAGGGGGTTATCCCTATTCGTTTCTCATAGCATTTTTAACAAAAGCGTTTTCCTCAATCATTTCTTGTGCGATTGGCTGTGCTAATGCTTCTTCAAATGCCTTGTCTTCAACAGTTGCGTATCTAAAGTTGTTGTTCAAGTAGTCGTGGTACTTTCCTAACAATGCACTTTGATAATGTATCTTGCCATCTGTTCCAAACATCACTTCATTTTGACGTTTGACTTGATCCATAGTCAATCCATCATACAACACTTCACAACCATGTTGTGCCTTGTGTGTATCAGGGAAAGCGTTTGAGTCACAGATTGCTGACATATCTACTGCTTTTGATGTTGCAGTATAGTCCTCGAATGGAACTGCTTGAATACCCTCGTATTCTACAAGTAGACTGAATTGAACATCATCATCCCCTGTAGGCATATTGGAATATCCTTCCCCAACTACCTTTTTCAAGGCGTGTTGAGCTCGACATTCCTCTATTGCTCTTACAATTTCTCCAAGTTCTCCGTCATACTTTACATTGTTTACTGACCATAAGTTGAACTCTGAAATCTCAAACTCTCTTGCAGCTTGGAACGGTGCTGTTTGCTTATCCATTCCTTGTTGGCAAGTGTCAAGTTCTTTGAGCAAATTCATGTAAACTGAATCTGTTGCAGTTGCAATACCCCTTGCAAGTTTGTTTTCTATCTCTAGGATTACTAACTCGTTAGGTGTAAGTTTTGCTTTTTCCTCTGCTATAGCTGTCAAGGCTTCCTCATTGAGTCTATCAATTTCTTGTTGATAACGTTCTGCTGAGATTAAATCTCTAATCTCTTGCATACTTTCAAATGTAGGCTCTGGTATCATTCCCTGCCAAACACAATGGAACTCTACTGCAAGTTCATCAAATGAACAACTTTGTCCGTGACTGTCGAACGGTACTTCAACTGTTGCTGTTTCTGCATATACAGCACTAAATGCTCCTACTGATAATAGGGCGAGTAGTGCTAATATCTTTGTCGTCATTGGATAGTGAGATATGTATGGTTATTATAAGTCTTTCTAAAAAAATAAAAATATAGTATTTATATAAATATATCTATTAGCCTGAAGGACAGGCACTCCAAGAGCAACTCATACAAGTGTGACAGCCACCGGAATTAACTACCATTCCGCCATCTTCGCATTGTGGACATTCCATAACATTGTAATAACAAATTGACACAATATAAACTTTGCAAAAGGACTTTGATAAAATTAACTTTATAACGTACTCTTATAAAATTCCAATGACCTTAAGAGAGTCAGAGAGTTCATGCGTGTTGGAGATGTAAACTCTTTAACACACTTCCCCTCTTGGTTGAGATACATCAAGAGGGATATATATTATATAAGTGTATATATTGTATATCAATATAATCATATATCAAGTAGTTTGATTAATGTTTCTGATAAGGTTTTCCAATAATCTCTTTCTGTTTTTAATGATTGTATCTCTGCTTTTAATTCTGCAATAGTATTATTAGATACATTAGGTTGTGTATTTATTGGTTCAAATGTTTCACTTGTTCCACTTGATGTTGAATTAAAAATTATCCCGATATCATCAGAACAAGGACTATTACACCAAGTATGATCACCTGTAACTTCAGGTGTAGGATGTGTAGGATGTGTAGGATGTGTAGGATGTGTAGGATGTGTAGGCTGTGTAGGCTGTGTAGGCTGTGTAGGCTGTGTAGGTGGTACATAAACGGGGGTAGGTTTTACCAATGTAACTGTACTCATATATGTATCAGGAAGTGACATATCTCTTAGATAATAAGTGTTAGGTGCATTGAAATAATATACAGGTAGTTCAAAAGTTTCTTGACTGTCTACCTCAACTGTTCCCGGAAATGATCCACTAAATGATATTGTGCTTGTTCCGTTGTTATAAAGTGTGAAATTACCCCCCTCTAACAGGGTAATGTTAAAGGGATAATCATAGACATCAACATGACTTGGTGCTTCGGCATAAGCAGTTAATACCAAAGGTACTAATGCTAACATGATTATTACAGGTAGTTTCATATTACATTAATATATCTTTAGTAATATAAATCTATCTAAAGAAAGAAAAAAATGGGATCAACTAAAACAATCGTTGATTCCACAGGTAGGACATTGTTTGCATAAATTAACTAGTGTATCACAGTTGATACACGGGCTTGTGTCCGCAGAAGACATAATATTAATATAGTGCTTATCATATATAAATTTTCGTGGTGTGTGCAAATACGCCAATTCCGCCAAAACCGGCAGGATAACTTGTGGCTCTCACGCCACTATATTGAATCTTCTCTACTTTCTTCCTCTTGTTCCTTTTGCCATTCTATTTCGGACTTGTGCATTACTTCTAGTTTCTTTCGTAAAGTTACATCATCTTCACTCATTTCTTTCTTCCCAAAATAATCACTCATTATACTTAGCATACGAGCCAAGTCTTTTGCACCTATTTCAACATACGACATATTTGTGATTTAAGTTTGTAGTATATAAACTAAATTGTCAATCTGACGACTGTTTTTTCTTTCTTGGTTTTTTCTTTGTAATCTTTTTAATTTTGTCCAATGTTCCCCCGCTTGTAGTTACCTCTATGCCTACGTCTTCTAATTGGGGTGAGGCATTGTATTCAGAAATTACCTGATTAAAATCTCCTGACTCTATAATTAATTTAATTGAACGTGAGTCTAATGTTATATAAGGACATTGATCCAACAGTTTTTGTAAACCGTCTTCCAATATGGTATTTCTTGATCCCATATATAAACTAAATTACAGTATTATTTAACTTTTTTCGTTTTTGATATAATATGGCTTCATCTCTGTGCTGAAGAATTTTGCATTGGTCACAGTATCGTCTAGTCATTGTTCCTCTGCCAACACCATAATCCCCATTATATTCAAATAATTCTTTGCACCTTACACACCCTCTAGTTATCATTTCTTTTTAGTTCCTATACAGTTCCACCCCAAATCACATTTGGAACATAACAAAACTACGTCTAAAAAATATACATCAGGGTATCCCTCATCTTCTCTTTCAGAAGCTTCCGCTTGTTCTGTGGTTGCACCACATGAAGGACAATAATTCATAATGATAAGTTTAAATATGTGCCTACATATTAATGTTTATGACTACAAAAGATCCACATGAAGATCAATGGAGAAAATTGTTTGAATTATATACCCAAAAGTCTACTTCAAAAGGAGATATATATGATAGACGGGCAGATGCTTGTAGAACACTCCTAGATAAGTATTGCTAAATTTAAATAGAGCAATACAGTTATTAAGTTACAATGATTTCAAATGACGAATTTCACCGTTCTATAACTGATCAGATTAATAATATATTTAGGGTTATGAATAAACTTCACACAGAAACTACAGATGAAATAGAGGATTTAAAGAAAGAAGTCAATGATCTAAAGTCTTCATATAATAGTCATGTGGCAGTTTCAGATGCAATTAAAGAAATAAAGACTAAACATAAAATGTCACAAAAGCAAAAAATTGCTATAGTGTTTGGTGTAGTTCCAATAATTTTAACAATATATACATTATTTATGAATCGTTAATAATCCATTCACTTAAAGTCCAAAACACCTGTTCAACAAACCATTCTTCCTGTTCAATGTTTGATAGTAAACTCATACCACACATTGACAATGCTTGGTGCATACTTTCTTCAACAGAGGTGTTGATTATATCTTCCTGACTAATATGATGATGTAATGTTATCCATGTTTGTCTAGATTCTTCATAGCATACTCCCTTTTCGTCAGAATCTTCCCGATTTATGAATCTGAAATTCTGCGGTTTCCATTTTTTCATAAAAATTAAAGGATTTACAATAATTTAAAGATTGTAGATCACGACTATGATCATGATCATACTATACTTATATACTATGAGCCTAAAAACTATGATCATATACTCATATAAAGTATGATCATATAGTCATATTTTAAAAAATTTAAAATATTTAGCTCATTAAATTAATTTTTTAAGCGACTCGTCTAATATAAGTCTTATGTAGATACTTTAGTCTTTTTTCAAGAAAGTATGATCATGATCATGATCATAGGAGTCTTTATAACAAAGTCTACATTGTTATTATCATGGTAGTAATAAATCCGCATATTAAAAAACAATTAAAAGATTTAAAAAAAATACCTTACAACTCAATTAAAAGTGCTTCAGCAGTAATTGTAGATATGCCGATAGGTCAGATGAAATCACATGATTTGGCTAGAGCATTATATGTTACAACAAATGCTTTTACTGAACTTACACACAAACAACAAATCATAGTTAAGGTGATTAAACAATCTCAAGAAGATATAAAAAAAGCCATTGAAAATAAAGACTTTACTAAAGAAGAATTAATTGATGAGATTAAGAAGATTGCTCTCGATCCTGCTGATGAAACACATTCTTCAGATTCCGATTCTTCTCAGGAAAAGGAATAGCAACACCCTTTCTTGCTATGTAGTAAGTGCCTTTTCTATTTCGTTTTCCATGATATGCACCAATGGCATAGTTATAATCAATGTCAAATTGTTCAACAATTACTTTAGGCTCATCATCTGATATGGTGTAAACTGTAGCAGTTGCCATAGAGTTAAATAGTGTTTGTGATATTAAAGAATTGTGGATATAACTAAACTGAAAGGTATTGGAGATGGAACAGCAAAGAAATTTGAAAAGAATGGAATTACTACAGTAGAGCAATTATTTGTTATTCCCCCACCCAAAGTTGCAGAAATGTTAGGAATAGATAATACTTCTGCTATGGAATTATTTAAGAAAGCCCGAGATAAGTATGACGATTCACCCGTATTTCAATCAGGTCTAGATGCTAAAAAAGAAGATGAGGTTTTGGAAAAAATTTCAACTGGCACAAAAGCACTAGATAAATTATTTACAGGTGGAATAGAATGTGGTGCTACAACTGAAATATATGGGGAGTTCGGTTGTGGCAAAACACAATTCTGTCACACTATGGCAGTAAGAGTTCAATTACCAAAAGACAAAGGCGGTCTTGAAGGCAAGTGTGTTTGGATAGATTCAGAGGGAACATTTGAGCCAACAAGAATAGAAAGTATTGCAGAATCATTAGAGTTAGATGGAAGCGAAACACTTGAAAATATAATCAGAGCAAAGGCATATAATTCAGCAGATCAATATTTAATTTTACAGGAACTTGAGAAACTATTAGTTGAAGATAAAGAAATAAAGTTAATTGTAATCGATAGTGCCACAGGATTGTTTAGACAGGACTTTAGCGGCAGAGCCATGCTATCTGAAAGACAAAAATATATGGATGAGTTTTTGACTATGGCTTCCAACATGGCTAATTTTCATAATATAGCAATTATATGGACTAATCAGGTAATGATTAATCCCGGAGTTTTCTATGGAGATCCTGTAACAGCAATAGGGGGAACAGTTCTTGCACACAAGTCAACATACAGGGTATATTTCAAAAAATCAGGTGCATACAGAATGGGTAAAATGGTAGACAGTCCTAAACACGGTCAAATTGAAGTAATGTTTGGTCTAAGTGAGGCAGGAGTAGTTGATCAAGAGGTTGCAGAGGAATTAGAGAAGAAAAGAAAGGCAGATAAGGCAAAAGCAAAGAAAGCAGAAAAAGAAGAAACTGTTATATAAGGTATGCTAAAGAATATATACATTGAAATGTGAAGTTTGTAAAAAAGGTGACTTAATACACACAGATTTTGTCTATGAAGGGAAAGATTTGTTGGTTTGTAGTAACGAAGATTGTCAAGAAGAATACGTTTAAAATCTTTAAATAGTTTGACACACTTTGGTACAATATGGGGTTTTTTGGTAAGATTAGGGATAATATAGATCCTAGAAACTACCGTGTGGTAGAAAAAGACGACTATAATCGTGTTACCCAAGACCATTATGATATGAGAAAAGCTATAAATGACGAGTATTTACACTCAAATTCTAGAGCTAGTACACCATATCCGTTTCTAGATACACCAGATGGCAGTAAAATTCCAATGTGGCGTATGTCACCAAACAGAATGTATGAATTAGCAGATTATGTAGGAGATTTAAGAGCAGTTATTGAAACTATACAAAGAGAAATGTTTAGGAACGGTTTGCAAGTATTACCACGATTTGAACACAAATGTCTTGTTTGTTTGAAGGAATACGAGCAAAAACCACTCAAAGACTATGTTCCAATAAGTGATATGGGTAACAAAGGTAAAAAAGAAAAATTACAATGTAGTGCTTGTGGTAATGACAACCCTCGTAAATGGTCAAAACCAGATCCAAAAAATAGACAGGTATTACAAACACTTTTAGATAAAAGAGTAAATAACAACCAGCAATCTCTTAAACTTGTTGCAAGACAGGCAGAAAGAGATTTAGATATTATAGATGGTTGCTATGTTTTAGTGTCAAGACAATGGAAATTAAAGACATTTGCCAATCCTGATCCTGAAACAGGTGCAACAAAACAGGCACTTTCCAGCATACATGAGAGTAAAATAGATGAAATTATTAGAATACACCCTATCCAATGCAGTATAATTGCAAGTGATGAAGCAACTTTGGGAGTAGGTGCAGATGGAAAACCACGATATATATGCCCACAATATGAGCATAGAGATTCCATATTAGAAACACCTGTATGTCCTAAATGTGGATGTGAATGTTTTAACGCATTTTTAGAAACCAATAGTGTTCCTTACGGTGTTCCACTTAGTAGTCCTAAAAAAATGTATTATGCACAAAAAGAAATAGTTTGGATTCCGGGAAAATATTATCCTGATGTATTGTATGGTAATTCACCAATTCAATCAGTATGGAAAAAAGTTCTATCCCTTATGTTCCAAGATGAATATATGTGGAAATACTTTGACAAGGATAGACCACCAAAATCTTTGCTTGTGATGGGAAGTAGAAATGCAGAATCAGTACAATCATTCATGGAAAAGCAACGTCAAGGTGCAAGACAAGATCCATATATGCCTAGACCAATTCTTCTTAATACGGAAAACGTAGGTCAATCACTTGAATATATCGACCTTACTCCAAACTTTAAAGAGTTAGAATTGAGTGATCTTAGAAAAGAATTAAGACAAATTATCTCAACTGTGTATGGTGTTCAACCTTTGTTCTATGGTGAACAGGCTAAAGCAGGTCTAGGAAACGAGGCACTTCAAGTTACGCTTACAAACAGAACTATCAAATGGTTTCAAAGATTCTTGAATGAAAATTTCTTTAATGAAATTACTGACATAATGGAAATATATGATTGGAAAATTGAATTGGTAACAAGTGAAGAAATTGATGAACTCAGAGAAGAACAAGTCAGAGGACAAAAAATTGACAATACAGTCAAGTTATATGGAATGGGCTTTGACGTAGCATTTGACGGTGAGAACAATATACTCATATCACAATTCCCAAATCCTGAAAAACAACAGGCTATGATGGGTGGCGGAGTAGGTCAAAATGAGGGAGAAGGAAACAATGACAAAACAAAATCATCTGCACCAAAAGCAGAAGGAGAAGCACAGAAATTTGACGGTGAACCAAAGATTGCAAGACCAAGTGATGAAGGCGGTACTGGCGATGGAAGCCCTGCAAGTGGAACGGGAACAACATTGAGTAACAAAGGTATGACTAAAAAACAATGGGATAAGTTTCTAAAAACTTTAGAAGAATGAACGAAGATACTGAACTAGCAAAAAATATTATATCATATATGGCTAATATGCCTCATCTAACTGCCTATGACATTGTAAAACATTTTGAATCTCTTGGTGTATCGCCTGAGAAAGTCTTATATATATTAAAAGAATTGGATAATTAAAATGGGAGATTCAGGTAAAAGATTTGGGTGGACAGAAGATGGATTAGATGCAAAAGACAGAATCCAAAAAAATGATTTAAAAGAACGTGCAGGTAAGGAAAATCAGCACACAAGAAACCTAAGAGAAAGAGTTCAAGAAGATGAACATACTAAAATTAACAATTATAGTGAGGGATATTGTTACGGTTGCAGTAAGGTAGACAAAGTTATATCAACTCTGATATATATGTGCGGGGAATGTATGGAAAAACGTGGAACAGAGGGATTGATGTGTTTGCTTACAAAAAAACACAATTATGAACTATGTGACATACACGCAGGATGGGAATTTGATGATGTATGGCAAATCAACTGTTCAATGTGTGACTCTTGTATGCGTAGATTACATAAAGTTCACAATGCTTATAGAGCAAAAGGGGGTAGAAAAAATGCTCCTGATGAAATTATGAAAAGAAAATACTATGCAAGAAATCCCGGAGAAGAATTTGGTACAGGAATAACTAGAGATCAAACAAGAGATCAATCATTCAGATTGGGCTAATTCTTTTTCTTTTTGGTCTATTTGTAACTCTAATTCTGCAATTTTACTTAGTTGTTCAGCAGTTGATGGCTCATCAAAATCTTCTTCCCAATGAAATTTAATCTTTTGCGTGTTGTAATCTATGATCAAATGTATTGAGTTATTTCCAAAATCATAATACCATTCTCCCATTATTGTCATTTTTTTTGCAGGTAACGCTGTTCCATAATAGATACATTTTTTGGCAAATGTTGGTTTAGTCCACGGTAATATTGACTTTCTTACCTCAACTCTTTTCTCTTTTGGGTTGTAAAAAAAGTTAGTTCTAGACACATGGACAGGCTCTTTTTTAAATCTAGTAGCATTTGTAGTGCCTACTCCCGGATGTATATGCACATATCGCTTCTGTAAATTAACATTGTCTTGCATATATTGCATATCAGTATAGAACCAAAATGAACGATTTTCGGGTATATCTATTGATTTAACCTCTAATCTACTATTAATTGAGCCTGAAAATGGATTTCTTTTATTAAATGTATAGACATTATCATACACATAAAAGTCCATAACTTAGTCTTAATCAACACCTTTATATAATCGTTTCTTTGCCCTTTTATTATGTCAATCATAAAAAGACAAGATATTGCAATATCAGTAGTTGCACTTTCATTGTTCTCAGCAATACTATTTGTTGGCTGGGGAGCAGTAAAAGGGCTATTATTTGATTCAACCGTGCAAATGTCATCAGAACAATATGGAGCAATCTTTACCTTTGTATTTGGTATTTTGATTGGTTCAGCACTTACATACCTAGGTATTCGTGCAGGACAAAACGGTTCTACGACCATCTCACAGTCATAGAACAACCCAATTTTTATATACTATAACACTTTTTTTATATACATGACAGAATATGTTGAATTTTCTGATTTTGTAACAAAAGGCTTAACTGTTGATACAGCAGATCAACGCAGAATATTCAAAGGTCATATAACTGCTGAAATCATAGATAGGCAACAAGAGTTTATTTTTGTCAAAGAAGTTATGAAAATTATGGAAGCATTTATGGAAGTAAATCCAGTTATATCAGATTATCACAGCAATAGAATGGTCGGCAAGGTATTGAGTTATGAACAATCAGAATACAAAGGCGTTGCAACCGTGTTAATTACAGGGGAAGTTTATAAAAAAGACGGTATTACATTGTATGACAAAATTTGGGATAAGGTTGTAAAAGGAGAATATTCAGGACTATCTATGGGCGGTGCAAGTAAAGAAAGAGAGCCAATTCAAAAAGATGGCAAAATGGCATTGGAATTAAGAAAATTAGAGTTATATGAAATTGCATTATGTGACACACCAGCAAACCCATTTGCAGTAGTAGAATCTGTAAACAAGTTTGCTAAAGCAAATGGAATAGAAAGAATGGTAAAAGATTTCAACGGTAGAGAACAGATAAGATGTACTAGTTTAGGTTGTAAATTTGAGAAATTTGACGTAGAACAATTCATTGATAAGTCAAATGGGGAAGATATTAACGTTGATGTAGATGTTGATAATACCCAAACCAATTCAGATACTAAATCTGAAAAAGAAAATGGAATGGAACAATTTGACAAACCAGAAGAAGTGGGAAAATTAAACAACCAAAGTTTAGTTAATAGAGCTGCTGAAACAAGAGCAGATAACGTAGGGGAAGCTACAGGAAGTCCAAAAGAAACAACTGATTTAATTAACAGTATTCCAAAAATACCTGCTCATGTTAAAAAAGATCACATACCAAGTACACCTAAAGATGATGATTATTTGGAAGAAGCACAAAACAAACAGGATAAAATTAACGGTAAAGAAATTACAAAAGATCAACCAATAGGCGATATAAATGCCAAAGGAGAGTTCCCTATGAAACCAAGACAAAAACCAAATACAATGACAGATTCTAACGATAACGTAAACAAATTTAGTCAACCAAGTGCATTAGCAGGAGCTAAAAAACAGTCAAAAGTAGAAGGTAATATGGTACATGAAGTAAGTGAAAGACGAGTAAAAGATGTTACTAAAAATGATCCATGTTGGGAAGGATATGAACAAGCAGGAATGAAAGAAAAAGATGGTAAACAAGTTCCAAACTGTATTACTAAAGCAGATAATCCTGTTAATTTGATACTCAAATTTGGGATTACAGTTGTAAAAGAGGCATTAGAAGAAGCAGAAACCATACAATATCTAAAAACATTACATAAAAAGTATCAACAATAGGTTTACAATTCTTTCTAGTTTTAACAATTATATTTATATACTATAAAAAATTTGTTATATTACAACATGACTACAGAAGAACAAACCACAGAAACACAAGTTTCTGAAGTTCAAAAATCAGATGATGTTGACACTTCAGTCACATCTATTCTTGCACAATTAGTCAAAGCACAAGAATCTAGAATCGATTCTTTCGAGAAAAGATTTGATGGTCTTGAAACCTTGATTAAAGAGCAGAATAAAAACCCTGTTGATCAAGGTGTAGAGGATGATACTCAAGCTCCGGCTGTATCAAGTCCTAACGATGTCGGTGATCCTGACAAATTAGGAAATACCTATGCACCATCTCCAAAAGATCAAGCTTCTATTGTTCCACCTCAAAAAGGTGAGTCACCAAAAACCGATGCTCCTAGTCTAACTATGGGTAAGGCAGATGATGAAGACAAAAAAGAAGAAGATAAAGAGGAAGTTGAGAAAACAGAAGATCACGATGAAGACAAAAAAGAAGATGTTAAAAAATCTGAAAGTTCTGAATACGAAATTGTAAAAACGGTTAGACCACTTTTGAAATCAAGAGGGGAAGAAGAAACAACCACACCAACAGGATACCAAATCCTTAAAGCTATCTCTAGCGGTTGGAATGGTCAAACTTCAAGTGCAGAAGATGCACTCGTTATAGCATATAACAAACTAGAATCAGGAGAGTTCGGTAACGGACTTCCGGGTGGATACTAAAATGTCTACTTATCTAGGACTACGTTCTATTGATGAACTAGTAAATTATACCTATAACAGAACTCCTGACGAGATTTTAAAAGCAGGTTTCAGTACAACAGATCCCGGAACAGGTGGCAACTATAACCCACTATTCGGTGCTATGGCATGGGCAAACTTCAATATGGAAGCAAACATATTTGCAGCTCTACCAAAGTACGTTTGGGATTTCTCTGGATGGCGTATCTTCCAATCCAAAGCTCCAAATCTCGCAACTGTCGCAGGTGCAAGAGATGGACTCGGTGGAACTATAGAAGGTGGAGCTATCGCTGGTGCAGTAAAGCCAGTAGTCCAAGAGATTACCTGTAAACCAAAAACCTTACAATATGTATTCGAAGCCTCTGAGTTATTGGAACAATTAGTAGACAATTCTAGAGATGATAACTACGGTAGCCTCGCACAACAAAGAGTTTACGCAAGTGATCAATTCAAAGAAAGAGTCAATCAAATGCTTACTGCAATTCCTACTGACGTAGTTGCAACCAACGCACTTGAAAGACTAAACCTTGAATCTTTAGATGTCATTGTTGCTTCACACGCTGAACAACAATTCGAAGCACACGCAAATCTTACCGACCTTTATAACCCTTGGAAGGGTGCTAACGGTGCAGGTGTAGATAGAAATGCAGTTGCCGGTACTTGGGATTCCACGGTAAAATCACCTTCAGGTACTCTAGGTACAGCAGATGTCTTGACAGATGCAGTATTAAGAGATACACTTGCAGATATTAGAATTGCCGCTGGAAAAGAGCCAACTGTAATGATTGGTGGACAGGACACATACTCCGAAGTTCAATCAATCTACATGAACGCTTACCGTATCCAAAACACAGCCGACTTGAGAACAGAATTTAGTGTTGGTGTCAACGGTGTTGATACCTTTACTGGAACAGGTGCAGGATTACATATATCCACAATATATGGACTTCCATTCATTCCTTCAAAGGATACCACCCAATCAGCAGAGGGATCAGTAGATGACTTGTTCATCTTAAACACTAGTGCAGATAAAAATGCTCCAAACAAACCATTGTTAGGTATGCAAGTACTCAAACCAATAGTTTATTACGAAGCAGGAAAACGACAACAAGGTTATCCATTCATTAACGAAGCTTTCACAGATAGAGCTTTGTATAATATGCTTGGTGAAACAACTTGTAGAAACTTCAAAGCACAAGCCAAGATTAGAGATATTGCTTCAGGAATCTAGATAAAACACAAACCTTTTTTTTATTTTTTTATTTAATTTCAAAAAATTTTCTATATGGAATAAGAATTATATATCTATATATAATAATATTTATATGTTAGTAATATGAAAAGTGATTAATATGGCAGTAACTATTACAACAAACGCTAAATATCAGCATTTAAATGCAGATAGATCCCATACCATTAAACCGGGCGGGGTAGGCGTAGAAAAAGAGATGGTTTGTGATATTGCAATTACTGGAACAGGACAATTTGCAAGTGGTTTAGTTACTTGTGATTTTACACAAGTAGGCTTTAAACAAGTCTATTCATGTATTATTGAACAAACTAATGACTTTGCATTGAATACTTATCAGTTCGTAGAAGCAGCTAATTCAGCTGCCGCTACAGCAAAAATCAACGGTAGAGTAAGAACTACAAGTGCAAATGTAGCTGCAAACAATACCTGTACTATGACCGTCATTATTCGTGGTGTGTAAGGGAAACCTTATATAACACTTCTTTTTTATATTCTATATTATGGCACGAAATGCTCGTAAATTAGTAACTGCTGATGGAGTAGTAGTTAATAGAGCAGGTAAATTAAAATCTATAATCCCTGCAACAACAGGAACAGGTAGTGTTATATTTTATAATGGTGCAAATAATGCCGCACCAGAAATATATAGACTTGTAGCAGGAACAGGAGTTCATATCAATTTAGAATTAAACTTTACAAAACTTTTTGCTGATGTCACAGGCGCTGTAAGCCTTAATGTACTTTACGAATAATTTAAATATCATTAACTCAAGGCTTATATATGGTTAGGACACCTACTTATTGTACTGCTACTAATATATCTGACTGGCTTAGAATACCTATTAACCCTAATACTGATCCAAATACTTCAATGATTAATGAAAATATAATGGACAACGAGGACAGAATTGACAGATTAACAGGTCATACATGGCTTTCAGAAAAACAAGTAACAGAGGAATTTAGTGTAAACAAGTTATATGATTGGGGTAGAGGTATGCCTTTGTTTCCAAGAAAAAGAAATCTTAAAACTTTTGATTCTACAAAAGGCGATAAATTTGAAATTTGGGATGGCGGTGATTGGACAGATCAAACACCAACAAGTAACGGTGTAAATCAAGATCAAATTATATATTTTCAAGAAATTAAGGGTATTATTTACTTAAGAGGATATTTGTTTACAATACTTAGAACAAATAGATTCAGGGTAACTTACAGATATGGGGGAGATAATGAGGGCATTAAAGACGTTGCAGAACCAATACCAAGAGATATTCAAAAAGCCTGTAAACTAATGACCTGTCTTGATATATTGTCAACTGATTTCCAAATGTCACAAATTGCTTACGGTGGGGAAGGTAACATTGATAAAAATAAAGTAATGGACAGATGGCAAAAAGAAATTGACCAAATAATATGGAGTAGAAGCGAAATAATTTCTACATGGTAATATGGTTCTTCCAATAATAGCAGCTGTTGTAGCTAGAGGCGGCATGATGGCAGTAAGAATGGCTTCAATGGCAGCTCGAGCTGCAAGTCAAGCAGCTAAATCAGGTAAACAAGCAGGTAAAAAAGCAAATCAAAAAGCTAAACAAGCAGGTAGAGCATACCAACAATCAGGAAATCAACAACAAGAATTTAGAGATGAAACTAATTTTAAAGAACAAACTATTTTTCAAACAAAAAAAGATAAAGAAGAAGCACATCAATCTAATTTAAAAGAACTTAACAGAATGACAGATGATATACAAAAAGAACTAATACAAAAAATACAAAAACAAATTGGAATGGATGACATAACATTTACTGGAAATCTTAGAAAAAATATAAAAGGTGGGTTTTGGGGTTCTTTTAAAACTGTTGAGGCAGATACTCCTTATGCCTATTTTGTAGAATTTGGTCTTCCACCGGGAAAATGGGTTAATTTTGATGCACTCAGGTTATGGGTAGAAGGAAAATTAGGAATAAGTGAAGAAGAAGAATTAAACGCTGTAACATGGAAAATACTAAGAAAAATCAATAGTAATGGTATTAAGCCAAAAAGATTTATGAAAAAAGGAATAAAAGCCCTTATTTCTAAACGAGGTGTTATATCAACAAGAGGTAATTCAAGTGCAAAAAGTCAAAAAAGTGCTATTGGAAAGTTCTTTACTAAAGTTGCTAAATTAGGTAAAACAATTAATAAATACATAAAGAAAGCAGATAAGTTCATGGGAAAGGTAGGTAATATTAAATGACAGATGGATTTATAGGCTTAAATTTTGCTAATGATATAATCACATTACTTAATGGTAAGTGGAACTCTAGTGGTGGAGCAAAACCCCTATTTCAAACACAATGGAATATGAAAAATGTGGGGTTAGGAAGTAGAAATTATAATCAAGTAATTATAAGCATAGATGCTGAAAATCCACAAATATATAGTATGATGCAAGGTGATGCCACAGATGCTACCAAATTTACTTATGATTGGCTTCACGATGTTTCCATATCTATAGACGTTAGAACTAGTGAATCAGAATTAAGGGTAATGCAATTAGTTAATGAAATAATGAGAATATTAAAAACTAACGTTGTTCCTACCATAAATAATCGTACATATATACAAATGTTACCAGAAGGCATAACTTCATTGAATGAAGAATACAGAAACTTATATCGTTACCTCATAAGCGTAAGTGCCATAAAATTGAATCCATAATTCTTAAATACTATCTAATAAGTGTTTATACATGGTTAGTAGTGCTAGTAGTGCATACGTTATTAGATCCTTTGAAAATACGTTTAAAGCAGGTGGCACAGTTGAACATTCTTTAGGTTTTGATGCAAAAATATCAGGACTTGAATGGGCTAATAGTCAAGTTTCACTTCCTCAGTTATATACGCCTGAAGTAGAAGCATTTCTTTATGGTAAAAATGCTGGTTCTTGTACTATTGAATATACTTTAGGAAATGCTTATTTTTTGACAGGTTTATTTAACAACCCTGTAACACAAGATAATACAACTAATAATACACAAGTAAAAAGAATTTGGAAAAGTGATCCAACTCTTAATGCAAATATAAGAACAGCAAAATCACAGCATTTAGAATTTGGAGCTGCTTTAACAGGGGAAAATGTTGTAAGAAATGCTAAAGGATGTATAGTTGAAAGTGTTAATTTAAAAACATCTATTGATAATCCAGTTTCCGTTACAGAAAGTTTTGTATGGGGAAAAGAAGATGCAATTAGTACAAGTTTAGATTCAACAGTACCAAACAATGCTTCTTTTACTGCTATGAATTTTGTTCATTCAACTGTAGAAATGCCTAATGGATCAACTTTATCTAAAGTACAAGATTTAGACTTGACAATAAATAGAAATCAAAAATTATTATATTCACTCGGAAGTGCAGATGCATCAGCTGCATATCCTCAGTTATTAGAAATGACAGGTAAAGTTACTTTGGCATTTGAGAACGCTGATATTTTAGATATTGTAGTTGCTAGAGGGGAAATAGCAAGTTTTGAAATTACAATTACAAATGGTTTAACTAATGCAGCTCAAAGAAGTTTGACCTTATTGTTTTCAGGAGTTGGTCTTTCAAAACATGGAACACCTACAGTTGCTCCCGGTGATTTAATAACTCAAGAATTTGACTTCACCTGTAGAAGTATAGTTGCCACAGCTATTGATGCAACTGCAATATTTAACTGGACATAGATAGACTTATATAATTATTAAAATAATATTATTTAGATGGAATTACATACAATAAAATTGCCAATAAACGGTAAAGAAATTGATGTTCAATTTGCAGATGATATTCCGTGGGGAGAATTTCAAACAATAGTTAAAGAATCAACTAACGCTGGTGCATTAGATTTTAATCAGTTTGCAGATAGATTATTACGAATTGCAGTTAAAAGTGAATCATTTGATTTCTTAAATCAAACAGAGGTAAAGAAGGTCGGAGCAAAGGAGATGACCGCCATTATTGGAAAGATGCTAGAGATACTCCCTTTAGAGATTTATATGAACAATCTCGGGATGGGAAGTGGGGGAAGCTTGGACAAGATTCTAGACCAGAAGCCATAATAGATTATGTTTACGCTGTATGTGCATTGTTATTTAAATGGGATAAAGAGCAGGTTGACAGGCAACCTACTCAATATTTAATGAATACAATACTTATAAACATCGAATTAATAAGTAACTTATTCGATAATCTTGGAGTACAGGAAACATGGCTGAGCAATACACCCTTAAAGTCGTAATAGACGACTCAAAGATACGGGAATTAGAAAGTCGCCTAAATAAACTAGGCGGCGGTTCTAGTGGTAGTTCTACTACATCTGGCGGCGGTTCTGGTATTTCTGGAATGTTAGGTAAATTAGGTAGCGGCGGCGGTGCAGGTGGAACATCTGGATTAATGAAAAATTTAGCTAAATTAGGTGCTATAGCTGTAGGTATAATAGGAATACAAAAAATGGTTAGTAAAATATCTGGTTTAGTAGTTCAAGCATCACCAATGTTACAAGGAATGATGAAATTATTTAACACATCTGTATTAATGATATTTAGACCTTTAGGAGATTTTATAGGGTTTTTCTTAAGACCAATAATGATATTTTTATTAAGAAATGTAGCATTACCGTTATATCAATTATTAGCTCCACCTTTAAGACAATGGGGATCTAGTTTAGGAAATACTTTGGTAGGATTTTTAAGTGATCCATTTGGTACACTTACACAATGGTGGCTAACTTGGAATTGGTTTGATGGAATAGGTCTTAATAAAATTCAAGCTGGTTTAACTCTTATTGAAGATGTTCTTAAAATATTTAATATTGATCTTAGTGGTGTAAGTTTAGCATTATCAGAATCATTTACAACTGCTTTAGATAATATAACCACAGGATTGACAGAAGCATTTGATGGAATAACAGGTTTCTTTACAGATTCATGGGCTTTTGTAACATCAACATTACAACCTGCATGGGATGGGTTAACAGGTTTCTTCCAATCTATTATAGATACTTTTTCTGGTTTTATAGATTGGTTACATGATACTTTTGGATGGTTACTTGGTGGTGGTGATGATAGTGGAAGCACAACTGAAATACAAAATGCTCCGGGAAGTGATAGAGGAAATAGATCATCTAGTTCTAACACTAATAATATGTCATCATCAGGTTATGCTAATTCAGGTACTAATTTTTGGATATTAAATTCTGATGGTTCACAAAATCCGGGAAGTATTAATGATATATCACCAGAAGTACAAGACACAATACAAAGATCAGGCAGAAATACGAGGTTTTCATAATGGCAGGATATAGAATAGAAGTTAGAAAATTAAATACTGCTGGAACGGTTATTATAACTTATCAAATACCTGTATTTGATAATTTTAATTTTAGTATTAATTCCCCTGTATCACCAACACCGTTACCAGAAGAAGATTCATCAGAACAAATATTGGTAAAAGTAGAAGGTAACTCTACTACGGTAAATTTGACATGGAAAATGATAAATTATACAACTGATCAAATAACAGGTTCAGGAATTAGCGGTAATACAAGAACAATTTGGGAACAAATGTTAGCATTAAAAAATACATTTAGACCACAAAGTATAGATGATGCTTTTATACTTGCAGTAGTAGATACAGGTACAAGTGCAGATGTTATTACATGGAGTGGAACTATAAACTCAATGGTATGCTCACTTACTTCAACTACCCCCGTATCTGCTACTGGAACAATCAAGTTTATTGAAGGTAGTGTGGTTTCATTATATAATACTGATGGTTCAAAGAAACCTACAAACTTTCAAGCTGATACAGGTAGTAGTTCAGGTCAAATTGATTTAACATGGTCATTACCAACAGATACAGGAACAGGATCTCCGTCAATTACAGGTTACAGAATACAGTATAGATTAAATAACGGATTAGATTGGACATCAGTTGATTATACAGGTAGTGCAACAAGTAAAACTATAAGCGGTCTATCATCTGGTACTTCATATCTTGTAAGAGTTGCTATGGTCACAGGCACTAATACAATAGGTGATTATTCTAGGGTATTAGTAGAAACAAGTGGTGCATAATAATGCCTATAGCAAAAGCAGTAATTGAAAAAATTGCTACAAATGGAACCGTATCTGCAAGAAGGGATCAAAAAATAACTTCTTCAACTGTTTCACGTTTTGGAACAAGAACTGTAGATCAAGGTTATTTTAGTTTTCCTAGAGGAACAGATATTGACTTAAATTATAATCTAAAATATATACAAGATATTATAGACGTTAGTGACCTATCAGCAATATATAATTTTCAATTAACTGTCAATGATGAAAGCGGTTATGAAATGAATCCAAGTGCAGATTTATCAATTAGTAGGTTTGTTAATCCAAACGATTCATTAAACAATAAAAAATTTCAATCTCAATATTGTTTAAAATTTACAAAGTCAAGTTCAACTGATTTTTATGAAATACCAGATAATACAAGGCTAGACATGACAAAGCAATTTGACTTATATCTATACTGTGATTGGAATAATAGTTTGGGAAGCTATACAACAAGTAATGAAAAAGCTATAATATTTAGCAAGTATGATACAACTCATGGTGGAATAGAGGTAGGTTTTATCTATAAATCAAGTGGAGATAAAAGATTATTTGTCAGAGCTTTAGCATCTTCAGGCTCACCTGTTGAACGTGAAGGAACTTCTCAAGGATTTCCTAATGGCACACCTGTATTAATTAGAATTAAACGTAATGAAAATAATGTAGTTTCATGTTACTTAAACGGTGTTTTAGAAGTTCAATTTACTGATACAACTGCATACGGTCAAACTGAAAATATAAGAATTGGAGCTCATAAACATCCTAGTTCTGTAACTGAACAATGGGCAGGTAAAATATATCAAATGAGATTATATACGGGTACATATCTTTCAGATGAAGAATCAGAAATTATACAGTTAAGTTCCCCACAACCAATGACAATGAAACTTGCGGGTAAAGTTTGGAAAATTAATGACAATACAAATCCAAAGAAAGTCCATGTAAGAGGTGATGGAAGAATGTTGCTTGATACATTTTTAAATGCTGATGTTTTATCTGGTACTTCCACTTCCCCTGTAAACAGAACTAAAAACGTATATGATGCAAACCAAGATAATGACTTGATAATTAAAGATATAATTACAAATGTAAACAGCGATTTTCAATTTAAAGAACCAACAACAGTTGCAAATTCTACTCATGTTGGAAAGTTTATTGCAACAGGTTCTTTTGTTCAATGTACTGAATTATTATTATTAGAGTCAGGATCTATTCTGTTTACAAATAACAAAATCGTAACTGTAGAAGATGAAGACGGTGTTTCTACACCATATAAATTTGAACAAGGTAATGTATCATCAACTCCGGGATATATAATTACAAAATCAGGTAAAGACGATTCACTTTTAGTAAACGCAGTTGAACTTGTAGGTAGATTAAATAATAAATATATTGAAGATCCATTTACTTCAGGAACTAATACGGTTGAAACTTTGCTTGGAACACCTGTAGATGTAAAAGTTGAATCACCAATAGGAACAACCCTTGTAGAAAATGTTGGATTTACAGTTGATTATGTTGCTAATACTGTTACTATAACAGGTAGTCATTCAGCAGGTAAAATATCTTATAATTATGAAGATTTAGATTCTAATAAATCATTATATTTTAAAAATAATACAACAGGTGCATCTAGTCAAACAAAGTATGGATTAAGAAATAAGAGAATATTTACTCCACAATATACAGTTAAGGAAGATATGGATCAAGCATCACAAAAAATAATAAGTAACAATAGTGAGGTTCTTGAAAGATATGAAGTTAAAGCTCCTACCCATGTAAATAACATAAGAGAAAATCATAGGGTAATTGTTAAAAATTCTAAAAAGGGAATAGACACAACTAGTGATACTACAGAATCCATAGTAAAATCAATTTCTTGGACATTTCCAAATGTAAGCACAGTAATTCAACTCGGTGAACATAGGTTTAACGCATTTGATTTAGAAAAAGATAATATGTCAGGACTTTCACAGGCTTCTGGTAATACATACAAAACACACAATGGTTAAAAATTTTTTCTTTTAACTTTTAATTTGTTAGCCCAATCTATAAGATCAGGTGGCATAGTTAAATCTTTTAAATGTGCTTCAATTTTTTCTAATAATTCGTTTGTTCTATCTAATTGTTCTGGTATTTTATCAATGTTTTGAAACATATAAATACTTGATCCACTTCTAATAAATAAATGTTTAGTCATGTAAAACATAAGATTGATAGACCATTTGTAGAAACAGCACATACGAAAGAAGGTCATTTTTATAAAACAGAATCAGGTAAAACTTATCCAAGCATAACAACAGTATTAAAAGTATTAGACACTAAAGAATGGTATCCGTTTTGGGTGGCTAAAGTTGCAAGAGATGAGGAAATAACAGAGGCACAAGCAGAAATCAGGTGCAAGGAAATTGGGGGAAACAGTATGGAAATGGGAAACATAGTTCACAAACTTGCAGAAGAATATCTAAGTAATGAAACTGTAAATGAGCCAAGTTCTAAGATAGAAGAAATAGATCCAATGGATTTGTTTGTACCATTATCGTTACATTTGATGGAACACGTTGACAAAGTTCATGGATTAGAAGTTCCAATATATAGTGATGATCTACAACTTGCAGGAACAGCAGATTGTGTAGGAGAATATGATGGAGTATTAAGCATAGTTGATTTTAAGAACAGTAGGAAACCAAAGACAAAATCACAATGCAAAAGCAAGGATTATTTTATACAACTATGTGCATACGGTAAGATGTGGGAGTTCTGCACAGGTCAAAAGATAGAACAGGGCGTTATATTGGTTATATCATGGGATGGAAAAGTCAAGCCATTTAAAGTAAACCTATCTGAATATGAAGCAGATCTTTACAAAAAACTTGTGCTAGTAGAGCAGAAACAAGCCTTAAATAGTATTTAAAAAAGTATATATATGGTCAAACTAATCGAGAAAAAAGATGAAATAACGGGGGAAAAAGAGTTAGTTATTGATAAAAGGACACTACCAAAAAAAGTACCTGCCAATGTTAAGAGCCTAAACTATGCTAGAAACCTGCCACCAGAGTGTAACGGGTGTCAGTTTAGACCACAAGAGTTAGGTGGCAACGGTATATGTCCAAAATTTGAAGCAGATTCATTGTGTGTAATTAGAAAAGATATTGCTAAACTGATTGACAGTACAGGGGGTAGAACTCTTGACTTAATGGAAGCAGAATTTCATAACAACTTTGAAAAACTAGCGTTCTTTGAAAGCATGGAAGATCAAAATAGTGAACTTAATCCTGAAGTTACCAAGCGTATAAACTCACTTACAAATTTGGGTAAGGTAATTAATGAAATTAAAACAAAAAGAGAAACTGTAGAAATCACACAAACAGAGTCATTAAGTGACAACCAAAAACATGAGATAGCAAAGACAGTCAAACTAAGTAGGGAACTACTAGATGAGTCTTAGACAGTTACCACCCGTAGAGTATGTAAAAGATCCCGTAGAGTATGCAAAGATCCTAGTTAATTCATTTAAACATTGTTCCTACTTTGTGGATAAATTTTTAGGATTTGATGTGTTTGAATATAACAAGGCTTTCCTTGATTGCTATGACAGGTTCGTTGTATATAGAACAGGAAGACAGGTCGGCAAGTCTACTAATGCCGCTTTAAAGGCAATACACTTTGCGTTCTTTGCACCATTGTTTGCAAGTAACATAGACACGGGGGTGGCAAACGTTGTAATTGCTTCACTATCTAAAGATCAAGCACACTTGATTTTATCCAAGATTAGTGAGTTTATACACATGAGTCCTACACTTAGTAAAAAAGTAACAAGGGAAATCAAGACAGAAATTACTATTGAATGGTATGACGGAACGGGGAAAACTAATTTTATTGTAAGACCAATAGGAGATACAGGAGATTCACTTAGAGGATTTACCGTACACTATGCAATACTGGATGAGGCAGCTTATATTCCTCAAGTTGTCTTTGATGCCTTTTTGCCAAGTACGGTTACAACCAAACCACACATACTATTAACAAGTACACCAAAGGGAAAGTCAGGGCAGTTTTTTAAATCATGTATGGACTCTCACACATTATATGAGCATGGTAAGCCCAAACCAATAGAAGGACATCAAGACAAACAAAAGTATCCGTGGACTCAATTTCATGTAACTACATTTGACAACCCACTTGCGGCTAGTGATCCACAGGTTCTTAAACTTATCAGGGGAACTACAAAAGCTGCTGAACGACAGGAAATATATGGGGAATTTCTTGACGGTGGTAACAGTCTTATACCTTACAATTTGTTACAAGAGGCACTTACCCCTGTTGAAAGACCAAAGTTTGAGTATTATGATGCAGGTGTGGATACGAGTGGCAAAGGTGCAGATGAAACTGTAATCACTATTGCGGGAGTTAGAGATGGTGTAATATATCCTGTAGAAATATATACTGAACTAACCACGGAGCAACCAAAACTTGCCAAAAAGATTTCAGAATATAATCGTATATATGGACTAAGAAGAATATATATTGACGAAACAGGAATGGGTGACACATTGATGGACTTGTGCAGAGAGGTAGATCCTGACATGAACTTGTATGGAATCAATTTTAAATCTGATAAAACCAACTTATATATCAATTTGGAACGTTTGTTTGAAGAAATAAATCCAAAAGGCTCGGGAAGACTAATTAATCTTTCATTACTAGAAGACTATGGAAGGGATAAACTAGTAGAACAGTTGTCATATATGTATTGGGATCATGGTAAATTCAAGGATCAACAGCCAAAAGTCCGTAGTGAACACGCTGACGACTATAGTGACAGTCTTGCTTTAGTCGTATTTGGACAACAAAAAGTTGATTTTATAAGAGATATACCTGATCTTTGGAGTCCTGAAAGCACAGGCGAGTATATAGGGTGGTAGAATCTAAAACTTTAAATACCTACTATATATAATTTAAATATGCCATCTAATCCTGATAAAGCTGATTCTGATAAAGATGCTGAGGAATGGATTACGGTAGGTGGCAAGAAAATGCGTATAGATGCAGGAGAAGATAAAGAAGATCTAACTAGAGAACCTATGCCTAGTGCAAGAGGTGCTAAAGAAGCTAATACAAAAGAAGCACAAAAAGTATATAAAAAGAGATTTGAATTAATAAAGTCAATATTTAAACCAAGAGATGAGGTAGTTTTTGCAGAATATAACAAGTCAGGAATTATAGCAGGATTGAATGGGGATAAACTGAATATAATGTCAGAAGGCAGAATGTATCCAGTTCACAAAAATAATGTTTTTAAAAAATCAGAACTTTTAGGCGATAGACATTGGGATACAATGACCAATGTAGACAGAGTACAAATTTTAAAATCTTTTAACTTACCAACATTTTACAACAAACAAAATTGGGGAAACCTTTCTATGGAAATACGAGAAGCATTATTAAAAAATGCAAGTCCAGCTGGAACAACCACAAGTGATGCTGGTATTCATAATCCAATATATAATCCTGTCAATGAAGAAAAATCAGTTTCTAACACAATAGATGATGAGATTAAAAGACAAGAAAACTCTCCTAACCATGAAGAATATGAAGATGGTAAATCTAAGAAAAAAGAATCTGTAGATTAGAATGAAAAAGCGTGACAAAGTTTTACGTTGTAAATGCCCATGCAATAGAGAACTCCCATCACGATACAAAGGAAGACAAAAAATATTTTATGATTCCCCCGTATGCAGAAAAATTTGGCACAGTTTTACAGAAGAAGAACAACAAGCACGTTTAAAAGAAATGGAAGAAGCAACTTCATAAAAAAAAGGAGTTATCCTTTAGTTGCGTATGTACTTTTTGGTTCACAATTAATTGCATGATTGGTTTCGTATTCTCTTAATATTCTTTCAAGAACTACTTGATCACTTTCATATCCTTTTCGTTTCTGATCAGGCTGTGCATATTTACGCAATCTCATTTTTTGTGATTTTAATATACTAATAGGTGTTGTAATTCTATTAGGATTTGCTGGTCTTGCCATAGTAAAATAATTAAATTGAATGACATATATAAGTCTTTGTTTAGAGTAAACGTTTATATTATAGAATAATAATTATATTGTTATGTCGGATTTCAACAAATTTGGACAAAAATCAGGAGATTCCATAAATCTATCTGAAATCGGTGATAAAGTATTCACCATAACCGCAGTTGAGGATTCACCATATACAAAAGATGGCGAAGAAACTCCGGGAGTAAAGATTTCAACATCTGAAAAATGGGAAAAGGAAGATGGTACAAAAGTATCTAAAATCCATACAACCAGAAGGGCAATAGTCAGTAAGCTCGTAGATGAAGATTTAAGGAAAGCACTTGCAAACGGTGAAACGTTTAAAGTGAAATGTCCTGCGGAAAAGGTCAAATCCAAAAAAGGTGGTATGCCCTATTTCGATCTCGTAGCTGCTGAATAAGCACTACACCCTTCTTTTTTTATTACCATACATTTATATTATCGATTGGTAAATCTATTACATGACCAATGAAGCTATGGTTGACATAATGAGAAATCTGAAAACAGAATGGATAATTCTTAAAGATGAGAGCAAAGCCAAAATTGATAGAAGACAATCATGCAAACAGATTATAAAACTATCAGAAAAGGCAAAAGAACTAGATCCTAAGTTTGAGATGATTGACATGAACAATACTCAGTATGCAGAATTTGTGCCTACCACATATAAAGTCGCAAGTAATGTAAATTGGGGAGATGAAGTTGAGCCTAATGAAGCAGAACAAGCTGCATTAGATAAATTAGAAAGACTAGAATCATTAGCAGTTCAAAGAATCAGAAAGAAATTACCCAAAGAATCAGATGACTCACAAAAATTTGGAATGATTGTATCTGCTTATACAGATAAACTTATAAGAATATACACATTCCAAAATTCCTAATTTTTCCTAAAGTTTATATTTAACTAAATATTTTAATAACAGTACATGATAAGTAAAAAAGTTACAATTAACTTAGAAAAAAAAGATGATATATTTCACTTAGAACCATTGTCGGATATTCATGTCGGACACATGGGATTTGACAAAGAACTTTATAAAAAAAGAGTAAGAGCAATTACCAATAGTGACAACAGATATACTTTATTTTTAGGGGATCAGTTTGATGCAATCACTACCTATGATAAACGATTTAATCCTGACATGAGTTTAATTCACGATGTAGACAACCAAAGGGAAATGTGGCAAAAACTTTCAAATCCATTACTAAAAGAGCATATATCAAGACTAACACCTTATGAAGGTCAAGAAGAAGTTTGGGATGAACAGGCAAGAAAGGCAATATATGAACCAAAGAAAATGTGGAAAGTTAAAAAAGGAATGAATGAAAAAGTTTGGGGATTGCTTCATGGCAACCACGAATACAATATAAAAGAAGCAACAAGGGCATATTTGGAAAATACAATGTGTACTCCTAACGGACTTACATTTTTGGGAAGCAGAGCAGTTATAGGATTGGAAGTAAGACATAATGGTAAGATATTAAACCAATGGTTAATTTCAGCAATTCATGGAAGTGGCGGCGGTAAACCAGAACCACAAATGGAAAAACAGCGTAGAAATCATTACATGGATGTATTTATTTCCGGTCACTTGCATCAGAAAAGATATACGCCAACAGGTGCAGTAGGATTTGATTTCAAGAAAGGACTTGCAACAAAGATAGGAGTACATTCCATAAATGCGGGAACTTTTTGTGATGCACTAATAGAAGGAAAAGACGGATATATGGACAGAAAAGCAGAAGCAGAACACACAATGCTAGGAACTGCAACGTTAACTTTCAACGCAGAACAGGACAAAATAACAGGTCACGTTTAGTTTGGCTGATATAATTAAAAATGATCCAAGAGTAATCAATGATTTTTCTGTAAGAGGTAAGGAAACCCCGTTACAAAACAAAATAAGACAGTTTGTTATAGAAAATCCCAACTGCACAGTAGCCGATATATGCAAGGGTATGAACTGGAAAGATGATTCCGGTGTCAGGAGAGCAATAAGAAGAATGGTTGAAGGTCATAAAATAATACAAAGATTTAATATAGTATAGTAACATAGCATATATGTTGAAATTTCCTCAAAATATATCCCAAGAGGCACGGATATGGTTTAACAGGGCTTTCATATATTTTCATTTATGCGATAATGCGGGTAAGTTTTGTGGGGAATTTAACTGGATAAGAAAGGAAATAGGACTAATAAAAAGACCTAAACCAAAGCCAAAGCAGGATAATATTTAAATACTAATAAATAGTTAGACTTATCATGGCAATAGCAGCTTCTGATATTAAACTTAGAATTTCTGGTGCAAACGCTTCAGCAACAGATCCAAATGGCTCTTATGGCGGTGCTATGAGTACAGTATCAGGCGGTATTATCGTTACTAATGTTCTTAATAACGACATGGATGATATTACTTCAGCAGAAGCCTCATCTGGTATTACTATATATCACAACTATTATTACAAAAATGAACACGGTTCACTTACATATATTTCTCCTAAATTTTACATTGATACACAAACCAACTCTGGTGATACCAGCGTTGCTATGGCTCTAGTTGCAGAAGCCAAAAACGTTGCAACAACAAGACTTGCAAATGAAACAACTGCACCTTCAGGAATTACATTTTCAACCCCTGCAAATTATGCAGGTGGAATTGCAATCGGTAGTCTAGATTCAGGAGATTACAGAGGAATTTGGGTAAAATATATTGTAGGTTCAAGTGCTTCAGCAGTATTGGACTCTTATACATTAGGAATACAAGGAGATAGTAACCCATAGTCATGCCTTCATTTACTAAAGATACTTCAAAAGATGTACTTAAAAAACAAGCAGAAGAAGATGTTGCTAGAATTAAAAAGACAACACAATATGATGGCGATGGCAGAGAATATACTTGGAATGAAGATATTGGATTCTTTGAAAGTGAAGCAGATGATGCAGGTAAAAAATGGGTAAAAGGAATTGACTCAAGTGTTCCGGGATTTTGGTTTAATTGTCCTCTAATAGTAGGATCAAATAGTAAGGGATACGATATTGTGTGTTCATGTCCACATTTCGTTTTCATATATCAAGATGGTGAGAAACTGACTTGCAGAAAATGTAATAAGGAAAGCACCATAAAACTCGTAATTCCTGAAGGGGAATAACGAGGTAAAAATACATGACTGATCTAACAGCACTAACAGAAATTACAGCACCAACAACAGATGACTTAGTATATGTTGTAGATGCACCAACAGGAGCAAAAAATCCTAGAAAGTGTAGTATTGCAAATTTTCACGCAGTTAATGATGCAAGAACAAAGACTTTAACAAATACAACCATAGATGCTGAAGGTACAGGTAACTCTATTACTAACATTGATAACGCAAATATTAAGGCAAGTGCAGGTATAGTATTATCTAAATTAGCAGTAGATCCATTGGCAAGAGCAAACCATACAGGAACTCAAGTACATACAACAATTTCAGATTTTGATACAGGTGTTCAAGCAAACAGATTAGATCAAATGGCAGCTCCAACAGGTGCAGTTGCATTAAATTCACAAAAAATTACAGGCTTGGCAAACGGTGTAGCCGCTACAGATGCCGCAACAAAAGGTCAGTTAGATACAGCAGTAGCCTCAGATATTACACTTAAAGGTGCTTATAATGCAAATACAAACAGTCCAAACTTGGACAGTAGTCCATCAGCAGGTACTATACTTAAAGGAGATCACTATGTTGTATCTGTAGCAGGAACATTTTATTCAGAAGCCTTACAAGAAGGCGATAGCCTTATTTCAGAAGTAGACAATCCTTCAGCAGTAACAGATTGGATTATAACTAACAGTCAAATAGTAACTCCAATAGTAACTGCAAACATAGCAGATGAAGCAGTTACAGAAGGTAAATTATATATTTCAAATGCTGGAAATAACGGGGAATTTCTTTCCAAACAATCTGGTAACAACGGTGGCTTAACTTGGGCAACAGTACCAGCAGGATATAACGCACCAACAATCGGTAGTACCGCTATTGCTTCAGGTGCAACAGTTGCTTCACTTGCAGGATTAACTAGTCTAACAGCAACAGGTGCATTAACGGGTGGCTCTGTAGTTGCAGATAATTTAACCATTGATGCAAATAAAATAGAAGCTACAAACACAAACGGAAATATACAATTAGACTCAAACGGTACAGGTGTCATTGAGGTCTTAGGAAATACAAATGACGGTGCAATTACGTTAAACTGTACTGCAAACTCACACGGACAAACCATAAAATCACAACCACATTCTGCATCAGCAACCAACACAATGTTATTGCCATTAGGTGCAAATTCCACTTTAGTATCAGAAGTATCTACACAAACATTAACAAACAAAACATTAGGAACAGGCACAGCTGTTACACTTGGAAGTGATGCAACACTCGATATATATTATCGTTCAAGTACCGGAGCATTGGCACGTTTGGCAAAAGGTTCTGCTGGTGAAGCATTAAAAATAAACGCAGCTAACAACGCATTAGAATGGGGAACAGCAGGTGGCGGAGATGAAGCAACCCCAATATTACAAGCAGTTGGTTATTCAGCAGCTAACCAAAGCCCAGCAACAGAAGGCAGTTCAGCAGTATCAATTTTTGCTAAAACAATAGATTCCAACAATCAGGGATTATATGTAAGACTAAAGAAAAACGGTGGCTATCAGGATGTCCAAATTGCATAGGTGGAATGATTGAATGGCAATTACTTATCACTCAGGTAGAAGAATACAGGCAACACAAGCAGATTTTGATGGTACACCTGCTGTATCAGGTGGTTGGAAAGAAGTTGGTAGAACTACGTTAGGTAGTGAAGGAGATGCTATTACTGTTTCAAGTTTACCTGATAAGAGATATTATCAAGTTTTGGTAAGTCCATTAGACGGAACAGGTAATTCTTCTGCAACATTAAGATTAGGTTACAGTTCAGTAGATTCAGGAAACAATTATTCTTACAGATTTTGTAGAGATGGTGGTAGTGATTCAACAGCAACTTCACAACCATTGATCGCAGGACAAGTTGCTCCAAATGCAGGAAATAGTTTTGATAATTATATTATTGCAAACAAATCAAATAAAGAGAAATTAGTAATAGGTCATGGTACGAATAATGAAGGTAGTGGAGCAGGAACAGCACCTAGACGTACTGAAATTGTTGGTAAATGGGCTAATACAAGTAATCTTTTAGACACAATAAGTATTCATAATGATGATTCAGGTAATTTTGGTTCAGGCTCAGAAGTAGTCGTACTTGGCTACGATCCAGATGATACACATACTGATAACTTTTGGGAGCAATTAGCAGATGTTTCATGGTCAAGTGGATCAAGTATAGATACAGGTGTGTTCACTTCGAAGAAGTATTTGTGGATACAAGGGTATCATATAACAGGTACTATGTCAGGAGCATATAGTGGATTACAAGTAGGAAATTCAACCATTGACACAGGATCAAATTATGCAGAAAGATATTCGTTTAATGATGGAACAGATGGAACACAAACAAGTGCTTCTAATGTATTTGGAGCAGTAGGTATCGGAAGTGATGCTAACAATCGATTATCTTACTACAATATGTTTATTATTAATAATGCAAGTACTGAAAAATTAGGTATTGCTCACGCCGTTAATCAAGATACAGCAGGAGCTGGAACTGCTCCAAATAGACAAGAGGATGTTTTCAAGTGGACAAACACGAGTAACCAAATAGACAGAATACAAGTATCAAGATTAGCAGGAACAGGAGATTATACAGGTGGACAACTCAAAGTATGGGGTAGTAACTAATGGTTTGGGGAAAAACAGGTTCTAATACTTTGACAGTAGCAGGAGATACATTAACTGTTTCAGGTACATCTAGTGAATTTAATCAGATTATGTCACATATACCATTCACAACATACGGTGGTGGAAGAATAATTTTTGATAATGATTCAGGAAATAATTATGGCGACAGATATAGTCTTAATGGTGCTAGTGATAGTGTATCAACTAATCAACCTGATATATTTTTAGTAGCAGATAATACAAAATACGACCAATTTAGTATTGCATATATTTGTAATATTGATGGAAAAGAATCATTATTAATTGGATTTGGAATGAACCAAGGAGCTGTGGGAGCAGGATCAGCTCCACCAAGACGAGAAATAGTTGGTAAGTGGTATTCAACTACACAGTTTACTAGAATAGATATTACCAATGAGAATCCAACATTAGGAGATTTCTTAGTAGATTCAAACCTTACAGCATTAGGCTCTGACCTAACACCAGCAGCAGCCATACCTGGAATAGATAACGTACAGGATAATTCCTTGTTTGTAGATAAAGTAAATGCAAAAAGATATTGGTTTACACCTAACACAGTAACATTACAATCTGACTTTTCAAGCAGTACAGGTTGGACAACTAGCAGTTCATCACTTCTAAATGTAGATACATCTGCACAAGAAATTGACTTTACATTTAATGTTGATAATGGAGATATAGGAACAATGTATTATGACCTAACATCAACATCTGATACAAAGTGGTTATTACGTTCACAGATAGATATTGATACAATAGCACAAGGAAGTGATACAAGTGACAAATGGTTATTCTATGGATTAAGCAGTACAAACAATGGAGCTAATGAAACACAAGACTTTCTTGGAATGGCAATAAGAGTAGATAATACCAAGACAGAATTATTTGCAATAGAAACTGATGGTTCTGCACCAAACAATGAAAGTACAACTGTATTCACAAGAAATGCACAAGCAGAAACACTTTATGTTGAAATGAAAAGGGAATCTGCAACATCATTTACAGTTAGTTTGTATTCTGATTCAGCTTACTCAACACTATTAGAATCAAAAACAATTACTGCATCATCTGGAACAGCAACATTAAGATACCTTAAACTATCAGGATTACAAGGATTTTCAGATTCACAAATAGTTGGTTCTATACCAAACATGACATTCTATAATAGTGCAACAACACTTGCCACTTGGACATGGGATAAACTAACATATCAAACTGATTTCTCAAGTGATACAGATTGGGTTATGACCAATAAAATGTCAGTAACAGGTGGCAATATGTATGCTAATGGTGTAAATGCAAATGAACAATATTATGCATATTATGATTTAGGTCTATTGAGTGATACCAAATGGTATGTGGAAATTGATTTTAAATATACAAATTCAGGTGGTGGCGAAGCGATGATAGTCGGTTTATCATCTGGAACTTCATTAATTTGGCAAAATGGTGGAGCTGATGCAGTTGCGATAAATTGTTCTGGAACAGGTAGTATTGGTGGTCGTGTAAGATATAATACTACTGATGATCATTTTTCAAGTGGTGGAACTATACCAACTGACGGTACATGGAAATATTTGGTATTTGAAAGATATGATGTTAATACTATGAAACTTCATGTTTATTCAAGTGCTTCTGATAGAACAAATAAAACTAATGGTACTACATATACAGGAAGTATAGATCAATCAAATGGAGATGGTACTGACATAACAAGTCTTAGATATTTACAGATAGGTGGGTGGTATGTTGCAAATCATTCAGGTAGAGTAATTTATGCATATTGGGATAATATCAAAGTATATGATGGGGTTAATTGGTAATGAGCCAAGAATACTATGACCATTTGAACGCAGGGGAAAAATATACCTGTGACAAATGTCAAACAGCAACACTAGGAGCTCACGAATATGACCAATATATCAAATTCCAATATCATTACTGTGAACCATGCTGGAATTATATGCATTTAAAAAAGGGTACTTGTGGCCAATGTGGCAGCACTATGACTAACAGAAGCGAACAACCTAGTATATTTATATCCTGTGGATGTGGAAATAAGGTAGAGTTAAAATGGTAGAATGGTTAGCAGGAAATAGACTTAGAGGTACAAGTACGGAACGTACAGCAGGTACTCCAGCAGTTCCACAAGGAGAACCAGAGGTATCTGGTGTTGGTGGATGGAAGGAACTAGGTAGAAGTACAGCAAGTGGTGGAGAAACTAGTTTATCAGTTTCAAGTTTATCTGATAAACAATACTATCAAGTAATAACTACTGATCATGGTATATCTGGAGCTCCTGCAAGACTTTGGAGATTTAATAATGATTCAGGTTCTAATTATTCTAGGAGAGTTTCATACGATGGTTCAGATGGCACATCTGTAAGTCAAACTTCACATAATGAACTTTCAATTAACAATACTAGTCAAAACCTATCAATACATCATATTGCTAATTTATCAAATAAAGAAAAATTACAGATTACACATGGTGTTGGTGGTAATTCTTCTGCCGCATCAGTTGCTCCAGATAGAGTTGATTTTGTAGGAAAATGGGCAAACACATCTGATGCAATAAATAGAATTGATTATATCGCAAACTCTGGATCTTTCTCAAGTGGAGATGAATTGATAGTTTTAGGTTGGGATCCTGCTGACACTCATACTACAAATTTTTGGGAAGAATTGGCTAGTGTTACAGCAAGTGGTTCATCAGCTAATTTATCAAGTGGCACAATAACTGCAAAAAAATACTTGTGGATTCAAGCTGAATATAGTAAAAGTTCAAACGGAACACTATCTACTACATTCAATAATGACACAGGTTCTAATTACTCATTTAGAAAATCTACAAATGGTGGTGCAGATGGAACATTTACAGGTCAGGCAAGTATAGCAGAAGGGTACTCTCAAAGTCAAATTGCATTTCTAAATATATTCATAATTAATAATGCATCTAATGAAAAATTAGTAATTGCTAATACAGTTCTTGCAGATGGAACAGGTGCAGGAACAGCACCCACTAGAATTGAATATGTTGGAAAATGGGCAAATACTTCAAATCAGATAACAGAAATTGATTTGGATTCATCAGGTGGTAATTTTGATAGTCATTCTATGATTAAGGTATGGGGTTCTGACTAATGGCTTGGGGTAAGTCAGCTTCAACTACATTGGGAAGTGCAGGAGATAATATTGATAGTGGAACAATAACTGCAAATAAATTTAATCAAATTTTATCCCATGAGATAGCTTCTGGAAATACTACTGCTCAATTTACTTTCAATGGTTCAACAGGAAATGAATATGCTAATAGATGGTCTAACAACGGTGGATCTGAAAATGTATATGGTACACAATCATCATTTGATGGTTATTTATCATCAAGTACAGCTTTTGATATATTTAATTTGATTTTTAATTCTTCGATTGTAGGAGAAGAAAAATTATCTATGATGTTCACAATAGATTCAGGTGGATCAGGAGCAGGTAATGCTCCACAAAGAGCAGAATTAGTATCAAAATATGTTCCATCATCATTAAGTACAACTATTACTAAAATTGAATGTGATAATACAGGTTCAGGTTCATTTGATACAAATTCAAACCTTACTGTATTAGGTTCTGATTATACAACATCTAGAACACCAGCAGTTCCAGCCATACCTTCATTATTGCCAAATTTACCAAGTGGTAGTGTTGGTGGTTGGGTAGAACTTGGAAGAACATCTAATGCCTCATTACCTGATGTTACAGGTTTAGCAGATAAACAATATCTTATGTTTTTGAATTTTCAGGAGTCTAATAATTCAAGACCTGCACCTGCAATAAGAGTTAATGGCGATTCAGGTAGTAATTATGCTAGGAGAGGTAGTGCAAACGGACTATCAGATTATACTAATGTCAATCAATCACAAATAATGTTTGGTGGTCAACCTGAAGGAAATACAACTACAGTTCCTTATTTTACAGTTGGGTATATTGCAAATAAATCTGATAAAGAAAAATTGGCTATATGTAATAATGCATTGTCTTATCAATTAGGAGCAAGTGGTTCTGATCCTCTTGAACGCAGAGAAACTGTATTTAAATGGACTAACACATCAGATCCAATAGATCAATTAACTATAACAAATTTTCTAAGTGGCAGTTTTAACACTAATGGGGAATTAATTGTACTTGGGTGGGATCCAACAGATACACATACTACTAATTTCTGGGAAGAATTGGCAGATACAACTTTCTCAAGTTCAGGTGTATCAGCTCAAACATTCACAGCGAAAAAATATCTTTGGTTGCAATTTTGGTTTACTAGTGATGCTTCTGGAAATGGACAGTATTTTCAATTAGGCGATACAGGTGGAATAGATACAGGCTCTACATACGCTAGAAGATTTAGTATAAACGGTGGATCAGATTCAACATCAGCAAGTCAGAGTAAAATATACTTTGCTCCACAAACAGGAGCAGTAACACATTTTGTAAATATGTTTATGGTTAACAATGCATCAAATGAAAAATTAGTAATAATTAACGCTACAACTAATAATGGTTCAGGAGCAGGTAATGCTCCACAAAGAAGGGAAACTGTAGGTAAATGGGTAGAAACAACAAACCAATGTGACAGAATAACAATAGCTACAGATGCAGGAACTTTTACAGGTGGTCAACTAAAGGTATGGGGTTCTGACTAATGGCTTGGATTAAAGCAGGTAGTACAACATTGGGAAGTGCAGGAGATAGTATTTCATTATCAGGATTATCAGGTAAATTTTTACAAATTCCTTTACACATTATTGATTCAAGTAATATTCAACCTGCCTTAAGAGTTAATTCTGATACTGGATCTAATTATGCCGACAGGGTTTCTGTTAATGGTGGAGCAGATATTACACATAATTTATCATACATGGTTATAGATGGTGGAGATGATAATGATTGTTTCGGCATAAATTATTTAATAAATATTGCAACAGAAGAAAAATTACAAATCGGATTTTCAGTTGACCAAAGTACAACAGGATCTGGAACTGCACCTGTTAGGAGAGAGATTGTTGGTAAATGGGTTAATACATCAAATGCAATAACCTCTGCTGAAGTATATAACGCCAACATAGGAGATTTCGATACAGGTTCAAATACCACAGTATTAAGTAGTGACGGTGTAGAATCATTAGGTGTTCAAGACGGTGCAATATATTACGAAACTGATACTAACAAAGAATACGTCTTATACAATAATACTTGGACAGAGTTGTGACCCTAAATGAGTGTAACTCAGACTAGGTTATTTGACCCAGTAGTCTTTGACGATAACGTATTTGATACAGCAACAAACTATGTAGTAACATTAGAAGAAACCAGACAGTTATTTGATGAAGCAGTATTTGACAGTGCAGTATTTGACACAGGCAGGGGTGGAGTAGTAGATGTTACGGATTCAGTAATAAACCAATTTTCAGGATTAGCATACTTGACTGAAAATGTACCTGTAGGTCAAACAATAACCAGAGTATTGGCCAGTCTTAGAAGCATGACAGAATCCTCTACAATTAACCTTACAGACAGTGTATTAGGGGTATTCGGAGCAATAAGAAACGCAACAGAGTCAATATCAATATCTGCATCAGTAAATTACATTACACCTACTGTGGTCAGAAGACTATTTGACAAGGGCCGATTATTTGACTTTAACATATTTGACAATACAGTATTTGATACAAATATCAAATCCAATGAGATTACAGACAGTGTGGCTAGAAGTGACATTACCAAAGAAACCATTACAGAGCCATCAATTACCCTATCTGATAACGTGTCACGAATAATGGCAGCAGTTAGGAGTGCAACTGAAAGTGTAAGCTTGTCTGATTCTGTAAGCAGATTGACTCAAGCATTTAGAACAATATCACAAAACGTGGCCATTACAGCAAATGTATCTGTACTAACACAGGTATTTAGAAGTGTATCTGAAAGTATTAGCCTTACAGACTTGGTAACAGGTGGAAGAGCATCATTTAAGAGCATATCCGAATCAATAAGCATTAGTGACGTTGCAGTAGGTGGTAAATTAGTATTAATTCCATACAGAGGTACTGTTTATATACTCAAAGAATTAAGAAATACGCCTGCAATATTGGATATAACTAGAGGAACTAGACAAATACTCAAACAATTACGCGATACTGTGTCAATATAATATTTATATGATATAAAGAGAAATAGATTATATGGTAGCAGGAAAAGTCCATCTTGGAGATACTCACACAGATTTCCAATTATTAGTACAGAAAACACAAGTAGATGGCACGAATGTAGCTGTAGATTTGGCAGCAACATCAGCAAGACAAATGATATTTACAGACCCAGACGGTAACGAAACAACGGTCACAGCAACTATACTAAATGCTCCAGGTACGGATGGATTAGTACGCTATATTAACAATGCAGGTGCATTAGTCATAAACTCTATTGGATTATGGTCATACAGGGCCAAAGTAACAATGTCAGTAGGTGGAGTGTTTCAAAGCAACGAAAGTACGTTTGAGGTAATAGGATAATGGCTACAGGTAAAAAAAGATGGAATAAATTAACAGATGAACAAAAGAAAAACACATATTCATCATATACAGGTGTAGCACCAGAACACGTTGATTTAACTGGTATGGATTACAATGACTTACCTAAAGATGTTAAGAAAGGTGTAAAACAATCACAACTAAAGGCCAAATTACTTAAAATGAAGTTGGCAGCAGCAAAGAAAAACAATCACCCATATTTTGATGGGCCAGTAACTAAACGTAAAGCAGATAAAGCAGTTAAAGACGTTTATAATAAAACTTCCACTAAAAATGAAATTCCACAAAAAATTAGAGAATTAGAAGGTACAAATGAGGTAGGGGATAAAAGAATACCACGACAAAAAGTAGATCAAGCAACACATACACCAAATTCATTAAGGTCATTTACGAAAGAGAACGCTAAAAAATATGCCATATCTATTGCCAAAAGCAAAGTAAACAAACTAAAAAAGAAATATGTAGATCCTAACCCACAGGCAGAAACACCTGAAGAGATTATGCAAAGTGCAGAGTCAGCAGGCAGAGAGCCATCATACATCGCACAGGAGCATGGCCACAGAATATCATTCAGAGCTCATTCAGCAGGCAACTATAAAACTGCAAGCCTAAACGAACAGTCTGGAAAGTATGCAAAGTATTGGCTACTTAACGCCAAGGATACCAACGGTAACGGATGGGGTATTGCAGCACATACAGCCAAAGACAACATGAAGAAATTTATCGGCAGGCCATTGGTAGTTACAGCAAGTTCCTGGCATGGAGCTAGCGAATACGGAGACCAGTACGAACACCCATACTTGCCAACTAACGATATAACAGCTATTCTAGACCATCAGGAAAAATTCAGAGTAGGAAGCATTGTAGATGTAGTTGAGGACAGTCATGGAGACTGGTACGCAAATGTAGAGATGCTTCCAAAGTTTGCAAACAGCAGACTACCACCTTTCTGTTCTCCAGCAATTTATCAGTTGGATGCATCTGAAGCAGAGGGTCAGATAAGCAAGTGGGAAGCATTACACCTTGCAGCACTTACGGAAAACCCAGCATACGGTGCAAGAATTGCATTACTCAAGGGTACTTGCGTGGGCACAGGAAGCGAATGTAAGGTACAGTTCAAGTCAGCCAAACAGTTAGTTGCAGAATCACCTTGCCATGATAACTATGAAATGATAGGAACTAAATCAAAAGATGGAAGAAAAGTACCTAACTGTGTACCATCAAAACAAGCCAAAACAGTATGCCCAAAAAAAAAGCAAAAAATCTCTAGATTAAAACAAAGACTAGCTTATGAAGGTGGTAGTAATTATGATAGGCAAATAACTGATCTAAGTAAGAACTTTGAGTCTCAAAGAAATGAGATAACAAAAAGAAGACCTGATAATTTAGTTCCAAGACAACCAAAAAATGCTTTTGGTCATGTTTGTACCAATGAAGCTACTTGTGGTGCAACATCAGGGTTTTTAGGTGTTAAATTAATGAGTGAACATGGATTAAATCATAAACAAGTAAAAGTAGAAGGTGGTATGTATACTGGCCCAGGTGGAGAATTTGCTTCTGGTGTGTTTAGGGATAATGATGAAACCCCAACAGTAGGTCATGAATGGATTAGATTAGATGACGGTACTATAATTGATGGATCAGTAGGACAATTTATGGATCAAAAAAATAAAATAAATCAGAAACAAAGACTTAGAGTTATTCCACCAAACGCACCATTACAAAAATATTACAAAGGACATTATTCTAGAAACCCAATGATGCTAAAAAGAGAGTGGTATGATAAGAATGACCCACTTAAAAAAGGTATTGAGAAATACGAAAGAATGATGAGAAAAGGAAAAGAAGACCCAACTGAAAAAGTAATAAGAGAAGTAAAAGACCCTGAAAAGAAAAAAGACTTGCTAAACAGACTTGATAAAAAGCCTAACGAGTATGGCCCAAAGAACTATGGTGCAACCAAGCCAAAAAACTTTGGTAAAAAAATAGGCAAGCTAAAACAAAGACTAGCTGGAGATAATTGGAGTGCAGTTGAAGATGATGATTTCTTTACCAAGCCATACAAAGCTCCACCAATAGAATATAGTAAAGAGTATGGATTTAGTGCTATGGATCATATATCTAATCTGCATGACGAAGCATCATACAACGCAGGTCAAAATGCCATGAAAAAATTTGAAGGGTTATCACATCCTCTTTCCAAAAAATTTGCATTTGAAGCTATGGATAATCATCTATATAATTCTAGTTTAATGATACAAAATAATTATCCTGACATAGAAGATATTGTAGGAAACAATGACAAAGATTCATTATATAATATATTAGAAGGTCACAGTGCTGATACATTAGAACACGCTAATTATAGAATAGAAGATAAGTTTGGATTTGGTGAAGAATCACCTCAACCACAAAATGAAGGAGAAGAATTAGGAAGAGCATTATTTGAACCATTTGAAAGAATGAAAGATGAAGAGTATGCTCAAATACCAGATAGAAAAGGAGATATGTTAAAGACAAAAGACATCATAAATGAATACACAAATGATGTATCAGGTGGAATAATGAAATCTTTTGGTAAATATACCAAACATCCTTTACAGGCCAAACTAAAAGCAAGACTTGCAGTAACAGCATCTAAAAAAATACCAACATCAAAAGTAGAGGGATTTGCACCATTACCAAACAAACGTGGTGATGTAAGTGAATTTGCCAAATCATTAAGAACAAAAAAAAGAGATATTTATGAAGAACTTGGACATGAAAAAGGTAAAACAGTTCCATATAATATAGTTAAACGACCAAACAGATATACACATAAAGAAGAATATGAAAAAGGTAAAAAACAATTCGTAGATCATATTCATGCAAAAAATAATAGACCTCAAGAAACAATGAATTATATGAAAAAACATGGAATCCATGAGGAGTTTGAAGAAAATAGAAAACAATTATCTGTGGCTGAAAGAAGAGAAAAAGGTATTGGTACTGGGTTTGATCATCCAAACATAGCAGGGTATACAGCAGAGAACGCAGTAAGATGGTCAAAGTTAAAAACAAGACTTGCAAATCTTGGAGAACAGAACATGACCTATCAGGACTCTAAAAAGGTAAAGATACACAAGAAAAAGAATATGGAGAAACATGACAAATCCTGACCATGACTGTCCTCAGTGCAGAAAAAGAAAGAAAGAACAAGAACAGTTAGAAAACGATTAAATTAACAGTAATACTCAAGTATTATTTATATTTTTTTACTTTATATACAAGTAATACTATATAAAGTCAATGACAAGTTCAACGAAATGGAATGTCACGAACGCAAAGACAATTTTTGCCAAACTAACAAAAATCGCTAACGAGCAACTAGATGTTGCAGCCGAGCCAGCAGACGACTCTATGTCAGCAGGCCCTCAAGAGGTAGTAGATGCTTTGGAAGTAATTGTTCAACAACTAGAAGAAGTACAGGAAGCAATTCCTGCTGAATCTTCTATGGAAGAAGAACAAGTAGAACCAGAGCAAATCGAAGCACCTGTTGAAGTACCTGAAGAACCAGAGGTAGTCGGTAAGCTCAAATCTCAAGTTGCAGCCCTAACTTCACAGTTAGACAGCATCAACAAAGAGAAAATCGCTAGTGAATACGCAGAATTGTTTGATGAACCAAGAGTTCAACAAGCAAAATATGATGAAGTAATTTCATCTAAAAAAGATTCTGCCTATTGGTCAGCACAAATTGAAGCAATCGGACAATTCAAACAAGAAACAGGAGTATCATCTTACAAACCAGCACAAAGCACAAGTTCATGGGTTCAACCAAGAACAAAAGTAGCCAAAGCTGTTAGTGAGATGAGGAGTTTGTAATAATGGCTTTTGGAACAACATCCGCAGGCACTATCACAAAAGAACAAACACTCTTAAGTATCAGACGACTCCCAGTCGCAGCAGCAACAACAGTAACCAAAGGTAACGTTCTAGAAATAGATGCTAATGGTAATGCTATTGTTGCATTAGTTGCACAAACAGCAAAAGTCAATCATTTTGTAGCCCTTGAGACAGTAGCAAACGCAGGTGGTGCAGGTGCTTTAACAGTACCAGTAGCAGTTGCAGGTCACTTTGTAACAGTAGTTGCAGGTGGAGCTATTAAACCAGGTGCAAATGTGGTTGCAGGTACAGCAGGACTAGCAGGTAAAGTAATTACTATGGCTGGTGGAAATGCTGCCGACCAAATTGTTGGAATTTACTGGGGAAAAGAAGGTGGAACTATCGCAAAAGCAGCAGGAGCTCCTTATTTGGAATCCTTTACTGATGAAGCAGATTTCCCACCAGTCGCATGCGCAGCAAACGATGTTATTGAGGTACAGTTGGTAGATTAATATGACTAAAATATTTAATACCAAAAAAGCAGATTATAATGGGATGCAACTATGGTTGAATCCTGTTGATAAAACTGTCTATGCCACTGAAGGAGCACCAACACATTCATTTGCAGAAGCAGGTGGATATGCTATCTATGACTTCAACAAACACTTCACAAACCAAAAACTTGCCAAAGATGACTTTGGTAATGGTGCATACTCACATGATGCATTTGTAGACTCTGAATTTAAGAGTCTTGCAGAAGATTATGTAAGCGATGTAAAAGCAGGTGGAAGACAAAGACAAGCAGCCCTCAGAAGTAACACAAATGCAGCAGTAGATATTGTCAATGTATGGGAAACCGTATTAGGTAAGCAAGACAGAACTTATGCAGGTAAAAACCTCGCAAAAGAAATTGCTGTACCAAATCTGTTAATCTCTATTGACACAGCAACCAAATTCTCTGGAATGACACAACTCGATGAAGGCCAATTAGGTCAACTCAAAGAATTGACATACACCAGAAGTAATTTCGAAGCAAACAAGTATGGTCTTAAATTCGTGATTCACGAAGAAGCAAGACTAAAGAACGTACATAACGTTCTTCAAGACTCAATCCAAGTTGCAAGCAACAAGGTAGAGCAAAGACAAAGCTTTGACGTTATCAGTTTGGCCGATGCAAGTCTAACTGCAAAAGCAGCAGCAGGAGCATGGGATACTTTCGTAGCAGCAACCGATCGTTCAACTGCAAACCCACTATTAGACCTCGGAGTAGCACAACTACTTATCGAAGGATCTGGAGTAGGTGGCAGAATGAGTCGTGTCGGCATGCACCCAATCGACTTTGCAAAATACATGGGTAACACCTTCATAAGAGGAGTTGCATCAACTAAACCTTCCGAGGTTTCATTTGAACCAGGTACTAGAGAATTACCAGGCTTCCCAGGAGCAGGATTAGTTCTTGACAATGCAATTAGACAAGGTGATGTTTATTGTGTAGATACTGAGAAAGAACCAACAATAGCAAACTTCCAAGGCCCACAAAGAATAGGTTCAGCACATGACGAAGAGACAGGAGACGATAAATACTTTATCATCGACTATCACCTCGCAGCAATCATTCAAAGTGAGACAGGAAGACAGCTAACAGGTTGTTCAACCCCAACAAACTGGACTTAGGATAGTCCATAACTCAAATTAAAAATCCTTTTTTTCTTTATTTTAAACAATAGGCTTATATCTTACCACATTTATGATTAGGTTACAATGAAAAATCAACTATTAGCATTGATGTCCTTGTTACTTATAGGAACATTCAGTGTGACATACGCAGAAACAGCAACAGTTGAAGTACCGTTCGACAGTCACGGACAAAGTTGTTCATTTGACGAACTTGCAGTAGAATATCACTGTGTTTGGCAGGGAATGATACCAGAGCCTACATTTGAAAGTATGCAAGAGATTAGAGATTTAATCTCAGCAGAACGTTATCAACAAGAAATTGATAGACTCAATGAGGAAGCTTTGGCAGCCATAGCAGAGGAAAAAGCAAAACTTACACCTAACGAGTTAGTAATCCTAGAAATAGAAAACAAACTTGCAAGAGGTATTGCAACTGCAACAGATTCAGTTTACATGAATTTGCTCAAAGAACTTGACACTTGCCAACAAGGAATGGATCGCCAAACAGCACCATTCCAAAATGCAAGAGAGTTTGAAATATCAGAGTTCAACTTGTGGTCAGTCAACAATGTAAAGTATGACGGAAAACTTGGTGAAATTGTAATGGCAATAGAGGAATGTCGAGCTCAACACAAACTATTACAAGTAGTTGGAGAAGGATATTCCAATATGCCTACAGGTGAAGCTGACTATCAGTTCAGTCTACTTGTAGAATACGAGGGTATTCAAGCAGTTCCATTTGAGGAATATACTGCAACATCAAAAGCAGTAGATATGTCAGCAATCTGTGACTCAAACGCTTTCCCTGATACACACAAGGCACAGCATGGTTGCCTAGTGTTGTATGACGGAAAAACGCTAGAACAAATCCAAGCAGAAAATGATGCTAGATTTGGAGCAGATGGCAAGATACATTATCAAAGTGCATTGTTAGGAAAGTACCACGACTACTTGAACAACAACTTTAGATACGCAACTGTTGAAGACAAAGCATTTGAAGAAGCATTAGCACAGCCAATCGCACAAGAAATGATTGAGGAAAACGCTTTTGTTCAAAATTCAATGCGAAACGAATAGGGAAAATCCCTTTTCTTTTTTTATTTATATACGAGTAATATCATAGTAATACTAATGGCTAAGAAAAAGTTAGCATCAAACGACTATTGGGCTCAACACATAATTCGTGCTCAACAAGGTGGCAAAGACTATATCTTTGCACTTGTCAGAAGAAAATACTCTGATGATGATATAGAACCTGTAGGCCCAGGGGAATACTTAGGATTGGATCAAAAGAAAAGTTATCCTAAGATTACAGACAATGACCCTGACAGTGAAACATTTGGTAAAAGAATAGACAATCCAAATGCAGAACCTACTGGAATAAAAATCATCTATAAAGACGAGTTTACACCAGAAAACATTAAAAAATACAAAACAATGGTAGGGATTAATGATTTTGGTGAAACAGCATATCTTTATAAATTCAAACAGATTACAATACAAGCTGACAAAGTCAACGAGTTTTGGTCTACCACACAGGATGATGCATACAACAAATACATATTAAAAGAGCAGGTGATAACTATTGAAGAGAATAAGTCTGACACTAGACGAAGAGTCTCTAAAAAAGCTGGATAAATGGGTTAAAGACTTTGAACTTGATTTCCGAGGAAATCGTTCAGGGTATATAAACTCATTAATTCAGAAACACACACCTGAAACGCCTGAATAAGGCTAAAACCTTTTTATTTTATATCAACAGTTAATAAGTATGGCAGTAGCTACAGCAGCAACAATTCAGGCTCATCTATTAGGTGCTACATACCCTGAAGGCACATTAGGATCTAACAATATATTTGATTACGAGCAGTACACTACAAGAAGACGATACCCATCTTGTGAGGTCATTACTACTCAGCCTGAAAGTACGGTAGAGACCAAAAGGTCTACAGATACGACTGTTGGATTTGAGATTAACTATTACGATAAAAATTTAGGCCTTAGAACAGATGACGTAAGCACGCAAAGAGAAGTAGAGAATGTCATCAGGGCTAGAATGGAAACGATGGTGTTACAAGACTATAAGGTAGTATTTGAGTCAAAGTCATGGAGCAGACAGTCAGTACAGAGAGACGGAAGCCATCCAGCATACTTGGTATCCACATTAAAGATTACAGTAAAACAGGTAAACGTAACAGAAATGCCAGTAGACGGTGTTTTAAAATTTAAGCATAGTGGAAGTTCAGTAGACAATAATCCTAACGCAGACTATACATACACCAACGTATTTGACGTTGACTTGCAATCTGGATACAGGGATATTGAGGAAGGATATACAGGAAGCAACATACCAAAGCACTTTGCAGGCCACATACAAGGCAGGTTTATCTGCAATATCATGGTCAAGAACGCAGACCTTGGTGCAACAGGAGACAAGCTAAACAAGATGCCATTGTTAAGAACTAATGGAGAAAAACCTGAGATTAAATTTGTTTATACCAATAAAACAGCAGACGAGGTAGCAATTACAAACACATTCACAGCAGAGCCAGAATCAGTACAGATGCTATATAAAACGACTGATGGTGTGGTATTCAGGCTTATCGCTAAGTTAATATCTGATAATATTATAACATAATTGTAGAAAGGCTAGATCCTAATTGAGAGATTAGGCGAGGTGTGTTACTTTGTATAACCTTCATTGATGCCTTTCTGTAATCTTTTTATATTAATAACGCACATATATTAATATGCCACTAGGTACAGCAGGACAAGAAATAAATGC